>Ga0209536_100002882_pt1 | contig 27891 bp, 18 predicted proteins | sample DeeMarSeWOR28_12_FD_187461 | JGI IMG/M metagenome (GOLD analysis project Ga0209536, IMG submission 187461) | Marine sediment microbial communities from White Oak River estuary, North Carolina - WOR-2-8_12 (SPAdes) (version 2) | ecosystem: Environmental > Aquatic > Marine > Intertidal zone >... | reverse complement strand
TCCTGGTGCCGGTGGCGGTGGCGCTCAACGAGAGCATTATTCGTCAGGGGGAAAAGGTATTGGGCAAAAAGCTCGGCCAGTACGAGATCCCGCTGGATAGCAGCAGCTGGAACCCGTATGTAAAATATTTTACGCACGGCGAGATGGTGGTAGACAGGAATTTGACCCGCGAAACCTTTAAAATTGTTTGCGAAGGGTTTATCCATCACCAGTTCAAGGGCGGGATCCTGCGCCGGCTGTTTTTCGGCATATCTTTCCCCGGCGGCGATAATTCGCTGGTCTTTGTTCCTCTCAATGTGACCGATCCTCTGACGCAGCGGGAGAGAAAGATCGGGATCATGGCGATCTTAAAAAAAGATTTTTTCACCCAGGACCAGCTGCGGCAGGTCGAGATCTTCGCGCGGTCAAGCGCGCGAACGCTGGCGACGATCGAATGGATCAACGAACTGGTGCGGGCGCGGAGCGAGGCGGACGCTTTTGCGCATGAAAGGGCGGTCTATGCCGGCAAGATCGAGCACACCCTGGCCGAGCTCAAAAGAACGCAGGACACGCTGGTCAAGAAAGAGCGCATGGCGGCGGCGGGGGAACTTGCCGCGGATGTTTCGCATGAGATAAAGAACTCCAACCGCACTGCCGGAGCGCTGGTCGATAAGATCGTCCGGCTCGGAGCGCAGTTGGATGTTTTGCATCAGATATTGGAAACAAAGTCGGTGCTGGGTTTCTGGTCGGAAAACGACCTCGCCAGGCTCTCGCGGATGGAGAGGGAGCGTGATAAATTGACCCGGGCGCTGGTCGGCGTGCTCAATGAGAATGACCGGATCGTCCGCGGCATGCTTTCTTTTGCCAAAGAAGAGGGCTCGGCCAGAGATAACGTGCCGCTTTCCCGGTTTATAAGCGAAAAGGAAGTGGGGTTCAGGGCTCAGGCGGAAAAAGAGGGGATCCAGTTCTTTGTTACAACTAAAATGGAAAAAAACGATGGCGTGAATATTTCTGATCTGGATCTGAGCGATATCCTCAGGAATTTGATCGGGAACGCCATCGATGCGTTGAGAAGGAGCGGTAAAAAGGAAAAGGTTATTTGGCTTACGGCGGTGCGAAAGCCCGGCAATCCAGAAGAGATTGTCCTTAAAATCGCGGACAGCGGCCCCGGATTTAAAGCGCAGGATCTGAAAGATATCTTCTCAGATGCCCGCAGAGGGCAATCAAAGCAGGGGACCGGTTTGGGGCTGCCCGAAGTCAGGAAGAAAGTGGAAAGAAATAACGGGACCATAGCCGTATCCAGCCAGGAGGGGGCCGGGACCACCTTTGAGATAAAATTCCCCTGGGTAGAAGCGTCTTTGGCGAAGGCAAGCGGAGAAAAGAAGCCGGTGATCCCGCACGCGGTGGCGGAAAAGATCGAGGTCCTTTTTGCGGATGACAATGTCGAGAACCGCGAATTGACGCATGAAAGTTTGCGGGAAATGGGTTTCCCGGTCTCAAGCTATACCAACACGAGAGACGCCTTTGATGCGATCACGAAAGGCATGGCCTTTCCCGATCTGGTGATGGTTGACCAGGATTTCGGGAAAGACGATATGCGGGGGCATGAGCTGATCTTAAAAGTGGCGGAGTTCTATCGGCGGGAACGCAGAAAACTGCCGCGTTTCGCTATTTTCAGCGGGGACCTGCCGCCGACCCATGGAGCAGTGGCAAAGGTCGTCAGGGAGTACGGGGTAAAATGGATCGCTAAGGGGGCGGATGCGGAAGAATTCCGCGGAGAGGTGAGCGAGGCGGCGGTGGGAGAGGTGAAAAATGTGAGAAGCTTTTTCCCTTCGACCTATCTCAAGGATAATGCCTACCGCGTGTTCGGCAAGGGAATGTGCCACAAGATGAATAACTGCCTCCAGGTCCTCGGTTATGTGCAGTTTGAGGATCCGGATGTAGCTATGGCGCGGAAGGGGTACGCCCGATATTTTGACAGCTTTGAGAAGCTGGTCTCGCTGGCGCGGTCGGTCAAAAATTTCAGCGGGCGATCGATAGCCGAGATCGCCGCGGACGGCGAATTTTCTGCGAACGAGATCCTCAAGGATAGAGACGTAATCCGGGGATGGGATGCGCTCGCACCGGAGCAAAGATACAAGATAGCGATCGTTATTTTAAAATATCATGCTTTAGCCTCTGGACCGCTTAAGAGGATTATGGACCTTTTGGGCAGGAGAAAGCTTAGCCGCGCCGACATTGCCGAGATCGCGGAGCTGCAGGAGGAGGTCAAGGAGATAAACGGCGCTTTTGGGCTGAGGACGCAGGCCGGGAAAGAAATGGCGCGATTCTACACCCTGCTCGAAGAGATCTAAAAATCCATTCTTGCTAATTTACCTCGTATAATATAGAATTTTCATAGTTGATTTCTCCATGAGAAACCGCAAAAACACGAAACCTAAGATCGGACTGGCCCTGGGCATGGGCGGAGCGCGCGGCCTTTGCCATATCGGCGTGATCAAGGTCCTGCAGAAAGCGGGGATCAAGATCGACATGATCGCGGGAGTCAGCATGGGGGCGATGGTGGGGGCGGGCTACGCCATGGACCTGGGGATCGAGCGGATCCAGACGATCGCGCTCGAGACCGACTGGAAAAGGCTTTTTTCCCTGCTCGATATCCGTTTCCACCATGACGGCATTGTCGACGGCAACCGGATCGAGGATTTTATTAAATCGCACATCGGCAACGCCCAGTTCTCGGAAGCCAGCATCCCGTTCTCGGTAGTGGCCACGGACGCGGAAAGCGGAGAGAAGGTTGTCTTTGACCAGGGGAGCATTGCCAAGGCGGTGCGCGCCAGCCTCTCGATCCCGATCTTCTTCAAGCCTTATTCTCATGACGGGAAAGTGTTTTTGGACGGGGGCCTGTGCGACCCGGTGCCGGTAAAGCTGGTGCGCGAGATGGGGGCCGATTTTGTGGTCGCGGTAAGCTCTTTCTCGGACCTCAAAAGATTTTTTCCCAATGACGGGGCATCCGGCGAAAAGTTGAAAAAGATCATCGGTCCGCGGCGCTACGCAGACCTTGCTCTGGATTTTGACGAAAAATCCGGGAGCAAGACCGTGGAGAAAAATGTCGCTGGGAAGAGATCATTCAATCTAAAGGATATTACCGGGCGCATGATCTCGATCATGGAAGAGCACCTGGCGCTGCCTCAGCTTGAAGAGGCGGATATCGTGATCACTCCGGACATGAAGGAGATCGGGATGCTCGATTTTACGAATGCGCGGGATATTATCGGGCGGGGCGAGCGCGCGGCCCGAGAAGTTTTGGCAGATCTTTAATTATGTTTGCATATATTGCAGATCTTATCGCCTATAATTTATTTAGACTGGACGGCAGCTCGGCTCTGGGCCAGAGTATTCATTTCTTTGTCTATGATGTTTTAAAGATCGGCATCTCGATCCTCCTGGTCATCACGGTCATCAGCTTCCTGCGAAGCTATGTTTCGCCCCGACGGGTGCGGGAAATGCTGTCGAAAACACGTTTCGGGCTGGGATACCTGATCGCCTCCTTCTTCGGGGCGATCTCGCCTTTCTGCTCCTGCTCCTCGATCCCGCTTTTTATCGGATTTATCGAAGCCGGAGTGCCGATGGGGGTGGCTTTTGCCTTTTTGATCACCTCTCCGCTGGTCAACGAGATCGTTTTTGTGCTGATGCTGGGCACTTTTGGTCTCCAGACGGCGCTTCTTTATGCCGGTTTTGGGATCCTTCTCGGCGTAGTCGGCGGAATGGTCCTGCAGAGGACCGGATTGGAAAAAGATATTATAAATAAGTATGCCAACGGCGCGCCGGAGATCGAAATGCCGAAAACTTTTGAAGAAAGAGTTAAATTTGCCTATGAAGAGACCGCCTGGATCTTTAAAAAGGTCTTTCCTTTTATCATTCTTGCCGTCGCTATCGGCGCGGTGATCCACGGTTATGTGCCGACCGACTTTATTGCCCGCTATATCAGGTCGGAATCGATCTTCGCGGTGCCGATCGCGGTTTTGATCGGCGTCCCGCTCTATGCCGGCTGCTCGACGCTCGTTCCGGTCGTCTTTGCCATCACCCAGAAGGGGATCGCGATGGGGACGGCGCTGGCTTTTATGATGGCCATTGCCGGGCTTTCTTTCCCCGAAGCGATCCTTTTAAAGAGCGTGATGAAGATCCGTCTCTTGATCATCTTCTTTTTGATCGTGGCGGCCGGGATCATCGGCGTCGGGTACCTCTTCAATTTTATCTATTGACCCATAATAGTGTTGACAACTCCGTAGGACCCTGCTAAAATATGCTCAAGTGTCAAATGAGCTGTTTTGTCCCAATCCGAGCTGCCCTTTGTACCGCGTGAGCGGAGGGGATAACGTTGTAAAGTTCGGGAGTTATATGACCAAGGGCGGGGAGCGGGGCAGATACCGCTGCAATTCCTGCGGCGAGACATTTTCTGAGCGCGCGCTGACCGGATTATACGGTCTGCACGCCGATAAAACAAAGGTCGATAAAGTAATCAAGAAAATAAAAGGAGGGGATTCACTTCGAAAGATCAGTCGAGAAATGGATATTAAGCTGGATACGGTGCGCTACTGGCGCGACCGTTTCTTAATGCAAGGGTCGATCGAAACCGAGCGGGGATCTCGGCTTAATCGACCGGTATTAAAAAGGAGGGAAAATCAAATGGCATTAGATAACGCAAGCAAGGAGATCATCGAAAGGGCGAAGAAAGACGAGATCAAGTTCATTCAGCTCCAGTTTACCGATATTTTGGGGATGATGAAATGCGTCATTATTCCACTGGCCAAATTACACGACGCATTTGAGAAGGGGGTCTGGTTTGACGGATCCTCGATCGAGGGATTTGTGCGGATCGCCGAATCGGATATGATCCTAAAGCCCGATCCGCTGACCTACCAGGTAATTCCCTGGAAGGTTGAAGGCAGAAAATCGGCCCGTCTGATCTGTGATATCCATACTCCCGACGGAAAACCATTCGAAGGTGACCCGCGCTCGATCCTAAAACGCGCTTTGGCCGAAGCGGGAAAGATGGGCTACGAATTCAACACCGGCCCCGAGGTTGAATTCTATCTTTTAAAGAAGGAGAACGGAAAAATAACAACTGTTCCTCACGATATTGGCGGATATTTTGATTATCCGTCGCGCGATTTCGCCTCCGAGGTCCGCGAAGACATTATTTTCGCCCTCGAAGCGATGGGAATGACGTCCGAGATGTCGCACCATGAGGTCGGCCCGGGCCAGCACGAGATCGATGTTAAGTATTCCGACGCCCTGCGCTCGGCGGATAACACGATCACGCTTAAATATGTGATCAAATCGATAGCTGCCGAGCATGAGCTCTATGCTTCCTTTATGCCCAAGCCTTTATACGGTCAGGCCGGCTCGGGAATGCATGTCCACCAGTCGCTTTTTGATAAAAAGGGGAAAAATGTGTTCTATGATGCGAAGGATAAGTATAAACTTTCGCAAATTGCCCACCAGTATCTGGCGGGCCAGCTCGCGCATGCCAAGGCGCTGACCGCGATCGTCGCGCCGACGGTGAATTCATACAAACGCTTAGTTTCCGGCTATGAAGCCCCGGTCTATATCTGCTGGGGGCAGGTCAATCGCTCGGCCCTGATCCGTATCCCGCGCTATTCGCCGGGTAGGGAGCAGTCGACAAGAATGGAACTCCGTTGTCCGGATCCGTCCTGTAATCCCTATATCGCTTTCGCGGCGATGCTTACCGCGGGTTTAGATGGGATCAAGAACAAAATGGAGGCGCCCGCGCCGGTTGAAGAAGATGTTTACAAGTTGAACGCGGCGCAGCTTAAGGAGAAGGGGATCGCAATGCTCCCGTTCTCGATCAAACGGGCAATTGAGGAACTGGATAAAGATCCGGTCATTAAAAATGCGTTAGGCAGCCATTCTTTTGCGAACTTCTTTGATGCCAAGACGAAAGAGTTCGATGATTACCGGATGCAGATCACACCGTGGGAGCTGGATAAGTATTTAGAGGCGCTCTAGAAGCTGCGTTCCCAGGCTTGGCGGATACTTAGCCCGGGTTGATGGGTGACTTTGTAGGTTCCAAAGTGGCTTCCATAATTTATAAATATATGAAAAGGACCACCCAGAGCTAGAAATTGCTTTAAGATCTTTTCTCGCTTAAGATAGTCATTGTCAGCCGTGGCTCTGACGCCATTACTGTGAACAAATAATATTGTGCCTTCTTTGATCTTTACTTCCGTTGCGGGTTCTGCGCGCCATAATCTCTCTCTGGCCCAGATATATTCGCGAAAGGCAAGAGGAGAAACATATTCGAGATCAAGGCTTGAGGGAAGAACATTGAGGTCTAAATCTTTTGGTTCGCTGATCGAAAAATCTGCGTCTGGGTGTGAGTGTAGATTGAACTCTGCTACTCTCGAAGTGATAACGCCCGGAGTAAATCCGCCCAAACCCTTTTTAATAATTATAAAATGCTTTTGATATTCTGCAAGAGAAATTGTTTCTATGCTTCTTTCCGAATCCGATGCCGAACGCATTAACTTTTTGTCTTGCGCGGGATTAGCCGGCAGTTTATTTAACAAAAGGCAAGACCATCTGTTTGTCTGATTAATATGGGCAAGAGCTTGTTTTAGCCCAATTTCCATTCTTTCCAGCCCGGCGACTATTGCTTGGTCGAGTTTTATGCTGTGTCCTATTTCAATAAGTGCTAATCCCCATTTTATTCTTGCATCTTGGCTGGCGTTGTTGAAATGGTCAACGGTTATGTTTTTTATTCTACTTAGTTCGCTTAAATGACCTTGCTCACGATAAGATTTCGCAATTTGGCCTAGGGCTGCGCAGGCGCGCATGTATTTGATGCCGGAATCTTGGTCTCGAATATAAAGATCCAGCCTCTTGATGATCAAGGCTTCGGCTTTTCTGGGAAGCAGGCCAAAACGGCTCTGGCATGCAAAAACGTCTTCTATGCCTTCTAATTCTTCCGAAAGCAAATGCCTCGATGTTCCGGACAGCATCGAGCTTATTACTTCTGAAGGGAGAGCTCGGTGTTTGCTCTGAGCTAAGAGAATACAATTTATGACTAATGCTTTTGCGTATGGATCGGATCCTTTTAAGATTGGGGAAAAAGCAAGCATGGTTTTTGCAGTTAATTTTCGAATTTTTATGTCTGGCAAGAAATTAATGGCTCTATTTTTGAATAGTCTGTCTTCTTTTGGATTTGCCATTACTCGGGCGAATTTCTGGAAAAATTCTTCGGGAAGGTGGATTACCGATCCCAGGGATCGCAGAGCTCTTAAAGAGGCATATTCCCCCTTTTTCAAGCCGGATAAAAGATCTGCCAATAACATGCTTAATTGATATTTGCTTAAACTATTTATGGATTGAGCGAATAATCTTTCGGAAAGAAGTTTATTTTTTCTAAATTTGCATAGGTGATGGAGGATATCTACGGCTACTTTTTGAATATTGATGTCCGGGTGATTGATTAAGGCAATTAATTCATTTGCGTGCTGTTCGAGAAATCGCCCTTCAATTTTACCGTATACACCTACGGAATCATTTGAACTCAGGTTTTGCTGGATCTTCTCTACAATGAGTTTTTGAGCCGCGGAAAGTTCAAAAGGAGGTGGGATCAACCGGTTTCTTAATGCGTCGAGCTGTGTTCCCGCCGGACATAATGGAGAAAAAGCCAGATCGACCGCTTTTAAAATACCGGCAGCTGCTCTTTTGCGCCAGCCGACACTGGTTTTCCAGTTGGTGAACGGGCCGGTAGAATTCCAGATTCTCTTATAGCCGCTTAATATTTCTGAGGAGCAGTTTCTAATCATTTTTGTTGACATTGTTTTTATCTTTGTTCGCGATACCTAACATATTATCGATAAAAATGGGGAGGAATTGCAGTTTTTACGAAGAAAAAGCCCCCTAAGCCGAACGGCAAAGGGGGCTTTTTTGTATCTAAACGAGACTTAAACTAAACCTTGTGCCAGCATCGCCTTGGCAACTTTTTCGAAGCCGGCGATGTTGGCGCCGACAACTAAGTTACCTGGCTTGCCGTACTCTTCGGCCGCGGATTTGGAGGCGGCATAGGAAGACTTCATTATCCGTTTCAGATAATTATCTACTTCCTCGAAGCTCCAATCGAGCCGCTGGCTGTTCTGGGTCATTTCTAACCCGGAAACCGCGACTCCGCCCGCATTGGCAGCTTTGGCGGGTCCAAAAGCGACCTTGTGTTTCAGGAAGATCTTGATCGCTTCGGGGGTCGAAGGCATATTGGCGCCTTCGGCAACCGCGTAGCAGCCGTTATCTACCAGTTTCTGCGCCGACTTCTCGTCGATCTCGTTCTGGGTGGCGTTGGGCAGCGCGATATCGCATTTAATTCCCCAGATGCCGCTGCAGCCCTCATGATATTTGGCCTTGGGCCGATGTTTGACGTACTCTTTAATGCGCTTTCTCTCGACCTCTTTGAGCTGCTGAACGACCTTGAGATCGATCCCTTCCGGATCGTGGATATAACCGCCGGAATCGCTCATGGCGACAACGTTGGCGCCGAGCTCCTGGCACTTCTGGGTGGCGTAGATCGATACGTTCCCGGAGCCGGAGCTGACAACGGTCGCGCCTTTGATCTTCTTGCCCGCGTCGTTTAGCATTTCGAGCAGGAAGTAGATTAACCCGTAGCCGGTCGCTTCGGTCCTGGCCAAACTTCCGCCCCAGCCAATGCCTTTTCCGGTCAGCACACCGGTAAATTCATTGCGGAGCTTCTTGTACATGCCGTACATAAATCCGATCTCGCGGCCGCCGACGCCGATATCACCGGCGGGTACGTCGGTGTCCGGCCCGATATGGCGGAACAATTCGGCCATAAAGCTCTGGCAGAAGCGCATAACTTCGTTATCGGACTTTCCTTTGGGGTCAAAATCCGATCCGCCTTTACCGCCGCCCATCGGCAGGGTGGTCAAGGCGTTCTTGAAGATCTGCTCGAATCCCAGGAACTTAATGATCCCGGGATAAACGGAAGGGTGGAAGCGGAGCCCGCCTTTGTAGGGGCCGATGGCGGAGTTGAACTCGATGCGCATCCCGCGCTGGACGTGGATCTCGCCTTTGTCGTCCATCCAGGGAACGCGGAACATGATCTGCCTCTCGGGCTCAACGATCCTTTCGGCGATCCGGGCTTTTTTATATTCCGGATGTTTGTCTAATACCGGGGCAATTGATTCCAGGACTTCCTCTACTGCTTGATGAAACTCTTTTTCTCCCTGATTTCTCTTTTTTACTTGTTCTAAAATTGCTTTTACCATCGGCTCGACACCTCCAACAAAAATTTGCCTTTACATTTTATTTAAGGCAGGGTAATATTATACGGTAATCGATTGCCGTATGTCAAGGTTTAATTTTATATGCAAAAGAAACTGAACACTATCCTGAAAATGATCGCGGAATCAAAAGAGCCGATCGGTTCCAAGGAGATTTCTGCAAAACTTAAGGACCTCGGGATCGAAATGAGCGAGCGAACCGTCCGCTATCATCTAAAACAGTTAAATGATAAAGGCCTGCTTAAGGTTTTTTGGAAAGAGGGAAGGATGCTGACCAAAAAAGGGAAGGAAGAGCTTGAGAATTCGATGATCTCCGAAAAAATTGGTCTGATCAGTTCCCACCTGGAATCGCTTTCCTACATGATGGACTTTGATCTGGGGAGGATGAGCGGAACGGTAATTATCAATGTTTCCATTTTTCATAAAAGTGAATTTCCTAAAGCGCTTAAGATTATGAAAGAGGTTTTTGACAAGAAGTTGAGCATGGGGAATCGCGTTTTAATTGCAGAATCGGGGCAGGAGGTCGGCGATCTTGTCGTCCCCAAGGGTAAGATCGCCTTCGGGACGCTCTGCGCGATCAATTTGAACGGTATATTGCTTAAGAGTTCGATCCCGGTCGAGTCGAAATTCGGCGGAGTCGTCCAGATCGAGGATTCAAAACCTTTAAGGTTTACCGAGCTGATAAGCTATTCAGGTTCTACTCTTGATCCACACGAGATTTTTATGCGGAGCAAAATGACTTCTGTCAGAGAAGCGGCCAAAGGCTCAGGTAAAGTTCTGGCCGGGCTTCGCGAAATACCGGTTATGGCAAGAGAAGACGCCGAAACGATCATTAATAATGTAGAAGAGGCCGGGATCGGCAATGTTCTTTATATCGGAAAGCCGGAGCAGCCGGTCCTGGGTATGCCGGTCGGCTTAGAGCGAGTCGGGATCGTTATCCCCGGCGGATTGAACGCGGTCGCGGCATGTGAGGAATGGGGGATCGAGACCGAGAGCAAGGCGCTTTCCGCGCTGGTTGATTTTGGCCGCCTGCAAAGTTTTTATGAATACAGTTAGTACTGGATTAAAAGGGCTCGATACGATCGTCCAGAACCTGCGCCTGGGCGATAACGTCGTTTGGCAAGTCGACGACATCGAAGATTACAAGCATTTCGTCGATCCCTATATCAAGCGTTCCCTCAAAGACAAAAGAAACCTGGTCTATATCCGCTTTGCAAAGCACGAATCGCTGGTCAAACCGGGCCGTGGAGTAAAAATTTACGAACTCGATGCCCGCAGCGGTTTTGAAACCTTTACCAAAGAGGTCCATTCGATCATTGCCAAGGAAGGGCTGGAGGCATTTTATGTTTTCGACTGCCTCTCCGACCTGCTTTCGATCTGGGCCACCGACCTGATGATCGGCAATTTCTTTATGGTCACCTGCCCCTATCTTTTTAAGCTCGACACCATCGCCTATTTCGCGATCCTGCGCGGCCAGCATTCTTTTAAGACTATCGCGCGGATCCGCGAGACCACCCAGCTCCTGCTCGACGTCTATGATTTTGAGGATAATTTCTATGTCCAGCCCCTCAAGGTGTGGAAGCGTTATTCGCCGACGATGTTTCTGCCGCATATTGAGGAGGATGATAAATTCGTTCCCATAACCAGCAGTGTGGATGCCACCAATTTATTTTCCTATATCTCCACCAAGGGGGCGGAGAGCGCGCGGAGAAATCTCGATTACTGGGACCGGCTTTTTATCGAGGCGGAAGAGCTTTCCCGCGAGATCGGAGCAAGCAAGCCGAAGGCTGAAATGCTCGAACGCCTGAACCGCATTATGCTGGGGAAAGAGGCGCGGATGCTCAATTTGATCGGCAAGAATCTGACTCTGGACGATCTTCTGGCAGTAAAGGCGCGGATGGTGGGGACCGGTTTTATCGGCGGGAAGGCGCTGGGAATGATCCTGGCCCGCAAAATCCTCTCCAAAGACAAAAAATTTAAATGGGATGAAGTTCTTGAGCCGCATGACTCATTCTTTATCGGCTCGGACGTCTTCTATACATATATAGTGGAAAACGGCTGGTGGGAGCTTTGGCTGGAGCAGAAGACCGAGCAGGGATATTTTGCCAAAGCTCAGGAGCTCCGCGAAAAAATTCTGAGTGGTAAATTTCCCCATGATATCCGCGAGCAATTCCGCCAGATCATCGAATATTTCGGCCAATCGCCGATCATTGTCCGCTCTTCCAGCCTTTTAGAGGACGCCTTTGGCAACGCCTTTGCCGGGAAATATGAAAGTATTTTTGACGTCAATCAAGGATCGCCCGAAGAGCGCTACCAGCGCTTTGAGGATATTATCCGCCAGGTTTATGCCAGCACCATGAACGAAGATGCCCTGAATTACCGGCTGCAAAGAGGGTTAAGCCAGCAGGATGAGCAGATGGCGCTGCTGGTCCAGCGGGTTTCCGGCGCGCACCATAAACAGAGTTTCTTTCCCTTTATGGCCGGGGTCGGGTTTTCCTATAACACCTTTGTCTGGCATAAAGATATGGATCCCAAAGCAGGGATGTTGCGCTTAGTTTTCGGTCTGGGAACCCGCGCGGTTAACCGGGTCGAAGGCGATTATCCTCGGATTGTGGCGCTCGACCGGCCGCTGATGCGCCCTTATGCGGGGATGGAAAAGGCCAAGCGCTTCTCCCAGCACGATGTTGATATTCTAAACATAAAGGATAATCAGTTGGAAACAGTTCCTTTGCAAAAATTATTGCAAATTGAATCGGAGATCAAGCTCGATCTGATCGGTGAGCGGGATGCGGAGGCCGAAAAGAAGATGAAGGAGCTGAAACTCAAAGGCCAAAGCTGGGTTTTGACTTTTGATAAGCTTTTTTCGGAAACGGATTTTTCAAAAACGATGCAGCGGATGCTGAAAACCCTGGAGGATGCCTATCAGTATCCGGTCGACGTAGAATTTACGGTAAATTTTGGCCGCGAGGGAAATTCCCAGATCAATCTGGTCCAATGCCGGCCGCTCCAGGCCAAAGGTGAAGTTGCTCAAGTTAAAATTCCCAAAGATATATCAGAAGAAAAGCTTGTTTTTTCTTCCGAAGGGAATTTTATGGGCGGGAGTGTCTCCCAATCGATCGAACGATTGATCTATGTAGATACCGAGGCCTACCGCGATCTATTAATGGGAAAAAAGTTCGAAGTCGCCCGGCTGATCGGCCGGTTAAACAAAGAGAGTAAAGGGAAGGTTACCCTTCTGGCCGGGCCGGGGCGGTGGGGGAGCCGCGACGCGACCCTGGGAGTGCCGGTAAACTTTGCCGAGATCAATAATATATCGGCGCTGATCGAGGTCGACGACCCCGAAGGCGGCTTTATGCCCGAGCTATCTTTCGGATCTCACTTTTTCCTCGATCTGGTCGAGACCAATATCTTTTACACCGCGCTTTTTATGGACAGCGAAACGGTTTTCTTTGATAAAAAATGGCTGGATGGATTGATGAATATGCTGGCAGAGATTATTCCCGAAGCCAAGACATATGAATCAGTCATCCGCGTGCATGATTTTAAGCGCGAGATCAAACTTTTGTCGGATGTGACTTCGCAGCGCGTGGTTTGTTTGAAATAACCCTTGACATATCTACAATATTGTAGTAAATTACAAAATTGTCATGAGCCCGATGCGCGATATCAAAGTAAAAGTTTTAGTAGACATCGGAGAAGCGCTTTCTTCTTCCCTCGATCTTGAGAAAAGTCTGAATTCTATCCTCAAAGTATTATCCGATTCCCTCGAAATGAAAAGAGGGACCGTTACCCTGGTTGATCCGGTCACCAATGAGCTGCGGATCGAAGTCGCCCAGGGCCTGACCAAGAAGGAGAAGGAGCGCGGGCGCTATAAGATCGGCGAAGGGGTGACGGGAAAAGTAGTCGAGACCGGCGAGCCGATGGTGGTCCACGATATCACCTCGGAGCCGCTCTTTTTAAACCGAACTCAAGCCAGGAGAGAGCTTAAAGAGAGAAATTATGCTTTCCTTTGTGTCCCGATCAAAGTAGGGAACAAGATCATCGGCGCGTTGTCGGTCGATCATTTATTCAAGGGAAAGATTTCCTACGAAGAAGACGTTAAACTTCTCATGATCATTGCGGCGATGGTGGGGCAGGCGGTGATGGTCCGCGATCTTGCCGAGAAAGAAAAACAGGCAGTGGAGGCCGAGAACGTTAAACTGCGCCAGCAGCTGAAGGGAAAGTATAAATTCGGCAATGTTATTTACGCTTCTCCCAAGATGGAAGCAGTCCTCGAAGGCGCGCGGCAGGTCGCGTCGACCAACGCGGCGGTTTTGCTCCGGGGAGAGTCGGGAACGGGAAAAGAATTGGTCGCTTCGGCTATTCACTACTCGAGCGGGCGCGGGGAAAAGCCGTTCATCAAGGTCGCCTGCGCGGCGCTGCCGGAGAATCTGCTTGAGTCCGAGCTTTTTGGCTATGAGCGGGGAGCATTTACGGGGGCGGGGGAGCGCAAGCTTGGCCGTTTTGAATTAGCGAACGGTGGAACGATCTTTCTGGATGAGATCGGCGACCTTTCGCCGGCGACACAGGTCAAACTTCTCCGTGTTTTGCAGGAAAAAGAGTTTGAGCGCCTGGGCGGGACCGAGACGATCAAGGTGGATGTCCGCCTGATCTGCGCGACGCACCAGAACCTCGAGAAAATGATCGAGGATAAGAAGTTCCGCGAGGATCTTTTTTATCGGATCAACGTTTTCCCGGTCATTCTCCCGCCGCTGCGCAACCGCAAAGAAGACATCCCGCTTTTAGTCGCTCACTTTACCCATAAATATAATAAAGAAAATAATAAGAGCATTGACGGCGTTAACCGCGCGGCGCTCGATCGGTTAGTTGCCTACGATTGGCCGGGAAATATCCGCGAGCTGGAGAATGTGATCGAGCACGCGGTGATCGTCTGCCGCGGTGAGCTGATTACTCCGAAAGATCTGCCCGGCAACCTTTCGCAGGGGGCGGTTGAAGTTAAGGCTGAAGGAACAACTCTGCCTAAAATTGTCGAATCGATCGAGAAGCAGAAGATCGCCGAAGCGATGAACAAACACAAAACCCAGCGCAAGGCTGCCAAAGCCCTCGGGATCACCGAGCGGATGCTGGGGTACAAAATCTCCAAGTACGGGCTTTAATCTTTTGTTATTTAAACAAAGGATTTAATTTTATTCTTTTCGTTTTTCTGATGCGACGATAAATTTCCGGATCCCGCTTCTTCAGCTTGCCGAGCAGCCATTTGAATTCAGCTTTTAATTCCTTCCGGTCGACCGGGATCTTGATTCCGGTCCTCCCTTTCCCGATCTTCCCGCGGCAAAAGTTGTAGCCCCGCTTTGACGCTTCCCGGCAGACGTAGTCCAGATAAGTCGCGATCGCGCGCAGAGGGGAGGGATGCTTTTTAAAGCGGTCGAGCTGGGGATGATGGCGGTAGCCGCTGGTCTTTCCCCGCAATACCTGCTGGGCTAAAAGACCTTCGCGCCAAAGCGCGACCAGGCCTTGGCTGTCCAAATATTCCGGATCGACTGTCCATAAACGCATGCGGATAGCTACTTTCTTAAAAGTAAATAAATAATGCCGCCAACAATGATCACCGCTACAATGCCGAACGGCGTCCAGAGAAATGAGATCGGATTGGTCTCAAAAAATTCACTTTTTAGCCTGGGAACATCAGTATAGACGCTGGCGATCTCCTTGGGCCCGAAAAATTCCTTTTCGCCAACTGCCAGAGCATACTTTCCCCGGTTGTCCGCGCTGAAAACCTCGATCTCATATTTTCCCGGAGGCACCGCCTGCTTCCATTCGGGCCCCATAACATAGGTGTCGCCGCCAAAAGGCTCGTAAAATTCCTTCCATTCAACTGAATCAGCATCCACCAGGGCCAGAAGGATCCGCCTGCCGTCTTCAACCCGATAGACATTGGCCGAATAGCGGCCGTCAGGGTTGCTGTTCTTGGGGACAAGAAGATTTACGTAGAGATCGAATTCCTTTTCTGATTCGATCCGGTAGAGGCGCGGTTCTCCCTCGAGCTCATCATAAAACGCGCGCGAGATCTCGGGCTTTTCGATATCAATGACCTCTTTTTCGACGATCACCGGCTGGTGCGCCAGCGCGCTCGAGGCGATAAGCAATAGGGTAATAATCGAAGCGATTGTTCTTCGCATGCTGGACATATTCTGCCACTACCATTTTGTGCTGTCAAATACGGTTTTTTCAACAATTTTGTAGTTTTCCTCCGTAGCTTCCCCTGGCAATAAGATTGCTGCTCTATAGGTATAGTGAAACCCTTAATCCTGATCTTAAGCTTGATACCTTTGGGAACGGTATTTTTTTTAGTTAGAAGGATTGAGCAAAGATCAGAGGAAAGAGGAAAAATAAAAAGGAGGGATGAGTCATGAGGGATGTACAGGAGCTGCTGGATCGCTTGATCCCGTTTGTCGTTGTTTCGTTCGAAGGCGTTGGCGAAGGGGTGCCAGAATCAGCCCGTGGGATGACTTATCTCCACGAGCTTGAGCTCGAAGAATTAAAAATAGAGGAGGTTGAGTTAAATGGTTGATATTATTAGAGGCTTAGACACGTTATGGGTCTTGATCTCTGCCTTTCTGGTCTTTTTTATGCAGGCAGGATTTGGAATGGTCGAAGCGGGATTCATCCGCGCCAAGAACGCCTGTAATATTTTGACCAAAAACTTCCTCGACTTCTGTATGGCTTCGGTCGGGTTCTTTATGTTCGGCTACGCCATCATGTTCGGGCTGGGCAACGGATTTATGGGCGCCACCGGATGGTTCTTGTCCGGCGCGGTCAGCGGGGCTGATATTCCATTGAGCGCTTTTTGGCTCTTCCAGGCTGCTTTTTGCGGCGCGGCGGCGACCATCGTTGCCGGCGGCATGGCCGAGCGGATGAAGTTCCCGGCTTACTTAACCTATTCATTTATTATCTCGGCCTTTGTTTACCCGATCGTCGGCCACTGGATCTGGGGCGGGGGATGGTTATCGAGTTTAGGATTTGCCGACTTTGCGGGATCGACTGTGGTTCATGCTCTGGGAGGATTTGCGGCTTTAATTGGAACAATGATGCTTGGACCGCGGATCGGCAAGTTCGGGCCGGACGGGAAACCGAATGCCATCGCCGGCCACAATATTCCATTGGCTTCATTGGGCGTCTTTATTCTCTGGTTCGGCTGGTTCGGATTTAACCCGGGCTCAACCTTGAGCGTCGGCGACGGGAGTTTAATTGCCCGGATCGCGATCAATACCAACCTGGCAGCGGCCGCGGGTGGAATTCTGGCTATGCTTACGGTTTGGAAGCTATTCGGGAAGCCCGATCTTTCCATGGCGATGAACGGCGCTCTCGCTGGACTGGTCGCCATCACCGCTCCATGTGCTTTTGTCGATCCCTGGGCGGCATTGGTCATCGGCGGGATCGGGGGGATCATCGTAGTGCTTGGTGTCATCCTGCTCGATAAGCTGCAGATCGACGATCCGGTGGGCGCTTTCCCGGTCCACGGCTTGAACGGAGTTTGGGGAACGCTGGCGATCGGTCTTTTCGGGCAGAAAGCTCTGGGATTGTCCTTTAACGGATTATTCCTGGGCGGTGGATTCTCTCAACTTTGGATTCAGCTTATTGGAGTAGTAGCTGCGGTGCTCTTTGTGGTAACTGCGATGTATATAGTATTTAAGCTGATCGATATGACCATTGGCTTAAGAGTAACCCGGGAAGAAGAGCTGCGCGGTTTGGATATCGGAGAGCACGGACTCGAAGCTTATTCAGGGTTCCAGATCTTTACAACCCAGTAATAAAAGGAGGGGGATAAAATGAAACTTATTATTGCAATGATTCAGCCAGAAAAGTTGCCAGACGTTAAAAAAGCCCTGTTTGACGCCGAGGTGCACAAGATGACGGTGACCAATGTTGTCGGTGCCGGCCAGCAGAAGGGCTTTACCGAAACCTACCGTGGGGTAGTTTCGGAGGTAAATCTCTTAAAGAAGGTGCGCCTCGATATTGCGGTTAATGATGAGTTTGTTAAGCCGACGGTAGAAGCAATTATGAAAGGGGCGAGGACCGGCAAGATCGGCGACGGTAAAATCCTGGTCCTTCCGCTTGAGGAATGTTATCGGATTAGGACGGGGGAGACCGACGGGGAGGCGATAGGATAGCTACAAAAATGTATGTTATTTCTACTGCTATCTACAATATTGTAGAAATAAGGCGGTTAGAGCTGGTAATTAGATTGCTACATTATATAATAGGGGCCGCGGGACGGGGGTCGAGGGTCGAACGTCCCACGTCGCACGACGCGCGTCCCAACAAATCAAAGGAGTTGAGATAAAATGCCAAGTACAGAAGAGATACTAAAACAGGTAAAGGATAATGATGTCGAGTTTATTCGGTTGTGGTTTACGGATCTAAACGGGATACTGAAGAGTTTTTCGATCGGGAAAGACGAGCTGGAAGGGGCTTTAGAGCAGGGGATGGGATTTGACGGATCGTCGATCACCGGATTCCAGGATATTGAAGAGTCTGATATGATCGCGATGCCGGACAAGGATACCTTCGCCATCCTGCCGTGGAGGCCGCAGGAAAAAGCGGTCGCCCGCATGATCTGCGACGTCCTCCAGCCGGGCGGAAAGCCCTACGAAGGTGATCCCCGCTACGTCTTAAAAAGACAGCTGGCCAAGATGAAGAAATTAGGTTTCGATCATTTCTATGTCGGGCCAGAATTAGAGTATTTCTATTTCAAAGACAGCAAAGGGACTGAGATTTTGGATGAAGGAGGATATTTTGACCTTACCCCACTAGATATGGCTTCAAATCTACGCCGTGAAACCATTTTCGCCTTGAAAAAGCTCGGTATTCACGTCGAATATTCTCACCACGAAGTCGCCCCCTCCCAGCATGAGATCGATATGCGCTATGATGACGGCCTCAAGATGGCCGACGATATGTTTACCTATCGTCTAACCGTTAAAGAGATCGCTTCGGCCAACGGCGTCTATGCGACTTTCATGCCCAAGCCGATCTTTGGCCAAAATGGTTCCGGCATGCATTGCCACCAATCCTTGTTTAAGGGAAAGACCAATGCTTTCTACGATGCCAAAGATAAATATAATCTCTCCGAAACCGGGAAATCGTATATCGCCGGTATTCTGAAGCACGCGCCGGAGATGATCTCGATCCTGGCCCCGTGGGTCAACTCCTACAAGCGGCTGGTCCCCGGCTACGAAGCGCCGGTCTATATTGCCTGGTCGAGAAGGAACCGATCGGCCCTGGTCCGCGTCCCGATGTACCAGCCGGGCAAAGAAGCCGCCACCCGGATGGAGCTTCGCTGCCCCGATCCTTCGGGAAATCCGTATCTACAGTTAGCCGTTATGCTGGCTGCCGGATTAAAGGGGATCGAAGAAGGATATAAGCTCGAAGATCCGATGGAGCTAAACCTTTATCATCTGACCGATGAAGAAAGAGCTGAGCGCGGAATTAAATCCCTTCCGGCCAGTTTGGGAGAAGCCATCCATAAGACCGAGAAGAGCGAGCTGATCCGCGAAACCCTGGGCGACCACTGCTTCGAGCGCTTTATCGAGCTCAAAAAGAAGGAATGGGATGAATTCCGCATCCAGGTAACGGAGTACGAAATTAAAAAGTACTTACCGATTCTTTAATTTAATGGGGCGAGACCTTTTCGGCTCGACACCTTTGAGGCTCGCCCCAGCTTCTCTAAAAGGTGTCGGGTAGGCAAAGGTGTCGGCAATGTGGAAATATGAAACCAAAAAAGAGAATAAAGGGCTCTACGACCCCCGCTTCGAGCACGATAGCTGCGGGGTCGGGTTTGTCGTCGATATCCATGGGCAGAAGTCGCACTCGATCGTCAAGCAGGGCCTTGGAGTTCTCAAACGCCTGGCTCACCGCGGCGCCGTGGGCGCTGATCCCGAAACCGGTGACGGGGCGGGGATCCTCATCCAGATCCCGCACGAGCTCTACAACGTAGCCCGACCAGGCTCCTACGGGACCGGACTGATCTTTTTTCCCCGTAATAAACGTTTGTATAATGTTTGTAAGGATCTAGTCGAAAAGATCGTTGAGCAAGAGGGGCAAATCCTGCTTAAATGGCGAAAAGTCCCGGTGGATGACACTAAAATTGGCAGAACCGCCCGCGAGAACCAGCCGGTGATCGAGCAGGTTTTTATCGGAAAAGGGAAAAAAGTCAATTCCCAGCTGGAACTCGAGCGCAAACTCTACAATATCCGCCGTCAGGTCGAAAAAGATGTCAATGCCGAGGGATTTTATATCACCAACCTTTCTTCGCGCACTATCGCGTACAAAGGGTTGCTCATGGCTCATCAGGTCGATGAGTATTTTCTCGACTTAAAAGATCCCCGCGTAAAAAGCGCGATCGCGCTGGTCCATTCGCGCTACAGCACGAATACTTTTCCCACCTGGGATCTGGCCCAGCCTTTCAGATTTCTCGCCCACAATGGTGAGATCAATACCCTGCGGGGGAATATCAACTGGATGCGCGCCCGCGGGATCGATGTGATCCAGCCGGGCGGGTCCGATTCGGCCTGTTTAGATAACGTTTTCGAGCTTTTAACCCTTTCGGGCCGTTCACTTCCCCACGCGATGATGATGCTGATCCCCGGCGCCTGGGAACATAACGACCAGATGAAAAAAGAGGTCAAGGATTTCTACCGCTACCATGCCTGCTTTATGGAGCCGTGGGATGGCCCGGCGGCGGTTGCCTTTACTGACGGTAAACATGTTGGGGCGGTGCTTGATCGTAACGGGCTCCGTCCGGCCCGCTATATCGTGACCAAGGGCGGGACGGTCGTGATGGCCTCCGAGGTTGGAGTTTTGGACATCGATCCTAAAGATATCGAGCGCTCCGGAAGGCTTGAGCCGGGAAAGATGTTCTATATAGATACGGAAACTTCACGGATCGTAGAAGATCAGGAAGTAAAAGAAGAAATCTACGATACACGCTTTTATGGACAATGGCTGAAAGAGAACATCGTGGATTTAGATGATCTGCCGAAAACTGGCGGAAGCCTGCGACTAAACGTCGCGGCTTCCGGAAACCGAGACGTTCAGTCTCAGGTTTCCGGCCTTTTGAGAGCCTTCGGCTATACCCGTGAAGACTTAAGAATTATTCTCAAACCCATGGCGGAGAAGGGTAAGGAGCCGGTGGGATCGATGGGAAATGACACGCCGCATGCGGTTTTGTCGAACCGGCCGCAGCTGCTATACAATTACTTCCGCCAGTTGTTCGCCCAGGTCACCAACCCGGCGATCGACCCGATCCGCGAGGAATTGGTGATGAGCCTCGAGAGCTATATCGGCCCGCAGAAGGATATTTTAAAAGAAACACCCGAGCATTGTCATAAGTTGCGGGTTAAGAAGCCGATCTTAACGAATGAGGAATTAGAGCGGATCCGAACGATCCAGAAGGATGAGTTTAAGGCCAAGACGATATCGGTTTTGTTTAAAGCCAAAGATTTTAAGAAAGCGATCGATCGCATTTGCGAAGAGGCAGAAGAAGCAATAAACGAAGGTTATACGTTCATCATCCTAAGCGATCGCGGAGTGGATGAAAAAAACGCGGCTTTGCCGATGCTGCTGGCTGTCGGCGCGGTCCATCATCATTTGATCCGTAAAGCGCTGCGAACCAAGGTTGGGTTGATCGTCGAAAGCGCTGAGCCGCGCGAAGTGCACCATTTTGCCGTCCTTTTCGGCTACGGCGCGGAGCTCATCAATCCCTACCTGGCCTACGACGCGATCGAGCTCCTGGTTGATCGTGGAGACCTGGTCTTAGACCGCCGGACCGCGGTCAATAATTATCGCCACGCGGTAGAGAAGGGGATCATGAAGATCCTTTCCAAGATGGGGATCTCAACTTTAAACAGCTACCGCGGCGCGCAGATATTCGAAGCGCTCGGAATCGGCGAAAAAGTAATTGCAAAATGTTTTGAAGGAACGTCATCACGCATTGGCGGCGTTGGTTTTGAAGAAATTGCCAAAGAGACCGTTATGCGGCATGGGGAAGCGTTTGGCGATAAGGGAATTTTACCTTCCGGCGGTATCTATCAGTGGCGGCGGGATGGAGAATTCCATTTATGGAATCCGGAATCGATCTCGGCGATTCAAGACGCGACGCGAAATAATGATTATGATCGATTTAAAGAATTTACTCGATTAATCAATGACCAATCGAAGCAGCCGACAACTTTACGTTCTCTTCTGAAAATTAAAGAACGAAAATCGATTCCAATCAAAGAAGTCGAGTCAGCCGAAAGCATCTTAAAACGCTTTGCTACCGGCGCGATGAGCTACGGCTCGATCAGCGGCCCCGCGCACGAGACGATCGCCAAAGCGATGAATCTGATCGGCGGCAGGTCGAATACGGGTGAGGGCGGGGAGGATCCGGAGCGTTTTAAGGATGACCGCCGCAGCGCAACTAAGCAGATCGCCTCCGGTCGCTTTGGGGTTACGACCAATTATTTGATCAACGCCGACGAAATCCAGATCAAGATCGCGCAAGGAGCCAAGCCGGGTGAGGGGGGACAGCTTCCGGGGCATAAAGTAAGCGAAATTATTGCCAGAACTCGTTATACAACGCCGGGAGTGACTTTAATTTCTCCTCCGCCGCACCATGATATCTATTCGATCGAGGATCTGGCCCAATTGATTTTCGACCTTAAGAACGTTAATCCCAAGGCGCGGATCTCGGTTAAATTAGTTTCCGAGATCGGCGTTGGAACCGTCGCGATGGGCGTGGCCAAAGGCCATGCGGACATGATTCTCATCTCCGGCGGCGACGGCGGTACCGGCGCATCGCCGATCAGCTCCATCCGCCACGCGGGGCTTCCCTGGGAACTTGGATTGTCCGAAACCCATCAAACATTGGTCCTAAATGGCCTGCGCGACCGGGTTCGGCTACAGACTGACGGTCAAATTCGGACCGGGAAGGATGTGGCGATCGCCGCCATGCTCGGTGCAGAGGAATTCGGCTTTGCGACCACTGCCTTGATCGTCTGCGGCTGCGTAATGCTTCGCCACTGCCATCTGAATAACTGTTCAGTTGGCGTCGCGACCCAGGATGAAAAATTATGCAAACGTTTTCGCGGAAAGCCGGAATATCTGGTCAATTATTTCCGTTTCCTGGCCGAGGACCTGCGGGAAATTATGGCGGAGATCGGGATTCGCTCCGTTGACGAATTGGTGGGAAGGACCGATCTGCTCGAAGTGGATGAGGAAATCCTTCCCTGGAAGGCCAAAAAGATCGATCTTGAGAAGATCCTTTGGCAGCCGGAAATGAAGGGGAAGCCTGAGACTGAACGTCTCGGCTTCCAGGAAACCGCGACGTTTAGTCGCAGGTTTCCGGTTGTCCTAGATAAACAACTGATCAAATTGGCCAAGCCGGCATTGGAGAACGGGAAAGCGGTGGAGCAGGATTTAGTTATTGATAATGTGAATCGCACAACCGGCGCGATGCTCTCGGGAGAAGTGGTCAAGCGCTTTGGCGAGGAAGGCCTTGAAGAAGACACTATTTATTTTAAGTTCAACGGCGTGGCGGGGCAAAGTTTTGGCGCCTGGTTGGCCAAGGGCATCACCCTCGAGCTCGAAGGGATGGCTAACGATTACGTCGGGAAAGGAATTTCGGGCGGGAAGATTATTGTTTATCCGGACAAGAAAGCCGCTTACCGGCCGGAGGACAATATTATTATCGGAAATACAACTTTTTACGGCGCAATTTCGGGCGAGGCCTATATCCGCGGGGTGGCGGGCGAACGTTTCTGTATCCGCAATTCCGGATTGCTGGCGGTGGTGGAGGGAGTGGGCGACCATGGTTGTGAATATATGACCGGGGGTAGAGTTGTGGTTCTCGGGAAAACCGGAAGAAACTTTGCGGCCGGGATGTCGGGCGGGATCGCTTATGTTTACGACAAACATAATGAATTTCCGGATAAATGCAATCTCTCAATGGTCGAGATCGAAGAGCCCAAGCTGGAAGATCGCCGCTTGATAAAAAAATTATTGCTGAATCACTTTAGCTATACGCGCAGTCCGATCGCTAAATCAATTCTCGAGGATTTTCGCAAGGAGTCGCGGCGCTTTATCAAGGTCATGCCCAAGGAATATAAGCGCGTGCTGGCGGAAAGAGCAATGAGCGTCGAAGAGCTTGAGCTGCTGGAGGTTTCCGATGGGTAACCCGAAGGGATTTTTAAAATATAAGCGGAAAGAGGCGGTTTACCGGCCGGTCTGCGAGCGGGTGAAGGATTATAAGGATGTGGTCAACCCGCGGCCGGACGATGTTTCCGAGGACCAGGCCTCGCGCTGTATGGATTGCGGGACGCCATTCTGCCACTGGGCGTGTCCGGTCGGCAACTATATCCCTGAGTGGAACGATCTGGTCTATACCGGGCAGTGGAAGCGGGCATATGAGCTGCTGGCGGCTTCGAATAATCTTCCTGAGATCACCGGGAGAGTCTGCCCGGCGCTCTGCGAGTTCGCCTGCGTGCTGGGGATCAATGACGATCCGGTCACCATTCGGGAAAATGAGCTGGCAATTATTGAACACGCATTCCGTGAAGGGTGGATTAAACCGAAACCGCCGAAAAAACGCAGCGGCAAGAAGGTTGCCGTGATCGGCTCCGGTCCGGCGGGACTGTCGTGCGCGGCCGAGTTGAATAAACTTGGCCACGAAGTGACCGTTTTTGAAAAAGATAAGAAGATCGGCGGGATTCTCCGTTACGGGATTCCTGATTTTAAGCTTGAGAAATGGATCCTCGACCGACGGATCGATATCTGGAAGAAAGAAGGGATAAAATTTAAAACTAATGCGGAAATCGGCAAAGATCCTTCCGGATTCGATGCCGTCTGCTGGGCGACCGGCGCGCGCACCCCGCGGGACCTGAAAATTCCCGGAAGGGACTTGTCCGGGATCCATTTCGCGATGGATTATCTCTCGCAGGCGAACAAGAAAATATCCGGCGAGAAGTTTTCTAAAAAAGAGATCAATGCCAAAGGTAAAAAAGTCGTGGTGATCGGCGGCGGCGATACCGGGTCTGATTGTGTGGGGACCGCCAACCGACAGGGGGCAAAATGCGTGGTCCAGATCGAACTTCTGCCGGAGCCCCCGGTCTGCCGGGATGGAAAATGCCCCTGGCCGGCTTATCCGCTGCTTTTGAAGACGACTTCGAGCCATAAGGAAGGCGCGGAGCGGCACTGGTCGATCCTTACCAAGAGTTTCGAGGGACGAGGGACGCGGGTCGAGAGATTGAAATGCGTTAAGGTTGAGTTTAATGGGCGGAAAATGAAGGAAATCCCGGGTTCAGAATTCGAAATTGATGCTGACCTGGTAATCTTAGCCGCTGGATTCCTCCCTCCGGAATGTGATCATAAATTCGTTGCCGGCGATTTGAGACGCGGGCCTTCTCTGGTAGTATGGGCGCTTTATGAAGGGCGCCATACCGCCTGCGAAATAAACGAATATTTAAATGGAGAAGAAAAATGAAGGCAATCTTGGCGCTTGAGGATGGGACAATATTCGAAGGAACCTCATTCGGCGCTGCCGGTGAGCAGACGGGCGAAGTCGTTTTCAACACCTCGATGACCGGTTACCAGGAAATCCTTACCGATCCCTCCTATAAAGGCCAGATCGTGACCATGACCTATCCGCTGATCGGCAACTACGGGATAAATCCCGAAGATTTTGAGTCGGAAAAGCCGCATCTTTCGGGTTTTGTGGTCCGCGAAGCCAGCCGGATCGTCAGCAACTGGCGCTCGAGCATGAGCCTCCCTGATTTCCTGAAAAAACATAAGATCATCGGGATCGAAGGGGTTGATACCCGCGCATTAACCCTTCATATTCGCTCTGCGGGAGCGATGAAAGGGATCATTTCGACCGAGGATCTCGATCCAAAAAGTTTAGTTATGAAAGCAAAGGAGTCAAAAGGTTTGGTTGGAGTCGACTTGGTCAAAAAAGTGACCTGTAAAGAGATCTACGAATGGAATAAGCAGGGCAAGTATAAAGTCGTTCTGCTTGATTGCGGCGCCAAGCATAATATTATGCGCGATCTGGCGAAAAGAGGTTGTCACGTGATCGTGGTGCCGGCAAAAACTTCGGCCAAAAAGATCCTTTCTATGAAACCCGACGGCGTTATGCTCAGTAACGGCCCCGGCGATCCGGCGGCGGTCACTTATGTGATCGAAACGGTGCGCGAACTGGTCGGGAAGGTGCCCATGTTCGGGATCTGCCTCGGCCATCAGATGCTCGGCCTGGCCCTGGGCGGAAAAACATTTAAATTAAAGTTCGGCCATCGCGGCGCCAACCATCCAGTGATGGATCTTTCGACCAAAAAAGTTGAGATCACCTCCCAAAACCACGGCTTCTGCGTTGATATCGATTCGCTCGACGCGAAAAAAATTGAACTTACTCATCTTAATCTGAATGATAAGACATCTGAAGGACTACGACACAAAAAATATCCGGTTTTTTCGGTTCAGTACCATCCGGAAGCGAGCGCCGGTCCTCATGACAGCAAATATTTATTTGATAGGTTTATAAAAATGATGGAGAAGAGTCGTGCCAAAGCGGACTGATATTAAAAGTATATTAATTATCGGCTCAGGTCCGATCGTGATCGGCCAGGCCTGCGAGTTTGACTACTCTGGAGTCCAGGCGTGTAAGGCTTTGAAATCGGAAGGTTACAAAGTGATTCTGGTCAACAGCAACCCGGCGACAATTATGACTGATCCTGAGGTAGCGGATCGAACCTATATTGAGCCGATCGATCCGCTGTTTATTGAAAAGATCATTGAAAAAGAGAAGCCGGATGCGGTTCTTCCAACCCTAGGTGGACAAACGGCGCTGAATTGCGCGATCAAGCTTGAAGAAAAGGGCGTATTTAAAAAACACGGCGTTGAGATGATCGCCGCGAACGCGGAAGTGATCAAAAAAGCCGAGGATCGGGAGCTTTTTAAGGAAGCGATGAAAAAAATTGGGCTCGATCTCCCCAAAAGCGGTCTGGCATATTCCTATAAAGAGGCGGTTCAGGTTGTCGAAGAGATCGGATTCCCGGTAATTATCCGTCCAAGCTTTACTCTCGGTGGAAGAGGGGGCGGAGTAGCTTATAACATTGATGAATTTAAGGTCATTGCCAATCGTGGCCTCGAAGCGAGCATGAATTCGGAGATCTTGATCGAAGAATCGCTGATCGGCTGGAAAGAGTATGAGATGGAGGTCATGCGCGACCTTAATGATAACGTGGTGATCATCTGTTCGATCGAGAATTTTGATCCGATGGGGATTCATACCGGTGATTCTATAACAGTCGCACCGGCTCAAACCTTAACGGATAAAGAATATCAAATAATGCGGGATGCTTCGATCGCGGTGATCCGGGAGATCGGGGTTGATACCGGCGGATCGAACATTCAGTTCGCGATCAATCCCGATAACGGGCGGATGGTGGTGATCGAGATGAACCCGCGGGTGTCGCGCTCCTCCGCTTTAGCTTCAAAAGCCACCGGCTTTCCGATCGCCAAGATGGCGGCGAAGTTAGCCGTCGGCTATACGCTGGATGAGATACCGAACGATATTACCCAGAAAACACCGGCCTGTTTTGAGCCGACGATCGATTATTGTGTAGTGAAGATCCCCCGTTTTACCTTCGAAAAATTTCGCGAGGCGGATCCAGTGCTTACCACCTCCATGAAGTCGGTGGGGGAGGCGATGTCGATCGGCCGGACCTTTAAAGAATCGCTGCAAAAAGGTTTACGGTCGCTGGAGGTTAAGGTTTTCGGCCTGGAGGGATTGAAAAATGAGCCCGCACCGGAAGAGATCGAGCATTATCTCCGTTATCCGGGGAGCAAGCGGATCTTTTATATTAAACATGCGCTGAAAAACGGGATGAGCATCGATCAGATCTTTCAAATGACCAAGATCGACCGCTGGTTCCTGGACAACATGAAAGAGATTGTCGATTTTGAAACCAAATTAAAAGGATATAAGGGAAGAGAGATTTCGCAAAAGCTTTTGCTCGAAGCCAAGGTTATGGGATTTTCGGATGTTCAGCTGGCTGGGTTCTGGGGAATGAAAGAAGAACAAGTCTTTGATCTTCGCAAAAAGCACGGGATTATCCCTGAATATAAATTAGTCGATACCTGCGCAGCTGAGTTCGAGGCCTACACCCCCTATTATTATTCGACGTATTCGTAAGGGCGGGTAAATTTCAGCAGCGGCGCCAAATATTTGTGCTATAATTTGAACCGCGCCTATGATAACCATTCAAGCCGCTACGCCCAAAGACATCCGGGAGATCCGGCATTTGCTGGTCGAGACCTGGATCCGGACCTACCGCGGGATATTCTCGCGCAAATTCATCTCCAAAACCGTGTCGGCCAGCCGGGCGGGTAAACACACGCTGATCCTGCGCCGCCTTAAGGAAAAATATTTATCCGCGTTCGAAATGAGCTTTTCCGCTTAAAGCATCCCCAGAATATTCTCAATAACTTCCGAATAGATAGGATTGAACGGGTTCAGCTTACGGATATTTCTCATCACATCGATTATGGCAGGGTCGATATG
>Ga0209536_100002881_pt1 | contig 27892 bp, 20 predicted proteins | sample DeeMarSeWOR28_12_FD_187461 | JGI IMG/M metagenome (GOLD analysis project Ga0209536, IMG submission 187461) | Marine sediment microbial communities from White Oak River estuary, North Carolina - WOR-2-8_12 (SPAdes) (version 2) | ecosystem: Environmental > Aquatic > Marine > Intertidal zone >... | reverse complement strand
GCGACAATTTGATCTCCTCGGGGTAAAACTCCCCTTCCTCCACCTTCAGAATCAGGGTGGTCGTCACTTCGGATCCGTTGGGAGTAACAGTAAACGCTACTTTATCCCCCTCAAATGTCGGAGAAATGCTACCGATCACATAGTCCACTGTATCCTCGCCGTAGGTTTGGGGATCAAACAACAGTGTCTCGGTTCCTTCGAAACCGTCACGGAAATAGAGTTTTCCGGTTTCATCTTCCGGAGTGGTTTTCAGGTAGAAATAGCGATCGTTGTCCAGGATGGTGAGGTTGGTGACCAGATCCGAGACCCTTCCGTCAAATTCTTTCATTTTTTCCACCAGTGCCGCTCTTCCGGGGATCCTGTCCAACACGGCACGGGCATAGTCCGCATTGGAAATCATCCAGTTCTTCACCACGGTATCCTCCATGTTCTCCATGTACTGGTATGGATCTTCCAGCGTGATACCCCAATATTCATTTTCGACCGGTTTGACCGGAGCCAGCCCAGGCTCATTCGGCAGTTCGGGTCCTGTTCCGCACTGGGTGAGCAAAAGTACAACCCAGGTAAGCGGGGCAAGAATAATCAGTGTTTTTTTCATGATAAATATCGTATATGAGGTTGAGTTCCATATGGGCCAGAGGTTCCGGCAACATAACACAAACAGCTGAGGTTGGAGTGTTTTTCAAATCATTCTTTGGCAGTGTCAAAGACTTTGGTGGCCGTGGCGATGATGCTTGAAATATCTGAGAGGTTGGATGGCAGGATCATGGTGTTGGATTCCTTGGCCAGTTTTCCGAATTCCAGCAGGTACTGTTCGGCTATCCTCAGATTGACAGCGTCCTTTCCGCCTTTTTCATTGATAGCCATGGCAATGGCCCGGATCCCGTTAGCAGTGGCGTTGGCCACCTGTTCGATTTCCGAAGCTTTACCGGTTGCTTCATTGATCCGTTTCTGCATCTCCCCTTCCGAGTTTTTGATCAACTCCTGCTTGGATCCTTCTGCCACATTGATCTTTGCCTGTTTCTCCCCTTCCGACTCAGCAATAATGGCCCGCTTCTCACGTTCGGCACGCATCTGCTTTTCCATCGCATCCTTGATGCTCTGCGGAGGAATGATGTTTTTCACCTCATACCTGGTCACCTTTACCCCCCAGGGATCACTTGCCTTGTCGACAGCAGAGACAATCCCATTGTTGATGGTATCCCGCTCCTCAAAGGTCTTATCCAGTTCCAGCCGCCCGATGATGCTCCGCATGGTGGTCTGCGCTATCTGGATGGAAGCAAACTGATAATTATCAATTCCGTAGGAGGCTTTCATGGGATCAATTACCTGGAGGTACAGGATCCCGTCCACCTCCACGGAAATGTTATCCTTGGTAATGCATATCTGGGAGGCCACGTCGATGGCCTGTTCTTTCAGGGTGTGCCTGTACCGGACCCTGTCAATGAAAGGAAAAATAATATTGAATCCGGCCAGCAGTGTAACCCTGAATTTTCCGAGTCTTTCGACGATATATGCACTCCTTTGGGGTACAACTTTGACAGAGGATAACAGCAGGATCAGTGCCAGCAGTATCAATCCGGCATATACCAGGGTTAAAGCATTCATCTCCATTTGAATTATTTTGGTTTAACAAACAGTGTAAGGCTCTCCTTCCTGATAATCGTTACCCACATTCCCCTGGAAACAGGTTCTTCACTTTTAGCGGTCCAGTGGGTACCTTTGAACTCCACTTTACCGTCACCATCCTTAAATTCCTCCACCGCCCTGGCCTGGTGCCCAATGAACTCTTCCAGCTGATCTTTTACCTCCAGCTCTTTCCTGTTGAAAAACCTTTTCTTCAGGTATTTCCGAAGTAAAACCAACCCCAGGAGGGAAGCCACCAGGAAAATAAGGATCTGCACATTCAGACTGATATCTGCCAGTGCACAGACCAGGGCTGTCACCCAGGCACCCGTGCCGAAAAACAGAATGACCAGCCCGGGAAGGGCCAGCTCAAGCAGCAGTAATCCCAGACCTATCAGGAACCAGATCACTGCCGGATCAGATAAATACTCCATGTCAGGGTGTTTTTTCGTTAAATTTAAAAAAATTGGCGGCAAATCAAACTATCGCTACATTTGTAATAGATCCGATCAACATGGGGAAATACGAATATTTTAACCGGGATATCAGCTGGCTCTCCTTCAACTTCAGGGTACTTCAGGAGGCCATGGATAAGACACTCCCCCTCTACGAACGGATCAAATTTCTGGCCATCTATTCAAACAATACGGAAGAGTTTTACCAGGTCAGGGTCAGCTATTACAAACAGATGATCCGCCATGAGGAAGAATTTCCCAAACAACATTTCAGGCAGGTGGATCCTGTGGGGATCATACGGCAGATCAATGAAATAGTCACCAACCAGCAGTCCATATTCCACCTGATCTTCGAAGATGAGATCCTTCCGGAACTGAGAAACAACGGGATCATTGTGCTCTCCCCGGGAGACGAGCTAACCGATGAGCAGCACGCCTACGTCAAAGAGGTATTTTATTCCGATATCCTTACCTCCATCCAACCGGTCATGATGGTGAAAAAAAAGGTAAGGCCATTCCTGAAAACCGGACATCCCTATCTGGCCATGGAAATGGTAAGCAGGGACAGTACAAACACTTCCCACAGGGAGAGGTACGGAATGGTAAAGATACCCACCGACCATAACATCTCCAGGTTCCTGGAGCTTCCCGGACAGGAGGAGAAGCATTACATCATGTTTCTGGAGGACGTTATCATGCGTCACATTGATGCCATATTTCCCGGATACGAGGTCAGAAACTGGTATTCTTTAAAGTTAACAAGGGATGCCGATATGGAGTATGACGATTATGAGGGAGAAGATCTGATAGACGCCATTGACAGGATCCGCTCAGTCCGGTCGGTCGGCAGCCCCAACCGGTTCCAGTACGACAGAAAAATGCCCGAAAAGTTGCTGGATTACCTGATCACCTCTTTCCAGATACAGAGGGATTTGCTGGTTATGGGAGGAAGCCGGCACAATTTCAGGGATTTCTTCAGCTTCCCCAACCCACTCTTTCCCAAGCTTGAGATCGAACCCCTGCCGCCCATTCCGATCCCGGCACTTGCCAATCAGAAAAAGCCGATCGCCATTCTGATCAGTAAAAAGGATTACCTGCTCAGTGTACCCTACCAGCCCTTCGAGCATTACCTCCGGTTCCTGAGGGAAGCCGCTGTCGATCCGACTGTCAAGGAGATCAAGGCCACCCAGTACAGGGTCTCTGACCACTCCGTAGTGGTAAACTCGCTGATCGCGGCAGTGGAGAATGGAAAGAAAGTGACTGTGTTTGTAGAGCTGAAGGCCAGATTCGACGAAGAAGCAAACCTGAAGTATGCGAACGAGATGACCAAAGCGGGTATCCGGATCATTTATAGTATTCCCAAGCTCAAGGTTCATGCCAAGATTGCATTGGTAATCAGGAAGAAAGGGTCAAAATTCGGAGATCAGGCATATCTGGGCACCGGGAATTTCAATGAGAAGACTGCACGGCTCTATTGCGACCACGGGCTTTTTACTTCAAATCCCGAGGTGGTAAAGGAGGTGAAGGACCTCTATAAACATCTTGAAAATCAAAAAATCAGACCCAAATTTAAACACATCCTTGTCCCGGGATTCAACATGGTGCCTTTCTTTCTCAAATTAATCGATCAGGAGATCTGTCATGTGAAAAATGGGCATATCGGTTATATTCTCCTGAAGATGAATGGACTGCAGGATGGAGAGATGGTCGATAACCTCTACCGGGCCAGTGAAGCAGGCGTAAAAATTGACCTGATTGTCAGGGGTGTCTGTACCTTGAAACCCGGACAGCCATTCAGCAAAAACATCCGGGTGATCAGGATCGTTGACAGGTACCTGGAACATGCGAGGGTGTTCGTGTTTCAGAACAACGGAGATCACCAGGTCTACATGGGCTCCGCCGACTGGATGAAACGCAACCTGCGAAGAAGGGTGGAATGCATATTTCCGGTATACGATCCGGAACTGAAAAAAGAACTGCTGGACATTTTGAATATCCAGTTGTCCGATAACGTGAAAGCTTGCGAGGTTGATGAACATCTGGCCAATAAAAGAATCATCAATAAAGGGCCGGATACCAGGGCACAATCGGCTACCTATGAATATTTTAAGAAGAAGTACCCCTCCATTTAACCAGCCGTCCGCATAAAACTGACAGAACCATCATGGAACTTCAAACCAGGTTAGAGCACATCCACTCCGAAGCAGAGTTTCGTCAAATGATCCAGGAAAAAGACCATGTGATGGTATGCTGCGGACGAATGGGTCCCATGTGTGTACCTGTATACGCGGCTATGGAAATCCTCCGGGAGTCCTGGCCACAGGTGAAATTCTGCGATATGCCCTTTGACCACCCGGAAGCCCATGTAATCCGGAACCTGCCGGAATGCAGCGGGTTCATGGGTCTGCCCTTTACGGTCTATTTCAAATCGGGAAAAGTGGTGAAAGCCACCACCAGCATCCAGTCCCGGGAGGAGATCGAAACGATTCTGAAGAAATTTTTCTAGCTTCCCATGTCCGGTCCGCAGAAGAAAAAGCCTGTACTGACAGTCTCCAAAGGAGTGGATCATCCCGGTTCACTCAATCCCGATGCAGTAAACAAACTCAGGGATGCCAAAAAGAAGCAGCCTGACACAACCGTACTGCTTGAGGGGATCCTGAACAGGGATATCGGCCTGCTCAGCCAGGCGATTACCCTGGTTGAGAGTTCCCTTCCCCAGCATGAACAGCAGGCGCAGGAACTGATTGCCGCCTGCCTTCCGCATGCCGGGAAATCTTTCCGGCTGGGTATTACGGGAGTGCCCGGCGCCGGTAAAAGCACTTTTATAGAGGCGCTGGGAAAGCACATCATCGGACGGAGAAAACGTCTGGCCGTCCTGGCCATCGATCCCAGCAGCGAAAAGTCCAAGGGCAGCATCCTGGGAGATAAAACCAGGATGGAAGAGCTGGCGGGATTTCCGGAGGTGTATATCAGACCCTCCCCCTCGGGAGGCACCCTGGGCGGAGTGGCCCGAAAAACCCGGGAAGCCATTATCCTCTGCGAAGCAGCCGGTTTCGATACCATTTTTGTGGAAACGGTGGGTGTGGGGCAATCTGAAACCACCGTACACAGCATGGTAGATTTCTTCCTGCTGCTGATGCTGGCACGATCGGGAGATGAATTACAGGGAATCAAGCGCGGTATCATCGAAATGGCTGATGCCATCGTGATCAACAAATCGGATGGATCCAATGTGGACTATGCAAGAAGGGCACAACTCGATTTTACCAATGCCCTTCACCTGTTCCCTCCGGATCCTTCAGGTTGGGTTCCACAGGTACTGGCCTGCTCCTCCATCGAAAACACCGGGATTGCAGAGATCTGGGACCTGATCGAGGAGTTCAGGGAAAGATGTACAGTAAACGGGACACTTTCCGAGAAACGGAACAAACAGAGGCAATACTGGCTGCACGAAACCATCAGGGAGGGCATTTACGACCAGGTATTCAAAAACAGGGAGATGTCTGATGAACTGAAGCGATTCGAGGAGCGGATCAACCGGGGGGAGATGACCTCGTTCGCTGCGGCTTCGGCTATATTGAATAAATATAAATCGAGGCAGAAAGATCCTTGAGTTCTTTACTCAACCCAATATTAATTCTATTTTTGCAGCCTGAAAATAAACCAATGGATATGAATAAATTGATCTATCTGCTGGCTGCAGCCGCCTTTGCAGTATCCTGCAGCCAGCCGAAAGAGGGATATACCGTTAAGGTAAACCTTGAGAACAGCGAAGGTCAGTATGTGAAGCTATTGAGCCGCGAAGGCAGGGCGTACGTCACATTTGATTCTGTCCTTGCCGGCCCGGGTGTATTTGCAGAGATGAGCGGTGAGCTGGAAGGAATCAATACCATGTACCTGACACTGGATAACAGCAATGGATCGGTCATGTTGCTGATGGAGAATGCGAGTTATGAAATCACAGGCACGCTGGAGGAACCGGTCATCAAATCCGACAGCAAGGCCCAGAACGATCTCATCGAATACAATGAAGGTTTAAAACCGATCACTGAGCAGATGACGAATGTACGCGATGAGATCATGGCTAACCGGGAGAGTGAGGACAGTGAAATGCTGGACAGCCTGCGGGAAGCTTATTACGTATTGTACGACAGGCAGGATGACTATGATTCCGTTTACATTGCGGATCATCCAGGTTCACACGCATCTGTCCTTGCACTCAGGGGAACATTTTACATGCTCGATGCCCCCGGCCTCGAGGCTGCACTATCTGCATTGGATCCATCCCTTGCCAGGATGGAGGAATACCAGTATATGGAAAGCAAGCTGGAAAAGATGAAAGCAGTGGCGGTGGGGCAACCCTATACCGACTTTGGTTTGATGACCCCTGAAGGGACGGAGCTGAAGATCTCCGATGTACATCAGGGTAATGTATTGCTTGTTGATTTCTGGGCCAGCTGGTGCGGGCCCTGCAGGCGGGCCAATCCCGAACTGGTGGAAATTTACAAAGCTTATTACGACCAGGGGTTTGAGATCCTGGGTGTTTCCCTGGATCGTGATTCCGCAAGCTGGGTGAAAGCCATTGCAGATGACGAGCTTACCTGGGCACACATTTCCGATCTAAGGTACTGGGATTCCGAAGGAGCAGAGCTTTATGGCGTATCTGCCATACCACACGCAGTCCTGATTGACAGGGAAGGAATCATAGCTGCCAAGAATCTGAGCGGTGATGCCCTGAGGGAGAAAATCGAGTCACTCCTCTAGAATAGTTAAAAGGTAAAAGGTTAAAGGGAAAGGTCTTTACTTATAAGGGAAAAGGGAAAAGGGAAAGGTCTTTACTTATAAGGGAAAAGGGAAAAGTGGGGAAAAGTATCATTCTACTACTTTTCCCTTTTTTCTTGGACCATTATGACTTGTTTACTTCGCCTTTGACCCACAGAATTAATTTGCTCTTCCTGGGGTCGTTGGTGATGATGGTAACCGTTTTGTTCTGGGCTCCTACTTTCCCTGCTGAATTGAATACAGTTTTGATGTTGACCGATTCTCCGGGAGGTATCACTTTCTTGTCAGGCTGAACTGCAGTGCATCCGCAGGAGGCTGATACCTTTCTGATATGCAGGTCCGATTTGCCCGAATTCTTGAGTACATAGGTGTGTTCCACCTTCTCTCCCTGATTGATGGTCCCGAATTTAAACTCAGGATTGTCGACGCTGATCACAGGGGCATTGGACAACTCCTCTTCGGAGAGGCTCGAAAAATCCTCTTCGATATTGGCACTCACCACCAGGCTGTAGTTCCTTGCAGATTGTCCGTTGATTTTAATACCCATCCTGTCGATCACAAATCCCCAGTCATTCCTGGAGGGAGCATCATAAGTAGCAATCAGGATCCCTTTTTCATTGGGTTTCAGTTTCGCCGGTTCGGCCCTGATGCTGACATGGGACGGAACCCTTTCAAACTCGATCTGAAGGGGGTCGCCCGAGGTATTGACCACTTCAAGCTGCTTCTCCGGCTTGTCGGAATTTTTGATGTTGCCGAAAGCAAGGTGATTTGACTTCAGCCTCAGGGGTCCCATGGCATACCGGTAATCATCCTCAATGGTCCTGGGTTTGGGCTCAACCTCACCCGTGACGGTCAGCCTCACACTGCCCGGATTGGTGTTGGATACCACAGTCAGATATTTCCGGAACGCACCCGGGCGTCCGGCCGGATTGTAGGTAGCCGCCACAAATCCTTTTTCCCCCGGGGGGATGGGCTGCCGTGTCCAGTCTGAGGCAGTACATCCGCACGAAGCGGTTACATTCTGTACAAGCAGATCACTTCCCCCCGCGTTCACGAATTCGAATCTGTACGTTACTTTCCCTTCGCTCTCCTTGAACTTACCAAAATCATGTGTGGTCTTGACAAAGGAAATTTTCGGCTGAACTGTCTGAGCAACTGCCGGGTAAAGGATACCCAGCATACAGCTAATCAACACAATACGTTTCATGCTCCGTTAGTTTATAGATATTACAATATGCTGTTATTCATTCCGACTATAAAATTAACGCAAAATAATGACATATAGTTGCATAATTTTTGAAGGATGAACGGAGGTGCAGCCAACCTGCATGGAAATTGAACCCGAATGTGGCCAATTATGTTTACTTTTAGGTCGTCGTTGACAGGTATGAGAGGAAACGTACGCATATGGATGGCATTGCTTGTGATACTGTTTTCAACGAATCTGAGCGGGCAGTTTTACAACGGAATGCAGATGAATTTCGGGAAAAACAGGGTACAGTTTAACGACCGTTACTGGAAATTTTACAGGTTCGAAAGATTTGATGTTTACTCCTATGAAAACGGGACAGATCTGTCGCTCTACGTTGCCGATTTTGTTGAAAAGGAGCTTGCGCTTATTGAGCGTTTCTTTGACTACGACATCGAGAAACGGCTCATTTTTCTCACCTACAATAAAATGTCTGACTTCAGGCAGAGCAACATTGGGCTGGTTTCGGAAGACGAAGAATACAACATAGGCGGTACCACACAGATCATTCAGAATAAGGTATTTCTCTACTTTGACGGCGACCATGTGAATTTCGAACGTCAGATCCGAGCCGCCATTGCAGAGGTATTGCTTACCGAAATGATGTTTGGCACCGGACTCCGCGACAACCTGACCAACAGTACCATGATCAGACTTCCGGAGTGGTACCTGGAGGGCCTGATCTCTTTTGTCTCCAATCCCTGGGATTATGATCTTGAAAACAGGGTGAAGGACGGGATCGTTTCGGGAAAGTACAAGAAATTTGTGAACCTGCAGGACGATGATGCCCGGTATGCAGGACACTCTTTCTGGAAATATGTGGCCGATCTCTATGGTGCCTCCATCATCCCCCAGATCCTCTACATCACCAAGATCAACAAGAACGCGGAAAGCGGATTCCTCTATGTGCTCGGAAGCAAACTGAAGGAGCTCTCCATTGACTGGACAGCTTATTATCTCGGCCTCTACACTGCAAGGGAAGAGAGTGCCGATCTGCCAGCCGAAGGGCAGATACTTAAGCGTCCCCATAAAAGAAGGGTTTATCAGAACATCCGGATCAGTCCCGACGGAAAGCATGTGGCCTATGTGACCAATCAGAAGGGACAATACAAAATCTGGATTCACAATGAGGACACCGGTAAGCAGGACCGGATATACAAGAGGGGTCAGAAACTGGATCAGATCAACGACTATTCCTTCCCCGTACTGGCCTGGCACCCAACATCCGAAATCGTCGGTTTCGTTACGGAGGAAAAGGGATTTCTCAAAATTCATTTTTACAACCTGGAAACCAGGGCCCTTACCACCCGAAACCTGCTCTACTTTGAAAAAATACTTGATTTCAGCTTTTCACCCGATGCCCGGAAGCTGGTCTTTTCGGCAGTGGCAAACGGGCAGACCGATATCTGGGTTCACGACATCGCCTCCTCCACCAACGAACAGATCACCAATGATCTGGCGGATGATTTTCATCCCCGGTTCATCAACTACATGGACAATATCTCATTTGTGTCCAACCGCAGGATTGATACGCTTTTCGTGGAAAATGATCCGGAGAATAATACCACCACGGCATTTGCCGTCTATGTGTACGATTATGCCAGGAAGTCCATCGATCTGCAAAAAATATCCGAAGGCAATTACATCAACCATTACCAGCCATTGTCGCCCGCCCGGAATGAGTTCTTCTATCTGAGCGACAAGAATGGCATAGTGAACCGCTACTTTGCCAAATACGACAGCACCATCAGCCTGGTCGATACCACCATCCATTACCGCTATTTCGCCAACAGCTTTCCGCTGACCAACTACAAAAGGAACATCGTCTCGCACGACATCAATACCGAAACAGAAGAGATTGCGGAGATCGTCTACAACAACGGGAGGTACCACATGTACCAGTACCCCATGGAGATGGATCAGCGATACGGAGAAGAACTGATCCCGACCGAATACCGGGACTGGCACGCAGAACGCCTGATGCAGGAGGATTCTGTCCACCATATCGAAAAGCGGGTCGTCTCCATGAAGGATATTGCCAACAACCAGCTGGTACTGGACGGAGATACCATCGCGTTTCAGGAATTCCGCATTGACATCAACAACTACATATTTGAACGGGAAAAACTCAATTATTACAACACCCAGCTGCAAAGCAGGAACCTGAACCTGGTACTTGATTCCACCACCAACCGCAACCTGATGTACATCGATTACCAGACTGCCTTCTATCCCAACATGCTGGTAAACCAGATCGACTTTAGTTTTCTGAACACATCTTACCAGGCGTTTACCGGGGGTGCTTTTTATTACAATCCAGGATTAAATCTGCTCTTTAAGGTAGGAGCCAACGATCTTTTTGAGGATTACAGACTCATCGGGGGGGTTCGTTTTGCCACTGATTTTGATAGCAATGAATATCTGTTGAGTTTTGAAAGTCTGAAAAGAAGGCTGGATAAGCAGTTGATCTTTCACCGGCAGGTATTCAAGACCTTTACGGCGGAGTCTTTTGTCCCCAATGTGAAAACTTTTACCAATGAGATTCTGGGATCCCTGAAATACCCGCTGAACCAGACCCTTGCCGTCAAGGGAACTGCTTCGTTCAGGCACGACAACACCATCTTCCTGTCGGTGGACCTCAAAAACCTGAATGAACCGAACAATGTCAAGGTATGGGGAGGCCTGAAGGGTGAACTTATTTTTGATAACACCAGGATGCTGGGGATCAACCTATACAGCGGCACGAGATTCAAAGTTTTTGCAGAGGCTTACCGCCAGATCAATGCAGCCAAGTCTGACCTGTTCGTGGTCGGTGGAGACTTTCGCCATTATACCAGGGTACACCGCAGCCTGGTCTGGGCCAATCGGTTTGCCGCCAGCGGTTCATTCGGCAGAAGTCCGCTCATCTATTACCTGGGTAGCGTAGATAACTGGATGAACCTCTTTCAGTCACGCGTTCCCACCTTCAATGAATCGGTCGCCATAGACTATTCACAGAACTATGCTTACCAGGCGCTGGCCACCAATCTGAGAGGTTTCTCTCAGAACATCAGGAACGGAAGCCATTTTGCTGTATTTAATACGGAGCTGCGCTGGCCGATTTTCAGGTATTTTGCCGGGCATCCCCTCGCCTCCTCCTTTCTGAATAATTTTCAGGTAGTCGGATTTGCCGATGTGGGAACGGCCTGGAGTGGGACCCACCCTTTTACAGAGGATAATGCGTGGGACAAGGAGGTGATCACCAACGGACCGATGACCATTACCCTGGATGCCAACAGGGATCCCATTGTAGCAGGTTATGGAGTCGGTTTCAGAAGCAGGCTGCTGGGATACTTCATTCGCCTTGACTGGGCCTGGGGCGTAGAGAACATGAAAGTCCAGCCGCGTATGTTTTACCTGTCACTCAGCCTCGATTTCTGAGTTATCCTGCATCACCAGATCAGAAGAAACATGGATCTTAAAACGCAACTCGGCCAGATCATTTCAGAACCATTTATGGAGGAGATGATCCGGATCAGGCGGCACCTTCACCGCTACCCGGAACTTTCATTCCAGGAACATGATACATCAGCCTATATCCGCAGCCTCCTGGACAACTGGGGCATCTCTTACAGCTTTCCGTGGGTGAAAACCGGCATCCTGGCAACAATCGCAGGTGGAGAGCCAGGTCCTGTCATTGCACTCCGGACCGATATGGACGCCCTTCCGCTTCTGGAAAAAAGCGGGATCGGATTCGAATCAGAACATCAGGGGGTGATGCATGCATGCGGTCATGATGTACACATGACATGCTTACTGGGTGCCATCAGGGTGCTCCATCAGATCAGGGACCAGGTTCACGGAGAGGTCCTTTTTCTGTTTCAACCCGGCGAAGAGAAAGTACCCGGGGGGGCAAAACTGATGCTGGAGGAGGGCATTTTTAAGGAGCGGAAACCGGATATGATCGTGGCACAGCATGTCATGCCCGACATGGATGCCGGTCATGTGGGATTTAAAGCAGGTACCTATATGGCCTCCAGTGACGAAATATACATCACCGTAAAAGGAAAAGGGGGACACGGTGCATTGCCCCGCCACATCTCCGATCCCATCCTGATGGCTTCACACATCCTGATCTCTCTGCAGCATGAGATCCACCGGAAAGCACCCAGTGGTACCCCCACGGTGCTCTCCTTCGGAAAAGTCATTGCGGACGGGGCAGTCAATGTGATCCCCGATGAAGTGACCCTGGAGGGTACGTTCAGGACCATGAATGAGGATTGGAGAAAGGAAGCACATCTGCTGATCGAACAGGTGGCCGAGGGGATTGCATCGGGCATGGGTGGCTCTGTAAACGTCGAGATCAGGCATGGTTATCCGGTGCTCCGGAATCACGGGGGAATCACTGCCGAAGCAGCCAGGTGCGCTGCAGAGTTCATTGGTAAAGAAAATGTGGAAGAGATGGAGATCCGGATGACCGCAGAGGATTTTGCATGGTTTACCCAAACCATCCCGGGAATGATGTACAGGCTCGGTGTGAAGGAACCGGGTTCATCTGAGGTTTATCCGCTTCATACTGCCGGTTTCAGGGTAGATGAAACTGCGTTGAAGACGGGAATCTCCATGCTTTCTTATCTCTCCATCCAGCTGCTAAAAATAGCTCCTGTTTAAAAATTAACAGGCGATGTAATTGCTATAAATAATTTTGCCATTAAATTTGCCGGATAAGAATTAAAAACAATCAGATATGGCTTATGTAATTTCAGATGAATGTACCGCATGCGGAACCTGTATAGATGAATGTCCTGTTGAAGCTATCAGCGAAGGGGATATTTATGTGATTGACCCGGACCTGTGTACCGATTGTGGAGCATGTGCCGACGTGTGTCCTGTTGAAGCCATCAGCCCCGAGTAGGGACCCGGGTTTCTTAGAACGGAATCAGACCGCCTCACAGGGGCGGTCTTTTTTTGTGCCAAAAATCATAACTTTGGGGAAAGTGACACTGAGGAGAAAGATATATATCATCATTTTCGGAGCCAACACACCAGCGGGTAAGGCCTTTGATGTGGTCCTCCTCTGGATGATTATCCTCAGTGTGACCATTGTGATTCTGGAAAGTGTGGGTGCCCTCCGAAACACACATCACCAGTTTTTTATTTCTGCGGAGTGGTTTTTCACCATCCTTTTTACACTGGAATACCTTTTCAGGATCTACAGTTCCCCGCGTCCGCTCAGCTACATCACCAGTTTTTTCGGGATCATTGACCTGCTCGCCATCCTGCCCACCTATCTGGGACTGTTCTTCGACCAGGTAACCTTCCTGCTCACCATCCGTGCACTCAGGTTGCTCAGAATGTTCAGGATCTTCAAGCTGGGCAGGTACCTGAAGGAGGCGGCAGTGCTTCTCAAGGCGCTGCAATCATCCATGTACAAAATCATTGTTTTTTTTGGTGCTGTTCTTACACTGGTTCTCATCCTTGGCTCACTGCTCTACATGATCGAAGGTGAGGAACATGGATTCACCTCCATTCCGCAGAGCATTTACTGGGCCATTGTAACCATCACCACTGTCGGGTACGGTGACATTGCCCCTGAGACCGTCCCGGGAAAGCTGCTGGCCTCGCTGGCCATGCTAACAGGTTATTCCATCATTGCTGTCCCCACGGGGATCATCTCCATTGAGCTCGGGAAGGCAGCGAAAGAGGGTAAAAAAACGCCTCGCAGGAGCTGTGGGAATTGCGGACACAGCACGCATGATCACGATGCTGCCTTTTGCAAAATCTGTGGAAACAAACTGCCATGAAAAGAACCATCTGCCTCATTTTAATTTCGTCTTTCTTCACAGCCATTCAGGCTCAGGAGCCCGAAGGAGGGATCACCGGTGATCCTTCACCGGTGATCGCAAGAATCAGCCTGGTGGCTCCGAAACTGATCGCAGAGATCGCTCCGTCAGAAAATTTTACACTTACTGCCGGATTCTGGCTCCGGGCCTCCCTATATGAGACGGATGCACGCGGCGAACTGGTTTACCGTCCGTCCGTTTCTCCCAGCATCACGCTTGAACCCAGGTACTATTTCAACCTGGATGAAAGGGCAAAGAAAGGCAGAAGAACAGACTTCTATTCGGGATGGTACGTGGGGATTCCGTTTTCGATGCAGTTTCCTGATCTCCGTTACACCCTGGGAACCGTGGTCGGTTTCCAACGCACCCTGGGTAAGCGCTGGTACTGGAACATCAGTTTCGGACCCGGGATCACATATGGTGATAACAGATTCTACCTGGACGGGGCCGGCGATTTCGGACTCGGGATCATTTTAAACCGGATGGAATAATGATCAGGGTGAATACCCTATATTTACACATTGATCCGTACCGAACCCTAAACCATAAGACCATGATACAAAATCGCACCTTTTTGCTACTGGCAGGTACAGTTATCCTTATCACCGCCACAGGATGCGGTCCCAAATATACCATTGAAGAGAAGGATGGATTCACCCTTGTGCACAACAAAGGGGGAATTACACTGGGTTATGCACCCTCATCCGGTGTCTCGCTCCTGGAAAAGAATGGATATGCCTTTAAGGACCTGAACCGGGATGGGGTCCTGGATCCATACGAGGACTGGCGACTGGGAGTGGAAGAACGGATCGGCGACCTGGCCTCAAAAATGTCGGTCGAGCAGATAGCCGGTCTGATGCTCTACAGTGCCCACCAGGCGATCCCGGCCGGAGGCAGGGGTAGATTTGGCGGGACTTACGGAGGCAAGCCTTTCGCGGAGAGCGGGGCCGATCCCTGGGACCTCTCCGATACACAGATTCAGTTCCTCACCGACGACCACCTCCGGCATGTGTTGATCACTTCGGTGGAAAGTCCGGCCACGGCAGCCAAATGGAACAACAACGCCCAGCGGCTGGTGGAAGGGATCGGTCTGGGGATCCCGGTGAATACCAGTTCCGATCCGAGGCACGGGAGCGACTCCTATGCTGAGTTCAACGCCGGGGCCGGGGGGGATATTTCCATGTGGCCGGGATCGCTGGGGATTGCAGCTTCTTTCGATCCGGCATTGATGAAGCAGTTTGGTGAGATCGCCTCGGTGGAATACAGGGCCCTGGGGATCACCACGGCACTTTCTCCCCAGATCGATCTGGCCACCGAACCCAGGTGGAGCCGCTTCGACGGGACCATGGGAGAGGACCCTGACCTGGCAACCGACATGGCAAGGGCATATGTGGATGGTTTCCAAACCTCTTCAGGCATTGCCGAGATCGACAATGGCTGGGGGTACACCAGTGTGAATGCCATGGTAAAACACTGGCCCGGAGGGGGCCCCGAAGAGGGAGGCCGCGACGGGCATTTCGGATACGGCGCATATGCAGTTTATCCGGGTGAAAATCTGGACGACCAACTGCAGCCCTTTACGGAAGGTGCCTTCAAACTGGAGGGTCCCACTGGGATGGCCTCGGCAGTGATGCCCTATTATACCATTTCCAGCGGTGTGGATGAAACCTATGGTGAGGAGGTGGGAAATGCCTTCAGCCGCTATATCATTACCGACCTGCTCCGCGAAAAGTACGGTTATGAAGGGGTGATCTGCACCGACTGGGGGCTAACCGGTGATGTGGAGAGTGTGGATGAGTTTTCCGGAAAAAGCTGGGGTGCAGAGACCCTGAGCGTGGCCGAACGGCATTATAAAGTAATAGAGGCCGGTCTGGACCAGTTCGGCGGCAACAACGATATGGGACCGGTGCTTGAAGCCTACCAGCTTGGTGTGGACGAGCACGGTGAAAAGGTGATGCGGGAGAGGTTTGAACAGTCGGCACAAAGGTTGCTCAGGAACATATTCCGGGTGGGGTTGTTTGAAAATCCTTACCTGGATCCTGTGGAGACATCGGCCATTGTCGGTAATCCCGATTATATGAAAGCGGGGTATGAGGCTCAGCTCCGTTCCATTGTCATGCTGAAAAACAGGGCCGGTACACTGCCCCTGCAAGAACAGCTGAAGGTATACATTCCGCAACGTTACATACCCGCAGGAAGCAACTGGTTTGGAAGGCAAACCCCCGAAAGATGGGAAGATGCTTTCAGTCCCGGTATCGCCTCAAAATATTTTCAGGTGGTGGAGCAACCTGAGGATGCTGACTTTGCGCTGGTGGGTATATCCAGCCCGGAAGGCGGAGTGGGTTATGACCGGAATGATCTGGAAGCCGGAGGAAGCGGGTACATTCCCATCTCCCTACAGTACGCTCCCTATACCGCAACCGAAGCGAGGGACCCCTCCCTGGCAGGAGGAAGTCCATTCGAATCCTTCACCAACCGGACCTACCGGAACAAATCGGTCACTACCAGAAACAGCCCCGACCTGGATCTGGTGGAAAAGGTCCGTGACATGATGGGCGACAAACCGGTTATTGTCATTATTGATGTTTCCAAACCAATGGTCTTCAGCGAAATAGAACCATTGTCCGATGGGATCCTCATCCACATGGGGGTGCAGGACCAGGCGCTTCTGGATATCGTTGCGGGACATAGCGAGCCTTCGGCCCTCCTCCCCTTCCAGATGCCGGCCCATATGGCAACAGTGGAGAAACAGTTCGAGGATGTTCCCCGTGATATGGAGTGCTACACCGATGGCGAAGGGAATGTATACGATTTCGGATACGGATTGAACTGGAATGGTGTAATCAGCGACAGCCGGGTGGAAGCATATAAATGATCTCCATTTATCATTGATTTCATGGGCAGGGCGGATGATACTTCAGGGAGACTGATTCTTTTCCTGATCGTTGTAACCTCTTTCATCAATCCATTCCTCGGGGCTGCCATCAATATTGCCCTGCCTGCCATTTCGGATGATTTTTCAATGGGGGCAGTGGGAATGAGCTGGGTGGCCATGGCCTTCCTGCTCTCCTCGGCCATCTTCCTTGTGCCCCTGGGCAAACTGGCTGATATCAGGGGCAGAAAACTGATCTTTCTCATTGGCAACGTGGTCATTACTCTCACCTCCCTGCTTTGTGCACTCTCGATTTCCGGAACCATGCTGATCATTTCCAGGGGCCTGCAGGGCATTGGAAGTGCCATGGTATTCGGTACCGGAATGGCCATTATCACCTCGGCCTATCCCCCTGGGCAAAGGGGGAAAGCCATCGGGATAACGGTCACCTCCGTCTACGTGGGACTATCCCTGGCACCGGTTCTGGGCGGTTTGCTGACCCAGTACCTTGGATGGAGGAGCATTTTTTATTTCACTATTCCATTCGAGCTGGTGGTGGTCTGGTTCACCTGGAGGGCTGTTTCTCAGGAGTGGGCAGAGGCAAAGGGCGAACGGTTCGACCTTACGGGATCCCTGGTCTACCTGGTATCCATGTCGGCCTTCATGTTCGGCTTATCCAGGTTACCGGAAACTATGGCCATCATCATGGTCTCTTCCGGTCTGGCAGGGTTGATCCTTTTTTCACTCTATGAACTGAAGACGGCTTCCCCTGTCTTCAACATGGGGCTGTTTAGCTCCAATCGCCTGTTTGCTTTTTCAAACCTGGCTGCCCTGATCAACTACGCCACCACCTTCGCCATCACTTTCCTGTTGAGTCTCTACCTGCAGGTGGTCAAGGGACTTTCACCAAAGGATGCCGGCATGGTTCTGATCACCCAACCGGTCACCATGGCGTTCATGGCATCCCTGTCCGGCAGGTGGTCGGACAGGTACGATCCGCGAATCCTTTCTTCAATTGGTATGGGGATCATCGTAACCGGCCTGATCATGCTCTCTTTCCTCCAGACGAATACCACCCTCACCATGCTGGTTCCCAACCTGGTGGTAGTAGGGCTCGGTTTCGGAATGTTTTCATCCCCCAACACCAATGCGATTATGAGCTCCGTGGAAAAAAGAGAGCTTGGTGTAGCCTCAGCCACCGTGGGGACCATGAGGTTAACGGGCCAGATGATCAGCATGGGGATCGCCACGTTGATACTGCAGATTCAGCTGGGCAACAAGCAATTATCCCCCGGCCTTTCATCGGAATTCATGCACGGAATGAGAATTACCTTTCTGATCTTTGTGATCCTCTGCACCTTCGGTATATTCGCCTCCCTGGCCAGGGGAAAGATCCGCAGGCCTTGAAACCGGGCCTTTAAACCAGTAATGGGTCCGGAGCCCGCGGATTCAATGGGATTGCTTTGCGCTCAGGGATGATAGCGTGAAAGGCGAAGTATCTCCTGGTAATCCCGCATGGCCATGATCTCAGGAACGGTCAGTTTTTGATTCCGCTCAGCAAATGCCCTGACAATCTGGAGGCCCTGCCAGACAGCGGCCCTGCCTGGAGATTCCGTGGTGTAGTAGGTAGTGTGGGGCGCATCATCGATCAGTTTACGTATCACCAGGGGGTTGGTCGAAAAAAGAAGTTTCTCCTCCACCAGGTAGGTCCACATCTGGTACTCATTGTTGAAGCACCATTTCATCTGATCCTCTGTGAATCCCATCTTCATTTCATCTTCAAGCTCCGGGTACATGGCACTCACGAAATAGAGCAACATTCCCTGGTGAATCATCCGTGTCAGCACGTTGTCCACAGAATCGTTAAAGGGATAGAGCTGTGTGGCCCATGCGTACATTACATCCACCGGGATCCTTTCTGGCACCTTCTTCCTGCCCAGGTATTGTGGTGTACCCATTTGGATATAATAGTCACAATCGCTGCCCAGGTACTGATCGAGTCCGATCCCTATGTAATGATCCACCGTAAACAATCCCTGGTTAAACCGGCTCACATACCCGATGACCTTCGGGAGCAGGGAGTCCGGATAGTGGTAGAGGTAGTGCCTGAATCCGTCAGTGATCTGTTCATTCAGGGGATCCATATCGTCGAATACGCCATCGGTATATTCATACACCTCCCGGTTGGTGGGGTCATTGATGAACATCGACAGGTAACTGGGATACCTCCGTGAAGAGGCCTGGCCGATGTTGATCACATGGACATTGAATACATCGAAGAAATCGCCGTATCGGCTGTAGAAACCGCTGATGGCACGATCAATGCTATCACCCGACAGTCCGAATAGTTCCCGGTCGAAACGTTCCACCTTCACTTCTGCATCAATCCCTGTGATATTTACTTCCAGCCTGTTTCGATTGCATGAAGCAACGATCAGGATGAATCCGGTCAGAAAAAGCAGCATCCTTGGATACGGTCTCAGCATAATGTGTAAATTTGAAACCTTAGTGAAAAGACAAAATTAAGGAATATGCAAGCAATGCGTCAAATTCTTATCACCATTGTGTTGCTGGTACCCTTTCAGTGTGGCTTCGGGCAGTCCAATATCAGACTGAGCGTGCACGCTGATCCGCAGTTTTCGTGGTTCAGTTCTGATGAGAATGAAATACAACCCGATGGCCTCAGGTTTCACCTGCAGACCGGGCTGCATATGGATTTCTTTTTCGAGGAGAACTATGCATTTTCCGTCGGGTTCGGTCTCAATAACCTGGGCGGGAACCTGCTTTACTCCGACTCGGTTCTCTTTGTTTCCAAAGGAGATTCCCTGTTGCTGGATCCGGGCCAGTCTGTGAAACATAAACTTCAGTACCTCGATTTTCCGGTTGGCCTCAAATTAAAGACGGAAGAACTGGGCTACGCCACTTTCTTTCTTCAGCTGGGATTCAATCCAATGATCAATATCAATGCCAGCGGGGAGACTGAGGACGGGACGCTAAACAATGAGAACCTGAAGGAATCCACAAACATCTTTAACCTTGGATACCATGCAGGTCTGGGAGTTGAATACCGGCTTGGAGGAAACACGGCGGTTATCGGAGGCCTGCGCTGGACTGCAGGTCTAACAGATGTAACCGGCAATGACAAGGCAAATGTTACGATCAGATCCATTTCCGTTCACCTTGGGATCATGTTTTAAAGGGAGATGAAAGTTGCACTGGCGCAGTTGAACTACCTGATCGGTGATTTTGAGGGAAACCTCAGTAAAATAACCGGGGCTGCGGAGGAAGCCGGGCGTCAGGGTGCCGAACTGGTAATCTATTCGGAACTTTCCATTTGTGGCTACCCACCCCTTGACCTGCTAGAAAGGGCGGAATTTGTCCATACCTGCAGGGAAATGATCGACCGGCTTGCTGCCCGGGTGGATCCCACCATGGGTATGCTGGTGGGAGGGCCGGAATTCAATCCCAGCACCAGCGGAAAACTGCTTTTTAATGCCGCGTTCTTTCTTTACGGTGGCAAGGTGGAACAGGTGTTCCGTAAAACGCTGCTGCCCACCTATGACATCTTCGACGAATACCGCTATTTTGAGCCCAACAGGGAGTTTAATCTGCTCCAATTCAAAGGCCACACCTTTGCCGTTACCATCTGCGAAGATCTGTGGGATGAGCAACCTTTTGAGGGTGCATTTTCCAGAAGCAGGCTTTACACCACCAACCCGCTCGAAGAACTCCATCGGCTCGGACCGGAAATAATCATCAACCTGGCTGCCTCCCCATTTTCGCATCGAAAAATGGAGGTGAAACAATCCATTTTCACAGGGAAAGCAGCACGTTACGGACTTCCCGTACTTTACTGTAATCAGGCAGGAGCCCAGACTGAACTGATCTTCGAAGGGGGATCGATGGCAGTCAACAGCAAAGGGGAGATCTTCAGCAGGCTGGCTTATTTCAGCGAGGATCTGAAAATAGTGGACCTGGATGAATTACAAACCGGATCTGGATCCCCGGACCAGGCGATCATTCCTGGGAGGATAGGGACCATCTCTGATGCCCTGGTATGCGGGATCAGGGACTACTTCCGGAAACTGGGATTTACCAAAGCAACGCTGGGACTTTCAGGCGGAATCGATTCCGCAGTGACGCTGGTCCTGGCTGTAAGGGCGCTGGGCCCTGACAACCTGCATGTGTTGCTCCTCCCCTCCCCATACTCCTCCGAACACAGTGTCTCAGATTCCGTTCAGCTTGCCAATAACCTGGGGGTAGCCTATCACATCCTCCCCATCGAGACCCTTTTCAATGAATTCCGGAAGACCCTTGAGCCGCTTTTCAAATCACTGCCGGAGGATATCGCCGAAGAGAACATTCAGGCCAGGATACGCGGAACCCTGCTGATGGCACTCTCCAATAAATTCGGTCATATTTTGCTCAATACGAGCAACAAAAGTGAAACAGCTGTGGGGTACGGGACACTCTATGGTGACATGAGCGGAGGGCTTTCCGTGCTGGGAGATGTGTATAAGACAGATGTCTACCGGCTCGCTGAATACCTCAACAGGGATGCTGTGGTAATTCCTTTCAGCATCATCTCAAAACCGCCTTCTGCGGAACTGAAACCCGATCAGAAAGATACCGATTCGCTCCCGCCCTATGAGACCCTGGATCAGGTTCTGGAGGCGTACATTGAGAAACAGCTTTCGGTGGATAAGGTTGCCGGGATGGGGTTTGAGCTGAATAGCGTCAGCAGGATCGTGAAGATGATCAATCAGAATGAATACAAACGCTATCAGACGCCCCCCATACTTAGGATATCATCCAAGGCATTTGGCGTAGGACGACGGATCCCACTGGTTGCCAGATATTAAATGAATTGCTTTCCAGACATATAAAGATTTTTTCTATTTTTGTGTTTTATTGATTTTCCGCTCGGGAAAATCGGCAGGTTAGGACTAAACAACGGAAAAGTAATGCAGGATAGGAGCTACAATGCAGACGATTGTATAGATAATCCGAAATCCGTATTCACAGTACTCACTTCCAAGGAAAAAGAATTTCTGAAACAAAATTATACCTGTGCTTTCTACAAAAAAGGTGAGATCATCTTCAAAGAGGGTGACAAACCTGTGGGACTGATGATCCTGGCAGAGGGAAAAGTGAAGATCTTTAAAGAAGGAGTAGGTGGAAGGGAACAAATTGTAAGGATGGCCAAACCGGTCGGATTTATCGGTTACCGTGCACTCTTTGCCGAGGAGAACCACACAGCGACCGCAGTTGCTATTGAAGATTGCGTATCCTGCATAGTGGATAAAGAAAGTGTTTTCAGGGTAATGCGCAGCAATGCTGAACTGAGCATGAGCATCATTCAGTCATTTGCTTCTGAGCTCGGTTTCTCTCATGACCGGACTGTCACACTTACCCAGAAACATATCCGGGGCAGGCTTGCCGAATCGCTTATCTTTCTGAAGGACACCTACGGGTATGAAGATGATGGCAAAACAATCAAAATCTATCTGTCGAGAGAGGATGTGGCCAATCTTTCAAATATGACCACTTCCAATGCCATCCGGACACTCTCCACTTTTGCACAGGAGGGGGTCATCTCCATTGATGGAAGAAAAATCAGGATCCTGGATCTGCCCAAACTGGAGCGGATCAGCGAGCTTGGCTAGGATGAGATTCCTCACCTATATCCTCACCTATTCCGCCATTTGGTTGTTGCATCTCCTGCCGGGTTTTTTATTCTATTTCATTTCGGACATCCTCTCCCTTCTGACCCAATATGTGGTACGCTACCGCAAAAATGTGGTTCGGGACAACCTGACCCGCGCATTCCCTGAATCTGGCCGAAAGCAGATACGGAGAATTGAACGCCGTTTTTACAGGCACCTCTGTGATCTGATCCTGGAATCGGCACGCGCTCATTTCCTGAGTGACAGGAGATACCTGCGACATATCCGCTACCAGAACCCGGAAATTCTGAACCGGTACCACAATGAAGGGAAGCAATTGATAGCAGTATGCGGACATTACGGAAACTGGGAATATTTTGCATCAATGGGGACAGTTTCGGACTACCAGATAATGGGTACCTACCGTCCGTTGCGCAACCGCTACTTTGACCGGCTGATCAAGAAAAACCGGGAGCGATTCAACAACGTGGTCATTCCGGTCAGTCAGATGACCAGGAAGATGATCGGGTATTACCGGCAAAATCAACCCATGCTGACCATTATTCTGACCGACCAGCGGCCCATGTTTCACCAGATCCAGTACTGGACCAAATTCATGGGTCTGGATACCCCGCTCTATACAGGGACAGAAAGAATTGCAAGGAAGATCAATGCCGCAGTTGTATTTCTGAAAATGCGGAAGATCAAGCGGGGCATCTACGATGTGGAGATCGTTCCGGTCTGTGACGATCCCTCCGAGCTGGGGCCCGATGGGATCACTGAAACACATGTGAGACTCCTGGAGGAGCTGATCAGGGAAGAACCCGCCTACTGGCTCTGGTCGCACAGAAGGTGGAAGCATTCCTATGAGAAATTCATGGCAGAACGGGAGATAAAAACTACGGCTGAACAGGCGTGATCTTTTGAATGATCTCCTCCACACAGGTGCTGAACGAGTATGATTCCTCCACACGCTTCCTGCCCTCGAGTCCCATGGATTCCAGCAGATCCTGATTTGATGACAGTTCCAGCACCTTCCGGGCCATCTCTTCCACGCTGTTGGACCGAACGATGTATCCCGTTTTGCCATCTACAATGACCTCACTGGTGGATCCCACATCGAAAGCAATCACCGGTTTGGCGCTGGCCATTGCCTCGATCACGGCGTTGCTGAATCCTTCGGAGTGGGAAGGAAGGAGGAAGATGTCAATGGAATGAAAGAATTCCGGCATGTCGTTGACAAATCCAAGAAATTCAACGCGTTTCTCCAGTCCGAGTTTCCTCGACCTTCGCTGGAGGTGGTTCATCAGGCGGCCTTCGCCTGCCAGCAGCAGTTTAAAAGCACGGGGACCGCCGGATAATTCATTCATGAGATCAAGCAGGTGGATGTGTCCTTTCTCCTCGGATAGCCTTCCGGCACAACCCAGGATGATCTCCCCGTTCCGTTTCGATCTCAGCGTGCCCGGCCGGGGGGTGAACCTTTCCAGGTTGACGCCATTGTAAATGATCGAAATCTTCTCTTCCGGTACCAGTAACTCGTTGTTGATCAATATAGTACGTTTAACCTCCCTGGAGTTAGCTATGATACCGGTGATCACCTTTCTGAAGAGGAACCGGTTGAGCGGGCTATTCTTGATGGGAATGGCGCTTCCCCGCCTGTAAATGATCTTCGGAACCCCGGCAAACCTGGCAGCATTGCTGGCAATCTTCATATCCCCCGATAGATTCATGACGATGGATCCCACTTTCTCCTTCCTCAGGAGCCTGGAGAGGCTCATTAATTTAACCGGGTTGAGAAAGCTGAGGTTCGAGATCTTTTTCTGGTAGCCCCTGACCCCGATCTTTTCCATGCGTCTGGAAAGCGGGCTTCCGGGTGACGAAATGTAAACAACCTGAATATCCCTTCGTTTCAACTGGGAAGCCACATCGAAATGCCATTTTTCACCTCCGCCCCATGTGGACTGGGAATTGAACAGACAAACCACCCTTCGGTGGTTCCGTTTTTCATCCCGGTAGATGTTATTCAGCTTTACATACTTCATAAAGACTTCGTGCGCCGAATTTACACTCACGATGAAGCCGTAATAGCCGTCCAGAAAACCGGTTCTGATGATGAAATCCTTCAGAAACCGCCAGAGTGGATGGAGCACCAGGGAAAAGAAATAGACACGCCTTCCCCGATCGTAATACGATTTGGCAAGGATGGTAGAAAATGAGTTCATCTGCTCCAGATGCTCACTTACAGTGTAGTAGCTGTAATGCAGGATATCCCCCTTCAGAAACTTTCTGGTGGACCCCCGGTCCAGGTAGAAACGGTCGTGGGGATTAAATCCACCCCACCGTCCTTTTCTGGCATCCCAAAGTCTCAGCTTGCGGGATGGATACCAGCTGGTATTCCGGATCCACCTGCCACAATAGTTGGTTAACCTGTTAAAATAATACCCGTCATGGGTCCAGTTGTTTTTAACCCTCAGGATGGATGCCCTCAGTTCATCAGACAGTGCTTCGTCGGCATCCAGGGAGAGCATGTAGGGGTATGTGGCCTGCAGGATCGCCCAGTTTTTCTGTTCTATGTGCCCAAGGAACCTGTGTTTGATAAAGCGGACTCCATACTTATTACAAATAGCTTCGGTACCATCGGACGAGTAGCTGTCCACCACCACTACCTCATCTGCTACGCCGCGGAGCGATTCCAGGCATCTCCCGATATTCCTCTCTTCGTTAAAGGTGATGATGATGGCTGAGATCCGAACCTTCATGTTCATTCTTGCAAATATACTCTTTTCACCCGCCCGGGAATCGAAGTGAGGATCTCATACGGAATGGTACCCGCCATTTCGGCAAGGCTGGTCACCGGTTGCATCTTCCCGAATATCTCCACAACATCTCCTTCAGAGGCCCCTATTCCCGTGATATCCACCATGGTCATATCCATGCAGACCTCACCGATCACCGGAACAAAAGTTCCATTGATCCAGACCTTCCCCGTTCCGTTCCCAAGGTTGCGGTGAAATCCGTCTGCATATCCCACCGGCAGGGTAGCTATCCGGCTCTCCCTTTTCACCTGACCCTTTCTGGAGTAGCCAACGGTTTCCCCTGCCCCCACCTGTCTGATCTGAGAAATGGTTGTTTTAAATGAACTGACCGGCTTCAGGTTGCTCACCCGGCCGATCCCGTGCAGGCCTATTCCGAGTCTCACCATATCATACTGCGCCTCGGGGAAGCGCTCTATCCCCGATGAATTGAGCAGGTGCCTGAGGAATTTTGTCCCAATGGCCTCACTGATCCTTGCGACCATCCGGTTGAACCGATCCAGCTGTTCCCGGGTAAAGGGATCATGTTCAGGTTGATCACTGGCCGCCAGGTGGCTGAAAACGGAGGTAACCCGAACCTCCTTCCTGGTCAGCAGGTGCATGACCGGGTCCACCTCCTCCTCCTGGAATCCCAGCCTGTGCATCCCCGTATCCAGTTTTAAATGAACCGGGTATTCCGTCCTTCCTTGGTAGCGCAGTTTTTCGATCAGAAGCTCCAGGATCCTCAGGTTATAGATCTCGGGTTCCAGTTGATAATCAAGCATGGCTTCAAAGCCATCCGGATCGGGATTCAGCACAAGGATGGGAAGGTGGATACCTGCCTTTCTCAACTCTACACCCTCATCAATAAAAGCCACAGCCAGGTAATCCACATGGTGGAACTGCAACAGGTTGGCAATCTCCACATTTCCGCTCCCGTAGGAAAGGGCCTTTACCATAACCATGGTTTTTACCCCCTCGTTCAACAATGATCTGAAGGCATTGAGGTTATCCACCATGGCATTGAGATCGATTTCCAGCACGGTCTGGTGCGACTTCAACTGCAGTTCAGCTGTAATCCTTTCAAATCCAAACTTTCTGGAACCCTTGATAAGGATGATCTTTTCCCGGAGTATGCCCCGGTCCATTCGCTGAATGAGCTCTTCCGCATCGCGAAAGAAAAGCGCTTCGGGGGGAAACAGATCACGCCGGTGCATCAGTGACGGCCCCACGCCGATGAAACGGTCGATTCCCTTGTTGTGTATCATCGTTGCGATTTCACTGTAGAGTTCCCTTTGATCCATCCCGGATTGCAGCAGGTCTGAGAGAATAACGATCCGTCCTTTCTTTCTGTCCTGCCTCTCCATCAGGTCCAGGGCAGCAGATACCCCTTTGGTGTCGGAATTATAGGAGTCGTTGATGAGGATGCTCCCCTGGTCGCCTTCGAGTATTTCCAGCCGCATACTGACCGTCTCCAGGTTTTCCAGGGCATGGATGACCTGCGACGGGGGAATTCCCGCATCGAGTATGAATGTGAGTGCGTGCAGTGCATTCTCCAGAGAGGCATCGTCGCTGAAAGGGAGCCTGAACTCAATGGTTTGATCCGGCAAGATTCCGGTAATCTTTACCTCGTTTCCTCTCCTTTTCTCCGGGCGGTAGCTGTATGTGGCGCTCCCTCCAAGGCTCCAATCTATCAACGTGGGATTCATGGAACGCAACCAGTTTCTGATGGGACGATTGTCTATCCGGTGATCGGATCTGAAAATGACCCGTTCACACTGTTGAAACAGCTTCAGTTTCTCCTCCAGTTTCTCTTCCAGTGAACCGAAATTTTCCTGGTGTGCTCCTCCCAGGTTGGTAAAAATCCCTGTATGGGGATGAATGATCCGCTGCAACCTGGACATCTCTGAAGGTCTGGATATACCTGCTTCGATCAGGGCCAGTTCATGGTGTGGTCCCGTCATCCAGACCGACAGCGGAACCCCAACCTGGCTGTTGTAACTCTTGGGGCTGCGGTGGACCTGCAGCTGCTCCCCCAGCAGTTGAAAGATCCACTCTTTCACGATGGTCTTCCCGTTGCTGCCGGTGATGCCCACCATCTTTCCCTGAAATGCTTCCCTGCGCATCAGTGCAAGTTCCTGCAATGCCAGCAGTGTATCCCCTACCAGGCAGAAACCTGCATCTGCCGGCAATGGAGAGGCCGGGAGCCTGGAAACCAGAAATGATTTTATGCCCAGATCATAAAGTTCCGTGAGGTAATCATGCCCGTCGTGCTGCTCCCCCACCAGGGCGATGAATAACACCTGGGGAGCAGGAACCAGTGTCCGGCTGTCCACAGCCAGTTCGGAAATGGTCCACGAACCCTTTCCAACAAGTTCGCCACCCACCCTTTCAGCAATCTCTTGCAATGTGACCTCAAATGCCATTTCCCCTATTTCTCGGATTTCGTTTTGCCGTAACAACCCCGACACAACGGTTCATAGATATCTGTCTCTCCCAACAGGATCAGTTTATCATCTTCTGAGATGCGGTGCGTGAACTGCGCCAGGCTTCCGCACCTGACACAAATGGCATGCACCTTGGTAACATATTCAGCAATGGAAAGCAGTTTGGGCATGGGTCCGAACG
>Ga0209536_100002880_pt1 | contig 27893 bp, 29 predicted proteins | sample DeeMarSeWOR28_12_FD_187461 | JGI IMG/M metagenome (GOLD analysis project Ga0209536, IMG submission 187461) | Marine sediment microbial communities from White Oak River estuary, North Carolina - WOR-2-8_12 (SPAdes) (version 2) | ecosystem: Environmental > Aquatic > Marine > Intertidal zone >... | reverse complement strand
TTCTCCTGCATATGCACCTGCATAAACCTATTTATCTCTAATTAAATTGATTTTAAATCCTATATCTTAAATGTATATTTATTTGTATACTCTTATATATACATATAAGATATCGTACATTATTTAAAATAGAGAAATATTATGATTAGAGTTAGAGGGAAAAAATGGATTTTCCAAAAGGAACTAAATTTAGGGATGATATAGATTCTAAAACCGGGCAAAAGGTTAAAATTGCGATTTTGCCAGATGGTACAGAGTTAAAATTTTTTACAGAAGAGGATCTAGAAAGCATCTAAAATTGAAGTTTATAAATAAATTATAAATATTAGCAATGCATTAACAATTGTTAACAATATATTTGGTGGTAAAAAATGAAAAGAATAAAAACAATATTTTTAGTAGCTATTTTGGTGATTTCTACAACATATGTATTAGGAGTAGCTGCAGAATCTGTTTTTATGAATAATCAACAAAAAATTGAATATAATGATATCGATAATACACCAATATTTTTTACTGAAATTACTTTTACCATTATGATAAATGATGGTTGTGGTTGCAATCCTATAGAGGGAGTCTCAGTTTCAGCCTTTGGTGGAGCAGGTAATGATCAAAATGTAACAGATATTAATGGAAAATGTATATTATTACTTGAGATCAATAGTGAATATACAGTATCAATAACACATGATGAGTATATACCTGTTTTATTTGATTTCGTAGTAATTGATGAACAATTTTTTGTTTTTCAAATGACATTGAAAGATGAATCTGTACATTCATTAACTCCAGTATTGAATCATAATACAATATTAACAAATAGATAATCTTAACTCTTAATAATCTCTTTTACTTTCCAATCACAATGAAATGTGGAATTTTGTTCTCAGGTGGAAAGGATTCTGTTTATGCTTCATATTTGGCGAAAAAATATAAAAATGAAATCACTTGTCTTATAACAATTATTTCTGAAAATCCTGATAGTTACATGTTTCATACACCATCAATTTTAAAAGTAAAAAAACAAGCAGAAGTAATGAATGTTCCTATAATTATTCAAAAAACCAAGGGAGAAAAAGAGGAAGAATTAAGGGATTTAGAATACGTAATTAAAAAAGCAAAAAAAGAATATAAAATCGAAGCAATTGTAACTGGATCTGTAGAATCTGCATATCAAGCATCAAGAATTCAAAAAATATGCGATAACCTAAATTTAGATTGTTTTAATCCTCTTTGGCAAAAGGATCAATTTGAATTATTAAATGATTTAATTGATAACAATTTTAAAACTATTATTACAGGAGTATTTGCATATCCTTTAAATGAAACATGGCTTGGTAGAAATATTAATAACCAGTTAATAAGAGATGTCACTAAGTTATATGAAAAATATAAAATAAATCCTGCAGGAGAGGGCGGCGAATTTGAATCATACGTTTTGAATTGTCCTTTGTTTAAAAAAGAGTTAAAAGTTAAAAATTATAAGATTTTTGGGAAAAAAAATTCTTGGAGAATGGAACTTGATATAATATGATATTATTAACTCAGATTTGTAATAAAAAATTTCACTATTTTGAATTTATTAAACCAATTGAGGATATACTTAAAAAAGAAAAAATAAAATTTATTTCAATTCATTATGACAAAGTTTCAAGTGACTTAGTAAACAAAGCAGAAAAAATAATAATATCTGGAACTAGTCTAAAAGATAACAGTTTTATAAATGATATTGATAAGTTCAAATGGATAAAGGAAATAAATAAACCAATTTTAGGAATATGCGGTGGTATGCATATTTTAGGACTCGTTTTTAATGGAGAATTAAAAAAACAACAAGAGATAGGTTTAACTACAATAGAAATAAATGAAGGATTTCTAGGCTTTAAAGGAAAAATAGAGGTTTATGAGTTACATAATTTTTATGCAATTTCAAGAGAATTTGAAACTTATGCTAAGTCAATAAATTGTCCACAAGCTATAAAACATAAAAATTTTCCTTTTTTTGGAGTCTTATTTCACCCAGAGGTCAGAAATAAAGAGCTTATTGTTAATTTTTCAAATATATAAAATTTATAGATATAATTTTAAGTAGACAAGTGATTCATACTTATATTTAGAGGGAGTAAATTATATGAAAAAATACATACATTTGGGAATTTTTGCTATTTTAATAATATCAACATTTTCTGCATCCTCAATCAAAACAAATACCCAAATAAATAAAATCTTTGAAGAAATTAATATTAATATTGACTATAATTATGCTTTTATAGAATTCTTAACTGAAGGTCTTAAGGAAATAGTTGAATATGATGAAACAGGAATTATAAAAGATTCTTATATGGTAACAATGCGTGATGGAATCAATCTTGCAACTGATGTATATCTTCCAATATTTTTAAAAAAACCACATGGAGCAATTTTTCTTAGAACACCTTATGACAAAGATGATTTATATGAACTTGGAGTTTTATTAGCTCTTGTTGGTTGGCCTACAATTATTCAAGATATACGTGGAACACATGCATCTGAAGGAATTTTTTCAGGTTATAGAAAATGTCAGACTGATGGTCCAGATGCATTAAAATGGATTGGATCTAGAGACTGGTCAAATGGAAAGGTTGCTACTGTTGGACCTTCGGCACTTGGAATAACCCAATACTTAACAGCAGGCTCAAATCCACCTGAACTTGCTTGCCAAGGAGTAATGGTGGCTTCAACTAATCTTCACAAACATGCAGTATATCAAGGGGGAGAATTTAGGAAACAGCTTGTTGAAAAATGGTTAGAAAGTGTAGATGCATCATATCTTTTAGAAGAAATATTTATCCAGGAGAACTACACTCTAGAATTCTGGACAAATGTATCACTTGATGATAACTGGGATAATATAAATGTTCCAGCAATTCATATGGGTGGATGGTATGATATTTTCTTACAAGGGATAACTGATGGATTCTATGGTTATCAGTATATTGCTGGGAATGGATCTAAAGGAAAATCAAAGCTTGTTATTGGCCCATGGACTCATGAAGGTTACATTAGATACCAACAAGGACAATTAACTTATCCTGAGAATTCAAGAAGAGTTGTTGATTTAGTTCTAATGTTTTTAGATATGGTAAAAAAATATACAATGGACGAAGAAAATAATTATGAGAACAGACCCTCTGTATGGTATTATGTTATGGGGGATATAGATGTCATTGATGCACCTGGAAATGAGTGGCGATTTGCAAATGATTGGCCAATTGAAGCTGATTATGTTTCTTGGTACTTTCATGAAAATGAATATTTAAGTAAAGATTATCCAAACAATTATGAAAATATATCATATGAGTACAACCCAACCGATCCCGTTCCAACTCTTGGCGGACAAAATCTTGAAATACCTCCTGGACCTTATGATCAAACTCCGATAGAAGAAAGGTCAGATGTTTTAATTTTTACGAGTAATACTCTTACTGAACCTTATGAAGCTACAGGCTATATAAAAGCAAGACTTTTTGTTTCATCTGATTGCCCTGATACTGATTTTACAGTTAAACTTTCAGATGTATATCCAGATGGAAGATCAATGCTAATTACAGATGGAATTCTCCGCATGAGAAACCGTAATGGTGTTGATCATTGGGAATTTATACAGCCAGGTGAAATTTATGAAATAGAAGTTGATATTTGGAGTACATCCTACGTCTGGAATATAGGTCATAGAATTCGAGTAGCAATCTCTTCATCAAATTATCCAAGATTTTTAGCAAATCCAAATACAAAAGATCCAATTAATGGAAATTCATCATATAATATTGCAAATAACACTCTATATATCGATAATAATCATCCATCGTGTATAATTCTTCCTGAAATTGAACAAGGTCAATCAAGTGCAGCACCTTCTAAACCAAAAAAACCTTTAGGTGTAAGAAGAATAAAAGTCGATAAATATTATACTTATACAACTACTTCAATAGATCCAGACAATGATCAAATATATGTTCTCTTTGACTGGGGTGATGATACATCAAGTGGATGGTTAGGTCCTTTTAATTCTGGAGAAAAAATAAAAGCATATCACAAATGGTTAGAAAATGGAACTTATATAATAAGAGTTAAAGCAAAAGATATTAATGGTACAAATAGTGATTGGTCAGATCCTGTCAAAATAAGTATGTCAAGAAGTAGAAATATTACAAATTTACAAAATCTGAGGATTTTTAAGATATTTCCATTTTTCTATAATCTATTAAAATTACTAAAAATATAGGAAAACTATTTTAAATAATAATACATATTAACATGCGTTAATTCGGGTGGAGTTCAATGAACAAAAAAATCATTACTATCTTTATTATTTTATTTTTAGCAATAATTAATGTATCACTTGCTTCTGCACATTTTAAAGTAAATAATGAAAACAAATATCAAAATCAAGATATTGTTTTTAGTGAGGATTATGGAATTCAATGGGAAATGAACTTTGACTCAGATTGGCGGTATGGTGCTAGATACGAGGGCCCTCAACCAATTGGTGATTGTGATAATGATGGTTTAAATGAAATGATTGTTGGAGGACGAGATAATAAACTTAGAATATTTGAATGGAATGAAGACAAACAAACCTATTTAGAAATGCATACTTTATTTCCACCGCTTTATCCATTGCAGGATTCTGATCCAGGCGGTTTTGCAATCGGTGATTTAACAGGGGATGGAAAAAATGAGGTTGCTGCAACATGGGGTGTATCTGTTCATAAATGGTTACTTGGTAAATATAGGATAATAGGTTATAATCCTTGGATTTTCAATTCCGGGGGTGGAAGTGGAGATTGTTATATTGGAGATTATGACAATGATGGTGAAAATGAGTTGATCGTAAGTGGGGGACCAATGGATGATTGGAGTGATTGTCCAGAAATAACTATATTTCGATATAATGGAATTGGTCTTGTAAAAGAAGCCGTTTGGAATAATCCAGATCATGGTTATACTCATATATATATGCCAGGCTTAGCAGATATCGATGAGGATGGAGAAAATGAAATTGTTTGTGGATCTGGTCATAAAATATTTGTTCTTGATTGGGATGAAGAAAACAAGAAATTTGAAGAGACAATTATTAAGGAACTAGGGGAAGAATATTATCCTTTTGCTTGTGTATTAAAAGATAGCGATATGGATGGAAAAAACGAAATTCATGTTGGTTATTGGTCACCAATGATTTCAATTTTCGAATGGAATGGAACTGGTTATGAAACTAAATATGAAATAGAGTGGCCAGGTGAAGGAACCTTAATTGAAGGTCTTGATGTTGGTGATGTTGATGATGATTCAATAAATGAGGTTTGTGCAGGAACACATCTTATTCATATCCTTCAATGGAATGGAGAAACATATGTAGAAGAAGCATTACTTCCAACATTTGGTGATCTTGCAGTTGTTGTTGTTGGTGATTGTGACAATGACGGTAAAAATGAGCTTCATGCTGGTTCAGTTATGATAGATGATGATGAAGAATTCATGTCATGGGTGTTTAAATATGGTCTTGAAACAAGTGATTATATACAAGTCGATGCAGGAAATGGTAGATTAACAGTTGATATAAAGAGATCTAAACTTGGAACACCACTAAATAATGCTTCTGTAGCAGCTTGGAATCTAGAAACAGGTACATGGTATGATATAAGACCAAAATGGAGGGAATACAATACTTATACTCGAAATGATCTGCCTGAAGGTGAATATCTTTTAAGAGCTCATATGGAAGATTATCAATCGCAAGAGACAACAATTAATATATATTCAGGAGGCGAAACAACTCATACATTTCTAATGGAACAAACAATTACTCGAGATTACTCATTTAAAAATCCCAGTATTAATTTGTTATTTAGATACTTTGAAAGACTAATTTCCATTCATCCAATATTAGGTAGATTTTTACAATCAGGTTTATTTAAAAATATAATTTCATAATAAGTAAAGATAAAAAAGAGGAGGAATTCATATGAGTAAAAAATTATTGGGTACAATTATTGTATTAATACTTTTGATGGGAGCTTTCCCATCAATAAATTCTGAACAAAATAATCAAGAATTTTTAAAGGAAAATCTTGAAAATGAGGAAAATATTAAAAATTATCAAATAAAAGAAAGCTTTTTGTTAAATGATTATCCTGTGATGGAGGATCCAATTTCTTATCCAGTTATTGTAGGAGATCCATATCCAATCATGGATGATTTACCTGATGAGTTTAGCTGGAGGAATTACAACGGAAAAGATTGGACAACTCCTGCAAAAAATCAAGGAGCCTGTGGAAGTTGTTGGGCATTTGCAGCTTTAGGAGTACTTGAATCAATGGTAAAAATAAGGGAAGGAAACCCTGATATAAATCCTGATTTTTCTGAACAATACATACTTTCATGTTTACCTGAGGCAGGTAGTTGTCGTGGTGGTAGGGCATGGGTTGCATTTGAACTCTTGCAAGATGATGGTCCAGAGGGAAACAATGTAAATGGTACGATTTTTGAGGAATGTTTACCTTATGAAGCTGACGATGACATACCATGCTCAGATAAATGTCCAAACTGGATGGATCAGTTAGTGCCAATATTCGATTGGGGCACTTGGGAAGCTGATGGTACTTCTGAAGACCGGAAAGCAATAAAATCATATATATTTGAAAATGGACCAGTTGTTTCTCATATGAAGGCCACAGATTTATTCAAGGCATTTGGAGCAATATTTCACAATCCCAATTTATTCTACCCGCGTTTAAAACGATCATTTTCAGTAAATCATGTAGTTATGATTGTTGGATGGAAAGACATTCCAAATATACCCAGTGGAGGATATTGGATTTGTAAAAACAGTTGGGGAACTGAATGGGGCTATGATGGTTTTGTAAATATTGCTTATGGAAGTCTAAATATTGATCGATCCCTTATTGTATGGGCAGATTATGATCCAGATAGTTATGAATGGCCACCAAATACAAATGCAGGTATATCAGTTGAATCAAATATAAAAGAAAAAATAACATTTGATTATACAAATTATATTGAACATAATTGGTTAACTATTTTTAAATCTAATTTCAACTCACTAATACATCAAAAATAAAAGAAATCCCATAATAAACAAGAACTAAACCAAATATAATTATTAATGCTTTATACCATTTATATCCTACAGTATTTGTTCCTTTTTTTGAAAAATAGGCAATTGAAGTGAGCCAAACATAATCCATCCAAACATGGCAAATAAACATAAATATTACACCCCACAATGCTGCAAATTCAAGAGACAATATTATCAGTTTTGCTCCTGCAGTAAGCCACCAAATAATAAAATATGGATTTAATCCAGTAAGAATAATACCAATTAAAAAAAGATGAGGATAAGATGTCATATATTGCTTCTTTTCACTTTTTTTCTCATTAAAAGTAAAATATATTTGTAATAAACCAAAAACCAATAGAGCAATACCCCCTACAATACCAATAACATTTTTTACAATAGTAGTACTAGCAATTGTAAGAAGTCCAAGAGCTAAAAGCATAATAAGAGAAAATTCAACCAAAGTATGAGAAATAGAAAATATTAAACCGCCCTTTGCTCCTGTTTTGGTCCCTTGTGAAACTGTTGCAAAAAATAATGGACCCGGTGCTAACGCACCAGAAGCTGTAATAAGAACTACAGTAACAACAAACTCAATCAAATTCATTTTGCAAACTAAAAAAGAAAATTGTTTTAAGAAGTTTCTCACTAAAAATTAAAAGATACTTTTAAAATAAAAAAGAAAAAATGAGATTATTTAATCAATTATCTAATAGCTTTTGTAAGATTAAAAAAATATTAGGAAATTGCTCAAAAAACCTGTATAACAATGGATGATCCAATGCTTTTGTTCTAGGTGTTATAACAGCTACATCAATTCTACAAAAATCACTTGCATCATTTGTATTGATTACCTTTATATCACCAAAGAATTCAGTTTCTGCATCAGGTGGTGCAACAAAGGAAACTTCAACAGTGATTGGACCCGCTTCGGGTGTAAGTCCAGTACCACCGTCTGGGGTAAAAGTCCAATCAGAACCCCAATCAGGATAACTTTCAATTTCCCAACTAAGTTCAGTTCCACTATCACCACAGTTTTCAACAGTAAAACTACCTGTAACAGTAGTACCTGGAGTAATATCTTCTAATCTTATTTCTCCATCACAACATAAATTTGATTTTGCAGGAAAACCTTCAACAATAGATAAATCATCATAATAAACTTCAGATGATGATTGAGAACCTGAATACAAATCAACACAAGCAAGATTTAAAGCTCCTCCAGGTTCAACTCCACCTGTCCAACTTTTTCCAACAAGTAATGCATCATTATAATAAATATTTTGGAAGTCAGTATCAAAATCTATCTCCACTCTGATCTCAACCCATTGATCAAAAATAATTGGTAAAGATTCACCAGTCCAAGACTGAACATTTCCTGTTGCACTATTAAATGTTAAAGCATTTGACCAATGATTATTTTCATGAGGACCACCATCAGCATAGGTGTTAAGCAAAAGAAAACTTGAATCACCACTGTACCCACTTGGTATGTATTGCCAAGCTGTAAAGGTCCATTGTCCAAAATTATATCCAGAAAATTCATGAACTAAATCTACAATATCAATAATTTCTACTGAATGAGGATTGCTTTGGGTGTAAACATCAACAACAAATGCTCCAACAGATGTATCATTATCCCAACCCTTCCATCCACCATCATCTGGTGTTCCATCTAGAAATTGTGCAAGTGAGTAACTATCAAAATTCTCAGACCAACTTCTTCCCAATGGTTGAATAACTTTTTTTGAATTTAATATTTTTTCTGTTTCACTACTTACACAAGGTATAATAGCTGCTCCAATAAATAGGATTAATAATCCTATTACTAATAACTTAATGTGACTATTTCTCATTAATTTACCTCCCTTAAGTAAATAATAAAACCAATACAATATATTTAAATTTATCATAATAATCAAAAAAATGTACATAATTTTTTTTATTTTTTTTCTTTGTATCTATCTTTTTGGTTAAAATAAACAATAGAACAATATCCTGCAAATACCTTGGCAGAATGTTTTACATCTTTCGGAATAAAAAACATATCACCTTTATTATATCTTTTTTTAAGTCCTTCAACTACCAAATCAACTCTACCCTCTAAAACAACTTCCCATTGACTATCATGTGAATGTTCTGGTAAACTCACATCATTTTGAAATTCCATAAAAATGATTTGATGATTTTTTCCTTGAGATAAAAATGCTTTTACTCCTTTTAATGGAATATCTGCTTCTGGTAGATTTTGAATAGGTTCGGGAAATATATGTATCATAAATTACGACCATAATGTAATAAAAATTGAAGATAATAATATTTAGTTATAATTTCTCTATTTTAAAAATTGTTATTTTTATAAACTCTAAATTGTTATTAAATCATAATTATTAAATTAAAAAAAAAATAAGTGGATGTGTTTTATCTTGATAATAAGAAAGGCATCATTTGATGATCTAAATGATATTACAGATATTTATAACGAATCAATATTAAAAACAGTTGCAACTTTTGATACAGAAAAAAAAAGTATCGAACAGCAAAAAATTTGGTTTAAAGATCATGGTTCTAAAAATCCAATACTTGTTGCAGAAGAAAATGGTATTGTTTTGGGTTGGGCTGCACTTAGCAAATATTCTACTAGATGTGCTTATTCTGATTCTGCTGAAATTTCATTATATGTTAAAGAAATTTATCAAAATAAAGGAATTGGAAAAAAATTATTAAAAAAAATTATTGAAGCAGGAGAAAAGGTAGGTCTTCACGTTGTTATTGCACGAATAACTGAAGGGAATGAAAAAAGCATTTATCTTCATAAATCAGTTGGATTTGAACATGTTGGAGTAATGAAAGAAGTTGGAATTAAGTTTAGTAAACGATTAGATGTATATTTGATGCAGAAAATATATAAAGAAAATAAATAGTAAAAATGTTAATAACACAGTAATAATAAATTATAAAAATAATTAAAGTTTATTTCAATAATGTTATTAACTAGGATTTATTTATCATTTTAAAATTGTTAGATTGGGAGGCAAATCTTATGAGTCCAGATAAAAAAGGAAAAGTTGAAGATACAGCAGAAAAAACAGGAAAATTAGTTGGTAAAGGTGTTAAAAAAGGTTGGGGCGCTGTTAAAGGTTTTGGAAAAGGTATGAAAGATGCTGTAAAAGAGAAAAAAAAGAAGTAATTAATAATTTAAAAAAATTATTTTTTATTTTAATTTGGGGGAATAATATTGAACATAGACGAAATTATTAATATTTTAGAAACAAAGATACCTTTTTCAAATATAACCATTTTTAATTTAATCTCAGCAATTGTTGTAATAATTCTAGGTTATATAATTGCAGTATTAGTAAGTCGATACATTCGTAAAGCAATGCTTAAAGCAAAAATGGCTAAAATTTTGGCAATTTTCACAAGTCGTGTTATAAAAATTTTATTAATTATTTTTGTAGTAGCAATCGGAATCGGATTTTTAGGAATTGATGTTGGAGCTGCATTAATCAGTGTTTCAGTTGTTTCTGGATTTGTATTAGGTTTTGCTTTTCAGGAGACATTGGGAAATTTAGCAGCAGGATTTATGATTGCAATAACAAAGCCATTTAGAGTTGGAGATTATGTTGACATAGCAGGTAAATCAGGTTCTGTAAATGATGTTGGTGCAAGTATCACAACAATGACAACAGTTGATAATAAAAGAATTATTATTCCAAATTCAAAGATTTGGGGTGAACCAATCGTTAATTATACTGCACTTGGTAAAAGAATGATTGATATGACAATAGGTATCAGTTACAGTGACAACATGGAAAAAGCAATTAAAACTACAATGAATGTTTTGAAAGCAAATAAAAAAGTTTTAGACGATCCTTCTCCAACTGTTGCAGTATCTAATTTGGGAGATTCAAGTGTGGATTTACTTGTTCGACCATGGGTAAATACAAGCGATTATTGGAAAACTAAATGGGAGCTTATTCAACAGATAAAAGAAGCTTTTGATAAGGAAAAAATAAGTATACCATTTCCTCAAAGAGATGTTCATTTATTTGAGAAAAAATGAAAAATATTGTTTTAGAGGTGAAAGTATAATGAAATGTGATCTATGTGGTGCAGATATTCCTGATAAGAGCATAAAACATGTTCATGTAAAAGGAAAAGTAAAAAATATCTGTGAAGGTTGTGTAACCTCAGTAAAAGGGATTATATAGATAATAAAATTAAAAAATTTCAGTTTCTGAATAAAGCATTTATTAAATAGTAATATATCTGAATTTTAAAAAGTGTGATGCGCACATGAAAAAATTTGATGTTATTGTTATTGGAAGTGGTTCTGGAGGAGAAATTGTTGAATCAGCCTTATCACATAATTTTACTGTCGCATGGATTGATAAGGGACCTTTAGGTGGTACATGTCTAAATGTTGGATGTATTCCTTCAAAAATGCTTATATATCCAGCTGATAGAATTGTTGAAATTCAAGAAGCAGAAAAGCTTGGAATTAATGCAGAAATTAAGGGTATTGATTTTAAAAAAATTATGGAACATATGAAAGAACCGATTCGAGAGAGTCATGAACATATGGAAAAGGGATTGAAAAATATTGAAGATTTTTCTTATTTCAAGGGTGTAGGTCACTTTGTTTCTGATTATACTTTAAAGATTAATGACACACAAATCATAGGTGAAAAAATATTTATCGGTACTGGTGCAAGACCACTAATTCCACCAATCAAGGGTATTGAAAATGTTGATTATCTTACAAATGAAACAATATTTGATTTAACTGAAAAACCAGAAAGTATCGCAATTATTGGTGGTGGTTATATTGCTGTTGAATTTGCACATTTTTTTGCAGCTATTGGAACAAAAGTAACTGTATTTCAAAGAAGCAATAGATTGATTAACAGTTCAGAACCAGAGATATCAGATCTTCTAAAAAAGCAAATGGAAAAACGAATGAATATTCTAACAAATATTGAGGTAGTTGAATTTATTAAAGAAGGTAAAATGTATACTGTTTTAGGTAAAAATAACGCTGATGGTAAAGAAATTAAGGTAAATTCCGAAAAAATCTTAATCGCAACAGGCAGAAGGTCTAATGCTGATTTATTAAAAGTCGAAAACACAGGTGTTAAAACAGATAAACGTGGTTATATAGTTGTTAATGAGTTTTTAGAAACAAGTAAAAAAAATATTTGGGCTTTCGGTGATGCTATCGGAAAATACATGTTTAAGCATGTTGCAAACGAAGAAGCAATCATTGCTTGGAGAAATGCAGTGCATGACCATAAAACTCGAATGGATTATTCTGCAGTTCCCTATGCAGTCTTTACATATCCACAGATAGCCGCTGTTGGTTCAACAGAAGAAGAAGCTAAAAAGAATCATAAAATTTTGGTAGGTATAGCAAAGTATAGTGATGTTGCAAAAGGTGATGCTATGGTGGAACTTGAAGGATTTTCAAAAGCAATAGTTGATAAAAAAAATGGAAAAATCCTAGGATTTCATATAATTGGTCCTTATTCTGCAATATTGATACAAGAAGTAGTTAATGCAATGGCTTTAGGAGGACAAATTGGTTTCATTGGTCAGGGAATGCATATTCATCCAGCATTATCTGAGCTTATTCTTAGAACCTTTGGTAATCTTAAAGAGCCAGAATCCTAAACAAATATAATATTTACAATATTATTTATAATAGATGAGGTATTGAAAATTATAAGGGTGGAGGTAATTTGAAAAAAAGATATATGGTTTGGTGGCATAGTTATGTTGACGATATTCATAAGGAAGATGTCACTCTTAGAGATATTTATAAAAGTGTCTCAAAAGCCCTAGTAGATTTAGATAAGCTTATACTTTTAGAAGACCAAGGAAAGATAAAAGTAATAGATACAGAGACATTAAATCCAATTTATATTGAAATATTAGACAAATCAATTGAAAACCAAGTTGCAAAAAATCCTATTGTTGACGTAGATGAAGATGAATAAAACAATAATTATTGGAGCAGGAATTTCTGGACTTGCGTGCGCAAGAAGACTTTCTGAAGCTGGAGAAGATTTTATAATAATCAGTGAGGATATTGGAGGACGTATTTTAACCTCTACTGATGGAAGTGTTAACTATGGTGCTTTTTTTGTTTGCTCTGATTATAATAACATTTTAAAATATGTTAAATTGAAATCAGAAATCAGATTACGTGATTTTTGTTTTCATGAAGATAATCGTTCATTTGTTTTTTTTGAATTAAAATTACTAAAATATTCTATTCAATTTCTAAAAGTTTTAAAGATTTTGTATAAATTTAGAAAAAGATTTCGAAATATTCGAAAGATTACAGAAAATATTTCTCAAAAAAAAGCAATTGAAAATGACGATTTTTTACATTATTTATACATGCAAAATGCAGTAGATTTTGTTAATGAAAAAAATATTGAAAGCGGTACAAAAACATATCTTCAAAAGGGACTTTACTCAACAACATTTTCAAAAATTAAAGAAATGAATGCATTTAGTTTTTTACAATTTATTTTACCAATAATAACACCTATTTACAGATTTACATTTGAAAAGGAAAAGATGATTGAACCTTTTAAAAATAGAATAACTATCGGTAAAGTAAAAGATATTAATTACAAAAATGAAAAATATAAAGTTAAAGTTAATGAAGAATTTTTACAATCTAAAAATATTGTTTTAGCAACACAAATAGATTGGTCAAAAAAATTTGCAGGAGTTGATAAAACAAACTTACCTGTTAATACAAACATGCTTCATATTAAAGGACAACCTAGAAAAAATATTTTAAAAAAAAGTTATCATTTATTTAATCCCCCGAGTAATGTACAGGCTATTGCAGATCTTAAGAATGGAACATATCTTTTTTATTATAAAAAAATGCAACCTGAACTTAATAATTATTTTATAAATCCAAAGGTTTTAGCGCATGTATATTGGAATCCTGTGGGAACTATTAATGGACACTGTCTTATTGAATGTAATAGGGGCAAGAATATGTATTTAATTGGAGACTATAACATTGCAGGTCTTGAGGAATCATATATTACAGGTATTTATGCTGCAAATCAGATTATCAACTAAAAAAGCCTATAATTTAAACAAAGGTTTATAAATTATATAGTCATTAACAATTGTTAAGAATGGGGGAATATAATGAAAAATAGAATACCAATACTAATAGTTTGTATATTTTTGATTGTTTCTGTAATACCTGTTTCAGGAATAATTATACCATATAATAAAGATATAATGAAACAAGATTCTATAGAGATTTACCGAGCAAATGTTAAAAGTCTGAATGATGATAGACTTGCACCATATCCTGGCGATTTAAATGAAGATTTTCTTATTCCAGAATATATTTTTAATAACCAAAAAATAACAATACCACCAGAAAGGACCTTAGGATTTAATAATGATAACATTATTGAAATCTTAACTCAAATCGATGAAACTTTGTTATTAAGTTATCTTGAGAATCTAACAGATTTTGGACCTAGAGTTACTGGATCTTCAGCTTGTGCTGAAGCTGGAGATTATATATATAATGAATTTTTAGATATGGGTTTAGAAGCTAGATATGATGAATGGTCGTATTCAGGTTATTCAGATAGAAATATTGAAGGAACTTTAGAAGGTATAAATCAAACAAGTGATGAAATCTACATTATTTGTGCTCATTATGATAGTGTTGAAGAAAGCCCAGGTGCAGATGATGATGGTTCGGGTACCGCAGCAGTACTTGCTGCTGCATATCTTTTAAGTCAATATCAGTTTAATCATACAATTCGATTTGTAGCCTTTTCTGGCGAAGAACAAGGACTTCTTGGTAGTTATAAATATGTTGAAGATGCCTTTGCCAATAGTGATAATATAATTGCTGCACTTAATGCAGATATGATAGCATATGCAATAACTGAAAATGATGGAAATAATATCAAAACATATGAAAATGAAGCTTCAGAATGGATTACAGATTATACGATTCTTGTTGGTGAAGAGTATTATGATTATATAGGACTTACAATTATTCCAAGTGGTTATACTTGGGGTAGTGACCATCATAGCTTTTGGGAATTTGGATATGATTCTGTATTTTATCATGAATATAATTTCAATCCATATTGGCATACACCAGAGGATACTATTGAAAATATGAATATCTCATATTGGATTAAAACTACTAGATTAATTATTGCAACATTATGTGAATTTGCTCAAGCCTATATTATTGGTCTTCCACCAGAAACCCCAGATATCCCACAAGGTCCAACAGATGGAATAGAAGGTGAAGAACTTACATATTCAGCAAGTACAACAGATCCAGATGGAGATCAAATTTATTATAAATTTGATTGGGGTGATGATACCTATAGCAACTGGCTTGGACCAATAAATTCTGGAGAGACAATTGATGCTTCAAAAATCTGGTACAAACAAGGTATTTATGAGATTAGGGTTAAGGCAAAAGATATTAATAATAGGTTTAGTGGGTGGTCAGAGCCATTGGAAGTAATTATTAATGAAAACCTTGAACCAAATGAAGTGAAAATAAATGGACCTAGAATAGGTAGAACTGGAAAATCTTTGACATTTTCTTTTACAGCATCTGATCCTGAAAACCATGATGTATTTTATTATGTTATGTGGGGAGATGGTACAAATTCAGACTGGACTGGTCCTTATACATCAGGTGAAGAAATAAAAATCGATCATACGTATATAGAAGGCGGACAGACCATTATCTTTGCTAAAGCAAAAGACCAATATGAACAAGAAGGAGAACAAGCTGAATTCGGATTATTTATAATAAAAGAGAGAGCAATAGCAAATAACCTATTATTTCGAATAATAGAACGTTTGTGTGAACAATACCCTCTCTTGGATTTTTTATTAAATAGATATATCTAATTTATACTTTGATAATTATTTTTCACTAGATATATATGAATAAATAATTCTTAGTGTTTAAGGAATCTATATATCTACTGTAATACATGTATATTTTTCTTTTTACAAATATTTTTTAGAACATTTGGCCAAACTGTAACTCCAACTTCACCAAGATGAGCTTTTTTAAGAAGAAGCATATATGTTCTTGATTGCCCAATACCTCCACCGATACTTAGTGGAATTTCATTATTAATAATTGCTTGATGATATGGCAATTTTAGAAAATCTAGTTGACCTGACATTTCAAGTTGTGTTCTAAGGGTTTCTGGATTTACTCTTATACCCATAGAAGTTAATTCATGTCGTCTCTTGGTAACATGGTTCCATACTAAAATATCTCCATTTAGACCATGGGTTGGTTTGCCTGCCTCAGATATAGTTTCTGTCACCCAATCATCATAATCTGCAGCCCTCATCTCATGTGGATAACCATCATCTAAAGGCCAACCTATACCAATTATAAATACTGCAGGATAATCTTGTAATATTTCAGTTTCTCTTTGTTTTCTTGGTAAATCAGGATACATTTCAAGAATTTCTTCTGCATGAATAAACTTAAGTTTGTCAGGTAAATTTGGATATTTATCAGTATCTAGTTTTGGGTATTTTTCAAGTGCAAAATTTTCAGCACCTTTTAGAACCTTCCATATTTTATTAACGATTTCCTTAAGATAATCAAGGTTTCTATGTTTATTAGTAATTACTTTTTCCCAATCCCATTGATCTACATATGAACTATGATCATGATCAAGGAAGTAATCCTTTCTAACAGCACGCATATCTGTATTTAATCCTTCACCAACTTTCATATCAAACTGTTTTAATGCTACTCTTTTCCATTTTGTAACAGCTTGGACAACTTGTGCTTGAATTGGTTTTGCGAGTCCTAAACCACATTGAAATTCAATAGGTGTACGAGAACCGTCACGATCTAAATAATCATTTACACCACTCTCTTTATCTACAATAAGAGGACATGTTACCATCATAAGGTTTAGTTCTTTACATAGATTTTCCTCAATATACTTTTTTATATCAAAAATTGCCTTTTGTGTTTCTTTTTTATTTAAAAAAGAATTATAGTCTTTTGGTAATATTTTTTCTAATTCATCATAATTTCCTATACCCGGTCCAGCGAGGTCTGCTTTCTTATCTTGCATAATTAAATAAGCCTCCTTGTCCAGGCATACAAAATGCTTTATATAAACTTTTACTCAAAATAATTTATTATTTTTTCTTTTTCTAGTCTTTTTCTTACTTTTGGATACAAAATTATCTCTTCCATCTCAATATTTGTATGATCTAAATTTAAATTATCAAGTTCATTGATAAAAATTTGAGAGTTTTTATTTAATGTAACTAAGGCAATATTAAATCTTACATTTTCATTTTTTAAATTTTCAATTGCTTTTTTTTGATATTCAAATCCGTTTTTTGCCCCAGTGAGAAAAGAAAATTCATTAGAATTATTCCCTTTGAAGCAAACTCGTACATGAAGATTTTTAAATTTTGATAATTCTTTTACATATGATTTTTGTTTTCCCAGTAATATTCCGTTTGTTTCAAGAATAAATAAAAAATTTGGTTGAATGTTATTTAAAATTTTAATCAAATGGGTTTTACCTATTGTTGGTTCACCGCCTGATATTCTCATTTGATGAAATCCTTTTTTTATAGCAATTCTTTTTAGATTGTCTGCAATATCTTCAGGTCTATAAAATTCTCCTGTATTTCTAGAATTCCAAACACTATTTCCAGACCAACAAAATTTGCATCTAAGGTTACATCCAACAGTGTCTGCAGTAGCAATTCCACCATAAAAACCAGTTGCCCGAAATCGATAATATTTCTTAAGATCTCCTTTTACAACAATATCTTCTGTTTTTTTTGTAAGTTCAATTGGATCATACATCTACTTATTCATAACCAACTCTTATTTTTATAAGCTTTTAACAGTTACAGGTTTTTAGTGATTTGTTTATGTCTTGGATTAAGATTATTAAACCGACCGAAGCAACAGGAGAGTTAATGCAGATTTATAAGGAAATAGAAGAGAAAAGAGGTAAAATATCAAACATAATGAAAATCCAAAGTCTAAATCCAAATATTATGAAGAATCATATTGATTTGTACATTAATCTAATGTTTGGACCATCTGGTTTATCAAGAGAAGAACGGGAATTTATCGCAGTTTGTGTTTCTATTATTAATAATTGTGAATATTGTATAAAACATCATGCAGAATCTCTGAATAATTATTGGAAAGATGGAAATAAAATTGAAAAATTCATAGAAGATTTTAATTCAATTGAAATATCCTTAAGATTACAAAATATTCTTGATTATGTTTTTAAATTAACAGGAAATCCATCTTATTTAAAAGAAAATGATATCGATAATCTTAGAAAATCTGGATTTTCAGATAAAGATATTTTAGATATAAACCTGATAACCAGTTATTTTAATTTTATTAATCGTATCGCACTTGGTCTGGGTGTTGAATTTAGTTCTGAAGAAATTAAAGGTTATAAAAATTAATTACATTATAACCAACCTTAATCATATCCACCAATTTGTAAACTTGGATCACCAAGAAGCACCCATTCCTGTACTGATTTTGCATCAATTGAAGAAACACTTCCTGCAGGAGATTCCCAATCTATTGGAAATGTATCAATAAAATTTGATATAGTATCTCTCCAAATTTTCCCAAGTGATTTTTCTCCACTATTATAATTCTTAAAGAAATTAACATTTAACCAATCTGATCCTCCACCACCATATTCAATACTATACCAACATAATCCAGTAGATCCAATTGTTGCAATTGAGCCTCCTCGTTGATTGCTTACTAAAACCCAACTCCAACATCCTGTTCTCAATGTCTGAAAACTCCAAGGCAAAAATATTGTCTTATAAAGGTTATTATTAACTAAATTAAAGTCACTATTATGACATCCTCCAACAAGACATATGGGAAGTTTATATTTATTAAATAAAAATAACATCTGTAATTTACCAAATCTACCTACATAATTACCAGATGGAGAGTATGTGACCCAGGTATTTTTATTTCCATGACCTGAAAGATATAGAAAACCACATCCTTTGTTGATCGCTTGAATCGTGCTTAAACCAAACCTAGATAAAGAACCCGTTGATGCCCAGAGTTTTATTGGTATAAAATCTTCCATTTCATCGATTGCTCTTTGATTATTTACCTCACCTTCATATCCTTCAAATTCATCATAGGTATCGCCACCGATAACAACCATTTTTTTAAACCATGATTCATCAGCAATTTGGTTTTCGTATTTTATTATTTTAGCAATAACTGTTTCAAGTTCTTTTGTATTTATACAAGCAAGTCTTCCTAAACAGATGTCAGGTTTTAAATCAATTAATTTATCGTCAGATTCATTTCCGTTCCACTCACCGTATAGACCATCATTATCAAAGTCCCAACTAGAAAAATTATAATTTTCATCATAGATATCCGCATAATATAGATCACTTACAAACCTGTTTTCTGTTCCATACATATCGTTGTTATAACAGTATCTGATAGGAACATCTTTTGAACTTCCAACAAACAGCACATATGTGATTTCCCATGTTTCAATAGCGTCTTTTATAAAAAATTTAATTTTTTCTTGATAATCACGGCCTTTAACTTCAAAATATTTACCTTCATAAATATCATCAATTGAAATAAAATAAGTTATAATTCCTAAGTTGTTTTTGTGGTTTATTAAGTTTACAATACTAGATGAAAATTTTTCCGGAGCAATTATTATCATATCATATTTATTATTTATTTTCAATTTCGAATTATCTACATTTGCACTTACAAGTATTGACCCGATTATTGAAGAAATTGTTATAAAAATAACTGTGTAAGCTGTAATTTTATTCATAGTATTTCCCTGGTATTTTGTATATAGTATAATTCAATATATAAATATATTTAATAAAAATAAATGAAAAAAACTTTTTAATAGTTTTAGAATGAATCACAATGAGATTTTCTATTTTATATTAAAAAGAAAAAAAATTAAATTATAATTTTAGACAAAATTCCTCGAAAACTATATAAACAAGCAGCTAGAAATAGTATTATGTCAATATTTGACATGATAAATAAAGTCAATATAAATGGTGAGGTTGAAAAATTGAAAGATCCAAATAAGATTACAAAAAAACTACAAAAATTGGTGGAAAGTAGAAAAACTTCTATTGTTGTTTCAAAACAAGATGCTTATAAGCAATATTCAAGACCTACAAGAAAATCCACATCAATGAGTGATTATATATATAGTAGTATAGATGATACATGATATCTTATTAAATAGGATTAATAACCATTCAAACTCTTTTGAAATCCCTTTCCAGTCCAACAATATAAACATAGTTTATTTTTTGAAAGACCTATTGCTTTAACCATATCATCGAGTAATTGATATCTTAATGAAGTAACACCTAAATCTTTTGCTATCCAATCAATCATTTTTTTATATTTCTTTGAATCTGGGTTCAAATATTCAGAAACATCATCGATATCTTTTCCCTCAATTGCTCTTATTGCTTTCCTAGCAGCTAGCTCTTTTGTTGATCTTGTAGATAAGTTATATATACAAGGAAACATCAATGGAGGACAGGCAGGTCTTACATGTACCTCTTTTACTCCTGCATTTTTTAATTTTGTGATTGTAAAATTTTTAAGCTGCGTTCCACGAACAATTGAATCTTCACATAAAATAATTCTATTATTTTTCACAATTTCATCATTTGCAATAAGTTTCATTAATGCAATCTTATCTCTGACATCTTGAGATAAAGGTGTATAACTTCTACCATAGCCTGGAGTATATTTTACTAATACACGTCTAAATGGTTTTTTAGAATGCATTGCATATCCAATAGCATGGCATGTTCCTGAATCAGGAACTCCTGAAACTAGATCTACTTCAACATTATCTCTTTTAGCTAAATATATTCCACAATTTTCCCTTACTTTTTCAACATTAATTCCTTCATAGGATGAAGCAGGAAATCCTGTATAAATCCATAGAAAAGCGCAAATCTTATTATCATATCCACCAGCTTTTATATCCTCAATTCCCTTTTGACTTAAAAATACAATTTCTCCAGGCTCAATATATTTTTTAACTGTAAAACCAAGATTTGGAAAAGAACATGACTCACTTGTAACAGCAACTGATCCGTTTTTTTCAGCAATTACTAATGGCGTAACTCCATTTCTATCCCTTGCACAATAAATCCCATCTTTTGTTAATAATAATAATGATATAGATCCACAAATCTTATCATACATCTTTTCAATTCCTTCAACAATTGAGCCCTCCTGATTTATAAGATGAGCAACAAGTTCTGTTGCATTAGTTTCTCCCCTATCCAATTCACTAAAAGAGATTCCCTTATTTATCAGCATACTAACTAATTCATCTTTATTGGTAATAAGTCCTGCACAACATATTGCAAAGGGCCCAAACTTACTTTCAAATGTCAGTGGTTGAGGATCTTTATCAGAAATCACTCCAATTCCAAGATTACTCACAATTTTATCAGAACCCTCATAAAACTTTGATTTAAACTGTGAATTTGCTATATCATGTATCTTTTTAACAGGTGATCCTTTCTCATCAAAAAAAGCAATACCACCAAACTCTGTTCCTAAATGACTATGATAATCTGTTCCATAATATAAATCAGAAATACAATTTTCATTACTTACAATACCAAATAAACCACTCATTAGTACCCCCATTAATCCGAAAATAAAGAGCTATATTTAAAAATTATTAATTTATAAGATTTATCTGTTAGTTTTAAATTTTAAAATCACACCAGTACCCTTTAACTTTTCCTGGATTTTATCTATAAGTTCAATTTCTTCGTTTATTGAAACAATACCCTTCCAATCATATATAAAATCATGTTCACCAAGAGAAGGTTTTAGCCCCATATCTACTAGTTTTTTAAGTATTTCAGAAGATTTAACGCCATCAGAACTAAGATATACATCTATATATGTTTCCATATATTCTCACTTAGGAAATAAAGAATAAGCGTATTAAAATATTTTGTAAAATTTAAAAATAATCAATTTTCAGGTAATTGAAACCAATTAAAATTCAAAGTTCCCCAATCGTCATGGTCAAATAATCCATTTGAACCATCTGAATAATCAAGAATCTGATGAACATATCTATAATTCATAACACTTTTATAATTACTAAAAATCCAAAAACAGAGTCTCCAAGGATTTACTGTTCTTCTATTATCACACCCAAAGGGATTGAAAATATCAATTCCTAATGTGTGACCTGTTTCATGCATAATATAGCTTGCACAGACAAAATCACGCGGTTTGTTTCTTTTTTTAACAACATTATCTACTGCAGTAGTTGTTACTTGAAAACTATTTATTCCCCTAACATTACTATTTATATATCTACCTTCACCAACAAAAGCATATGCTGTTGCTCTTGGATTTTCATATATAAAAACAGCATATCTAAATACCCTTCTTCTCCAATTATTTGGATCATTATGTAAAAAATAATTTTGATATATACCTAGAATTTCACCTCTCCAAGAGACATAATCAAAGGGAATTATTTCTCCACCACCCATACAACCATCATCCAGATGATATAAAATATTACGAGGATTGTATCTATCTGCAAGAAGCTCTTTTGTTGAATTTGGGACCTTAAAACCTTCTCCGTTAGGTCCTAACTCCATCTGGTCAAGCTCAATAAAAAGATCTTTTCTAAATGGATCAGAGAACCATCCAGATGTTAAAAACTCTTCAAAATTTGTCAAGCCATCATTATCAGGATCTAAATTTTGGTGATCGTCCCAAACATTAGGATTGTAATTCCAATGATGTTCCCAATAAAATGGAACATCATCATTATCAAAGTCATCATTAGAATTATCTATAAAAGGGTCTGAACCATAGATATTTATTTCAGCCCAAGTTGGGATTTTATCATTATCAATATCGTTTTGATAGATATTAAACCAGATCTCACAATCTTTTTCTTCTTCATAAAAAGACTCATCATCACAACCATTTAACCTACCATAACCACTAGGATCTCCAATATAATCATCCCCAGACCAATGATTCGTTCTAATATCATAAACTAATTCTATAGAACTATCATTTTTTATACCATTTAGATCACATGGAGTGTTATTATCAAATAAAAGTATTTTAATACTTACCTCTGCAATATTATCAGGAATGTTTTTACTTATTGACCAATTAATATCATAAAGATATCTAGAATTTTTCCATATAGGGCTAAAAAATTGTTCATTGTTAATTTCAATTAAAATTGAAAAATCAAAATTACTAGTATTATCTGTTTTAACATATCCTCGAATAGTATATATTTCTATTGTTATGACTATATCAATAAAGGGATCATAATCAAGTTCATGATTTACATATAATTCTCCAGTAGCTATAGAAGGAATTATTAAAATTGATATTAATAAAATTATTAATTTACTTGATAGGTTATAATTTTTAATATTTTTAACCTCCCAGATTATTATCAAGTAATCATTATACATATAAATATTTCTATTAAAAAATACAAAATTATAAAAATAATATAATCTTAATATATTATTGTACATTAGCAAAATTTATAAATAAATTAACTATTGTTAATTTGTTTCTGGGGTAAAATAAATGAGAAAGCATAATAAAAATAAATCCAATTTTATTGTAGAATTATCAAGTCGCCAAGGTATATTATTTCATTTGGCGGGAATTGCAGCAATAATTTGGTTCTTAGTTAGAGTCTTACCAAGACCTGATCGTATTCGTTATCCATGTCAGCAGATGTCAATTTCAGTAGCAATCGGATATATTGCTTTTTGGAGTTTACTTTGGAGTGCAATATTTCATGGAGTAGGATTTTGGATTAGAAGAGTAAAATATAAAACTGCTGCTATTGCACCTATAATCCTTGTAGCTTTTGTCTTAATATTTTCTATCACAAGCAATGTGTATGCAATAAATAAAACTTCAAATGAAAAACCATTAACACCTTGGGAACCCATACCTAATGAACCAATTGGAACACCAAAGGGCGTAAATCCAGGCAGAGTTGTATGGGTTTGGAATCCAGATGCAACTGAAGAAGATTTAAAGGGTTATTGGTGGTTGAAACAAAATAACAATCAGTTAGTAATTGATCAGATGGTATCTGAAGGAATAAAAAATCTAGCAGGTACTGATTCTGAAGAGGAGGCTTGGGAGATACTTTTTAAACATTTTAATTTAATAAATGGAAATGGTGAAAGAGATTATCAACCTGGTGAAAAAATTGCAATAAAAATTAATTTGAATAATTGCTATCAGATATTTAGTTATTTTACAAAAGACAATGATAGAGATGCAAGTCCTTATGTAGTAAAAGCAATACTTAGGCAATTAATATACTATATAGGAGTAGAACAAAAAGATATAACAATTTATGATGCATCCCGAGTAATGCCAAATTGGTTTTACAGAAGAGTTTTATATAAAGAATTTCCTTCATCACCTTTGGTACCAGAATTTCCCAATATACATTATGTTGATGGATCTGGACTAATGCCAGGTCGTGAAAAGGTACAACCAACACCAGATAAAATATATTTTGCAGATGGTACAGGTCTTTATCGAACCCTTCCATCTTGCGTTGTTGATGCAGATTATATAATAAACATACCTCTTCTGAAAAGACATCCAATTGATTTTGGGGTAACACTATCTGGAAAGAACTTCTTTGGAACCTGGATTGAACCTGTGATGGATGTTCATAATTATCATAGATCAGCATTTATAGAAGGAAATCCTGCACCTCAGACTGATCTACTGGCACATGAACAAATTGGTGGTAAAACTATTCTATATCTGGGAGATGGAACCTTTGCGACAAAAATAGATCATAGAACAATCGATAAATTTGAAATGTATCCTTTTAATAATGATTGGACAAATAGTCTTTTCTTTTCACAAGATCCTATAGCAATTGATTCTGTAATGTATGATTTCTTACATACTGAAGGTACAAATCCTTGTGAGGGATCGCAAAACTATCTTCATCAGTCCGCTGAACCCAATCCAGATACATATGATCCAGAAAACGATGGTAGTTATCTTTCCGAGAGCCTTGGTGTACATGAACATTGGGAAAAATCTGTTGATATCTTTTCTTCTGATAGATATCTAGGTCCAAGTAGTAATGGAATTGATTTTGTAGCAATTGGCCAAGAAAACGCTAATCCAGGAATTTTAATTACAAAACCAAAAATGGATTATCTTTATATTAATGGAAATGAGATAACTAGAATTGGAAGAACATTAATTATTGGTAATATTCAAATTGAAGCTAAAATTAATGAAGTTTCTGAGGAAATCGATAAAGTTGAGTTTTATATAAATAATGAGTTAGTAGCAAATTTTACAGAACCACCTTATGTTTATTTATGGTCTGAATATCAAATAGCAATGAGACAAACAATAAAGGTAATTGCATATTATGGAACAGGAGAAACTCTAGTTAATGAACTACAAGTCTGGAAGATATAGTATAGAAACATAAATTTCAATAAAAAAGAATCAAAAATTTTTTAGATAATTTATAATCATATTTCTAAAAACATAAATTATATTAAAGGTATTGTAACTTTACTCAGATTAGTATTATCTTTGATATTACTGGTGGGGTAGAGAAAATGATTACAAAAACAATTGGATGTCCTAAATGTCAGAATCATATTGAGATCCAAGGAAATCCTTGTGAAACAAAAATTATTACATGTCCTAAATGCAATGTTAAAGGAAAATTTACATTTCCAGGTGGACAAACAAAAATTAAGACAACTTCAGGATTCAATAGTATTGAAATAGAAAATCTCACTAAAAAATACAAAGATTTAATTGCAGTTGATAATATTTCATTTAAGGTACATAAGGGTGAGATTTTTGGTTTTCTTGGACCTAATGGTGCTGGGAAGACTACCACAATAAAAGCTATTCTTGGTTTGATTAAAAGGAAATCAGGCGTTATAAAAATAAATGGATATGATATTACAAAAAATGAAATTCAATCAAGAAAAGAGATTGGTTACTTACCGGAACGTGTTTCATTTTATGAAAATCTAACACCCTTGCAGACTCTAAATTTTTTCTGTGAATTAAAAGGTCATGATAAATCTTTAAATAAATCTTTAATAAAAGAAGTTGGACTGGAAAATGCAATTAATAGAAAGGTGAGTACATTTTCAAAAGGTATGGTTCAATTACTAGGTATAGCTCAGGTTATGATTGGAAAGCCTTCTGTTTATATTTTAGACGAACCAATGGCAGGACTTGATGCACGTTGGGTAAAAATTATTAGAGAAAAAATAAAATTATTAAATCAACAAGGTGCAACAGTTCTCTTTTCATCTCATATTCTAAGTGAAGTAGAAAATATTTGTGATAGGGTTGCAATTATTAACAGAGGAAAGCTTATTGCCGAAGATACAGTTACGAATCTTAGTATTTATTTAAAATTAAAACCACAAATTAAAATAACAGTTGAAAACCTAAATGGAAAAATACCTGCAATTATTCGTGATTTAAAAGGTATTGATAGTATTGAAGTAAAAGAAAATATACTTATTGTTACATGTGAGCCAAATGTAAAAACCAAGATTATAACAATCCTTGATAAATCAGGATTTAATATAGTTGACTTTATTACGATTGAACCATCCCTTGAAGAAGCTTTTATTAAAATGATTACTACTGATGAAGGAGGTGCTTAACAATGATAATTAATCCTAAAATAATTTATACAATTGCTAAGAAAGAATTTATGGACAATATTAGAAATAAATGGATAATTGTAATTTCCTTATTTTATATAGTTTTCATAATTCTTTCTGCATATTTTACAGGTGGACAAGCAGGAGAAAATGAAATATTTGGTACTATTGAGGCAACAGTTGGTTTTGCAATTTTTTTTACTATTATTCTAATTCCAATTATTTCAATAATTTTAGGGTATTCGACAATTGTTGGTGAAGCAGAAACTGGGTCACTTTCAGTAGTTCTTGCATATCCTGTAAAAAGAGTTGAAGTAATTTTAGGTAAATTCTTTGGTCTTGGTTCAATACTTTTTGTTACTCCCTTTATTGGATTTGGTATTAGTGGTATAATAATTATGGCTTCAATTGGAGCTGAACAGGCTTTATTATTGATAATATTTATTTTTCTAGTAATTCTTCTTGGTTTGATGTATTTAAGTTTTACAATTTTGATTTCAGCAATTTGTAAAACTCGCTCAAGAGCAATTGCAGGAGGATTAATTCTATTTTTTTGGATATTTATATATAATATATTGCTTCAGATAGCTCAATTAATAGTATTTGATGATTTGAATTCACCAAATACATTACCAGATTGGATCTGGGCTTCAAAAATTATTAGCCCTACTGACATAAATATAATGGCTGTAGAAAATGCATTTAATATGAATCAATTAGCACCAGATTGGATGGGTATGGGTTTCCTACTAATTATACAATTCCTATGGATAGTTGTTCCATTATTATTAGCAATTTTTTTCTTCAAAAGAAGAGATATCTAGTTAAAAATAGAAAAATAAAAAAAAGAAAAAAAAGATGGTATGATAATTCTTGAATGTCTCGTGTTGCATACCCCACCAATGGTGATGCAACATGAAAAACATAAAATATTATATTGGACTAGATG
>Ga0209536_100002879_pt1 | contig 27895 bp, 29 predicted proteins | sample DeeMarSeWOR28_12_FD_187461 | JGI IMG/M metagenome (GOLD analysis project Ga0209536, IMG submission 187461) | Marine sediment microbial communities from White Oak River estuary, North Carolina - WOR-2-8_12 (SPAdes) (version 2) | ecosystem: Environmental > Aquatic > Marine > Intertidal zone >... | reverse complement strand
CCCCATGAGGCGGCCATCGGTCGGGGCGGCAGGCCCTTGTCCCGCCGGGTCCAGACACCGTCCGGACCCCTGAAATCAGGCAGTCCGGATTCAGTGCTGATGCCGGCCCCGGTAAAAAAAACCGGATAGCGTGATTCGTACAGATATTGCGCCAGGTCCTGAATTTTTCGGTCGGTTTTTTTTTCCGATGCGGCTTTCATGACGTCCTGCTCGTTTTCACCGTCAACGTGGGTCGTCTGTGTGGACCACTCTCAAAATAAAGACGTTAAGCACAAACGCTTGCTCAACGAATCCATCATAGACAAAGACGAAACGGCAGCATTCAAAAAAGTCTACAATCTTAAAGACAACGGCAATTTCAAATCGCAGGAAGCCGAGGCGGCGTCGCTCTGCTCAATCTTTTAAAAAAATAGAATCCCTTGATTTTAGTCACTTTAGCTCATTTTAGGCATTATAGGCATTTCTATAAGTTGTCTAATAATGCCCACTCGAGAAACTGCCTGTCCACCTCCCAGGCGTGTTCCCCGTAGCCGCCGGCGGTCACGTAAGCCCGCGGAATGTGATGGGACTTTAAAAAGTGATAAACCAGCTGGTCTCGTTCCTTTAACTGGGCCAGCGACAGTTTTAACTCAGCGGCCGAAGGCAGTTCGTCCTTTTCGTAGGGATCCGCCCCGGCTAAAATAAGCGCCAGATCCGGCGGACCAATGCTGCTGAGTTTTTCGAGCCCGTCTTTGAGTCTGGCGACATAGTGGTCCTCCTCGCCGGCCGCCACGGCAATATCGATGTCGCTGGGAAAAAAAGATGGATTCAGTCTCCCCTGAGGATCGTAGGCATCACCGTCCAGCGGCCAGCCGTTGGCCATATGGATGCTCAGTGTGGTAATCGAGCTGTCCTCTTCGGTGAGGACGGCGGTTCCATCCCCTTTGTGGGCATCCAGGTCGATCACCCAGGCCGTGCGAATGGCGCTTTCAGACTGCAGTCTGCGCAGGGCAACCACAATATCATTGACCACACAAAAACCTTCCCCGTAATTTCTTTTGGCGTGGTGCATACCGCCGCCAAAGGCAAAGCAAAAGCCTTTTTCCAGCGCCACCCGGCAGCATTGCAGGGTTTCCGCCGCCTTGAGCAACAGACGATCAAATAGCCGGGCTAAAGGATAGCTGGCATTCTCCGGATTGTAGCGATAGTAGCGGCCGTTTTCATCGATCAGTTCAAAGGTTCTGATCATCTCTTTTTCAAGCTGATCGGAATACAAGCGGTTGACATAGTCAGCCGAATGCACACGCAAAAGGTCATTGCGGGTAATGGTTTCATTAACCCGATCGATGTGCCAGCGATCGATCCGGGGGCCCAGTGTGGCATGGCTTTTTAATTTGGCGAAGGTGGTCGCCGCCCGGCTGCGCGGCAGCGGAATTTCAATGCCGAATTCCGCCAGGCCTTCTTTTATATTGGGGTCATAGATGATCATATCAAGTTCCGTGTTGCGAGTTCCGCGTTGCGCGGTTCCAGAAGCCCAGGAGCCAGCGGCCAGTGACCAGAAGCAATAGTCGGCTCAAGATATGAAACTGGCAGTAAGGACCGAGAAGAAAGTAATACCGAAACTTTGAGCGCACAAGCTTGCTTTGACAATCTTAGGAATTTTCCATACAATAGCTGCAACCAACCTGGCCACCCGTAAGAATCAACATCGTCAAAACCATTACCCTTAGCGGGCTGATTGTCCACAGGCCGCTACACATATATTTTTTAGCCCGAATGGTGCTGGTAACGGACTTAGCCCTGTTCGTCTCTGGCTGAGTTTACGCAAAGGGAGGCACAGATGCCGAACGGAGATAAAAAGCTTTCGATCCCCTCAGAAGTTCTGGAACCCACAGATCGGATCAGCGCAAACCTGTCAAAGAGGTCTTCCGGCAAAAAAATTGTCCGGGAAGCCTCCGAATATGTAAAGGCCCATATCCGCCGTCAGCCGCCCGTGCAGCGGTTTTTCAGTTTCATGCCCACCATGTTGACACGGGTATCGCCGTTTCATTTTAAAGGACGGCATAAATCAACCGAATGGCCGCTTGTCCGACTGGACTCGGGCGATGCCGATTCGTGGGGCAGCATGCAGGTGGTGGGCGAACTGCTGATCATTTTTGATGAAACCATCTTATTTTGTCTGCTGGCGCTGATGACCCGGTATGAAAATGACGCTTTTGAGACCACCCTGACGGATCTGGCCCGAATTGCGGACATCGATCCCACGCAGGCCAATAGCGCTAACATCTGGAAAAGCATTCAGCGACTGGCGGGCACCCGGATTGATTTGCAGCTTTTCAGCGGCAGCGGCAAAAAAAGAAAAACGGTAAAGGAATTGACCGGATCGATCTTGAGTTTTGCGGATAAAGATCAGAGCGGCGGCCGCCTTCGAATTATCATCAATCCGTATTTTATGGAAATGTACGCCGAAAGCTTTGTGACCAATATCGATATGAATTTCAGGAGCCGCTTACAATCTGACATCAGCAAAGCCTTTTACCGCTTCTATCAGGGTCTATACGAGAACCAGGCGGAAATCGACATCACCCGCCTGGCCCAGGCTGTCAATTTGAATATCGCGCAGGAAATGAACCAATTAAAAGCAAAGGTTCGCATCGGGTTGAAGGAACTTCAGAATAAAGGCTACCTGGAAGCGTATGAGATCACGCGGGACAATCGGGTGCGGGTTTCAAAAACCAAAGACGCCGCTGTCAAATTTGAGAGCCAAATACTGGGCAATACCCATATTGAGTTTTTTGTCGATTAGGTAGACCGCCGCCATTCAAGGACCCGCAAGGCGCTGCCGATCCATCAGGTTGTTTCGGCTTTAACGATCTCAAAACTTCTCAAAACATAGCGGAATGCTTCAATGTCCTTTTGAAAATGAAATCCATCGGAAGCCGTAAACCGCAGGTTAAAAAAAGTATCCTCTTTGATAAATCCATAATATAACGTTTTGAATGCGTGACCCTCGGCGTCCTGGTAGGTATACAGGATTTTAAACCCATCATATCCGTTAATATTTTCCGGGCTATTATTGAGCAATTTTAAATTCACTAAATTTTGATCGGATATGAGCTCATCAATAATGATCTGGGCGGCCTCCTCCGGAAGCATGCTCGTGCGCATTCTTTTTTGGGTATGACGATAAGATTTTCCGACGGGGCGATTTTGAACCAGGATATATTGCTGAAACGGGTTATCTTTGGTTACCAGAAGGTAGCGGTTATTGTCTATTTGGCGCCATCCTTCAGGAATATCCACTTTATACCCGAAGGAGGCCGGTTTGTTGAGCCCGCCACTATGCGTGCAGGCTAAAAAGCCGACAACACAAATCAATAGGCTGAAACACAATAATCTTTTCATTAGCTTTCCTCGCTGAGTGTGCATTGTTTTAAGTACCCTTTGATATACGCTTTGTCAGGGGAATCGGGTGAAAGCTGCAAGCAAGATTCGAAAAATTTCTTGGCCAGAGCGTGCTGGCCTTTTTTATAATGAATGAGCCCGATGGCTTTGTGCGGGGCGGCAAAGCTTGGATCCAGACGAATGGCACGCAGATAATAATCAAGTGCCGCCTGAACATCGCTGCGGCGCCCGCGTTGTCTGTGAATTTCACCCAGCAAAAAATAGGCCCGGGTGTCATCCGGCTTGATGCCTAAAAATTTTTCAACACTCTCTCTGGCGACTTTAAACCGCCCCAGCCGAAGATCCAGGCGTGCATTGTAAAGCAGTACATGACCCAACTTTGCAAGAAATGCCTGGCTGCTTTTTTTCGACGCCGATACATCTATCATAGCAGGCACGGACAGATTCTGCAAATTATCGGCCCGCTGCCCGATCTGGGGGTGGCTCCCAAAAAAGAAAGGTTCTTCACAGCCGTCCTGTGCAAGATCTGAAAGCATCTGGTCAAAAAGTGCAAGGGCCTCCTTGGGATTATAACCCGCTCTCAAAACCCATTCAAATCCAATCCGATCCGCCTCTGCCTCCAGTTCCCGGGCATACCCGCTGATGGCCGCCATTGCCCCGGTAACTCCTATCGAGTGCGCCACTCTCTGCAAGCCCTTTGTCTTGAGCAGCATTTTCTGAACTGCGATGAGATAAGCCGGTTGATGACTGTACTTTCTGAAAGCCCGCAATGCATGCCGGTGGATGCAATGAACCATCTCATGTGCCAGCACAGCCGCCAGCTGCGCTTCGTTTTCCATTCTTGCCAGTAAACCGCTATGAATATAGATCATTCCATTGGGGTAGGCGAAGGCGTTCAGATAGGGACTCTTGATAACCTTAACCCGAATGACCAGATCGGCCGGTACGGTTTCAGGTATCAGTCTGGCAACCACCTGATTCAGATATTCTTCAAGTTGCAGGTCGGCATAGATAAGGCCATTGCTTTCAAATGTGCGCTGTTCCCGCTCTGATTTTTGCCAGAGCATTTGTTCCGCTTCGCTTGCCAGCAGTGAATCCGCCACCAGAGATATCTCCGGTTTTGAACCGGTGGAACAGGCCGCTGCCACAAAGAGTAACAGCAGACCTATCAGGAAAAGGAATAATTTGCTCAGTCGGGTGTTCATTTCTGCCTTGCAAATGCAGCTTGCTGCGCTTACACGTCCGTAGACTGATAAAATTTTTATATAGATTCCAATTAGTTAACAGGTTTTCGGTGTTCGTCCAAATTATAAAAGCGTCCACCGCTCTTAACTAAGAGCAAAGGCCGTGCCCAGGACGAAACCTGAATGGGTCATCGGCAATTACAGCGCCAAACTTTAGGCAGTTGCCGGCGGGATGATGCGGTGGTCAGACATTTGCGAGGATGAAACCGCCCGGAAAAGGTAGGGATTTTTACACAATACTTCTACATATAAAGCACGAATCCATTTTTTTTCTCTTCAATTCATTTTTTTGTTGTCTTTTAGTAAATTATGCTTAATATTGACGTTGTCATCATTTCTACTTTCTGGGCATTGGGGGCAGATTTTAGAAAGGAGGAAAGAAAATGAAAAAGCTGGTAGTTTTACTGATCATGGGGTTGCTGCTTGCTGGATGCAGTGACGAATTTTTGGCCCATGATTCCTTGTTCAAAGACTGGGATCATTTAAAGTTTAGCTGGGGTGGATATAAAAGCCCGACTGCCGAGGATGCTCAAATGTCAGCTGATCGCGGATGGTGGGGAGAAGAAATACCTTATATCCCGGCTGAATAGCAGAAAGTCTGATTCACCTTCGTATGAAAAGATAAGCGGCCTTTCTTTTTCTGCTGGCTTAGATTTTTAAATGGTGTCGCTTACCTATATCTGCGGCGGCGCCGGATCCGTAGACTCAGTACGATTTTGAAGCGGACGATCACTGGTTAATTCAAGAACTTAAAAAGGGTGGCATTTTCAGTAATTAGACTGGACCACCCTTTTTTATTGGTTTTGCATGAAATTAGATCAGAAAATTGTCGTTTTCCAGCGTTATCAGATGCAGAACACCTCAGTTTAAATACCCGGCTCGTTGGCGGCCCCTGCAGGTTGACAAGTGGTGCGCTTTGACCCTATAAGGTCATGAGCCCCGATCTTTTCAACCGTTGAGGTATCGACAATGCGCTTATCAAAGAATTGGATCGGAATTCTTGCATCCGTATTTTTCCTCTCTGTTCCAGCCGCCTGCGTTTCCAACAAGCAAATAACCGTCGGCGCCACCGCAACGCTTCTGGAAGACATCTCAAAATCGGCCAACAAACAATCTGATTTAAGAGTCATCAGGGAAGGGATGCCCGCCTATCTGATGTTGATTGACGGCATGGTTGAAGCCGCACCGAACAATGCCCGCCTGTTGATCACGGCGGCGCAGGCATATGCATCATTTGCTTCCGCCTTCATCGAAGATGCTGACAAGGATTATGCCCTGGTTCTATTTGCCAAGGCGAAAGATTATGGCCTGCGGGCTTTGGAAAACCGCGGACTAAAAGATCCAGCATCCGGACCGTTTAACGAATTTGAAGCAGCGGTTAACAGGCTGGGTAAAGATGATGTGCCCTATATGTTTTGGACCGGGACCTGCTGGGGAAGCTGGATTCGGCTCAACCTGGGCTCTATCGCCGCAGTGGCGGAGCTGCCCCGGGTGGAGGCCCTCATGAAGCGGGTGCTGGAGCTGGACGAACAATTTTATTATGGCGGCCCGCATCTTTTTATGGGCATATTGTTTGCCTCCCGACCCCAAATCGCCGGCGGCGATTTGAACAAGGCACACTATCATTTTAAAAAGGCGCTGGCTTTTAGCCAGGATGTTTTTCTAATGACCCGGGTTTATTTTGCCAGCCACTACGCCCGCAAAACGCTTGACAGAGAGTTGTTTACCGCCAGCCTTCAAAAGGTGCTGGACACCCCGGCCGATATGGTCGCGCAACTAACCCTGCTCAACACGGTGGCTCACCATAAAGCACAGGAACTGCTCGCACAGGCAGACGACTTTTTTTAGGAGAACTCTTTATGCAACGCTCAGTCTCGCTGACAATTATCGGACTCGGTATCATCTTACCGCTGTTAATGCTATCCACGACGCCCGCAACAGCCAAAACCGTTGTCATCAAACTGGCCACTCTGGCGCCGGAAGGAAGTTCGTGGAGTGAAACATTTAATGCCATCGACGCTGAGATACAGCAGAAAACCGACGGGCAGGTGCGTTTTAAGTTATATGCCGGGGGGGTGCTCGGAGATGAAAAAGATATGCTGCGCAAAATGCATATCGACCAGATACACGCGGCCGCTTTGACTTCAGCGGGTTTGTCGGCGATCTTCGAGGAAATGGATGTGTTCCAGATTCCTTTTCTTTTTGAGTCCCACGAGGAAGTTGATTTTGTGTTGACCCGGATGGATGCATTTTTTCGACAGGGTTTTGACAAAAACAATTATGTCTTGTTGGGCTGGTCGGAAGCCGGCTTTGTGCGCCTGATGTCAACCAAGCCGGTGGCCACCCTCGCAGATCTTAGAAAGGTCAAAGTCTGGACCTGGGAAGATGCGCCCATGACCCGCGTGATTTTTGAAGAGGCCGGGGTTTCAGCCATTCCGCTGTCGGTTCCAGATGTTTTGGTGGGGCTTCAAACCGGTCTGGTGGATGTCGTTTACGCGCCGCCGAGCGGAGCGATTTCCCTGCAATGGTTCACCAAAACCCGCTACATCACCGATGTCAACCTCATCTATCTCATCGGCGGAGTGGTCATAAAGAAAAAGGTGTTTAACACCATTGCGCCCGCTCACCAGAAAATCGTTACAGATGTCTGGCAGCGCCAGATGAATCGACTCAAGCAAACAATCCGGAAGGAAAACCAGGAAGCCATGCAGGTGATGGTCAAACAGGGTATCAAAATTATTAACCCGACACCGGACCAGATTGCAGAGTTTAAAAAAGTATCCGCCAGAGCCATTCAACGGCTCGAAGGCCAGACCTATTCCCAAAAAACCCTAAATGAGGTTGTGGCCAACTTGGAATCCTATCGAAAGAAAAACCAATAATGGTCAGCTGGCAAAAATGCGACGACACGCTTGGCCGGATTGAAAAATTCACGCTAACCGTCATGTTGAGCGTGATGATTCTGCTGGCATTTATACAGATCGTACTCCGCAACGTGTTTAGCAGCGGAATTGCTTGGGGAGATCCCCTGGTTCGCTATCTGGTGCTCTGGGTCGGATTTGTCGGGGCCAGTTTGGCAACCCGAGAGGGCAAACACATCACAATCGAAGTGTTTTCAAGATGGCTGTCGGTCCGCGGCAATCGATATCTCCGGGTGATTTCCAATTTAATCTCGGCTCTGGTTTGCGCCCTGCTGGTCTTTGCCGGTTGGACATTTGTTTCGAACGAGGCCCAAATGGGCGACACGACCTTTCTGCAGATTCCGATCTGGATTCCGCAAATCATTATTCCCGTTGCCTTTGCAATGATGACGCTGCGGTTTTTTGTGCGCTTTTTTGCCGAGCTGGTGATGCTCGTTAATTCCGGAAAACACATTGAATACGGAAACGCCTCATGATTTTGCTGGCCATCCTTGTCGCCATTCTTTTAATGCTGATCGGTGTGCCTGTTTTTGCGGTCATCTGCGGGCTGGCACTTTATCTGTTTTATGCCGCCGGCATCGATCTGTCGGCCATCATCATTGAAATGCACCGGATGGCCACCACCCCGGTGCTGGTTGCCATTCCCTTGTTTACGTTCTCCGGTTTTCTGCTTTCTGAAAGCAGCGCCCCCAAACGTTTAATCCGTCTGTCAAACGCGATCCTGGGCTGGATGCCCGGCGGAATCGCTGTGATTGCCCTGATCTCGTGCGCTATTTTTACAGCCCTGACCGGTGCCACCGGTTTGACCATCATTGCCTTGGGCGGAATCCTGCTGCCGGCAATGACGCGGGCCCGATATCCGGAAGCCTTCTCCCTGGGCCTGCTGACAACTTCGGGAACCCTGGGATTACTTTTTCCCCCCAGCCTGCCCCTGATTGTCTATGCCATCGTAGCCGGAATCAGAATTGATCAGCTCTTCATTGCCGGTATCCTGCCCGGAATTTTGCTGGTGGTGCTGCTGTCGCTTTTCGGCATCGCCCGGGCCGCGCACGCCAGGGTACCCAAAACCCGATTTCAGGTTTCTGAAATTTTGAGCGCGTTGCGGGAGGCACTCTGGGAATTGCCGTTGCCGCTGGTGGTCCTGGGAGGAATTTACAGCGGCAAGTTTGCGGTCAGCGAGGCGGCCGCCATTACAGCCGTTTACGTCTTAATCGTAGAAGTTGTCATCTACCGGGATATCAGCTGGAGGGAACTGCCGGAAATTATGAAAAAAAGCATGGTCCTGGTGGGGGCCGTATTGATTATCCTGGGCGCTGCCATGGGCCTGACCAACTATCTCATCGATGCAGAGATACCCATGCAAATGCTGGATTTTTTCAATACCCATATCCAGAGTAAAACCCTGTTTTTGATCGTCTTAAACCTGTTTCTGCTGGCGGTGGGCTGTACCATGGGCATATTTTCGGCCCTGGTCGTCGTCGTGCCCCTGCTGGCGCCCATTGCCGCGGCCTATGGCATAGACCCCATTCATCTGGGGATTATTTTCCTGGCCAACCTGGAAATCGGCGCTTCGATTCCCCCCCTGGGCATCAATCTGTTTATCGCCAGCATCCGTTTCGAAAGGCCGGTGCTGAGTCTCTACTGGGCCTCATTGCCGTTCATCGCCATCCTGCTGGGTGCTTTAGCGCTGATTACCTATATCCCCTGGATAAGTCTTGTACTGCTGAAATAAGCGTCCGACGAATCGAAACACTCTGGCACCATATTTGCCGGCGAACACCACAACTAAAATTCCAATCACGGGAATCAAAATCGTGGCAGCCGGTCACAATGGGCCGCCCTGAACAGGCAATAATGCATTTAAATCTTCAATAGAATTGGAAACCATCATATCTCCCGTAAAAATGTCCGAAGGTTAAGACACGCTGATTGAAAAGCTAATAACGATTAAACAATACCATACCACCAAATATAAGCAGCATTCCGATCAGATGAAAGGCCCTGAGAGATTCGCCGAGCCAGATGATGGCCATGATGGAAGCAAATACCGGAATAAAATTGATAAACAGGCCGGCACGATTGGCGCCGATTTGCTCCACGCCGCGATTCCAGCAAAAAAAAGCAACAATTGACGGAAATGCAGCAACATACAGGACACTGGCCACCACTTCAATGTTCAGCACAAATGGCGGGCGGTTCATCAACTCCAACAGATACAACGGCAGCAGACCCAAGGCGCCCAGGGCGAAGGTATAGAGGAGAAAACTGAGCGGATGAATCGGCGGCCTGCGTTGTAAAAAAGCTGAATAGAGGGCATACAGCAAAACGGCCGCCAGCATGAGTAAATCACCCTGAACAAAAGACATATCCAGAATAGTTGATAATCGGCCGCGCAGTACCACCAGACCGGCGCCCAATATGCATAAGGCGACACCCAGGCTTTGCAGCCGGGTGACCTTTTCGTTAAAGGCCAGCAGGGAGATGATAATGATAACGGCCGGCATGGTGGTTTGGATGAGCGCCCCGTTTATGGCGGTGGTCGTGTGCACCGCCACGTAAAGCAGGGTGTTAAAGCCGGATATACCGACCAGAGACAGGAATACCATTATCTTCCAGTGCCGGGTAAAAAGCGGCCAGTCTTCTCTGGCACGCGAAGAGGCAAAAGGCCATAGCAACAAGGATGCAACCGTCCAGCGCCAAAAAGCGAGCGTGACGGGCGGAATGAGATCAATGACGCCACGGGCTAAAACGATGTTACCGGCCCAACACAACGGCGCGATGGCCAGCAGGAGATAGGGTCGCCAGCTAAAATTCCGGACCTGGCGACGGTTGGCATGAGATGAATTCAACTATAATGCTAATTCTGCAACAGGGTTTAAGGCTTAATAGAATCGCCGGCCGAACACAGCATCGGCCAGATGGCATTGCAGGTATCAGATAAATTCAGCGACAAGTCAAGTTGTTCTTGATGAATGGCAACGACGAACGCATGCGGGGTTAACCTGTGGTTAAAGCGTTCCACAAAAGAGGGCGGCCTCACAAACGGAAGGCCGCCCTGATTCAACAGACAACGGAGATTAACAATATGGCATTACCGTTTTAACCTCCAGCCGCGGATCCAAAAGCCGCGGCCTCAAATATTTTAAGGCTCCGATCGGATACGTCAAGTTGTTTTGATCTGCGCCGGCCAAATTCGCAGAATCCATCCTGCGTCTCAAACATTGACAGTTTCAGATTTCGTGATAATTTAACAACCTATGGGCGACTCAGAAAATGAGAATACAAAACAGCCATTGGCTGTCAGTACCTACTGGTGGATCCGCCAGGTCGTTCTGATTGTCATCGCCGGATTTTATCTGCTTTTTGGCATCCAGCTGCTGATCTCGGCCTACCACCTTGATAATCCATCCTATTTTATCTTTACCTTTTTCGCATCCAATTTTATGATCCTGTTCAGCGGGGCCCTGATGGTGGGTTTCATCATCCGTATGGTGACAACCTATCGGCGTTTGAAAAATCAAAATATCTGAATCTTATCCATCGTCAGCCAATGAATTCAATTCCGAAACGCCCTCAACGATATCCAGCGGCAACGCAAACAAGATGCCTTTACCGGGTTGACTCAGATCACCGCATAAGGATTTGATGATTTTGATGGCCCGCTCCAGCCGGTCTTTTTCTTTTATCACGGTCAAAACGGTCTTGTTGGAGGATTCCAGATCCGTGGTGACCTTGTTGATCTGCTGCATCACCGGCAGCGTCGCCCGGGTTTTCATCAACACACGTCCCATACCGGTGCTGTCGAGTACCGTGGAGCCGGCGATGCCGATCCTTGCAAACTGCTCCATAATTCGGGGCAATTGTTCGGAACGCTCCACAACATTTACCAGTAAATACATCGGATGGTACCTCCTCGTTCTTTTTTGCGTCAGCCGTGCTTGCGGGCCGACAGTGTTTTCTGTTTGTGCAGCCCGTTAGGCTGTCTTCTTTTATTTTAAAACGGCTCAAATTGAACGGCATCCATGTTCGTTTATCAATTAAAACATATGCTTACATTTATATCGGTCATATTCACCGATCCTTTAAAGTTTGGGCCTCAGTGACGTCCCAATGTTATGCTTTGAAGCCCGCTGTGCATAATTATTTTTCGCAGCAGGGGTTTGAAGATAAAATGGGATTTCAAATTTTTTAAAAATATATTGTTGCGCAGTTGCCGGCTCATCTGATGATAGCGTTTTTCGAAACCATCGGGTGTCGTCTGCATCGCTTCGGCCAGCATCAGGGCACTTCTGAAAGCATAGCTGAGCCCTTCGGCTGAGCTGGGGCTGATCCAGCCGCCGGCTTCGCCCAGCAAGGCAATACCTTTGCGGCCGGTTGATAATTGATTTTGCCGCAGGGGCCTGAGAATCAGGGTGCCTTCCCTGAAGACGGTTTTACCAAGCTGAGTGCCATGGGCTTTCAGCTTTGTTTTTAAGAGCGCAAATTTTTCGGCAGCCTTTTGTTTGTATGGCAATGCTGCGCCGATCAAAAGGTAGTTGCCCTTTGGAATCGTCCAGCAGTAATAATCGGTGATGTCGGCATCAAAAATGGACGTAAAATAGGGTCGATCATTTTTGCGTTCAACCCATTCCTGTATGGCAACATATTTTTCAGGCAAATCGTTGCGGCCGGCAAACTGCGCGCGCACTTTTGATTTGGCGCCGTCGGCGCCGACAAGAAATCGGGTCTTTTCTTCAAAGCGCTTTTTGCCTTCTGCCAGGGTGAGTTTAAAACCATCTCCGTCGGCCATATAGGATTGAAGTCGACAACCGGTTCGAATGTCAACATTGGCAGGAATCAGTGAAAGCAGCCAGGCATCAAATTTTTTACGATTCATGTTGATGTAGTGGCGCTGATAATACCGCTCCAGTCCCTGCGGGATATCGATGGATTTAACCACAAACAGCTGCGGATCTTCTAAAACGCTTTTGGGCAGGCCCAAGCCCAGTTTGGAGAGCATCATCTGGGCATCGGGCGCCAGCAAGCCGCCGCAGCACTTGAGCGCCGAAAAACCCTCAGACGGCTCTGCCAGCCGGCGATGTTCAATTAACAAAACGTCGTACCGGTCGCCAATAAGCCGGGCGAGGGTGGCGCCGGCCGGGCCGCCGCCTATGATCGCAACATCATGCATACAATTAGCCAACCCAGCGATCTTTGTACGGATCGTAACGCGTGCAGGCCTCTTTAGCGCATTCACCTGCCCGACCCAACTGGCGACCACAGGTCGGAAATTTAGGGTTCATCATCTTTTCCTTATTATTGCCGGGGGCAATTGCCCAATTTATTGTTCTCCTGCCGATCGGTGTGTCTTGACGTGCAACCAGATGTCCAGAGCGATTTTTAAAAAAATCAGAACACACAGCAGCGCCACCGGTGAACCCACTTTCATAATCAACACGCCGCCGATGATGATGGCGACATGCATCACCATAATTCGTTTATATGGGCGCATCATGATCTCTTTTATTTTTAGCCGCAGGTATTGTTGCCCGTTTATAAAGTTTTTTATGAAAGATACACCGTGGCTGACAAAGAGACCCACCGCCGGCCATTCCAGCCCCGGCGGCCGACCATGCCACAACTGCATCACAACACCGTACAGCAGCTGCAAAAATATAAACGGGCCCATCCAGGTGCCGCTATCCGCCATGGCCTTATCGGGGGATCCGATTTTAAAAAAGACCAGCAAAAAAACACCGTGCACCGCACAAAAGCCGCCGAAATGAACGCAGAAAAAGGGAATCATAAACAATTTCTGAAACTGCTTGGATCGGGATTCGACTTTTACCAGCAGCATCCGCAATATGTTAAAAAATCCAACAATTAAGTTTTCTATCCAATAGAGTAACACAATGGCGGCCGCATCCCAGCCCAGAAAAACAACCCCGATCAACGGGATCAGATTGGCAATCGTCAGGGCAGTGATGGATAGCGAGGCTTTTTGCGGGGGTTTATTTGAATCAGCTTTTGTCATCAGAAGCGATATTCGAATAGGCTTTTAGCATTTACGAGACAGGTTATCCACGCAGCGTTATCAGGGTCGGAATCAAGATCGCGGCGATAACCCCCAGAACAGTCAGCACAATGGACACCAAGGCCAGGATGCCGATAGCAGCCGGGTCCAGGGCCAGGTGGCCCGCAGTGATTTGCGGATGTAGTTCAATATGGCCCGGTCGCGATCGACGTCGCCATCCATACCCCGTTCGTTGAATTCCAGCCCGTTGCTAAAAGGTTGCATGCTCTGCTCCTTGGTGGCGATTTAATGCACATGGCTAAGCCCATTTTCGCATATTGTGACTAAAAATGCAAAAAAACATCACGGTAAGACATTAAATTTACTTATATATTCAGACCAAGTGGTCAGCCGGATGAAATCAGCGCCATACGGATGCAGCGTTGCCAGTCGAAAACGGACCCATCAGCCCGGCCAGCGAAAATTGACCATTTGAATAAATTCGACTATAATTAAGACATCTGATTCGGAATGGAGAATCCGTACATATGACCAAACTTCGCTGGCCGATGATCGCCCCGGCCATATTCCTTCTGCTGTTTTTAATCAGCCCGACAATCCAAGCAAAATCAGCTTCATCCGCAATTCGCTATGACCAGGGGTGGCAGGCCTATGACGCCGGGCACTATGTCAGGGCTTTTGAAATCTGGCAGGCTCTGGCCGAACAAGGCCATGAACTGGCGCAGGTCAATCTGGGAGCTATGTATGACGCCGGCCAGGGAACGGGTGAAAACCCCGCCAAAGCATTTGAGCTGTTTCTGGCTGCGGCACAGAAAGGCAATCCGTATGCCCAGTATAATGTCGCCAGTATGTACGCCCAGGGCCGCGGCATTCGCTGTGACCGCAGCAAGGCTAGATTCTGGTATCTAAAAGCAGCCGATCAGGATCTGGCGATCGCCCAGTACGGCCTGGGCATGCTCAATGCCGGCGATGTCACTGAAACCGATAGGGATGCAGCTCAACATCTTGAGGTCGCCATCGGATGGCTATTCAAGAGCGGGTTGACGCATCTAAAAAATGATAATCTCAGCGGTGCCCGCAAAGCCTATGATTCAATTGCTGAACTTGCCGGCGATCACCCCCTGGCCGAACAACTCAGCTGCAAAATCGAGAGCAAAAAACACAGTCAGAGCCCCGACTCGCCTATCGCATCTTTTGCCGGCGCCTCTCTGGGAACCGGCTGGCCGATTTCAGCGGGTTATGTGATTACCAATTATCATGTAGTGGACTCAGCCGCCGAGATTTTGCTTTTAGACGCATCCGGCCAGCAGATAAAAGCCCGAACGATCCTGTCGGATGCAGTTCACGATATCGCCATTTTGCAGGCGGTTGACGGCAGGCTCCTGCCACCGGCACTTCCGCTGGCGACCACCGAGATTGATGTTGGCGCCAGAGTGTTTACCATGGGCTTTCCCCGTATCGATGAGATGGGTGTCACCCCAAAACTGACCGATGGCGTTATCAGCAAATTGTCCGGCATTCAGAATGACCCGGCCAGCTATCAAACAACCGTGCCCATCCAGCCCGGCAACAGCGGCGGTCCGCTGTTGAACATGAGCGGTGAAGTCGTCGGTGTGATGCGTTCAATGATTGGCGTAAAGCATATGCAGACCGGCGAAACCCGCGTCTATGAAAATGCCAGCTGCGCGACGAAAATTGACCGGCTGTCCAAAATCCTCAGCAAACTGCAGGCGCCTGTGGATGCCCTTCAAACGTTGCCTCACAAGCCGGAAAACATGGCCGCCCTGCGAAAACGACTACAGAACTCGCTGCTGATTGTGGTTGCCCGCTAGGCTTGTGTCCTACAGGAATATGATAAAATTGCACTGTTATTGCGCTCCCATCTGATAGCGTGATCGGAGAAAATTCCAAATTCCAAAACACAAAAATCAAATAAATTTCAATGACCAAAATTCAAATTTCCGAACTTTTGAATCATTGAAAATTGAGATTTGGAATTTATTTGAAATTTGATTTTTGTCCCTTGGGATTTTACAACCTCGGGTATCATTCTGGGACCTGACCCCCAGTGAATGGGGGTCAAATCACGACCAACCGCGCAATATCCCCCAATTTTCGACCTGATTCTTTATTCCACGCATATCCTACAAAATAAATTAATTAAATTATTTTAGGTTGTTAAGAAAAAAATGGGCTGATGATCATTCCCTGGCAGGGATTTTGCCATATAGTGATTTACAGTATGCCAAGCTGGTAGAAGTGGTGCGACATTTCGCGTACCGAAACACAACCGTTGGAAAAGGAGGTAACTCATGAAAAGACCTGTTCCCAAAATTATGGGTATTGTTGCCATTGGGATTGCGGCTGCCATGCTGAGCGGCTGCGCATCCAGCAGCAGCAATACGATGGCCAGCAAATATGAATCCAAACTCAATGAAAAAAACCAAAAGATCGATCAGCTCCGCGCTGAAAGCCAAGAAAAGGATAAGATCATCGAGGTTTACAAAAAAGAACTCAAGATGTCGAATGAAGCAGCGGCAGCGGCTGAGCAGAGACCTCGCGATACCGAAGCCTCGGGCTCGAGCATGCAGGCATCTGATTCAGGAAGCAGCCTTTTTCCACCCAATGCCAAGGCGGGTGAATGCTGGGCGAGAACCTTTATTGCCCCGACGTATCGAACCGTTACCGAGCAGGTTTTGAAAAACGGGGAATCCGAGCGCCTGGAGCTCATCCCGGCCCAGTATACCTGGGAGGAGCAAAACGTTCTGGTCAAAGAAGCTTCAGAGCGAATAGAAATTATTCCCGCCAAGTATCAGTGGGTCGAAGAAAAGGTCCTGGTAAAACCCGAATCCAAGCGTTTGGTTGAAGTGCCTGCGCAATATGAAATGCAGCAGGAACGGGTTCTGGTCAAGGAGGCCCATACCGTCTGGAAAAAAGGCCGTGGCCCGATTGAAAAAATCGATGATGCCACCGGTGAGATTATGTGCCTGGTAGAAGTGCCGGCATCATATAAAACCGTAACCAAGCGGGTAATGGTCAGCCCGCCGACCACCAAAGAAGTCTTCATCCCGGCTGAACACCAGACCATCAAGAAACGGGTTATGGTGGAACCGCCCAAAGAACGCAGAATCGCAATTCCGGCTGAATACAAAACCGTCAAAGTCCGTAAAATGCTGGCACCGGAACAGGAGCGTAAAATTACGATCCCCGCTGAATACCAGACCATTACCCGGACTGAAATGGTCAGCGACGGCAGCATGGAATGGCGCAGAATTCTGTGTGAAACCAATGTCAACGCTTCGATCATCAGACAAGTCCAGATGAGTCTACGCGATGCCGGGCATAATCCCGGACCCATCGACGGCGTCATTGGGTATCAGACCCAGGCTGCGCTCAAGTCCTACCAGCGGACCAACAACCTCGCTGAAGGCGGTTTAACCTACGAAACGCTTCGTCACATGAATATCAGCCTTTAACCCACTGCATCCGTTACATGTGCGAAGCGCCAAGACCCCGTCGGATTGCCCTGACAATCCGCGGGGTCTTTTTTTGTTTTCCAGGATTTGTCAATGCCCTGCGGGTAAACCACAAAAAAGCCATCACGCTCGGCCAATTGGTTGAACCGCTCACTTGTGAGTCGCAGCATATGCTTGTAGGTGCCGCCACCACCGTGCAGCACCACCAGCAGCGGTCGCTCGATGGCAGGTGCCGCCAGGGCGGATGGCCGATATAGAATATATTCGCGCTTGAGCCCGTCGTGGCGCAGGGTGCCGATGTCAGACCCTCGGGTATGGGCACATGCAACAACACTTGACAGCCATCCGATTATCAAGATTGCAGCCCAGGCCCTCAACTTCGGTTTTCGATTCAAGCTGATCACCTGCCTTACCCGCCATTATTTTGGAATTCGACCTGAAAATCGAAGGTAATCATTCTGATATTCATAAGAGAAGGCTTGCCGAAAACACAACCGGTTGACAAAAAATTATCGGACCACCAGCCAAACCCCCAGCAGCATAAAGCATAGGCCCACCAGACGCGTTACTTCCATCGGGCGCACTGTTGCGCCGAAAAAACCGAAATGATCAATCAAAGAAGCAATCAGAAACTGGGAGGCGACGATCAACGTAAATCCTTTGGCAACCCCCAACCGGGGCACGACATAACCGATGGATCCGACAATAACCAGGCCCAGTAATCCGGCACCGAAAGCATACCACGGAACACTTTGCCAGTTTCTAAGATTGCCGCCGCGCATAGCGGCCAGCATCAATGTTATCACAAGCCCGCCGCCGGCATAGGTGATAAATACACTGGTCAGTGTCCCCATAGAGCGGTCCAGCAAACCCATGAACTGCGCCTGCAGGGTCACCGCAACCCCGGCCATAACGGCAATGCCGATCAGAAAAAGGCTGCTCATCTGTCAATTCCTCTCGCGATCATTTAAACATATTCAAATAACGGGCGGTTGCGGGATTTCATTTTCCTGCCGGTGTTTGCGCCAGGCAAAACATCCACCGATGCGAACGCCGATCCAGGCGATAAAATCAATAATGGCAAAACCATTGACCTGAATACCGACATCTTGGAACAGATCATCCCAAAACTTGCGCCCGGCGTTTTCCATATACGGCTCGATTTGACCGCTGGCGTTTTTGCGCCATAATTGATTAAAGCGGTATCCATAATCATGTATCAAGCCGGGAATTAACAGCAACCCCACCGGGCTGAGAATGGCCCAGAAAATACGGGGAATCGAGGCGCCGTCAAATCTGAAATCTTTTGGAAGGACGATTTCAACGCCGTTGTCCAGCTTAAAATGCCAGTTTTGGACGAGTTGCCATTTGCGAATATCAAACAACCACACCAGCACTCGCATGATAAAGGGCCTGTTCTTCGTCGGGATCGGCAGCGGTAGAAGAACCGGCATTTCCTCATCGGCAATCAGCGGCGTGACATCTTTTCTGAAAAGCAGATACAGAAAAAATAAGACAATGATAATCAGCAAGAGGGCAACAAAAACAATTCCCACGATCTGGAAAAACAGCATGTTTGCCTCCCGGGTCTTTTCGGTGATTGTTGGTTGTTTAGAAGTGGTTTCAAAACCTCAGATCAGGTCCAAGGGCAAGGCGCAGACCGAGCGGGAAAGCGCAGCATACATGGGGGTATGTGAGCATTTACCGGAGGCCTGTGCTGCACCCTGGTTTATTGAATCAGATGCGAATCCCGCCTTGCGGGGCAACGCAGTCATTGGGCCTCAGATGGGGTTTTGAAACCCCTTCTAGATTTGTCAGACGAACAAAAGAACAGCCGCGGCTATAATCGCTATGGTGATCCCCATATCGCTAAAAGGAATCTTTTTTAGCCGGAATTAAATAATCGGTTTTTATGGATTTAAGATACTGCCAGTGTGTTTTGCGCTTCCGCGCCGCACGGGTATCCAGTAAGCATTCTTCACACACTATCCTGGATTGATGCTGGTGCGCTTCGCCGGCCTTGATTTCCATTTGGCATTTACTACATTTTGCTGGCATTATTAGATTTTTTTAAGTAGATATTTAGCGTTGGGGTCCCTGCATTTTTGAATCAGAAGTTTCGTTCCTGCCTTATCTTTTGGTAACTTTCCTGGATTTCACGGAAGCGGTTTGAAGCAAAGTCAATAAATTCCTCCGGAAGCCCTTTTGAGATGATGACATCGGGATGAAAGTCTTTTACCAATTTTTTGTAATTGGATTTGATTTCCTCGTTTGTTGATTCAGGTGTGCAGTTCAGCATTTTGTAGTGTTTATCGAGGTCATTGAAATAGAGCGCTTTTATGTCTTCATATTGCTTATCGCCGATGTTAAAAATTTCTTTGACGCGCTTTAATGCGGCTTCTTCGGCAGAATGAAAAGTGCCGTCGGCCGCAACAATTTTGAATAGGAGATCAAAATAGGAATGAATCAAAGGGGGCTGGTCTTTTACCACCTGGTACAACTGGACGGCAAAATCATCGATCCGGTAGGGTGAATCTTTGGCCTCGTTGAAAATCTGGCGGGCAAATTGCTTTTCGGTTTCGTGAATCGGCAAGCCGTTGATAAAATCCTGCACAACGGCAATTTCATCTCTGGTGACCACCCCGTCTATTTTGGAAAGCTTGCCCAAAATTGAAAACAAGCTGATAAAAAAGGCCGCCTGGGTTTGCTCGGCATATTCAATTTCGGATCGCGGTATGGCCCTGGGATCCTGTGTGATAAAATCGGCCTTTTTATCGATCAGAACATGCCCCAGCGCTGCTCCGGCGATCGCACCCAGGGGTCCGCCCACCAGCATTCCCAGTGATCCGAGTGTTAATTTTCCAAACCAACTCATGGATATCCTCCTTTTAAAACAGCATCTGCGCGTTCAACATCGAAATTGATAGCGGAAAAATAAGATGGGGTCAATAAGGTGAAAATACAAGACAAGCGAAAAGCGGTATAAACAGGGGGACGCCCATTAAATTATAAGTTTCTAGCCCCAAAACGGAAATGAGATTATCGCCGATACTAATTGAATTCGATCCTTACAAAAATTATCTTTTAATTTAACGGGCGTTCCTCTGGACAGATTGCGTAGAACTTTCTGGCTAAGCGGTTGGCAATATTCTTCGCTTTTAGACGCCACCTGTTCGATGCCTTTGTTGACGAATTGACCGTGCGACTATTTGACCATTGAACCCGACCACTATTTAGCCCACCAGCGAATTCACTAATTCTGAAGGCCGGGTGAAATGGAGAGGTGCGATTTTTTCTTCAAATAGTGGTAGGATTTAACCAGTGCCGCGACAAATTCCCGGTTTTCGGAGGAAGTGCCGGCCAGGTTGATGCCGACATTATACAGACCGCTATCATTTTTGACGCAATAAATAACCGCGCCCCTCACTTCCATTTGTTTCTTATCTAAATCAAAAAACATCAAGACGATGTCTTCCGAGCTGATGGCCTGAAATGTTTCGATGCGGATCCCCGTCTTGCTCACATCGCGAACCATGGCGACGTTGTGATGCGATGAACGGCCGCCCGAATCCAGACTTAAAAAGGCGATCGGATCACAAATGCGAACTCTGGGGTTTTTGCGTCTCTCATCCTGTCTCATAAATTCATTATCGGCGCGGCAGTTAAAATCTTTATTTATTTAACATCTTAAGATTTTACAGGAAATTGCCGATATTAATTCCATCTTTTTTCGGGCAGATGCAACTTTTGACCTTAGAAAAAATTCTGAACGGACCCGCACATACAGCTAAAAGGTGGTTTAATTGAAAGTACCTGAATTTATAAAAAAATCTGCGCTGCACCAATTTAAAATCGATAAAAACACCATCGAGCATATTATTGAAGGGTCAATTGTGATCAACTCGATTGAATTGATGCTCGAAATTTTAGCTAAATTCCCGGATAATCCTGAGCTGGTTAGAATTTATGCGGACTTGCTTTTAAAAAATCGGATGCACGATGCGGCGGCCAAGGCCTACAATCGCGCCGCTATCCTGTTTTTGAACAGCGGCAAGATGTTGCCGGCGATTGTCGCCAAAATTTCCCAGTGGCACATTGAGATGCCTTCCGATCAAAATGTAAAGGCCTTTTTAACCGAGCTCGATAGCAGCCGGAATAAAAAACTGCCCATCGGCCATTTCTTTTCTAAATTAACCATCCATGAGCTAAAGGCGCTCTGCTCTCTGTTTGAAAATGTGCGTTTGCCGGCCAATCAGGTGGTCAAGGAAATTGGTGATCCTGAAGATCATCTGTTTTTCATCGTATCCGGCCGACTGAGGGATTCGATTTACCTGACGCTGCAAAATCAGAGAAAAGTCTTTCGTAAACCCACCCTGGAGTTGACCGAAAATGATTTTTTTGGTGATATTTATCCCTTCAACAAAGAACAACGGTCCCAATCCTACGTTGAAACCATAGAAGCGACAGAGTTGGTGAGGGTCCCCAAAGAAAAACTCATGCGCATCTGCCGTAAGTACCCCAACATCGAGCTGGGCATTATCGACCTGTTAAGTATCCGCTCGATGTCCGACCAGGAGGAATCTGCAGAAACGATCCGAAAGGAAACCCGCCATAAATTTTTCCTGATGCTGGAGCTTGAGATATATCCGGAGCATTCACCCGATGAAGCCATATACCTTGAAGGCGCATCAGAAGATATTTCGATTGGGGGCATGAGCATCATTGTTGATTCTTCCAAAATATTCGCGCCCTGGAACATCGCTTCTCTGCACGATAGGGCAGCAAATGCGAAAATATATGTCAGTGTGGTCACCCACACCCTGCTGCTGAAAATCTCCGGTAAGATCGCCTGGCGCCGCGAAGTTGTCCATAGCGGGGCCAAAGCCCTGGCCATCGGCATGCAATTTGACGAGATGTCCCCGAAAATCCGGGGTTTACTGTTCGCCCTTTTCAACAGCCTGGACTAAATTGAGCGTTTCTAATTTTTTTCTTGTAATCAAATACTCAAACGCTTAATTTATATTGTGAGGGGACTGGGTCACTTTTCTGATCACAGTACACCGGCAGCGGAAAATACCGTTGCATCCGACCACTGAGTTGGCTTTTCCTAAAGCGACTTCTCACCGTACTCCGCGAACACCGATTTATTATTCGGCGGCGATGCTTAAACGACTTCGACGGCCTTAATCATCACCGGACTTATATCGAATCTTCTGTTTACGGTTCATGACAATCGGCAGGGTAACCCGAATGTTTTTTCAGTCGTGTTGAGCCCCTCCAGGCAATTCACCACACAACAGGAAGGAGGTTACCATGGACAAGCCCACTGTTAACTATGAAACCCTGATTCGCATTACCAAAGCCATTTCCATGATTCGGGATCCGGAAGAAATTATCTTGATCACCGTGGAAGGTGTCACCCACGCCCTCAAGGTTAAGGGTTGCACGCTGTTCCTCTTCAGCCCTAAGAGCAAAGAGCTCAAACTCGCCGGCAGCTATGGATTGAGCAATGATTATCTAAACAAAGGACCGATCAGTGCCCTGCATTCGATTGCGTCATCCCTCCAGGATGGCCAGCCGGTCGCCATTTTTGATGTGAACGATGACCCCCGGCTTCAATACCCTGAAGCGGCCAAAAAAGAAGGCATCGCCTCGATTCTTGCGGTACCGATCATTATCGGGGATCGGCTCATCGGAAGCATGCGGGTTTACACCGCCGATCCCTGGGAATTTACCTTGAATGACGTCAATTTCGTCCAGGCCGTAGCACAGGTCGTCGGCATGGCCCTTGAAATGTGTCGCATAAACAAGGGACTCAAAGACAGCATCGATATTTTAAAGATGATGCGAGACCCGCGGTCCTATAAGTCAACTCGACGAACGCCATATGAAGGCGTGCCCATAAGCGTGAGCGGAGACGAAATGCCGCAAACCAGCACCTGATTGCCAGCAATGGCCGAAAGCGTGGATGATAATGGTTGCTTTCATCCACGCTTTCATATGGTCAACTGGGCACCGCATTCATCTGTTTAAAAAAAATCACAGGCATGTTTCATTTTGTATAATTTTTGGACGAGAAAAGACACCCTGTTCATTAAAAATTAAAGTAATATCAGATGGTTAAAAATTTGGCACAACACTTGTATGTCTGGATACTGGCATCAGAAGGGTAAGCGAACGTCAAAAAATAAACGAGGAAAACTGCTAAGATGTACAGCCCCTTTATCCCAAATGGCCAAATCGAAAGTTTGGAAAGAAGACAAGATGCCCGCAAAAATGTCAACGGACCCCGACTGCTTGTAGCGGATTGCCAGACCATGGAGGGCGATTTTCAGGCCCCCATCAATAATATCAGTTCAGGTGGCGTTTTTATTGATACCAGCCAGCGCTTATTTGTGGGTCAGGAGATCGCCATCAAATTCGATTTCCCCGGTGTGCGCAAGACAATCATGGCCAACGGCGAAATTGTAAGGACCTCATTTGAAGGCGCCGGCATCAGATTCAGGATGTTTTTTCAAAAATAAGTGGCTAAAATTGTAGGTTTCCGTAGCCGCTAGACAGACAGTCCGGATTGAAGGACTGTCTTTTTTTTTGACCATTAGATTGTAAATTGTGTCGAAAAGCATTATTTTACTTTCATAGAACATGCCATTTGGGCTTAAACTGTATTTTGATTCGTCTAGTGAACCCGGTCGAAGGTTCAGTGTTTTCCTTTCTTGAAGTTACGCTGATTCGAATACTTGCGCAGCAAAAAAACCCGTCTATTTCAGAAGCACAAAGCTGAGTCTATCGCCCAACGCAAATAAATATATCGAATCGCCTCTTTGAAAACGGCCATTCCGTCAATGCAAAAAAAGGAGAGGGCTGCATGTCAAAAGAGATACTCATCGTAGAGGATGAGCCGGGAGTGGTGGCGGCGATCCGGTTTCTCATGGAGCAACAGGGCTATCGCGTAAAAGTAGCTGAAAAGGGCGAGGATGCGCTTCATCTCATTTTAAAAAACAAGCCCCACCTGGTACTGCTGGACATTATGCTTCCGGGAATGAGTGGCTGGGAGGTCTGTGAACAAATTCGATTAAATCCTGATTACCGAAGCGTTAAAATTGCTTTTTTAACAGCCCGCAGTGATGAGGCCGAGGTTGCCAGAGGCCTGGCGCTCGGTGCAGATGCCTATATCACCAAGCCGTTTAAAAACGACAAGCTTATTGCCAGAGTCAAATCATTATTGCAAAATACAGGTGAAGAGACCGGCAAATGAGTTTAAAAATGAAATCTATCGCTGTTTACAAGTGGGAACCAAAGGCGGTTTCTCCGCAAACAGTGACCGCCAAAATCAAGCCCGGAATGAGCATCTTTGTCGGCACGGCCGGAGCCGAACCCCGAACCATGGTCCGGCATTTAATGACCGCAGCGGACAAGAATCTGGAAGATCTGGAACTCATTCAGCTGGTTAGTTTCGGAGATGCTGTTTCTTTACAGGCCCTGCAGTCCCAGAAATTCCGGTTGACAACTTTTTTTTCCGGCTGGGTTGCCAATGAAGCCATCGAGGCGGGCCGGGTGGATTTAATACCCAGTCGGTTCGTCAAGATCCCCCAATTAATCGAATCCCGTTTGGCACCGATTGATGTGGCTATCCTTCAGATTACCGCCCCCAACGAAGCCGGATTTTGCAGCCTGGGGATTGCGGTTGATGTGGCCCGGGAGATCCTTGAGAGGGCATCTCTCCGGGTGGGCGAAATCAATACCGACATTCCCTGCACCTTCGGGGATACCTTTGTTCACGTATCTGAATTTAATTTTTTGGTTCGTTCAACTGATCCACCGATTTATTTCGACCGCTGGGAGACGAATGATATTATGGATCAGGTGGCGCTTAACGTCGCCTCTTTAATCGAAGACGGCAGCTGCCTGGCGTTTTCAATTGGCCCTCTGTACGAGTCACTGGCCAAACAATTGCAGAAGAAGCGCAATCTGGGAATACACTCTCCTCTGTTTACAGATCCGTTAATGGATCTCATGCAAAGCGGAGCTGTTACCAATCGTCGCAAAGACACCTATCGGGGCAAATCCTTAACATCGTATGCCCTGGGCACACCGCAGCTGATGCGGTGGCTGGATAAAAACCCTTTGGTTGAATTCCAGCGAATTGATAAGGTATTTAATCCGCTGATTATCGGTCGCAACCCGAAGTTTGTTACCGTCGTTGCTGCTCGCAAGGTGGATCTATGCGGCCGCATCGGGCTTTACACCGGCAAAGGCAACGTGGCCACCGGGCCGGCCGAGGTTATGGATTTTTTAAGTGGAGCGGAGCTATCGGAAGGCGGGCACTCGATCTTTGCCCTGACCAGCCGTGACCCCAAAGGCCGGCCGAATATTCTGCCGTCGATTGCTGATCTGCCCAATCAGTTCAGCGCTTTTGAATCCATTGGCGCCATTGTGACTGAATACGGCGTGGCCTATTTGAAAGGCCGCACCATCCGAGAGCGCGCTCAGGCTTTAATCGATATTGCCCATCCGGATGACCGGGCCAATCTGGTACAAAAAGCAAAGAAGAATAAGATTTTATACCACGACCAGATCTTTCTGGTAGACAGCGCGCGTCTTTACCCGGCAGATATCGCTGAAACATACACGGCCGGGGATGATCTCCGTGTCAGATTCAGGCCCATCCGGCCCTCAGATGAAGAAGGCATGCGACATTTGTTTTACCGGTTTTCAGAAGAAACGGTCTATTACCGGTACTTTCAAACCATCAGCAGCATGCCCCATGCCAAGATGCAGGAATACGTCAATGTGGATTGGAATCAGGTCATGTCCATTGTCGGGCTGGTGGGTGAGGAGGGTAAGGGCCGTATCATCGCCGAGTCGCGCTATATAAAAATTCCGGGCAGCCCTTTTGCCGAGGTGGTTTTTGTCGTCGATGAAGATTATCAGCGCTATGGAATTGCCACTTTTATGTACCGCTTGCTGATTCGTTTGGCCAAGGAACGCGGCGTCAGGGGATTTGTCGCCGAAGTCCTGTATTCCAATATTGGCGGCATTATGAAGGTATTTAAAAAAGGAAATTTACCGGTCAAAGCGCATCTGGAAGGGGGCATATACCACCTGGAAATCCCTTTTGATGGCGGCCGTAGGCCGTAATCCGGCCCTCCTTTACCCGCCACACAGCGGCGCCCACCACCACCTGCGATTCACCGCAACGCGAACCGTCCTCATCATATCCTTAAACATTGATCGGACCGTAAAGGTTGTGTATGAATAGGGGATCTGCGGGCGTCAACCTGCGCTGCTCCGGCGAGATGCCGAACGCAGCGGTTATACCGCTTGCCATAATACTGTTCCGGAAAAAAGGATAGCGGCCTGAGTGTTGGTGCAAAAAAACGATCCACAAGCGGAACGTTTTTTTGACAACCACTATAAACCAGTCGGCGCCGCCTAGCGGCGATACGGGTGACCTGAAACCCGAATGAACAGGAGCCTTATGATAATGGATCTGAAAAAAGACATCCGTGAAATCAAGGAATCGATTGTCAAAACCCGCCGCGATCTGCACCGGATTCCGGAAACAGCTTACACGGAAAAGAAAACCGCCGGCTATGTGAACAGCTGTTTAAAAACCCTGGATTTAGAAGTGCAGACCGGTATTGCCCAATATGGTGTTGTCGGTGTGATGGACACCGGCAAACCGGGCAAAACACTGCTGATCCGCTCGGATATGGATGCGCTGCCCATTGCCGAGGAAACTGGCCTTAAATTTGCCTCCACCCATGCCGGGGCCATGCATGCCTGCGGCCATGACGGTCACATGTCTATGGTGCTGGGCGCCGCTACCGTATTAAGCAAAATTAAGAACCACCTGAAGGGCACCGTCAAATTTATATTTCAGCCGGCCGAGGAGGGCCCCGGCGGCGCCAGACCCATGATCGAACAGGGTGTGATGCAAAACCCGACCGTCGATTATGCCATCGGTTGCCATCTATGGCCGGACATCACCGAGGGCACCATCGGGGTTAAAGCCGGCCCGCTGATGGCCGCCATGGACCGCTTTGACCTGCGGATCATCGGCCGGGGCGGGCATGGCGCCATGCCGCATCTATGCGTGGATGCCCTTGAAGTCGGCACCCAGGTGGTCAATGCCCTGCAGCGCATTGCCAGCCGCCAGATGCATCCACTGCAGCCGTCGGTGGTCACGGTCGGCAGCTTCCATGCCGGTTCAACCTTTAATGTCATTGCCGGCGAAGCCGAATTATGCGGAACCACCCGCACCTTCGACCGCGATATCTGGAACACCTGGCCCGAACGCCTGGATAAAATCATTGGCGGTGTCTGTGAATCCATGGGGGCACGCTACGAACTGAACTATATGCAAGGCTATCCGCCATTGTTAAACGATGCCGACATGGCCCGGGTGGTGGCCACCTGTGCCGCCGAGGTCGTCGGTCAAGAAAACGTCATCGAGCCCGAATCCACGATGGGCGGCGAAGATATGGCCTTTTATCTGGAAAAATCCAAAGGCTGCTTTTTTTTCCTGGGTGTTGGCCGGGAAGGCAGCGCACCGCTCCACACATCCCGGTTCGATTTCAATGAAGACGTTTTGCTTTTGGGCACAGAAACCTATTGCCGGGTGGCTTTGGACCTGCTGGGTTAAAAGCGGGTCCCTGATTCAGAGCTGCCAATCTTTCGATCATGACCTCCGGCCGCGGAGCCCGCGGCTGCCGCACCCGAATGGCCGAAACCGGCCATTAAATCAACTTGACTTTGGCGCCGTTTTGCTGGTATTGGATGAGCATTTGGATTAAAATCATGAATGATAACCAATAGATTGCAAATTTTCTATGAAAAAATCAGCCATGATTA
>Ga0209536_100002878_pt1 | contig 27904 bp, 22 predicted proteins | sample DeeMarSeWOR28_12_FD_187461 | JGI IMG/M metagenome (GOLD analysis project Ga0209536, IMG submission 187461) | Marine sediment microbial communities from White Oak River estuary, North Carolina - WOR-2-8_12 (SPAdes) (version 2) | ecosystem: Environmental > Aquatic > Marine > Intertidal zone >... | reverse complement strand
GCGGGCATGGTCAACTATGTGAACGAAAACCACTACGGCCATGTTCTGACCATTGAGGATCCTATCGAGTTTGTGCACGAGAGCAAGAAATGCCTGATTAACCAGCGTGAGGTTCATCGCGATACCCTGGGTTTCAGTGAGGCACTTCGTTCTGCACTGCGTGAAGACCCGGATGTGATCCTGGTGGGCGAGATGCGCGACCTTGAAACCATTCGTCTGGCACTTTCTGCTGCAGAAACCGGCCACCTTGTTTTCGGTACCCTGCATACCAGTTCCGCGGCAAAAACTATCGACCGTATTGTCGATGTGTTCCCGGCCGCAGAAAAAGAAATGGTGCGTTCAATGCTGTCAGAATCGCTGCGTGCAGTTATTTCGCAAACACTGTTGAAGAAGATCGGCGGCGGGCGTGTAGCTGCACACGAGATCATGCTGGGTACGCCGGCGATTCGCAACCTGATACGCGAAAACAAGATCGCACAGATGTACTCGGCTATCCAGACAGGCCAGTCTATCGGGATGCAGACACTGGACCAGAACCTGCAGGAGTTGCTCAATAAGGGTCTCATCAGTAAGGATGAGGCAATTAAAAAGGCCGCCAATAAAGAAGCCTTCTAGCACGCATATTGCATGAAAGACTCCTAATTTATGGGCAATATGCGGGCTAGAGGCCCAATCTTTGCTATAGCAGTGAAATTGCGCTTTAAATAGCTATACTTTCCTGAATGACGCTCGAATTTAATGAGGTGAGGCGAGATGGATCGCGATAAGGCCATACGGTACATGCATGATCTTCTGCGTATGATGGTGCAGAAGGATGGCTCTGATTTATTTATTACCGCGGGGGCGGTGCCTTCGATAAAGGTTGACGGTAAAATGACACCGCTGTCGAACCAGTCGCTGAGTCCCCAGCATACCCAGGTGCTGGTGCATTCAATCATGAATGACAGGCAAATGGCGGAGTTTGACGCCAACCAGGAATGCAACTTCGCAATCAGTTTACCGGGCGTATCTCGATTTCGTGTAAATGCCTTTACCCAGCGCGGTTCGGCCGGCGTTGTCCTGCGTGTGATTCGCTCGGATATTCCTGAATTCGCCGACCTCGATTTGCCGCCTATTCTCAAAGATGTTGCCATGACTACGCGCGGCCTGGTTATCTTCGTCGGTGCGACCGGCTCTGGTAAATCGACCTCGCTGGCGGCGATGGTGGGTTACCGTAATGAGAACAGCAAGGGTCATATCATTACTATCGAGGACCCGATTGAGTTTATTCACAACCATAGAAACTGTATCGTTACCCAGCGTGAAATTGGCGTAGATACTGAATCTTACGAAATTGCCCTGAAGAATACCTTGCGCCAGGCCCCTGACGTTATATTGATTGGTGAGATTCGTGACCGCGAAACCATGGATTATGCCATCGCATTCGCTGAAACCGGCCACCTGTGCCTGTCAACCCTGCACGCTAACAGCACCAACCAGGCACTTGACCGTGTTATCAACTTTTTCCCCGAAGAACGACGTGCACAGCTGCTGATGGATCTGTCGCTGAACCTGAAGAGCATCGTTTCACAGCGTCTGATACCCAAGAGAGACGGCGAAGGCCGCGTGCCTGCGGTGGAAGTGTTGTTGAATACGCCGTTGATGTCAGACCTGATATTCAAAGGCCAGGTGCACGAAATCAAGGAACTCATGGCCAAGTCGAATGAGCTTGGCATGAACACATTTGACCAGGCATTGTTTGAACTGTATGAATCCGGCCGTATTAGCTATGAAGATGCATTACGTAATGCGGATTCTCTCAATGACCTGCGTCTGCGTATCAAGCTCGAAAGCAAGGGCTCAAGGAAACAGGACATCATGTCCGGACTCGACAGTCTTTCGGTGGAAGAATCGTCAGACAGTACCACTGCCAGAGTTATGCGTTAGCCTGCATATTGCACGAAGGCACACACCATGAATTTACAGCCCTACCTCAAGCTGATGTCAGAGCAACATGCTTCTGATATGTATTTCACCACGGGTGCGCCGGTGAGCGTGCGCATCGAGGGCAAGATGCGCCCAGTTGGTAAAAGCATGCTGTCACCCGGGATGACACGCAAGCTGGCGTATGACCTGTTGTCGCCTGCGCAGATCAAGGATTTCGAGAACAATCTCGAGTTCAACATGGGCATCTCGTACACGGATCTCGGCCGCTTCCGCATCAACATGTATATGCAGCGCGGCGAAGTTTCGATGGTTATTCGCTATATCAAGGCAGATATTCCTTCGATTGATGACCTTGGCTTACCCGCTGTTTACAAGAGCATCATGAATAAAAAGAAGGGGCTTGTATTTATAGTGGGTGCCACCGGAACGGGTAAATCAACATCGCTTGCCTCCATGCTGGATTACCGTAATTCACTCGATACCGGCCACATTCTCACCATCGAAGATCCGATCGAGTTCATGTTCCATCACAAGAAATGCATTATCGGTCAGCGTGAAGTCGGGCTGGATACACTGTCGTTTGAAAATGCCTTGTGCGAGGCTATGCGTGAAGCGCCGGATGTCATCATGATTGGAGAGGCGCGTGATCGAATGACTGTCGAATCCGCGCTGCGCTATGCCGATACCGGGCACTTGTGCCTGACGACTTTACACGCAACAAACTCAAACCAGACACTGGACCGTATTCTCAACTTTTTCCCCAGTGATGCGCACAACCAGATACTGATGGATATGTCACTGAACCTGAATGCGATTCTTGCACAGCGACTTGTTTCTTCGGCTGATGGTGCTCGCGTTGTTGCTACGGAAGTACTGATCAATACACCTTATATAAGCCAGTTGATTCGTGACGGGAATTTTCACGGTATAAAAGAGATCATGGAAAAAGGTGCTGACGTTGGTATGCAGACTTTTGACCAGTCTTTGTATACCTTGTTCAAGGATGGAAAGATCGATCTGAAAACAGCACTGGCCAATGCAGATTCCAGCAGCGACCTTGAGTGGCGTATCAACTTCGGCGGCGGGGTGAAAGATATGCAGCAAAAAGATGAAAACCCGGATACGCTGCAGTTCCCGGCTACTAACGCAGATCTGAAGAAATCCTGATTTTTTTAACGCAAAGGCGCAGAGAACCCAAAGGATATCCTTTGTGTGTATGCGGTCGTAGCAGTGGCTGCAGCCGCGAGTTATTTATCGACTGGTAGATTTGTTTTTCGCCGCAAACAACGCCAAAAGCGCGATATGTTTTAATAATAAAAATGATTTGCGCATTAAGCGTTCATCGCGACTAAAGCCTGTGCTGAGAGAAGTCGAAGGGCCGCTCCTACGTCCAGATCAAAACACCAAAATACATTACTGCTTCTTTGCGCTCGTGATATAGACACCGTTAGCAAAATCATCGAAATACATTTCAACGGCAGGATGGTTGATGGCTTCGTTGCTATGATCCTGTTCGAGGTGGCGTTCAGCGACATAGGTTAACTGATTGCTGTTATCTACCAGAACGTGATACCAGGGTTTGTCTTTTGGCGGCCTGCTCAATGCAACCATCTGATACCATTCTTCGGTGCCTTCAAATACCGCATCTACATCGATAATGACGCCGCGGTAATCGAATTTTTTATGGTGTACGAGCTGTCCGATGAAGAACAGCGGTTGTATCGGTGTTGTGGACATCAGGCAGTGTAAACCAGTCTGCCATCGATAATGGTATGGCGAACCTTGCCCTGAAAATTCCAGCCTTCAAAAGGTGTGTTTTTGCCACGGCTGAGCATGGTAGAAGTGTCAAGCTGCCAGTCCTGCTCAGGGTCATAGATACAGATATCAGCCGGCCTGTTCGCTGCGAGCACGCCCGTATCAATACCAAGAATAGCTGCCGGCTGCGTCGATAGCAGGCTGAGTGCAGTATAGGTGGGCACCACCTGTTCATGCACAAGCCTCAAAGTAAGAGGCAGTAAGGTTTCCAGTGATGATATGCCGGCTTGCGTGCTGGCAAACGGCGCCTGTTTTGCATCGGGCTCATGCGGCTGGTGATCGGAACATATAGCATCGATTACGCCATCCTTGACCGCCTCGCGTAACGCTTCCATATCGCGCTGGCTGCGCAACGGTGGCAATACATGGCACATGCTGTTGAAGCTGTTGATGTCCATTTCGCTGAGGAACAATTGATGCGCGCTGACATCAGCCGTGATGGCCATACCTCGTTCTTTCGCACGACGAATTAACTCGACCCCGTGCGCAGAAGAAAGACGACCAAAATGTGCCCTTGCCCCGGTTTCCAGTATAAGTTCAAGTGCTCTTGATATGGCCACGGTCTCGGCCGAGACAGGGATACCCTGTAGTCCCAGCCGGGTAGCAACCTTACCATCATGGGCGCAGCCGCCCGTACTCAGCCAGTGCTCATCAGGTTCGATAAAAACAGTTATACCGAAGTTGGCTGCATAGGAATAAGCACGGCGCAGTATCAGTGTGTTGGCAACAGGTCTGCGACTGTTACTGACGCCAACACATCCGGCAGCTTTCAAGGTGGCCATTTCACTGAGCAGATTGCCTTCGAGTCCACTGGTCAGTGCGCCAAGCGTGACTACTTTGGTATGCGCCGCATTGGCGGCTTTGCGATGAATCAGCTCGACCACGGCTGGTTCATCGATTACAGGGTCAGTGTCCGGTGGGCAGCACAAGGTGGTAATGCCGGCACTGGCAGCGGCGGTGACTTCGGAGTGGATATCGGCTTTGAACTCGAGACCCGGCTCCCTCAGCCTTGCGCTCAAGTCAACCAGCCCGGGGCTGATGATAAGACCGGTCGCATCAATGCTCAGGTCTGCTTCAAAGCCGGCGGGTTCGTGGCCGATAGCAATGATATTGCCATCTGCAATATAAACACTGCTGGTCTTGACTGATTGTGTAACCGGGTCGAGTATCAGTCCGTTTGAAACCTGCAGGCGATTCATCAGTTCGCCTCCGTTGCATTCTGCTCAGGCTCGCGACCGAGAACCATGGACATCACGGCCATGCGCACAGAGATGCCATAAGTCACCTGGTCAAGAATAACAGAGTGCTCACCGTCAGCTACGCGTGATTCGATTTCCACACCGCGATTGATCGGGCCCGGGTGCATGACAATGGCGTCATCCCTGGCTACGCGCAGGCGATCTTCAGTCAAACCGTACTGGCTGTAATATTCATGCTCGCTGGGCAGGAAAGCCCCCTGCATGCGCTCTCTCTGCAGCCGCAGCATGATGATTACATCGGCGTCCCTGATGCCTGCTTCGAGGTCATTGTAAATACTAACGCCCATATCTTCGATGTCAGTCGGCAGCAGCGTTTTGGGCGCTATCACGCGCACATCACCGGTATTCAGAATATTCAATGCGTGGATTTGCGAGCGGGCAACGCGTGAGTGCAGCAGGTCACCCACGATGGCAACGCGCAGGCCGCCAAAATCCCGTCCCTTGTTTCGTCGAATCGTGAACATGTCGAGCATGGCCTGGGTGGGGTGCGCGTGCCGACCGTCACCGGCGTTGATCACGCTGATATGCGGGGCTACATTGCCGGCGATAAAGTGCGCTGCACCTGAATCGCTGTGGCGCACGATAAACATGTCACACAGCATCGCCTGCAGGTTTTGCAAGGTATCGAGTAATGACTCGCCCTTGGTGGTTGCCGAAGTGCTGATGTTGATATTGAGTATGTCGGCCGAGAGTCTTTTCGCGGCCAGTTCAAATGTTGTGCGGGTACGTGTACTTGCTTCGAAAAACAGGTTGACTATGGTTTTGCCGCGCAATAACGGGACTTTCTTGACGCGTTGTTCATTTACGTTGGCAAAGCTTTCCGCGGTGTCAAGAATGCTGGTCAGCATATCACTGCCAAGCCCTTCGATGGTGAGAAAATGTTTCAGTCTGCCTTTGCTGTCGAGCTGAATGTTCCAGTTGTCATTGCCGATCAACGGGTCCGTTGGCCGGGTTGGTTTATTGGCCATGGCGTTCACCTGTGCAGGGCAGGTTGGTCTTGTCCGGTGTGTTTTCCAGATCCACGCACATGCTTATTTGATAACGAATTCAAGCGGCTCGGGGCCACTCAGTTTTATATGCTGTTGAGGGCTGATCTGCAGATGCTGGCCAATAATGTCAGCCTGTACTGGCAGTTCTCTTCCGCTACGGTCAACAAGGCATACCAGGGTAATACTGGCCGGACGCCCATAGTCAAATATCTCGTTCATGGCAGCGCGTATGGTACGGCCGGTCTGCAGCACGTCGTCCACCAGGATGATGTGCCTGTCTTCTACCTGTGGCGGCAGGCTGGATGGTTTTACCCGGGGATTCATTCCTATACGGGAAAAATCATCGCGGTAAAAGCTGATATCGAGAGTGGCCAGCGGCCGTGAAATGCCGAGCTTTGCATGCAGCTGTTTAGCTATCCAGGCACCGCCTGTGTGGATACCCACCATCAAAGGATCATCGATCTCGCGCTCTACGAGCAGTATTTTCAGATCGTCTGCCAGTTTCTCCAGAAGTTGATCTGGTTTGGCAATTTCATCCATAGATGCGGAGCCTTTAATTAACGGTCATATTGCGAGTTAAGCCAGCTTTGAACAATGATGGCCGCGGCCATTTTATCAATCTCGTGCTTGTTGTGCTTGGATATTTTTATATCATGCCTGAGCTGCTCTTCAGCTTCATAAGATGAAAGGCTCTCATCGATTGTGTATACCGGTAAATTGAAGCGATGCTCGAGTTTTCTGCTGAAATTGCGTGCAGCACGGGTGATATCGCTCTCTCCACCATCCGGCTGGTAGGGAATGCCAACGATAAGCGCGTCGGGCTTCCACTGCCTGATCTGTGTTCCGATGCTTTCCCAGTCAGGCTGTTGATTGACGGACTGGAGGGTGATCAGTGGTGAAGCGGTGCCGGTAATGGTTTGTCCTGTGGCAAGTCCGATACGTTTGAGGCCATAATCAAAGCCCATGACTGACCGGATTACAGGATCACTCATGCATGCCCGGCATCATTGCTCATGAGCTGTAAATCGACGCCGATCAGGTTGGCTGCAGCCTGCCATCTTTCTTCAACCGGTGTATTGAAAATGATCTGTTCTTCTGCCGGGCAACTGAGCCAGGTATTATCGGCCATTTCCTGCTCCAGCTGTCCGGGCCCCCAGCCGGCATAACCCAGTGTAATGATATTGTCATCGGGGCCCTTGTTGTCGGCGATGGCTTCAAGAATGTCGCGTGATGTCGTCAGCGCTATTGAATCATTGACGATCAGGCTTGAATCCCAGTTGCCTACCGGGCGATGCAGCACAAAACCACGGTTTGCCTGAACCGGGCCGCCGTTAAATACCTGCACGGCATTAGCTTTATCCGGGTGATAGGGTATCTTCATCTGCTGCATGACATCGTCCAGGGAGATTTCAGATTCACGATTGATGATGATACCGAAGGTTCCGTTGTCGTCATGCTCGCAAATAAACGTAACCGCCTGGTTGAAGTTCTCATCCATCAGGCCCGGCATGGCGATTATGAACTGGTTAGTCAGGCTGTTGTCGGTCATTATCAGTTTGTACGCAGGCTGCTGTCATTGAGGAATTCCCAGCTTCGGGTTATGTGTATGACATCGGCTTCCTGGCGAAGTTTTGGCGGGAATGGTGAATAGGGTGCTGCCAGCTGCACAATGCGTTTCGCCGCATCGTCGAGTATTTGATGCCCTGAAGATTGCCTCAGGTCTGTCTTGACCAGTTCGCCATCAGCATTGATAACGACATCAAGAATCAGGGTGCCGCTCAGTTTCTCGCGCCTGGCCTGGTCAGGGTAATTCAGGTTTCCAATACGTTCAACCCTGTTGATCCATTGGCGCATATAAGTGGCAGGCACAAATTCACGGGTGCTCGAATTCAGATACCTGGTGCGTGTTTTTTCCGCCTGGTTCTGAATTTGAGTGCTTAACTCGTGTGCCAGTCGTGCCTGTTTACTGTTCTGGTTCTGGTTTTGCCTGTTTTGCGAGGTAGTATCGTTCGGGTTCTGCTTGTCTTCATCGGTGTCGATGCTGTAGCTGGAATTATCCTGATGGAGCAGTGCGACTTCTTCAACCTGCTTCTGGCTGGCTAGTTGCTGCTGTGAAGTTGCCATGGCCATACCGGGGTTTTTTGACAGGCTGGGTGCGGTAAACAGGTCTGTGGGGCGGCTTTGTTCCTCGCTATTGCCGCCGCCCTGTTGTGATACCTGCGCCAGGTATTTCGCGTCTTCTGCTTCCGAGGGGTTCTGTGTCTGTACCAGGATAACATCCAGTGTCGGCAGTGATTCGCTTTCTGCAGGGGGCGAGATACTGAAGGTGATGCCCAGAATGACGATGCCATGAAAAACAGCCGCCAGGAACAGGGTCATTCCCAGGCGGTCATTGTCTGTAATTTGTGGTGCCCTGGCTACGGTAGTCATTATTTTATGTATAGCAGTTTTTTTCTGACCATTAGTTTAATTATAGTGGCTGACTGATGACAATGTGGAAAGTTTCGGAATTTTCCAGATGAATACGTTTTTGCATCGCAGGATTCATGTGAATGCGAAACCCGGTGTCTATCAGCATCACGTACCTGATGTCCATGGCACGGGCGATTTCATACCAGTGTTCGGGGCCGGCCACAAACAGTGCCGTGGCTGCGGCATCGGCGATGCCTGCATCGTGATGGATCACGGTAACTGAAATGGAACCCGTCGCCGGATAGCCTGTACGGGGATCAAGGATGTGGTGGTAGCGCTTGCCATCGTGCATATAAAAGCGCTCATAATCGCCCGAAGTAAAGATACTCTCATTGGGCTCGGTATCAAGCCATGCAATCACGCCGTCTTTCCTGGGGTGGCGAATGCCGATACGCCATGGACGTTCGCCATGTTGCCCGATCACGCGAAGATCGCCGCCGGCATTAATTACTGCATTTTCAATACCCTGTGATTGCAGGTACTGCATGGCAAGATCAATTGCATAGCCCTTGGCGAAAGCGCCCAGACTCAGTTGAACGCCCGGGTTGCGGCTTTCCACCAATGCCCCGTCAATATGAATATCAGACATATCAGGGTCTTGCGTTACCAGTTTCTCGATGTCAGCTGCATCAGGCGGGCTGATGTCGCTTTCATCATGCCGGTGCATCTGCCACAGGTTAATCAAATTGCCAATCGCGGGGTTAAACAGTCCGTTGCTTTTTTCGAACAGGTCTTTTGAAGCGATAATCAGGGGTAATACCGCCTGTGGCGCCGAAATCCGACCGCCGGCCTCGATCGATTCATTTATTCGACTGAGATCGCTGCCTGTTTCCCAGGGGCTCCAGCTGGCATGGTAAGCGTGGAACCTGCTTTCGAGATGATCGAATGCGGCATTTGCCTTTGTTTCGCTGGTGTTAAGCAGCGTGATTTCGATCAGGGTGCCGAAAGCAAAAATGGTGTGCTTGAATTCGGTGTTGGCCGTATTGCTACAGGATGCCGTTAACAGGTACACAGCTGCCAGCAGCGTCAGGCGGGGGAAGAATGCCTGTTTCAGATGTTTGTTGATATGCAATGGATTCGAGTTCAGGGCAGGCGTGATTCGATTGATTCCATCAGTTGCCCGCCGATATCAAGACCGTATTGCGCATCCAGTTCGCGAATGCAGGTGGGGCTGGTGATGTTGATTTCTGTCAGGTAATCGCCAATCACATCCAGACCGGCAAACAGGATCCCCATTTCGCGCAGCACCGGTGATACCTGCGTGCATATCCAGCGATCGCGGTCTGTCAGCGGCATGCCGATCCCGGTTGCACCGGCGACAAGGTTACCCCTGGTTTCTCCGGCAGCTGGAACGCGAGCCAGGGCATAGGGAACAGGGTCGCCATCGATAAGCAATATGCGCTTGTCTCCCTGGGTGATTTCGGGAATAAAGCGCTGGGCCATGATTGTTTTCCTGTCGCCATTGGTCATGAGTTCCAGTATGACCGACAGGTTCTGGTTGTCTGGCTGCACCCTGAAAATGGAATGGCCGCCCATGCTGTCAAGCGGTTTCAGAATCACATCCTGATGTTCTGCCACGAAGTGCCGGATTCGGCTGGATTCACTGCTGACCAGCATGGGCACGCAGCATTGCGGAAAGCAGGTGATGAACAGCTTTTCGTTGGCGTCACGCAGGCTTGCGGGCTTGTTAACGACCACAACTCCGGCGCGTTCGGCACTATCGAGCAGCCAGGTGGTGGTAATATACTCAATATCAAATGGGGGGTCCTTGCGCATCAGTACTGCATCGAGTTCTGACAGTGCAATATCCTGGCTGGAAATGACGCTGAACCAGCTTTCCAGATCATCCTGCAGCTTCAATGTTTGTGTCTGGGCGCGCGTGCTGCCCCCGTCCGAATACAGGTGTTGCTGGTTCATGTAATGCAGTTCCCAGCCGCGTCGCTGGGCGGCAAGCATCATGGCAAAACTGCTGTCTTTGACAATTTTGATGTGCTCGATTGGATCCATGACGATTCCAAGTTTTCGAGTCATGCTGTTTCCGTTATTCAGTCTGTGAATATGCTAAATGTAAATCAAAAAATGTCTTTACACAATTCAAGGTCTTATAAGCAAAGATTGATTGCGAATATAAATTTCTTGGTCTACATTCTGTTTATATCCACCTCTCTAGGGCTAATAATGAATGAATGGTGCGGCAATGGCAGAAAATGTCGCTGAGTTGAATGACCTCAAGGTTATGGTCATCGACGACAGCAAAACGATTCGTCGAACAGCCGAGAACCTTCTTAAAAAGGAAGGCTGTGAAGTTGTTACGGCAGTAGATGGTTTTGAAGCGTTGTCAAAAATCGCAGAAACCAATCCGAATATTATTTTCGTAGATATTATGATGCCTCGTCTTGATGGTTATCAGACATGTGCTTTGATCAAGAATAACAAGGCCTACAGGGAGACGCCGGTGATAATGCTGTCGAGTAAGGACAGTATTTTTGACCGTGCACGCGGACGAATTGTTGGCTCCACGCAGTATTTGACCAAGCCGTTTACCAAGGAAGACCTCATAGGTGCGATCAAAGAACATGCATCGGTAAAATAGTTGCGGATAATATCAGATAAACAACGTTTAACAATGGTGATTAAACAATGGCGAAGATACTTGTAGTTGACGATTCTCCTACCGAGGTCCATGTATTACAGACCATCCTAGAGAAGAATGGTCATGAAGTTGTCGTGGCTGATTCTGGTGAGGCGGGTATTCAAATGGCAAAAGAAGTCTTGCCGGACCTGGTGTTGATGGACGTCGTGATGCCGGGAATGAATGGCTTCCAGGCAACACGTCAGCTAACCAGGCAGTCAGAGACAGCAAAAATTCCTGTAATCATCGTAACCACCAAAGACCAGGAAACTGACAAGGTCTGGGCCAAGCGCCAGGGTGCCAGGGATTATATCGTCAAGCCAGTACAGGAAAAGGGTTTGATTGAACATGTAAACATGGTGCTATCAAGCTAGTTCACGATTGAAATAGTTACCATGGTAGATAACAACGACCCATTTGACTTGTTGCTGGATATCGAGCAACGCTGCCAGGCAAACGCTGCCGGGTTGCCAACGCTTGATAAAGCTGAAGATGAGTGGGTGGGTGTTGGTTTCAGGATAGGGGATGACAAACTTATTGCGCCCATGAATGAAATTGAGGAAATACTGGATTTACCTGCATTCACCAATATTCCAGGAGTGAAATCGTGGATGGTGGGTGTGGCCAATGTTCGTGGGGGCTTATTGCCGTTAATGGACCTGAAGGGTTTCATTCTTGGTGAGGACATAAAACAAAGAAAGAAAGGAAGAGTCATTGTTATTGACTATAAAGGATTCAATACCGGACTTATTGTTGAAGAAGTGTATGGCATGAAGCATTTTCAAGTCAAGGATCAGTCAGAGGATATCCCGAGCTTGCATGAAAATGTATCGAAATATGTAAGCAAGGCTTTCTGTCAGGAAGGTGACAGTTGGCCGGTGTTCAGTTTTCAGAATATGACGCAAGATGAACGGTTGGCCGAAGCGCCACTATAGATAAAAATAAAAACTAGCCGGGCGATTCGGTTGAGTAGTAAATCGGAGACAACTTTAATGAGCGCTGAAAAGAAAAAACCAAGGCCAGCAGCAAGGGCGGTCAGCAGACCACTGGCCTTACTGGGTATAATGCTTTTTATATCTATCTTTGTGATGTTGGGAAGTTTGCTTTACGTTGGTAACAAACGTGCAGACTTGCAAAAACATGTGGAGCTGGCGTCCGAGCAGTTGCTGTTATCACAGCTCATGACTACGCAGGCACTTGGTGCATCATCCGGCCGGGAATCGGATTTCGAAGCATTGCTTGATAGCCGTTATCGATTCGAGAAAATACAGAATTCATATCGTTCAGGAGATCCAATGTCAGCAGTGCCCCCACTGGGTGTGAAGCTGACGGTTCCGATGGAACGTGTCGAGGAAATCTGGAGCAAATTTAATAACGATATTTCGACCATTCTCAATGGTAAGAAACCTGTTTCAGAGGTGCGGGAGCTCTATACAGTAATCGATAGCTTCATTCCTCAGTTGCTCACCTTCTCTGACGAGGTGGTTGGTGTGCTCATGAAGAAAGGTGCTTCATCAAGGCAGATCTATCTCGCCACTCGCCAGATGATGTTATCACAGCGCATTAAGAACAATCTTAACCAGGTTCTTGCAGGCGGCGAGCAGGCGGCAGCGGCGGCTGACCGTTTTGGTCGGGATGCTGCATTATTTGGCAGGGTTCTCGAGGGCTTGCTCAAGGGGTCCAGCTCATTAAATATCGAAAAGGTAACGGACAAGGAAGCTGTTGCCAAACTACGTGAAGTGGCAATGCTTATCAGTGCGGTAAGTGACAACATCGCGGGTATACTCGAGTTGTCACCCGAGTTGTTTGAAGTTAAAGATGCTGCAAGCAGGTTAACGACAGAGAGTGCCAGCCTGCTTGCCGAGTTGAGAGAATTTCAGCATGCAATTTCCGACCAGTCACAAACACTGGACATAATTCAGCTGGCAGGTGTGGGTTCTGGTGCTCTGGCGGTTATACTTATAATTATCGGTGGTATCCTGATGTTGCGAGATGCGAAAGCACGCGAGGAACAGGCGCTGGAAAACAACCGAAGAAACCAGCATGCGATTCTGCGGCTGCTGGATGAAATGGCCAACCTGGCTGATGGTGATCTTACTGTACACACCACGGTAACAGAGGAAATTACAGGCGCGATAGCAGACTCGGTGAATTTTGCGATCGACGCCCTGCGTTCACTGGTAACAACCATCAATAACACCTCAACCGAGGTAACAACATCAACATCAAATGTGCAGGGGACTGCGAAATCACTTGCTGAAGCAAGTAACCATCAGGCGCGTGAAATTGCTTCGGCGAGTGCGGCGATTACCGATATGGCGGAATCGATGGAGAATGTAACCAAAGAGGCAGCAGAATCAGCCGAGGTGGCGCGCCAGTCGATGGAAATCGCACAAAAAGGCGCGGGTGTGGTACGTGAAACGATCGGCAGTATGGAAAGCATTCGAGAAACCATTCAGGAAACATCGAAACGGATTAAACGACTTGGAGAATCATCACAGGAAATTGGTGACATCGTGGGTCTGATTACGGAAATTGCTGATCAGACGAACATTCTTGCTTTGAACGCAGCGATTCAGGCATCTACCGCGGGTGATGCCGGACGTGGTTTCGCTGTGGTTGCAGACGAAGTGCAACGACTCGCTGAACGTGCGGGTAATGCAACCAAGCAGATTGAAACACTCGTTAACACGATTCAGGCGGATACCAATGAAGCTATCACTTCGATGGAGGTGAGCACGGCAGGTGTTGTTAGCGGCGCCAAACGCGCTGAAGACGCGGGTAAGGCGCTAAGAGAAATTGAGAATGTATCAACGAGTCTTGCCAATCTGATTGAGGGTATCTCTGAATCAGCAAAGAAACAATCAGCTATTGCTAATGATGTGTCCAAAACCATGAACGTTATTCAGCAGATTACCTTGAAGACATCGGAGGGAACAGAGGAAACATCATCATCATTGAGTTCTTTGAATGAGCTGGCTAATGAGCTGCAGCGTTCAGTTTCCGGCTTCAAGCTTCCTGCGCAAGGTGCCGGTAAGGTTGATGCAGTAGTTCTTGATAGTTAGCAGAATTCATGAATTTTACACTAACAGGTATTAAGAGTACGGGTAACCTGTAAATGAAGCCAAACGGAACAGTTGAATATAACTCCCTCAGCTGGGTCAAGCAGCAGCTTGATACAGTGTTAAATGACGCCCAGTCATCACTTTCAGAATATATTGAAAACAATGATGATGAATCCTTGATGCAGGACTGTATTGAGGGGCTGCATCTTGCTGGCGGTACTCTGCAGATGGTCGAGGTATTCGGTGCGGCTATGCTTGCAGAAGAAATGGAGCATACCGCGAAAGCAATTCTCGAGGGTGGTGTAGATCACAGGGAAGATGCATATGATGTATTGATGCGTGCAATGCTTCAGCTGCCTGATTACCTGGAGGGTCTGCAGGCGGGTAACAAGGACGTCCCGATGGCATTACTGCCATTGATGAATGACTTGCGCACTATTCGCAAGGAGAGTCTGCTGACAGAAAATGTGCTTTTCTTCCCGGATATGGATATCGTAGATGTAGATGGGCAGCATATAGGTGCAACTCATACAGAGGCTGGAAGATTATATGGCGAAGCGAAGCGCTTAAGAACACACTATCAGTTAGGTCTTCTTGATCTGTTTAAAAATAACAAGCGGCGTGCGGGATGTCAGCGCATGCTTGCAGTCATTGTCTCCCTTGAAAATGCTTCAGTTGAACAATCAGTAAGGCGTTTCTGGTCTGTTATCGCGGCATTGCTGGAAGGCCTGAATGAAGAAGGTATAGATTCCAGTGTTAGTGTAAAAATGCTTTTAGGTGGTGTTGATCGCCAGATAAAGCTGCTGATTGATCTCGGTGAAGATGATTTTGCGGAGCAATTCTCACGGGAACTTCTGAGAAACATCCTTTACTACGTTGGCAACAGTGTATCCAGTGGCGAACGAGTAACGCGCATCAAGGAAATGTATAAGCTTGAAGAATTACTCGCATCCGCAGCGGAAGGTATGGAAGCGGGTATGGGTGGACTCAATGCGGAATTGTTTGCCACAGTTTCACAAGGCATCAAGGAAGATCTTGCCCAGGTAAAAGATGCGCTTGAGATATTTATTTATAGCAATAACAGAAAAATTGCGGATCTGGAACCGCTTCTGGAACAGCTAATAAGAATCGGCGATACCTATGCAATGCTGGGCCTGGGTGACGCGAGAACCAAAGTGCTCGAGCAGAAAGATAATGTTCAGGGAATCATAGAAGGTAACACTGAAGTAAGCGAGGAAGTCATCTTTGCCATAGCCGGTGAACTGCTCGGTGCGGAATCGGATCTGGATAACTATGTTGCACAGCGCACTGGTATGGCAAATATCGATGATGAGGATAGTATAGTCCCGGCCTCTGAATATCGCGACGTAATTTCTACTGTTGTGGCGCAGGGGCTGCAGAATTTCACTGAGGCCAAGGAGGCAATCCTTGCATTTACCAGCGGCACAGGCAGCAAAGATGAATTGCGGTCGGTTCTGAGTTTGCTGGAGGAGGTCAGAGGCGTATCAATGATATTGCCTATGGCGCAAGTGGAGGCAATGCTCGTTAATCTAAAGGATTACGTAAGGGTTGTTCTGCTTGAGAATGGACACCGGCCTGATGAACAGGAGCAAGACAAGGTTGCAGATGTTGTGACTGCAATTGAATACTTCTTCGAAGCCATCTCTGAAGGCCGCCCTGGTGTGGAGGCGGGTCTGCGCACTGGCGAAGAAGCATTAAGGACGCTGATCGAAGTTCATGATCTTTATCAGTCAACTGATGCTACAGTAAAACCAGAAGAAGTGGTTGACGAGGCTGCTGAAAAAAAGCCGATAAAAAATGAGGAAAACTCAGCTGCTGAAGCGGCTGAAGCAGTTGATTTACGTCAACCGGAATTAAGCCTGGCCCAGACCGGGCCAAAGCCCGCGCCCAAGACTGTTACCCGGGAAGTAATTGATCCAGAGGCCGAGTTTGGTGAATTCGAGATACTTGGCAATGATGCAGATGAAGAAATACTCGAAATCTTTATCGAAGAAGCCCTGGAAGTGCTTGAAGAGCTTCATACCAATCTGCCGCAATGGAAGTCCAATGCAAGTGACGTAGAAGCACTTACTGTTGTTCGCAGGTGTTTTCATACGCTTAAAGGAAGTGGTCGCCTGATCGGTGCACAGTTAATTGGCGAGTATTCCTGGAAATTCGAAAACATGCTCAATCGCGTGATCGATCAACAGATAGAGCCGGATACTAACGTTCTGAGTGCTCTGGATGAGGCTGTTGCTGTGTTGCCTCAGCTGATCGAGCAATTGCAGGGTAACAGAGAGCCTGTGCCCCATGTGTATAATTTAATGGCAACTGCTGATGCACTTTCAGAAGGTAGAGAGCCACAGGTTGTCACTGAACATGCAGCCAGAACAGAAGCTGAGGAGCTTGCAGAAGAGACGCCAGCTGAAGAAGACGTATCCGGAGAAGTGGAGCTCAGCGAAGCTGTAATTGAAGTCGATGCACTAGATCTCGCGGACATGGAGCAGGCTGTAGAAGAAGGTATTGAGGATCTGGATTTCAATGAAGTAACGCAGGAAGCAGAAATCAACCTTGAAATTACTGAGCAGCCAATTGATGACGATTTTGTTGAACAGCTGGATTCTGGCTTAACGGCAGCTGATGATGAATTCAGTATTCAGCTAAGTGAAGAAGAGCTTGAGCCTGGAGATGAGATTTCTCTGTCACCAGATGATGAATTTGATATCAGCGCAGGTTTCGAGGATGTTGCTGTGGAAGCCGAAACGCTGGCAGAAACAGCACAGTCAAGTGATGATCTGACTTTTGAAATAGATGAAGCTGAAGTGATCGATATGGCAGATAGTGAACAGACTGCCGGGATGGATCCTGTTCTATTTCAGATTTATTACGATGAAAGTCTAGGCCATATCAGTCTTGTTGAAGAATTACTCGAAGCACACATCAATAAAGGTCAGCCATTAACCGCAAGTAAAGAGCTAATTCGTGCATTCCATACACTTTATGGAAGTGCGCGTACTGCAGAGATTGATCAGATATCTGAAATATGCGGCTTGACCGAAAAATACATCAAAACAAAGCAGGAAGGACATGATCTGACAATCAGTGCAGAGGTGGTTGCGCTTGTTGCTGAGATTGTGAAAAAGCTTCGTTCAATGCTGGATGAGATCAAGACCGGCACAGTTCCATCACTTGAGAAGAATTTGCTGGAAAGGGTCAATAAGGCGATACAGGAAGAACTTAAGCAACAATTGCTGAAATCATGGGATGTTGATGAAGACAGTGCCGAATCAGTTGTCGATACCGATGACGATATAGATGCTGAAGTCGAAATCGAAGCGCTGGCCGATATTGAAACAGATGAGATTGAAGTTGAGGTAGAAATAACCGAAGAAGAAACCACTCATGACACGTATGAAGAGCAGAGTGAAATGCAGGCTGAAGAGCCGGTTAATGATGGGTCAGCGGCTGCTGTAATTTCATACGATAATATAGATAGTGATTTGATTGAAATCTTTATTGAAGAAGCTGAAGAGTTGATCGAAAGTTGCGAAGGGACGCTGCAAAAAATAACAAATAACCCGGATGATGCTGACAGTATTCATCAGCTGCAGCGTTATATGCATACACTGAAAGGTGGTGCACGCATGGCCGAACTGACACCGGTCGGTGATTTAACGCATTTGCTGGAGTCGCTTGTTGTCAAGGTGTCAGAGAGGCAGGTTAAAGCTGACAAGGCTTTGTTTGATACTTTGAATGATTCTGTAGATCGTCTGGCGGTAATGCTCAAGGATGTTAAAGAACGTGCGCCGATTCAGATTGCCACTGACCTGATTGTACAACTCGAGGCATTGATAAAAGGCGAGGTGCCTGAGAAACGTGCAGTAGACCGGTTTGATATCGAACTTGATGACCTCAATATGGATGCGTCAAGTGAAGAGGCAGGGACAGATGTCGCACAGGAAACTGAAACCATTGAGGGAGAACGGGCGTCTGCAGAGACAAATTTTGGTCGTCGTGCTACGGACAAGCTCGAAAGTGCCCAATGGGGTGAACGTGCGACCGATACTAATGTGCGCGAATCTCAGGAGCAGATCCGTATACGCGCTGATTTGTTGAATGAGCTTGTGAATTCGGCAGGTGAGGTCAATATACATCATGCTCGTATGGGGAAGCAGATGAGTGATCTCGGCTTCAACCTAAACGAGCTTGAGTCGACAGTGGTGCGTCTAAAACAGCAGTTGCGTAATCTTGAAATCGAGACAGAAATCCAGATCCGCTCGTCTTTTGAAAAAGAATCCGATCTGTATGATGATGATTTTGATCCGCTGGAAATGGACAAATACTCGACAATACAACAGCTGTCGCGAAGCTTGACTGAGACAGCCAGTGACGTTGAGAGTATTCGAGAGATTCTTAGTGATATTGTACGTGATTCAGAAACCTTGCTGCTTCAGGAGTCACGGGTAAGCACGGAATTACAGGAAGGCCTGATGCGTACACGTATGGTACGTTTTGGCGGCCTGTCAACACGCCTGCGCAGAATTGTCAGACAGACATCAAGAGAAATTGGCAAGGAAGTTGAGCTTGAGATAATTGGTGATAACAATGAGCTCGATCGCACCATTCTTGATCGTGTTATCGCTCCACTTGAGCATATGCTGCGTAATGCGGTTGCACACGGAATAGAAGCGCCGGACAAGCGAGCTGCAGCAGGCAAAAAGGAGACAGGACATATCACCATCATGGTTGATCGTCAGGGTGCTGATGTTGTAATAAAAGTAAGTGATGATGGTGCGGGTATAGACGCGAGCGCAATTCGAGCGAAAGCGATTAAACAGAATCTATTGAACGCTGACAGTAAGGTCAGCGACCGTGACGTACTGCAGTTTATCCTGAAGTCAGGTTTCAGTACTGCAGAAAAGGTATCTCAGGTTGCTGGCCGCGGTGTGGGCATGGACGTTGTAGACGCTGAGTTGAAGCAGCTTGGTGGTGTGCTGGAAATTGATACGACTGCGGGCAAGGGGACTGAATTCACCATAAGGTTACCGCTTACACTGGCAATTAACCAGGCCTTGCTGGTGAGTGCTGGTGAAGATGTTTACGCGATCCCGCTGGCGAGCATTGAAGGTGTCGTTCGTGTAACAGGCGCCGAGCTGCAAAGGTTCTATGATAGTGAACAGAAGATGTACGAGTTTAATAATGTCGAGTATGAGCTGAAACATCTTGGTGAGCTGTTGACCGGCCAGAAGCCAGGCTACGGTGAGCAATACGGCCTGTATCCTTTGTTGCTTGCACAGGTTGGTAACAGCCATTTTGCTTTGCATGTGGACGACCTGGTAGGTCGTCGCGAGATTGTAGTGAAACCCGTAGGGCATCAGATAGGCATGGTTCGGGGTATTGCTGGAGCTACCATCCTTGCAGACGGGCATGTTGTGTTGATCCTGGAAATGTCGGCACTGGTTGTAGGCGAAAGTCTGTTCAGGAAACCTGAATCTGCCGTGGCCGTAGAAGAGCCGGTTGCGGAGAAGATAGAAGAAAGGACAATTATGGTAGTGGATGATTCGATTACCATCCGAAAGGTAACCGCTCGCATGCTCGAGCGTAATGGCATACACGTACTGCTGGCAAAAGACGGTATTGACGCAACAAATCAGCTGATTGATATAAAACCGGACTTGATGTTGCTGGATATCGAAATGCCAAGGATGGATGGATTTGAACTGGCTACCTACATCAGAAATGATGATCGTCTTAAAGATCTTCCAATAATTATGATCACCTCCCGTACCGGTGAGAAGCACAAGGAAAAAGCAATGGAAATTGGTGTTAACCAGTATCTTGGTAAGCCCTATCAGGAAGAAGAGTTGCTGGAAAATATCAATGAAATACTTGGGGCGCAATAAATATGGAATACAACGGCCAGCTTATCAAGAGCATTATCCTGACACTGAAAAACGAGTTGGTGATGGTGCCTAATGCAGCAGTTGCGGAAATAATATCTGTTAATGAAGTAAGTGAAGTCGATGGTTCGCCGCGATGGATGCTGGGTAAGGCCAGGTGGCGCGGTGTTGAATTACCCGTGATCTCATATGAGGCGGCAGGTGGTGATAGCGCGCAGGACGTGAATATCAATACCCAGGTTGCCGTGATGTATACAGTCAGCGACGAGACAGAGCAAGACAAAACGTATTCATATATCGGTCTTGCCATACATGGTGTTCCGCATGTAAGTACTTTTTCCAGGGGTCAGATTAAAACAGACGAACACGCGTCGGCTGATCATCCCATGGTAGCGCAAAAAGTCAGAATCAATGGTGCCGCCGCCGGTATTCTGGATATATACGCAATCGAGGAAATGCTGCAACAGGCAGCTATATAGCGCGCATATCGGCTTTGCTTTGTATTGATCTTTATTCTAGCCGCAAAACACGCAAAGATCGCAAAATTACAATCCGCAGTTAAAATAAAAAAACAGTTTATTATTTTTGCGTCATTCGCGTTGTTTGCGGCAAATAAATATTGAGTGTAACAACGGCATATTAGCCCATGTCTCCCCATCGTGTTTGTAGTGCAGAGATTACAGCGGGGCCAGCTGTCTCAGTCCTTAAAATACGCGGACCAAATTTTATTCTGTTATAGCCGGCATCGGACGCCTTGTTCATTTCCTGCTCTGACAGGCCGCCCTCGGGGCCTGATAAAATGCATATCGAGGTAATATCAGGCTCGATGTCGTTTATACCTTTCGTTGCGGTCGGGTCCAGTACCAGTCGTATGTCGGTTGAGATTTCGTTAATGGCTTTTTCAAACATCGTTGCCTGATGAATTACGGGTAACAGGTTTCTGCCGCTTTGTTCACATGCGCTGATAGCGATTTGATTCCAGCGTTCGTGTTTTTTACCTGACCGTTCCCTGTTTAGATTTGCAGAGCGTTCGCAGATAACCGGAATGATTTCAGTTACGCCCAGTTCTGTTGCCTTCTGTATAGTCGTGTCCATGTGCTCGCTGCGTGAAAGGCCCTGTATCAATCTTGTTCGTAAGGCTGATTCACGATTTATTTCGACAAAGCCGTTGATAATGATACTGGCTGCTTTTGGGTCTTCATTGAGCAGTGTGGCCGAAAATTCACCACCTTCGCCGTTGAAGACGGTTACTGCGGAGTCTTTTTTGCATCTTAGCACACGGACCAGGTGGTTTGATGCCCTGGCAGGCAGGGCAAGCACTTCACCCGCAGTAATACGGCTGTTGAAATAAATACGTGTAGTACGCAATGTCGATGTTATGAATTTAGTCTGCGCCAGATTTCGAGTGTGGCCTGTGACTGGTTGAGAGTATAGAAATGCAGGCCGGGTGCGCCGCTTTCGAGCAGGCGTGAACACAGGCTGGTGACAACGTCAGTTCCAAAATCAACCAGGCTGTCTATATCATCCTCATAGGCTTCCAGCTGCTTTCGAATCCAGCGTGGAATTTCAGCGCCGCAGTTATCTGAAAATCTGACAAGGCCTTTATAATTTGTGATCGGCATAATGCCGGGAACAACAGGCACATCGAGATTTGCCTTCTGACAGTTTTCAATGAAACGCAAGTAGGCATCGATATTATAGAAATACTGGGTAATCGCCGAGTCGGCGCCGGATTCTATCTTGCGTTTAAAGTACTGGAAGTCTGACTCGGGCGTTGTCGATTCGGGGTGATACTCGGGATAGGCGGCAACTTCGATATGAAAGTGGTCGCCGGTCTGCTCGCGTATGAACGCTACCAGTTCATTGGCATGGTTGAAATCATTCGCTCCCGGACCTCCTTCGGGTATATCGCCACGCAAGGTAACCAGTCGGTTAACGCCTCTGTCGATGTAGCGTTCGATCAACTCCTTGAGTTGATCTCGAGTTGAGCCAATGCAGGATATGTGAGGGGCAACCGATGCATTGTCCTCTCTGAGTCGATCAACCGCGTCCAGGGTGCGGTCACGGTTTGTACCACCGGCGCCAAATGTAACCGAATAAAACGCAGGATGCATGTTTTCGTCCAGTTCATTGCGGACAATAAGAAGCTTCTCCATGCCGGCTTCCGTTCGGGGAGGGAAAAACTCGCAACTGAAAATTTTGGCGTCGTCCATAGGGGAATTCATGATGGCTCAAAATCCGGGTTGTTGGCACAAGGGTGCTGTTGATAACAGCACCCTGTATCAGATTTTAATAACGATAGTGTTCTGGCTTGTAGGGGCCGTCTACAGGTACATTGATATAATCAGCCTGTTCAGGGGACAGGCTGGTCAGATTGACACCGATCTTCTGCAGGTGCAGTCGGGCAACCTTTTCGTCAAGTATTTTTGGCAATACATAAACCTTGTTTTCGTATTTATCCGAGTTGGTGAAGAACTCGATCTGAGCCATCACCTGGTTGGTAAATGATGCGGACATTACGAAACTCGGGTGTCCTGTCGCACAGCCCAGATTAACCAGCCTGCCTTTGGCGAGTACAATGATGCGCTTGCCATCCGGGAAAATAACATGGTCTACCTGGGGTTTGATTTCTTCCCACTGGTATTTCTCCAGCGAGGCGATCTCGATTTCGGAATCAAAGTGGCCGATGTTGCACACGATGGCTTCATTTTTCATCGCTGCCATGTGGTCATGGTTGATGACATTCACATTACCGGTCGTCGTTACAAAAATGTCGCCCTGGCTGGCGGCATCATTCATGTTGACGACGCGGTATCCTTCCATAGCAGCCTGCAGTGCGCAGATCGGGTCGATTTCAGTGACCCATACCGTTGCGCCCATGCCGCGAAAAGCCTGTGCGCAACCTTTGCCGACATCACCATAGCCCAGCACAACGCAGATCTTGCCTGCGACCATGACATCCGTAGCGCGCTTGATGCCATCGAGCAGTGACTCACGGCAACCGTACAGGTTATCGAATTTAGACTTGGTTACCGAGTCGTTGACGTTCATCGCGGGGAACATCAGTTCTCCGGATTCCTGCATCTGGTAAAGGCGATGTACACCTGTGGTGGTTTCCTCGGTAACACCTTTTACGCTTTCAACGATCTGGGTCCATTTGCTGGAGCCGTCAGAGATGGTGCGCTTGAGCAAAGAGATAATGGCTTTCCATTCTTCATTATCAGCAGCTTTAGCGTCTGGAACGGCACCTGCCTGTTCATATTCGGCACCTTTATGTACCAGCAGAGTGGCATCGCCGCCATCGTCGAGAATCATGTTTGGCGTGCCGCCGTCCGGCCAGGTCAGCGCCTGTTCAGTACACCACCAGTATTCTTCGATGGTTTCACCTTTCCAGGCAAAAACAGGAATACCTTCTGCTGCGATGGCAGCGGCGGCCTGGTCCTGGGTCGAAAAGATGTTGCATGATGCCCAGCGGACTTCAGCGCCCAGAGCGACCAGGGTTTCGATCAGCACAGCCGTCTGGATGGTCATGTGCAGGCTGCCGGTGATGCGGGCGCCTTTGAGGGGTTGTTCATTGCCATATTCTTCGCGCAGCGCCATCAGGCCCGGCATTTCTGTTTCGGCAATGGATATTTCCTTACGGCCCCAGTCGGCCAGGGAAAGGTCAGCGACCTTGTAATCGGAAAAGTTATTTTCAACAACAGCATTCATCACTCATCTCCTAATGTGTATTAAGAAATGAGCGCCGTTGTTAATCTCTGAGCCTGACCCTGTTAGAAGATGTCTAGTAGCAGATGCGACTAGACATCTTCTAACAGGGCTGCAGCGCTCCTCAGAAAGGAATCGGGAGCATTATAGCCCAGCCGGGCCTGAATTTACACAGGCCCGACGGGCTGCATATTGCACGAAGGCTTACTACAGCCCCGCTGCGTCCTTCAGTGCAGCCGCTTTATCGGTTTTTTCCCAGGTAAAATCAGGCTCTTCGCGTCCGAAATGACCATAGGCAGCTGTATTACGGTAGATTGGGCGCAACAGGTCGAGCATCTGTATCAGGCCTTTCGGCTTGAGATCAAAGTGCTCGCGCACAAGTTCGATAATGCGCGCATCGTCAATTTTTCCGGTGCCAAATGTCTGTACCGAGATAGAAGTTGGTTCGGCTACGCCAATGGCATATGAGACCTGGATTTCACACTTGTCAGCGAGGCCGGCTGCGACAATGTTCTTGGCCACATAGCGTCCGGCATAAGCGGCAGAGCGGTCGACTTTTGACGGGTCCTTGCCGGAAAAAGCGCCGCCACCATGACGGGCCATGCCGCCGTAGGTATCTACAATGATTTTACGACCGGTAAGGCCGCAGTCGCCGACGGGGCCGCCGATGACAAATTTTCCGGTCGGGTTGATGTGAATGTTTTCCTGTGCACACTGATCCAGCCATTCTGCCGGCAGTACCGGTTTGATGATTTCGTCCATCACGGCTTCGCGCAGATTTTTATAATCAATATCCGGTGAGTGCTGTGTAGACAGAACAACGGCATTGATGCCCACGGGTTTGCCTTCATCATATTTGAAAGTCACCTGGCTTTTAGCGTCCGGGCGCAACCAGGGCAGGGTGCCGCTTTTGCGGACATCGGCCTGGCGTTTCACCAGCCTGTGCGCATAGGTGATAGGCGCCGGCATCAGCACATCAGTTTCATTGCTCGCATATCCAAACATGAGGCCCTGGTCACCGGCTCCCTGCTCATGTTCGCCGGATTCATCCACACCCATGGCGATATCTGATGACTGTTTGTCGATTGAGGTCAGCACGGCGCAGGATTCCCAGTCAAAACCCATATCTGAATGGTTATAGCCGATTTCCTTGACTGTCTCGCGCACCACGGCCTGCATATCGACCCAGGCTTCGGTAGTGATTTCACCGGAGATGATTACCATGCCGGTGTTGACCATGGTTTCACAGGCGACACGCGCCCTGGTGTCCTGTTTAAAGATCGCGTCCAGTACAGCGTCTGAGATCTGGTCGGCAACCTTGTCCGGATGGCCTTCAGAAACTGATTCTGATGTAAATAAATGTTCGCTCATAATAGTACCTGCAAATGATGGCCTTATTTTAAAGGCAAAAAAAAACCCGTCTAAGCACAGGCTGGGACGGGTTTTCGATAATGTTCTTGTATCGGAACTCGTTTTAGCCGTATTTATAAAGCGCCCGCAATCTGAGTCAAATTGGCGCCTGATGCCAGCGGATTATGCCGAATTTGAGTGTGTTGTCAACATTAATATATTTAAGGCTATTCAACGCAAAGACATTTTCAACGCAGAGGCGCAAAGACGCAGAGAACGCAAAGAAAAATTTTGGTCCGCCTGCCGCTACACGGCCCCACGCTAATTCACGCAAATGTTTATTATGCTGATGCAGCCCAGATTATTCATTTGCGTGGAATATGTGGAATTGATACACCACTTCCGTGTTGTTCGTAGGTCCGCATAAACGAAGTGTTGCTGGCACTGTATAATACGCGTTTATTTGCGTTCATTAGCGGACAAATAAACCTTCGTTCTCTGCGCCTTTGCGTTAAGGTTTTCCGTGCTACCTTGTCAGCAGTGATTTGTATTCTTCGAGTTCTGCGTCACTGAGGCCGTCCTGCTTGAGTTTGGTTTCCAGTATTTCAAAACGCTCGTCGTTGAATTTCATGGTAAGGCGCTGAACGGCGTCATTGAACACGGCCAGTTGTCCGGATTTTTCATCAGTACCAAACACATTCCTCTGCATCAGCTTCTGCAGTATTTCGAAGTCTCCTTTATCCCGCCAGCGTTCAAGTAAAGCTGAAGAAGAGATTGCGGGATTATCACGTGCTATCTGGTATAACGCATAGAGCAGAGAGAAACCCTGTATCGAGGCTGATGCAAAAAAATCGGGTAGATTTGTTTCACCGGCCAGTTCAGGGTGTTGCAGCAACAGGGCAATAGCATCACGTGTTGCATTCTGTTTGACTTCCCTGTTGCCTCGCGAGCGGGTGGTTGGCTGCCTGTTTGCCTTATCTGCTTCAGCCGATACAGGTTCGCCCTGTAATTTTTCATCGCTGATACCGACCAGTTCGGACAGGCGTTTATACATCAGGTCCCTGAACACACTTTCAGGTATTGTTGCCAGTAACGGCTTTGCTGTTTTTGCAAGCCTGGCTTTTCCATCCATAGAGCTGGCGTCGATTTCTTTCAGCAGCTTGTCAAACAGGAATTCAGAAAGTGGTGTCGCACTTTCAAGCCGTTTTTCAAACGCGTCTTTGCCTTCCTTGCGCACCATCGAGTCAGGGTCTTCACCGTCCGGTAAAAAAAGGAAGCGTGCTTCGAGGCCATCACGCAGTATCGGCAAGGTGTTTTCAAGTGCGCGCCATGCGGCCTTTTGTCCGGCCTGGTCACCATCGTAGCAAAAGATAAGCTGATGAACCGAGCGAAACAGTTTCTGTATCTGGTCTTTTGTCGTTGCAGTACCAAGTGAAGCAACTGCATACTCGATGCCGTTTTGCGCAAGTGCTACAACGTCCATATAGCCTTCCACGACAACGATGCGCTGAAGGTTTCTCAGTGCTTGCCGGGCTTCATAAAAGCCATAAAGTTCATAGCCCTTATGAAAGATCGGCGTTTCCGGTGAATTGAGATACTTGGGCTCGCCATCGTCGATAATGCGGCCGCCAAAGGCAATGGTGTGGCCGCGCCGATCAAGAATCGGAAACATGATACGGTCACGAAAACGGTCGTAACGCTTGCCCGGTGACTTTTCCACGAGCATGCCGGCGGCCTTCAGGTGCTTGATATTGCTCGCATTATTCCCCATGTTGTCGAGCAGGAAATTCCAGCCATCGGGGGCATAGCCGAGTTTATAGCGCCTGGCGATTTCACCGCTGAGACCGCGTTGTTTCAGATAGCCGATGGCTCGTTCCGAGTTGCGCAATTGCTGTTGATACAACTGCGAAGCCTGTTCCAGCACATCAAACAGCGGCAGTTTGTCGTCTCTTGCCTGGCTGGTGCCGACGGGAGCATCTTCTCGCGGCACTTCGACGTGATACTCGGCAGCAAGTGTTTCAATCGCATCGACGAAATCAAGATGCTCATACTCCATTAAAAAACCGATCGCGGTGCCGTGCGCACCACAGCCAAAGCAATGATAAAACTGCTTGGTTTCACTGACAGTAAATGAAGGCGTCTTTTCGTTATGAAACGGGCAGCAGGCAGTATATTCCCGGCCTTTCTTCTTCAATGGTACGCGGGCGTTGATGACTTCAACAATATCAGCTCGAGCAATCAAATCATCGATGAATGATTGTGGAATTCTGCCGGCCATTGTGTGTTTAAGGAATCAGGTTAACAAATGAAAGCTGGCGGGGGTTGAATATGCGTTCATATTCAACAATGGCATATCTGTCAGTCATGCCGGCAATATAGTCCGCAACACCACGCGCAATGCCTTCATCTCCTGATTCGCCCTGCATGATCCGGCATTGCTCGCGGTTTTCAGGGGGGAGGATTTTGATGTCATTCATGAAAGCATCGAACAGGGCGGTGATGATGTCATAGGCTTTCCTGCTCATTCGGTGCACGCGGTAATGCTGGTAGAGGTTTTCCCGCAGAAATTGTTTCAGTTCCAGGTTCAATGCAGACATTTCATCGCTGAATGACATTAACGGTTTTGCCTGGTTGTGCACATCTTGCAGTGACTCAAGCCTCGCTGATGAGATGTGGTTGCGGCTGGTATCGATCAGGTCAACGACCATGACATTGATCATGCGCCTGATGATTTCGTGGATCATTTGCCTGTTATTAATATCCTTGTATTTTGCGGCAACTTTATCGT
>Ga0209536_100002877_pt1 | contig 27906 bp, 26 predicted proteins | sample DeeMarSeWOR28_12_FD_187461 | JGI IMG/M metagenome (GOLD analysis project Ga0209536, IMG submission 187461) | Marine sediment microbial communities from White Oak River estuary, North Carolina - WOR-2-8_12 (SPAdes) (version 2) | ecosystem: Environmental > Aquatic > Marine > Intertidal zone >... | reverse complement strand
GACCGTGGAGCAGCTTTCCATGGACAGCGGACGTTCATTTAAAGAATTGCTAGAAGAAGCCCTCCAAGACCTCATTCAAAAGTACGAAAAAGCAGGCTCCAAAGACCAATCCTTACAGGTTTAACCCGTATGAAACAGGGAGTTCACCGGCTGCGCCAAAATCTATGGTCATATATGGTTGGGGGATCTCGAATGAAAAAGTGTGACAGATAAGCTCAAGGCAGAAAACTATGGGCTTCGGACGCTAACGCCTTCGAAATCAATGCTATCGGGCTGATTATAAAAAGGCGGAGTCAGTGACTCCGCCCTATTTCATGAAAGACAAAGCAAGAATCTATATGTCCTACAATCTATGCTTGAGCATGGTCGCTCATTTTCTATACGGGTTCTGCTGACAACTCCGAGGTGCAGTGTCCACAACGTGTGGCTTTGATGGGTATTGTCGATAGACAGTGAGGACACTCTTTCGTTGTGGGTTCCTCTGGCGGAGCCTCCTCTTGACGCTTCATTTTGTTGATGCCACGGATCAGCAGAAAAACCGAAAAGGCGACAATTATGAAGCTTATGATAGTATTTACAAACATACCGTAGTTTATGGTGACCGCACCGGCATTCTGCGCATCGGCAAGGGCAGCATAGGGTCCAGCAGTCGTGCCTTGTTGTAGAACGATAAAGAGGTTGCTGAAATCAACATTGCCCAACAGCAAGCCAATTGGCGGCATGATAATATCGGCGACGAGTGATTTGACAATTGTGCCAAAGGCTGCACCAATGATGATACCTACAGCCATGTCAACGACGTTACCTCTCATGGCAAACTCTTTAAATTCTTTTAACATCTTTTCCTCCTTCCAATTTCACAGATATTTGAGATCAACATCTTACCCTCATCTCAGCCCATAGCAAACTGTCAAGCACATAATCTAGTCAGGAAAATGGGAATGTATTGATAATAATCTTGCCAAAGGAAGGTTCAATACGAAAAACCACCATTTTTCATATATATATAAAAAATCGGCTGAAATATTGTTCCGCCTTATAGGTTGTTTATGAAGAGCGAGGGTTTACCTTTTACTATTTAAGGTTTACCATTTTACCATCTATATCAAAAGTAAGGAATCCAGGACCGCAGGACCTGGCCTTGAATTACGCATAGCGTAAAGGGCATCCTTCGACAGGCTCAGGACAAGTGGCGCATAGCGTAAAAACATGAGAGACTTTTCATTCTTCGCGCTCTGCGCCTAGCGCTATGCAATCTGGCTTGGCCCGTCGAAGATCCCGTCTGAAACGAAGCGGCAGCGGGGAACACTGAAACCTTATTTCCTAGATTCGGATGGGAACGGTTCTTATGCAGCCAAGATTGAAGATATTTGTTAAGGTTACCGCTTTTCTCCTTGCCGGACTTTTGCTCTCCTGCACCGCGATTGAATACCCTGAAAAGATGGACGACTCTCAGCTCCATCATCTTGTGGTCCTTCACACTAACGACACCCACGGACATCCCCTCAAGTTTTTTTACTACCCTGCAGCAGATGTTGGCGGACTTCCTGCTCGGGCAACGGTTGTCAATAGAATTAGAGAACAGCATAAAAATGTCCTGGTTTTAGATGGTGGAGATCTGAACACTGGCAGGTCGGAGTCCAACCTATTCAAGGCCAAGCCGGACCTTGAGGGTTACAACTACATTGGCTACGATGCAATGGTGTTGGGTAATCATGAATTTGATAATCCCATTGGTGTGCTGAGAGAACAAGTGGAGCTGGCAACCTTTCCTTTTATCTCTGCCAACGTGAGGAGCAAAGGGGGCGAGTACCTGGCTAAGCCTTTCATCATTAAAGAATTTGATGGCCTTAAGGTAGCCGTCTTTGGTCTCACTACTAGAGAGACTGAAATCATAGGAAACCCTGAATACACTAGGGATCTGGTGTTTGAGGATGAGATTGCAGTTGCAAAGGAGATCGTCCCGGAGTTGCGGAGGAGAGCTGACCTGGTGATCGGACTTGTTCACCTGGGTATATACGACTCCTACAGCAAAGGCTCCAAGAGATTGGCTCATGAGGTAAGTGGTATTGATCTCATTGTTGACGGACACAGCCACACTAAACTTGATTTTCCCATAGTTGTTACACATCCCTTAACGGGCCATAAAACACCAATAGTCCAGGCATGGAAGTGGGGCCTGATTATGGGCAAGGTCGATCTGTTTGTTCAGAACAAGAGAGTCATTGATTACAGGTTTGAAGCAATTCCCATTAATCTTAAGGAGGTGGAGAAAAAAGCGGATGGAACCAAGGTGGATCATTTCGTCGGCGAGGAGATCCCCGAAGATCCAAAGCTCTTGGATCTACTGGAGCCATACGCGGCCAAAGCGGAAGCGGTTCTCTTTAAGGTTATAGGCCAGGCGGAAGCAACTTTTTTTTATGATGGTGTAAGAAAAGAGGAAAATCCCTTGGGCAACCTGGTTGCAGATTCCATGCTTTGGTTCACTAAATATCTGGGGGCAGATTTTGCCCTGCAGAACGGAGGCGGTGTACGGGCCGATCTTCCTGAAGGTCGGCTCACAGAGAAGGTGATCTATGAAGCACTTCCATTCGACAGTACGGTGGTTGTGTTGACCCTGGACGGGAAAAGTGTCCAATCTCTTTTTGAATACATGGCCACAATCTCAAGTGGCCAAGGAGGCTTTCCACAGGTGTCGGAAGGAGTGTCAATTGTAATCGACAGGAGCAAAAAGAAATGTACACAGGTCGTGATAAAGGGCAAACCCCTTGATACGAGCAGAACCTACAAGATTGCCACCAACTCCTATTTGGCGGCTGGCGGAGATGGATACAGGATTTTACTGAAGGCCATGGATTCTTATGACAGCTCAATGTTTCAAAGAGACGTCCTGATTGAATACATCGAACATCTAGGCGGCAGAATCAAGCCGGAAACCTTTGGCAGAATAAAAATTCTCGGCAAAGAAGGACGCGTTGAATTACTAAGAGAGGCCGCCTAATTCACTTTTTGACGCCCGAGCCCAAGTATTTTCTCAGCTTTCCCGCACTTTACGGTTCCAGTCGAATTTAACCTGCTTTAACAAAGAGAAGTTGAGCCAAGGGTTAGTGAAGCAGGAAAAGTTCTCTTGCCGAAGGGCTGTTCCCTCGACAATGACCGATTGACACTTTGCTCAAAACTTCTTACTTTCCACACTTAGAAAGTAAATCTGGCTAACAGTTTGCGGCATAGTCTAATAAAGGAGTGAGTGAATCATTATGGTCCGAAGAAACCTCACAATATTTTCTCTGATCGTACTTCTGGTTTTCTGGATAGCGTCGTGCGCTATAAATCCTGTAACCGGTCAAAGAGAGCTGATGCTCCTAGATGATCAGGAAGAGATCGAGCTCGGCCGGCAGGCGAATACCCAAATAGTTCAAGAGTTCGGAATCTACGACGATCCAGGGTTGAGCAGTTATGTCAATGATTTTTGCCAGAAGTTGGCCAAGATCTCCCATCGACCCGAGTTGTCCTATGAATGTAAAGTCATGGACTCACCTGTGGTTAACGCTTTTGCTGTGCCCGGCGGTTACATCTACTTCACTCGTGGGATTCTGGCTTACCTAAACAACGAGGCGGAAATGATCACCGTAATGGGGCACGAACTTGGACACATTACCGCAAGACATTCCGCTCAGCAGTACAGTAAGGCCCAACTAGCCCAGGTAGGGCTGGGGGTAGGGATGATCTTTCTGGATTATCTCCCAGCTATTGCGGGAGACGTGGCCCAACTTGGTGTGCAGATGCTGTTTTTAAAATTTAGCCGGGATAATGAGCGGCAATCGGATGACTTAGGGGTGGAATATGCCAGCAAGATGGGCTATGACGCAAAGCAAATGGCGAACTTCTTTGACACCTTGGATCGAATGCGCCCGAGCTCGGAGGGAAGTCCACTACCTGACTGGTTTTCCACCCACCCGAACCCGGCGGAACGCAACGAGACGGTAAGCCTTAGGGCAAGAGAGTGGCAAGAGAAACTTGGCCTCAGGAGCCCGAAGATTAACCGCGACGTATACCTCAAGAGAATCGAAGGCTTAGTCTTTGGAGAAAACCCTCGTCAGGGTTTTGTTGAAAACAACATTTTCTACCATCCTGATCTGCGTTTCCAGTTCCCCGTACCCCAGGGTTGGGTGTTGCAGAATACTCCCGCTTTCATTCGCGTGGTCAGCCCCAATAAAGATGCACTAATTATTTTCACCATCTCGCCAGAGGGGCCCCCGGAGCAGGCAGCTCTGCAATTTGCCCAGAAAAATAAGGTGGAGGTGATTGAAACGAGCCCAACTAAGGTAAATGGTCTACCGGCTCACCGGTTGATCTCAGAGGTCAGATCCTCGCAAGGGGTTTTGACCATAAAGTCCTACTTTATTGAGAAGGAAGGTAAGGTTTACATGTTCCATGGGTTTACCTCTCCGGTCCGCTTCGATCAGTACTCTTCTACTTTTGGTAGCACCATGGAGCAGTTCAGAGAACTCACCGACCCTAAAAGGCTTGAAGTGAAACCCTTCCGAGTTCGGATTCTCTCCGCTCCTCGAGCGGGATCAGTGCGTGGAGCTCTTCTTGCACTCAACGTTCCCGAGAATGACCTGGAAAAAATAGCCCTGCTGAATGGGAAAACCTTGGACGACACTATTGCCGCAGGCACCCTCATGAAAATCATAAAGAAATGAAAAACAAAAAACGAAAAAAACCTCTAGGCGCTGGCAGGAGCAGCTTTACTCTTGTGGATCAAGACAAGGTATTTGGCGAGCTTCAACTCGAGGGCGGAATCAGTTTTCTCGATCTGGGCTGTGGCAGGGGAGAGTATGCGATTATAGCTTCAGAAATCGTTGGCAATGAAGGGATAGTCTACGGTATAGACCTGTGGGAAGAGGGAGTAGATTTACTTAAGGAAGAAGCCTCGGCCAGAGGGAGCAAGAACATCAAAGCTATGGTGGCGGATGCTGGAGAAAGAATACCTCTGGAAGACATGAGCATTGATGTGTGTTTCATGGCCACGGTGTTTCACGATCTAGTCCTGGCGAATACCTTTGAAACCGCACTCACAGAGGTCTCTAGAGTGCTCAGGGAGGACGGAGTTCTGGTCATCCTCGAATTCAAAAAAATGGACGGTCCACCAGGGCCACCCTTATCGAGCAGATTGGCGCCTGAAGAGGTGGAAGAGAGGGTTATCCCTTACGGCTTCGAGAGGGTAGGGCTTAAAGAAATTGGACCTTACAATTATCTGCTGAGTTTTCAGAGACTTTGATCTCGCCTTCAGATTCAGTCAACTAAGGGAAGCAACATGATTACCAGCAGTAACTCATAGTGCCAATTTGAATGGCTGGCCGAGAGCAAAGATTGATTTGTTCCGTCCTCGGTACAGTGTTACCGTTCCCTTCCCATAGACCTGCTACTTCGGCGATTATTGCTGCCTGCTGTCAGCTGCAGGCCTGTCCTGAACCTGTCGAAGGGCTGGTCGCTATTAAATCACTGCCTGATTTCTACCTTACCTTTCAGATAGTTCTTCACCTCAGCAATGGGGACTTCTTTTCGGTGAAAGATACCGGCGGCTAGGGCCGACTCGGCTTCTGTTCGGGTAAAGACCTCATGAAAGTGCTCCACCCGGCCGGCGCCGCTGGATGCGATGACCGGGATGGAAACAGCATCGCTCACTGCCTTGATCAGTTCAAGGTCAAAGCCCAGGTTTGTTCCGTCTCTGTCAATGCAATTCAACAAAATTTCCCCCGCGCCAAGTTTTTCGCATACCTGGGCAAGGGTGATGGCGTCCAATTCCCTTCCTTCCCGGCCCCCTTTGATCGTACACTGGTACCAGCAGTAAGCTTCACCCTTCGGGCCCGGGATGGTCGTTTCGATCACCTGATGTTTGACCTCATCCGGTGAGGTTACGTAGACCCTTCTTGGATCGATGGAAATGACAACCGCCTGGTTGCCATAGACGCGGGATATCTCTTCGATGGAACTCTGCCCTGTTCCCTGGCCGGTTCTCAGATATTCCTCCACAATTAACACTGCATCGCTGCCAATGGAGACCTTGTCTGCCCCGGACCTGAAATACTCGGAGGCAACCTCGAGTGCCTTGTATTGCCGGCCGTTTTTGTCGCGATAGTCCCTGATCCCCCCTCCGATGGTAAGGGGCACAAAGACATTCTTGGAAGTTTGACGCAAGACCTCCAACATGGGCATGTCTTCCAGAGGAAAATCTCGGAATCCGGTTATGTTTAAGAAGGTAATCTCATCGGCCCCTTCTTGGTAATATCGTCTCGCCAGTTCAACCGGCATGCCAAAGTTTCTCACCACACCTTTTTCTCTGACGTCGTATTGATCGCCCTTGGTTACAACCAGATCCCCCTGGTCGTTTGTGCGAACGTCCAGACAGGCAACTATCCGCTTTGCCAGTCTAGTTGTTTGTGCCGACCTCACAGGTATGCTTTGTTCTCCGCTGGTTTCGAGGAAATTTTTCAGAAGCTGTAACCCAGAACTGCCGCTTTTCTCCGGGTGAAACTGGGTGGCGATGATGTTGCCTATTTGAATTGAGCTAACGAACTCGCACCCATAGTCGGTGGTTGTAAGTACAGCTCCGCCATCCTCAGGAACCACATGGTATGAATGGACGAAATAAAATTTCTCATCCCCGCCAAGCCCTGTAAAAATTCGGGAGGGCTTTTTGATATTTAGGCCGTTCCAGCCAATGTGAGGAACCGAAAGATCGATGTCGAACCTTTTCACCGTTCCTGAAACGAAGCCTACACCCCTGACACCGGGGGCTTCCTCGCTGCCTTCGAATAGGGCCTGCAGACCCAGGCAGATTCCCAAGAACGGCCGGCCCGAGTTGAGGTAATCTCTGAGGGGTTCGACGTAGTTTTTTTCATTCAGGATGTCCATCATGCTGCCGAAGGCGCCTACTCCAGGGAAAACCAGCCTTTCGGCAGACAAGATATCTTCGGCCGTCTCGACAACCTTTACCTTCTCGCCCAAACTCTCGATGGCGTTGAAGACACTCCTCACATTTCCAGCACCATAATCCAGAAAAGCTATCATTTTCTATCCTATGTACCCCCTCCAGAGAAAGATCGAGCAATGGAGTTTCTTATAACATCATGGCAATAAAGACAAGCCTCAGCCTTGATCCATTATCTTGCCCAGTTCTTCCCGGCAGTTTTTTGCGAAGTCCTCGGGATAGTGGTTGTTTATCCAACGCTGCTGGAATTCACTGAAGCCTCCGGGAGACTGGGGATGCCTGGGAAAAAAACAATAGAGAAGACGCTGGTCCCTATCCAAATTGTCCAACCTCTTTGATATTTCGAAAGCATTGAATATTTCTACACCCAAGTTCTCCAATATTTTCATAGTGAGCAGGATGGCACGGTCCAGGGAGTGACGAACCCCCGTGTCGGCCTCCACGATGTTGCCGTACTGGACCTTGGAGACAATCTGGATTTCTCCTTGAGAGCGCTGGGCTTTGGGCACAAAGACCACAACGTTTTCATCCTGGTAAATGGTGAGATCGCTTGCTTTGTCTGTCTGGCCGTCCAACCTTTTGTTGCTTTGGATTGCCCGAAGGTATGTTTCAAAAAACCCCCGACCTGTCTTTTCCCGATACCTCTTGGTGAATTGAGCTATCTTGTCACCTTGGGCATAGGTGGGCATGGAGTAAAAACTTGTCTCGTTTTCACCGCCGACATACACAGGCATATCAGTGCGCACAAGGGCAAACTGTTGGTGAATCTGCTGATGTGAACCACCGAGTCTATAGCCCGAAACAGAGAGATCAAAGCCGTAATTTTGTCCCCAAAGAACTTTATTAAATGGCAACTCACCTCCTGACTTATTGCGCTGCTCTATCTCGCTGAGAAGCGATAATCGCAGGGTTTCCAACTCATCTCCTCCGAGAGCTTTTCTTGCAGTGGGAGCGGATAACCCGAGCTCCCCTGCAAGCTGAACATATATTCGCTGATAATAAAGGTGGCGAAGACCAGAAACATCCTTTGAGGTGAGTGAACTGATTCTGTAGCGAACAGCATCGTGAGCCATGTTGGCCGCATAATGACCCCAGGGAATGTAGCTGTTTTCGCGGAGGTATTCCCAAATGTGGGTGTCGCCCTCCAGGTATTCGCCAACAATGGGGCTTTTCCCTTGCGCGCCGGGGATTAAAACCATCTGTCGCTTGTAGGCGTCCGGTAGAAAAGGATTATTAGACACCAGCTGAAATAACTGGTGATCAAAAATATCTGGACGCAACTGACCTGCATCATTTTGTTGGTAGATCTTGCCGGAAACCATATTAGTATTCTCTTCATAGAGGAACTCACACGACCTTTCAGCAAGAGAGGCCAGGAGTTTCGGATCGGTGGAGGAGGAGGCAAGAGACAACAGTGCTGGGGGCGACTGAGCCTGAAGATCGCCAATAGAGCTCTCGGCATCTGGCCTTTGGGGGAGTTCGCTAAAGGGGTTACAGCCGTCTACGGTTTGGTCGGCCTTTGATTTGAGAATAAAGGTGGCCCCCATAAAGGGAAATGCATTGGGGATCTCGAAAATCCATTCGTCAGCGGAAACCTCTACATCCCTTTCAGGGAAGTTCTCCGCATTATTGACCGTCTCCTGATTCGAGGTTCGTCCCAGGTCCACAATGTAGTCATTTTCCCGTAAATTGGTGGCTTTGAAATGAGGCTTGTGGATTCCGTAGACAAATTCACCTGAAGGGGCGACACAGGTACCTGGAAAGAGGTCCTTCATTGCCTTTCCTTTCTGATCATGATTTTATTTACCCATAGAAAACCTGCTCCTCCCTCCGGGCCGTAGGCCCTATGGGCCGGAGGCTGGGCTCGGTTAAATTTCAATGGCTTTGTCGGTAAAGATGAGGAGCCCTTTTGGAGTACTCCAGCATGCTAATGCATTCGAAAAAGACCATTTAAACCTCCTCCAGGGATGACTCAAAGCCAGCTCCTCGGAGTCCGGGTTATTTACTTATAAGCGATGAGATACCAGTTAAATCATAGGTATGTCAATTTGATTGACAACCAAATGTTAGCCCTGGTTTGTTTTTTGCACTTAGCCTGTAGCTGATTATGCAATGACCATCTTGCCCTTTAGCACGGAGAGGCGAGGTACCTATGAAAAGATATATTCTGCTTTTGCTAATCACCGCTTTTTTGTTTCCCCTTGAGATCCGCGCAGATACCAACACCGTAGAGGTGATAAGCCTAAATCACCGCTCCGTCGAGGAAGTAATACCCGTGCTCCGCCCCTTTGTGGGGAGTGAGGGAGTAATCAGCGGCATGAACAATCAATTGATTGTTCAGACCACGCCCACCCGGCTCGAGAAAATTAAAGAGATTGTTGCTAGAATCGACACACCATTGAGGCAGCTGATGATCACAGTGGCCCAGAACGTCACACGTGAACAGTTGGAAAGAAGAGCTGCTGCCTCGGGTAACGTAACTATTGGAAATAACGCTCGTTTAACTATCAGTGACGAAAGGGGCGACAGAACTGGAAGGGTTGAGTACAGCCGTGACGAGGATACTATCAAGGGGCAGGGGCAAAGCTCTTCTGGGATAGCGCAAACTGCTGATATCCAACGGTTGCGCATAGTTGAAGGCAGCCAGGCATTCATAAACATTGGAAGTAGGATACCTCTGCCGGAACGAACTGTTGTGCAGACTCCAGATGGTGTGATCGTTATTGGTAGCTCCGGTTATCATGATGTGACTTCCGGATTCTACGTATTGCCGCGCATTGCAGGGGATTGGGTTATTCTGGAAGTTAGTCCTCAGAGGTCGGCCCTAGGGAAGGAAAGAAGCATTGACTACCAGAGCGCTACCACACGTGTGAAGGGCCAACTGGGTGAGTGGATCGAATTAGGGAGCATTAAACAAAGCGAGGATGGAAGGGGCTCAAAAATTTGGGCCGGAAGCAAAAAAGAAAGCTCTGACAGACGAGGAATTTTCCTAAAAGTCGAAGAGGTTGACTAAGGATTTTTCAGGCTAAGAAAAGTTTTCCTTGCACCCATCATTGACCAAATTTGGCGATTTGGGACCAAATTTGCCCACCACAACCAGCCTGGCGGAAATCAGTCTATACATATAACTAATTGTAATAATTGATATTTGAGATATTTTTTCCCTTTGGCATCAATTGTGCTCAAGGGAAAAGACAAGAGCCGAAAAATTAGAGGCTCACAACAAAATCTCCAATTGTTATGGGAGGAATTAAAAATGCTACCAGAGACAAGTTCAACAAGCAGAGCACAGGTTAAATGGCCTGTTACCATGAATACTGACGAGGGATCTGCGGATGGGGTCATAACAAATATCAACAACAATGGAGCCTTTATTCGTTGCCGCAACCCGTTACGGCTGACAGAAACCTGTAAACTCACTATTGAATCCTCCGACCGCCAGATCCAGGATGTGCTTGCAGAGGTAGTGTGGACTAACATTTATGGGCCGGACGACGAACTCAGCCCCCGCGGTATGGGAGTACGATTTACCGGCTTGCCGGAGCCGGAGGAGAAATTTCTCCGAAAGCTGATCAGAATGATGAAAGAGGAGAATAGGGTTGAAGAACCATCTGAGGTTCCAGAAATAGACCTTGATCAAACTGCTGAGATCTTACATTGATTTTATTAAATTGTTTAAGGCAAAAAAGGACAGCGGGACCTTCGGCTCCCCTGTCCTTTTTTCTTTTCTCTTCATCTATATCCTCAACAAAAGCAGCTACTAAGCCACTCTGGCATGCTTCCTGCAGACATAATCTGTTGAAGGGAATCACGCCTCTCTTCAGATCAGTCGCGCTTTTGCCTGGCCTTGGTGCGATTGATCATGGCTGAGGTAGATTGCGAGGAGAAACTGCTCATGGGTGCTATGGAAGACAGACGCTCACACCCCAGGACTACTGTGGATTGGCCCGCCATGGTCATAACCCCTGGGGCATGCATCGGAGGTGAAATAAAAAACCTAAGTCCATCAGGTGCCTTTTTCCACTGCTTTACTGAACCTGACCGGGGCCAACCTCTGCGCCTTGTCTTCAGGGATCCAATTCGCAAGAAACTTGTAGTGGTGACAGCAGAGTTAGCATGGTCAAACATCGCAAATACCGACGACATCAGTTCTTGCGGAATAGGTGTTCAATTCACCAATACCTTAAGTTATGAGCAGCTGTTTCTCGACACTTATACCTCGGAACATCTCCAAGCTACAGCCTAAGAAACACATAGTATTGTAATGTTTCAACAAAGAGTTGAAGTGAACTGGTGCTTTCAGTAGGAAGCTCTCTGTCTCGAGGATTTGGAAATGACCCGAGGAGTTGAAAGGCGGTTGCAGCCCCGAATCGAGCTTAGATGGCCGGTCACGGTCTTAACCACTCAGACGACAATTGAAGCTGAAATTCACAATGTAAGTACCTCGGGGGCTTTTATATCGTGTAAGGATGTTCCCCCACTGGAGGGTAGTTTTTTCATAATCATAAAACCTCCGGAGCGGCAGACCATAAGTGTTGCAGGGAGGGCTGTGTGGTCAACTACCCTTCACACCAATGAGAGCGGCACAAGTCTGGGGGTAGGTGTCCAATTCACAAATATCACTTTAGGAGATCGCAGGTTTTTGAGCGAACTGGTTAAGAGTCAGATCTATGAAGAAAAGAGCCGCTAGACAAAGTACCTGAAGAATAGCTCGGCTTTCTAAACCTTCCTATCCTATTTTATCGCCCCAATTTTTCCTGACACCTTACATCTAATACTCTATTTGTACTTTGAAACACTGTCAAATCAGGCGTCCCCATCGGCGGAGGTCAGAGATTGTCAATCACCACTAATTTTTGTAAAGTTTGTAATATGTATGAAACGGAATCCTTCATTTTTCGTCCCGCCAAGGAAAAAGATCTCGAATTTATCAGGAAGCTGTCGGCTCAGGTGTTCTCAAGATACGGGCATTATGAGCAAATTGTCCCTGCTTGGTTTGAGCAAGGGGCTGTGATTACGGAAGTCATTATGGAGAAAAATAATACCGTGGGTTTTGCCATGCTAGTTTTGGACCGTCAAAAAGTATTTGGGTCCAGAGCAGCGCACCTCCTCGCCATCGGTATCTCACCGGAGCATCAAAAAAGAGGAGTTGGCAGAGCTTTGTTAGAGCACATGGAGGAAGTAGCGCGGAAATACAATGCGGTTGAAATGAATCTCTGGACTGCAGTTGACAATGAGCCGGCTCTTTCCTTTTTTCAAAAGGCGGGCTTCGAAATCAAAAGGTTTGAAAGTTATTATTATCCTAAAGGTCAAGCGGCGCTGGCCATGAGTAAAGGGCTTGACAGCCCACGATAGACCCCTAGGATTAGATATTACAGAAACGACTCGAGCACCAAATCTCAGGGTTCCAGGTGTCGGGTTTCAGGTGTCAGGAGAAGAAGCACAAGGGCTGAAACCTGAACACTGAAACCTTCGTCAGCGGGATTGGTAATTTCCAGTATTTCAGTAGCCCAAATAAAATTATATATTAACCCCATAGAAGGTCTTTGCTACAATGATAATTGTCTAGCCCGTTTATACCAATCCAGACAAACCGCTAGCAGAAATAGGGGAACACAATTCAGCAAGGTGCACACCATGGCCAAAATTGGAACAAGGAGAAGAGAGATGAACATGAAGCGCTATGTCTTGGTCTTGCTTTTGACAGCAACCATATTTTCACTTTGCTCTTGTGGACATTTTGTAAAATCCTATTCTAAGCCGGACATTAAGCTTGAAGGAAAAAGCCTGGGAATAATGCCCTTCTCCAGTAACATTCCCGAGGTGGGAAAGGTGGTAAGCGATACCATAGGAGCCAATCTTCTTAAATCCGGTTTCAAGATTGTGGATCGCACCCGTATTGGGAGAATTCTTCAGGAAGAAGGCATCAGTTACCTTGAAATTGATTTCCCCGACTACAGCAAGATTGGCAATCTAGCTGAGGTTAACTATCTGCTCGTTGGAAACGTGGCCTTCTCCAGTGCCACAGTGCGTTTGTTAGACACTGCCACTGGGGAAACATTGATAGTCACAGTTTTCCGACCGAGCCGGATCACCGGTAGCGCTTCCGCTGTTGATATGGGGCAAGATCTTGCCAAATCAATAGGCAAAGAACTGTCTAAGGCCGCAAAGCTTTGATTCTGGAAGAGGTTATTCGAATCTAGTAAACCTGGTCCTTACGGCCAGGGTAGATAGCATAGGCCTAAGCGATAGGAATCCAAAGCCTTTCATGTTTTTCCGCTATGCGCCACTTGTCCTGAGCCTGTCGAAGGATGCCCTTTGCGCTATGCTTCATTTAGAGCCACGCCCTGTGGATTAGGCCTCACCTTGGTACAGCAATGGTAGTCTCGGAGGAGCTCTCGGCAGCCCCATAGGCGGAACCTGCTGAATCCAGCGAACCCTGGGAGGTCAAGCATCCAAGGTGCAGCCCGTGCATCCGATTCAATACCTGCCTGAACATAAATTCCATTAGCTTGTGGGCTGAGATGTTGGCTGCAGGTTGATCTAATAATTGGAGCATCTTTGTTTGCGCTTCCAATTGCAGTTTAAGTTCTTCCAAATCTCTTAGCAGCAAAATAACTCGGGACTTATCTATGTTTTTTTTCTTGGCAACAGGGCCAATCTCCCACTTTTTCCTGAGCTCTTTGGTTTTTTGGTACGAGGATGAGATCAAAAACTGACGGTCTTTGGCACTCATAGGTAGACTTTGGGAGTTAACCCGTTGGTTTATCTCGTCAGCTATGTGCTGCCTTTCATCAGAGACAGTTTCCCTGAACATTTTCTTGGCCTTGGCAAAAACGTGGACATTCAAGGATTTAAGGGTCTCTTGCCTCTGAGCCATTTTTTCCTTAAATTCGCCTACTGCGCTATTCCAAAAGGCTTCATTTGCACTGTGGAAGTATTCAATTTCTCTACCTTTGTGGGCTCTCATTGTTTTAATTATGCCAGGCAGTATCCTGGCAGTCCTTTCGAACAAGGGTAGTCCAGTAGTCGCCCTATAGATGATGGCGATAATTGCGTACCAATCCTGTAGATGTAATACTGTGGTCAAATCGTCATATAGACGAGCTAGTAGGCTGTTGTCGAAAAAGTGGGAGGGTGTGGCGTACTGAGGCGTGCCTCCCAATGGTGGCTGACCTGCAATCCTTTTGCCTGACTTTGGCAGAATTACTGCAGTTTCAACATCGATAAGCCCTATTTTGTACTCCTTGGGGTAGGCGAGGAAACCCGGGTACTTGTCTTTATCGCCTGCCACTAACAAATTGTCTGGCTTGAGATCCCTCATTGCCACCTTTTTTTCATGCAAATGGGCCAACAGCTCGAGGAGGCTGGTAAGAATGCCCTCCATGTGACCTTTGTTTTGGACAAATGCTGCTTGATGGATTGATTTCCTTACATGGTCACGGAAGGCTTTAATGGTTTTTAAGTTTTCATTGATGATTCTGTCCAGGAGCCGATTCATCTCGACAATGAATTCTGCACTCAACCCCTTGTCAACTTCCCTTACTCTTTCTCCCACTAAATGGGTAAAAAACCATGTTCTCGCTTGATCGGCCGAAGGAGAAGCCGGCAGATTAAATTGTTTTATTAGTTTGTTTAATTCAGACTCATATTTGCTGTATAGTTTTTCAATCTCTAGAAAAAAATGAATGTTCTCGCTGCCGTATCTGTCCTCAAACTTCCGGTAGTCTCCCACAACTTCAGAATTTTTTGTGATTTCACCATGCACCTTTTTCTCGGTGGCGTGAAAAGCTTGGATAATATGACCGAGAAAATAATATTTGGACAAATCCATAAAAAAAGCGAAGGTGTTGCCTATGCGCAAATATTTTTGCAACTCTGAAAATATGTTCAGAAACTTCAAGTAATCCTCTTCATTGTCCTCGGAAGGTAAATCCCCTTTCTGCTCAAATCGCTGGATCAACTTCAGTATTACCGAGGCGCTAGGAATAATGCAATCCTTCATGGAAAGTCTTTTTACAATGCGTCTTTCATTCTTGAGAATGTCCATGTACTCAGTCAGATCATTTATTGGAGTTGGAGGAATCTTGATGACCAAGTGATGATCGTAAATTACATAAAAACACTTGCTTCTGCTGCCAGTATCCTCTCCAATAGGCCCGATTGTCATGCGCCTTGACTGCCAGTCGCCATCCTTCATGACTCGCAATTCGTAAATGTAATTGGGAGCGAAAGAGCGGGAGTCCAAGAGTCGAATTTCTGCCGGGTTGTCTTTTAATGCTCGCAGGCTGTGTTTGTATATATCTAGAAAAAACCTGACGATCGTCTCTTTCAGTTCCAGGTCCGGGTCGTCAAGGGGCATGGAAATTTCTGGAGAGACCGGTGTGTCGGTGAAAGTTCGCTCACCAACATCTTGCCCTCTTTTGAAAGTTCTTTTAGTGGTCCGGATGATGTGTAAACAGATGGCAAGCTCAAGAAGGGTTATCCCCAAGGGTGCCAGCCATATATCCGTAGGGACTGTGGTGACGTGGGAAGCTATTGTCAGTCCAGGGATGAAAAGAACAAGTGCTCGCGCCAGAAATCTAATGTGTTTTTTTATTCTGTCTATGGATTGTTTTTGGGTCTGGAGATACTTTTGGTCTCGCCGGCGGACGTCTCTGACGGATCTGATCAAGACTACTTCAGCTAAGGGTTCAAGGACATTGGCAAGGATGAGGAGAAAAACAATTTGTCCCGAAACTAGTGCAGCAATGTTGAGCCAATTGGAAAGTTCTTTTTCAAAAAATAACCTCCTCTTGGCAAGATAAAATGCAGCTATGGGAATCAGCAGCGTACATAAATTAGTCAGTCTATAGAGGCTCTGCTTGTCGAAGGTGTTTTGAATATTGAATGCCCACTCGCAGAGTGTCCTCCGCAACATGGTGTACGACCATCTCGAGACAAATAGACTTGCCACGAAGATAGCAATAGAGATGAGGTAGGCTTCTGCGGTGTTTCCATATTTTGTAATGTAGAGAAAATCCATCTGGCAGTCTTTCACCTCGCCTTTTACCTTTGCATCCCGGTAAACGACTGCAAGAAAAAAGCCAAGTCGAAAGTGGGTTTTCGTATTGACATGGTCTACCTATTTCCCGTAGCCTGAAAAGTGCCATATCTGGGTATATTACTCCCAAGAGTTTTCGTCTATGGAAACGAATCCATACCTTTCGAAACGGTCTTGCAAGATATTGTCGACCAAAAGGTCTACGAAGAACGCAGTTCTTATTTTCATTATCATCTCATTTCTCCTTCCGGCATGCTCCAAAAGAATGTCCTTGGAAGAGGCCAAGGAAGTACCTGTCTCTATAAGCGGAAAATCTTTCGTCCCTCCACCTCGCCGCATCGATGATGTTACAAAAATCCTTAATCAATACCCCCCTGATCCAGCAACTGTTGAACGGTTGATCACTATAGTTGATTCGAACCCGCCGGCAACCGCAAGCGAGGTGAAGCTGCAGGATTTTTATTATCAACGAGCCATGGCGGCCAAGAAACTGGGCCGATACAGGCAGAGTCTAATGGACCTTCGCCAGGCCGCGAGTTTGCTCGGAGATTTTTCCTCCAGGTCGCGCACAACGATCGATACGCTTGTAGAGTTGATCTTGGCGGAGCTGCGTCTGAACAATTTCAGAGCTGGAATCGAATTTGCGGAACGAGCGCGGGAAAAGTTCCCTAATTGGATTGGAGTGAACAATTTGCTGGTTTCCTTATACGCTTTTGCTGGCGATTTGGAGAACGCTGAAAGGGCAAAGGACGTGGCGCTTTCTGTAATGTCTAGCTGGCGAGATTCTCCTCAGAACAATACCTGGAGACGATATCACACCGCGCGGATGAAAGCCGAAATACTGGAAGCCCGAGGGCGACACGAGGAAGCCGAACCTTTGAGAAGATTAGCACTCCAGCTCAGCATGACGCCGATAATCAAATCACAAACCCCTAGACCCCCCATTTTTTGCCGTCGCTCACTGGCAGTGAATCTAATGGCACAAAGCCGGTTGGTAGAGGCTGAGGTAGAGGCGCGGCAGGCCCTGTTAGACTCTATAAGTTTGCATGGAAGTAGATCCCTGGACACGCGTTATTGTGTTGAGGTTGTCGCCAACCTCTTATCAAAGCAGGGTCGGCATCGAGAGGCCGAAGGACTATTTCATCAACTAATTGACATGATGGAAGCTGGAGGAATATCAGCTGATTCCCCGGTAATGATGCGAACTAAATATGAGCTTGGTAAGGTACTCATCGAGCTGGGTGATTGGTCAGGTGCTCTCAAAGAGTTTCGCTCGGCACGGGTTAGGGGGGAGAAAGATCCTGGTATTTTTAAGAAAAGATATCTGTTAAGCACATCCCCGGCCTTGGCCCTGTTGAGGACGGGGCGTCCAGAAGATGCATTGCGACTACTGCAAAAAGCCCGCGAAACCGCTCAACAGGACTTCGGAATAAATCACCACAGAACAATAGAGATCAATGGTCTCCTCGCAGTTGCTTTCTTCGACACAGGTGATAATTCGGAGGCATTCAAGTTATTCTCTGAAGCAGTTCCCAACTTGCTGGAGAATATGGCCGTTGGTGTGCAGCAAAAGAAGCTTATTCTGGAACGCTACATTGACTTGCTCGCTCAAATAAGAGGTACCTCACTTGAACGAGAAGCGGGTGTCAGCGCCGTGGCTGAGGCTTTTCGAATCGCCGGAGCGCTTCAGGCGCAGTCGGTCCAATACGCTCTTGCTCAAAGCCTAACACGAGCCGCCCTGAACACTCCGGAAATGGCTGATATTGCCCGGCGCGAGCAGGACGCCAAGATACAAATCGATGCACTGGAAACCTTACTTTCCGAGCATCTGGCAGCACCGGAGGATCAGCAATACCCGGAGGTGGTGGCGGAATTGCGGGAAAGTATAACCAGGTTGCACCATGCGCAAAAGGTGCTGCTTGAACAGATTAAAATAGAAACCCCCAAATACGCTCAGTTGCTCAGTCCACCGCCGGCAAATGTGGAGGAGGTGCAGAAACAGCTTCGCTTGGGCGAGGCCCTGGTGTCGATTCATCCTACTGTGTCAAAAACCTATGTATGGGCAATAAGATCAGAGGGCAATGTCCAATTTGCCGTTGCACCCTTTGGCAAAGCCTATGTTAACGAAAGCGTAACACTCCTGCGGAGAGCTCTCGCTCCTGAAGCTCAGACCTTTGGAGATATACCCGAATTTGATCTGGCCCGGGCATATGAACTCTATTTCAATTTACTCAAACCAGTCGAATCTACCTTGAAAGGGGCGACGGATCTAATAATCGTTGCAACTGGACCGCTAGCTCAGATACCGTTTTCAATTTTACCCACCGCCCCTGTCAGCCTTGGAAAGGAAGAAGGAGAACTCTTCAGTAAATATAAAAAAGTCCGGTGGCTCATTCGTCGAGTTTCTATAACGCGAGTTCCCACAGCATCTTCTTTTGAAAGTTTACGCACTTTTACCAAGAGTGCTCCTTTTCGTAAGGCTTTTCTGGGTTTTGGTGATCCTTTTTTTAATAAAGAACAGCTAGCTCGGGCTAAGGAACAAAGAGTCGATAGTAAATTTGTGCTGGCAAAGCGAGGAAGAGCTTTGCATGTTCGAGGTATCCGGGTCACCGAAAGCGGCACCCTTGACAACGACTCGGTCACCTCGATCAATTTGGGTTTGTTGAACCGCCTCCCTGATACTGCCGAGGAGATAATGGGCATTGCCAAGGCATTGAATGCCGATTCCTCTCGAGACGTTTATTTGGGCATAAATGCGTCAGAGAGCCAGGTCAAAGGCATGGATATGTCCGATCGGCGGGTAATAGCTTTTGCTACCCATGCTCTGGTGCCAGGTGATTTGGATGGTTTGGACCAGCCAGCCCTTGCTCTTTCCTCACCCTTAGTTACCGGTGAAGCTGAAGATGGCCTTTTGACCATGGAAGAAATCTTTCAATTGAAACTCAATGCCGACTGGGTTGTGCTCTCGGCCTGCAACACCGGAGCGGCGCAAGGAGCGGGGGCCGAGGCTGTGTCAGGTCTCGGCCGTGCATTCTTCTACGCCGGAACCAGGGCGCTCCTTGTGAGCATGTGGCCTGTGGAGACCACTTCGGCTAAGAAGCTGACCACTGGGCTTTTCAGGCATCAGAAAAAGGATCCAAAGCTTTCCCGGGCAAGGGCACTTCGTAAATCTGTACTTGAATTAATTGACGGTCCGGGTCTGCAGGATGATGCAACCGGTAAAATTGTCGCAAGCTTCGCCCATCCACTTTTTTGGGCCCCCTTTGTCATAGTGGGGGAGGGCGGCAGCGCTGTTGACTGAGAAGTGGGGTTGAAATATTTAGCCTTTATCCTATGGCTTCATCGTAAGTGTGGCGTGGGGATGTGTTTCTTGGCCTCCCACTGCAAGTTTACCTTTCACTTATATGATTCCATTTCATCTTCGCAGCATTTGCTACTATATTTTGTGCTCAATACTTCTAAAGGAAAAGTTTAGATTAAGGATGTAATATAAACTTCGACAACGATCGAGCTGAATTTCCAATTATCCTTACTCACTGCAGTTCTGAATTAATTGTTTCCAATTTGTTGGGAGGAAATTGAAACCTTCCAGGGAGGTCAAGAGGCCTTTGGGGTTTATACATAGCAACTTCTGGCAGCCTCTTTCCATGGGCACCTCCAGAAGGAAATAATCATAAATGATTTGACATCCGTCGAAGAAGTAGGTTATGGTCAAGGCAATCAATAAAGGGCCGTCTTTGTTGGCGGCCCGGTTTCGTTCTGAGGGAAGCTCCATTTGTCAAAAGTGACAACCTCAAGTTTGGGACCATGAGAATTTTTTAGAAAGGAGGGTGTCACTATGGCTAATGGAATTGTCAAGTGGTTTAATGAGCGTAAAGGCTACGGCTTCATCGAGCAGGAAGATGGCCCGGATGTATTTGTTCACCATTCAGGGATCAATGCAAGCGGTTTCAAATCTCTCAATGAAGGCGAAAAGGTGACTTTTGATGTGGAGCAGGGGCAAAAAGGTCCTGCTGCTGTGAACGTCACCAAGGTTTAGTTAGCAGCATCACGCTTATCAAGGGCATCTCGCCGAGATCAGACGAGATGCCCTTTCGTTTTGTTGTATGGGAAAGGGGACCAGATGATGCGCAGTTAAGGGTATTGGGCATCGAAATATTAGTGGAGAGTCGGCTGGTCGCTATTGTTCAATTTGGGCCGTTGATTATTTGATAGTGTAGATTGAATCAACGGGTGTTAATGGAGGATTGCTCTATGAATATGTATATTGGCAACTTGGCCTATGACGTCACAGAGAATGATCTGAGAAACACCTTTTCTGAGTTCGGCGAAGTGTCAAGTGTTAAAATCATCACTGATAGGTTCTCAGGACGACCTAAAGGGTTTGGCTTTGTGGAAATGCCAGACAACTCGGAAGCTGACCAGGCGATCAAGGCTTTGAATGGTAAGGTTTTGAATGGTCGCAGCATCAAGGTTAACCAAGCTGAACCACGAGGTAAACGTCCACGGCGTAGACGTAGATATTAGGGCCCATCAACTCGCTGCAGTCGGATCCGTCGACGGCGGGCAAGCTCTGCAAACAGTTCTTTTTTTTACTGAACTAGGTGAACATTGCATAGGTTAATATAGACTTTATTATCTGTGATTAACCTACCACATTTTGTGATGGCTACATGGGAGCCCACGGTTATATAAAAAATATAATGAGAGGCCATTGCGAAAGGTTTTGTAGGGTTTCTCTCAATTGAGTCATAAGTAAAAGATCAGGTCCCAAAGGACTAGGTTTCCGAGATTCGAAAAAATTTTCTTGGCCCACCTCTATTTTCCCTTCAATTTTCACCCCTGGTTCCCCTACGCTTAAATCTGGTGCGAGTTTTGCACGTTTTGCTCTAATAGCCTATGAGAATTATAGCGCTGGGTCGTAAGACACTCCGCCCTGAGGATAAATTAAACCGCCAGATAGTCTAGTTGACTGACTTAGAAAGGAGGCAGGGAATGTTGTCAAAAAAATTTTTGCTCACTTATTTTATTGTTACAGCAACAATAATCGCACTTACTAGCGGCAGCCCCTTAGCAGACGAGAGCGGAGTGAACCCGGAGGTTTACGGTACCTGGGATTTGCTGGAAATCGAAAATCTCGGAATGAAGCTGCAATCAACTCTTACCATCGATAAAAACCAGATTATCAACAGTAACACTTGCATTTTCAAAGAGTACAGCGTTGTAGCCCAAACCTCCTCGCCCGCGGTGATAACCCCCAATGAGATCCGGGTTCTTGAATCGAGCATGGCCGTAGAAGACAATCCCGGTTTTTTTAGATGCAAGGCTTCAATTGAGGCAGCAACCATGCAATACCAATTGCGTAACGGCAGACTTTTACTATATATGCCGGATGAAGAGGAGACCTTCGAGCTTACGAGATCTGGGGGGCAATTTAGAGCAGCTAAACGATACAAGAAGTCAAAAGACGCAAAGCCTGAGCTGGCCCACACCAACCAAGGAACCACTTATTCAAAAAAGGGTAAGTACAACGAAGCGATCAAAGAGTACGACAAAGCTATTGCGATAAACCCTAGTTGCGCATTAGCTTACTACAATCGTAGCGTTGCTTATACGAAAACAAGACAGTATGACAAAGCCATCAATGATTGCAATAAGGTTCTGCAGCTGGATCCCAAGCATGCAAACAGCTATTACACCCGTGGGGTGTCATACTGGCATCTTGGTTCAAAGAACCAGGCGGTCAAGGACTTGCAAACTGCCGCCAAATTAAAGCACAAGGGAGCGCAAAACTACCTAACATCAATGGGAATCAAATGGTAGATGGATTTAGCTGATCCCGCCTGGCTGACTATCTGAATACGGCCTGCCAACAGGTGTGAAAACATTTGCGTGCCTAGTAACTCAAGCGCATGGTATAAAGACTCTATTCTAGCCTGGATATTTCATGAATTCGGGCCCTGGCGCGACTGCGAGCGCGCCCATCTAATTCGCGCTCCCTTTGCTCCGCCCTCCGGGCCGGAGGCTCAGTCCCGCACTGCACCGCAAGCGGTATCTTCGACAAGCGGGTTCCCAGTTTCTCGGTCTCGTGATAGCAAGGCACTAAATATCCGGGCTTGTAAGGGTCTAGAAATGTACCGCACCTTGGATACTTACAGTATTAAACCCTCCAGGCTCATCCACTGGCATATGGTGGAGAATTTCAATAAATTGCTGGAAGAGCAAAATTTACTTGCTGATTATAGAGAGTGCTTTGAAGCCCTAGCAGATGGAAAATTTGAATTTACTGCGAGCTGTACCTATAGAAATTATAAAAAATTCTTTCTAGCCTTTTACCAAGCCTTCGGTCCTTTTTCTGCCGAAGTATCCTTTAATGAAGATTACCACCCAGAGGAGTGTGGCTACAACACTACGGTGAATTTCGGGGTGGATGGGGACGGTAATTATGTCTTTGCCCTGGTGAATGTATTAGCTACTGGAGAAAGTGAAAAAAAATCACATGAGTATGAAAGAAGAAGAGCCAATCCTCAACCCCCCTTTGAACCTAACTGCAAGAAAGAGGGGAAAATCCACGACTGGAATAAATCTAACTGAAGAATCCGAGGGCACAGGACCAGACTTCGAGCTAACCCCTGAAGGCTTTCAATCGTTTTTTTCTCATTCGGGACTCTGTTGGAGTGATGGAGTGATGGAGTAATGAAAGGACTAATTCAAGTTGAATCTGGATGTTTGGTTTTTTCCAACACTCCAATACTCCAATGCTCCAAAAGCGCTCGGCATCTTTACCGGCAACGCCATTGAACTCCTACCTGGCCTACAGGACCAGGTGTCGTAAGTCTAATAATTTCAACCTATCTCAGAATACATTGAAGTTAGTTAGAGAAAACCTGCTTCTGCTTACCATCTGTCTAGGCATCGTCCTTGCGTGGTTCTGGCCTGAGCCGGGGAAAATCTTGAAGCACTGGGGGATGTCGAATCCCCTGATACTTGCAATCTTTTTTTGCCAAGGACTTGGACTCGAAGGCAGGGAGTTGCGAAGGACATCCCAGCTGACAAAGGCAATCGGCTGGGGATTTGTGATCTCTCAGATCATTGGGCCGCTACTGGCGTATTCTGCCGTCCATCTGCTCAACTGGCGCTCCGATAACCAAATAGGCTTCATGGTGATCTGCTGTATGGCCCCAACTCTTGTCTCTGGGGCAGTTCTGGCAGGAAGGGCAGGGGGGGACGGCGCCACTGCTCTCATCCTGGCGGTGGGACTTAACCTTTTAGGTATTCTGACAATACCCCTCAATCTACAATGGTCTTTGGGGACGGTTGTTCGTTTGCACACGGCGGAGCTTCTTTTGAAACTGGTGCTTCTGGTATTAGTACCCGCTGTGATTGGCCAGGCGGTCAAAGGACTCCAACCTAGCTGGGCCCATCAACAGGAACGCTTAATCCGTACTGCCCCCATTGTAGCCTTAGGGATAATAGTTTACCTCTCCTGCTCATCACAAGCAGATCGCCTAAAGGAACTGACACTAAGCCACCTTGGCTCTTTGCTCTTGCCATCGGTGGTGGTGCATCTGCTCCTTTTGGCTGCTGGATACACGGGTGCCAGATACCTTTTCCGCCTTGAGGAACCTGCCTGCCGCTCCCTGGCTATTGTTTGCTCTCAGAAAACCCTGCCAATCGCCATTGCCGTTTGGTCCATCGCCTTTGCCGAAGCCTATCCGCTGGCGGTTCTTCCCGCCCTGGTCTTTCACCCAAGCCAGATCTTTTGTGATGGGGTGCTGGCAACTTTCTGGGGAAAAGGTGAGGACAAAAAAACCATTCAAGCAAATTGAAGATCTCGAAGCAAAATTTTAGTTCAAAATCGGCATGTTGTCTGCATGATTCTTGCACGTGTACTGTGCACAAAAAATAAGACAAGGGAATTTGCGCCAGTTGCCATGAAAATTGACAAATTTAGAAGACAAGCCACCCTGCGGGTAAGTACAGGCGGTAATTTGGATGTGAACTTCTTTCTCAACTATTCCACCCAGGAACACCCGGGCAGAGAACTCATCATCGATGTTCTCAATTCGAAAATAAGCTTCATACCCCTGGAGGATATCCTTAAGGATGAGATTCTCATGATTGGCAAGAACAGATTTATGGAGGTGGAACTGACAGAGCGAGACCTCTCAGCTGAAACACTTGGAGGCCGGGAAATTCCGGTACAGATAGAGCTTATCAATGGGGACACCCTGGAAGGTAGTTTTTTCACCGACCTGCCGCCAGACAAGTTAAGACTCAGCGATTACTTGAACCACACACCGCAATTCATTTATCTGTGTCGAGAGCCGAGCGATGTAATTCTAAACAAGGATTACATCCTCTCGTTGAAGCATAAATGAAATGGGAGAACGGTATGGACCAGGGAAGCAATGATTCGGACTCACAAAAAGAGATCCGTCAGCTTTTGTCAAAGGCAGGGTTCCCAGAAGAGGGCAAAAAAGTGCTTCGAGCCATGAACGAGAGGATTAATGATTTAAAAAGGGAAAATCAGCGGCTCAAACAAGAAAACACTGAACTTCAGGCCTTAAATAACTCTCTCCAGAAATTGATGAAAACAGTAGAAAATCAGCTCAATCAATGGAGAGGTAGTTACATGAGGAAGGGTTAGGAACTGACTACTAAAAAAGAGGGGATTTGCTATGAACAAAGGGCAACTCATCGAAATGCTCACTAACAGCTTGGGCATTACAAAAACTGATTCCAAGGCATGTGTCCAATCAGTCTTTGACGCTATGGCTGCTGCTTTGGCCAAGGGGGACCGCATCGAAATCCGCGGCTTTGCAACATTTAAACTCAAAGAGTATTCACCCTATACGGGAAGGAATCCAAAGTCCGGCGAACTTATAGGTGTCGACGGCAAAAGGCTTCCCTATTTCAAGATGTGTAAGGAATTGAAAAAACGGGTGAATAGAAAAGACGGATAGACAATTCACCAAGGGTTGAAGAAACTCCTGACCACGCTTAATCGCCGCTGGCGCATAACATTTTATACTCATTTGATCACTACGCTTCGCTGTCATCCACAGTCATTCGTTGTATCCTAATGAACTGCTGCCGGCGAAGCCTAGTGACCCGACGAAATGACTTACCAGCACTCTGGACTTGGCTTCTTATTTGAGGCAGGACCAAGCCACTGTTTGATCCTCTCTCCTTTGAACCAATCACTTCTTGAAATCTACGCCTGAGTAACGTAACATTTCTAAAATTGCAGAACGATAGTGTCTACTCAGATGGAGTAACTTATGGGCTCAAAGATTAACCAAAAGATGGTGATTTTTTTGTTCTGGTCTGCAGTGATGATGTATTTTGCAGTCTCGTGCGTTTCGGCTGGAAGTTCAAAACTCTCCGAAAACAATATGGAAAAAATAATAAATGGTAAGAGCACCAAGAAGGAGATTGCTGAAACACTTGGGGAGCCGACACAAATTTTAAATTTAGATAAGCAAGGATTGGAAAACTACTTGAGCAGAGTTGGCATCAGTGTCTCCCCTCCCCATGGCTTTGCAGAAGATCAGTATGAGGTGTGGATTTACAATAGGTGGAGTCATACCTCCGGTCTGGTTCTCACTCCGAGTTACGAAGAGGCGAAGGTTGGCATTATTGTCATAGATAGCAAGTCCGTCTGTGTTGAAAGGATGTATGCAAAGGAGAGTAGTTTGGAATTCTAAAAAGTCTTTTATTCTACGAGGACAAGGTTGCCCCCCCGGTCTAAGTCTTCCACATAAGCTACTTTTCCACTGTCATCATAATGGACAACTCTTTTGTAAACACCCAATTGCGCAGCAGTGGTGTTTTTATTCAGATAATATTCTCTTTTTTCCAATATATTATCTTTGTCAAAATAAGAGACCATTCGGTGAAATCCGTATTTCACAGAGTCGCTGTCTGTTGAATAGGCTTCGCTGACCTTTTTTCTTCCCCAGTAGTAGATTACTTTCTTGTACCAGCCCTTTTCCTTTGAGTGCCTCTCCGTAGCATAGATTTCCATTTTTTTCTTACTGCCCTCATTATCGTAGGAAGCAATTATTTTACTCATACCTTTCTTGAAGTCGGAGTCTTTTTCGGAGTAGACGATCTGTTTTGTCAGGCCTCCATATTCGTTATTTTGAGAGATAACCTTTTCTGATGCAGCCATAGCCGTTACGTTTAGATAGAAAAACACTCCAATTGTAACAAGGGCAGTAGTCTTCATCTTGTATTCCTCGTTTTCACATGTAAGTCCAGATCATCCATAAACATGACAGCTCTGCTGTTAAATAGGAGGGGTTGAAAAGTATTTTACTCCTTGCTCTTGGCCTTGTATTTTTCTACGGCCTCTTTTAAATCGTCATACTCTTCACAACCCCAGGGACAAGCTTTGTCGAGCACTGCCAAGCGCTGTTCAGCCTCGGCAAGTTGACCGGTCTCCAGATAGAGTTCTCCCAGATACTCATTGGCACCGCGATGTTTAGGGTTTATCCTGAGAGCTATGCGATAATGTTCGAAGGCTTTTTCCGAACCGAGCAATTATCAAGCCTAGTTACCAGATCTATAAAAAATATATAAACATTCAGAAAGGAGAGTCAACCTAACAGAGGGCAAACCATAATCTGGATCGGATCTTGCAATATCTTTGGTTATGGCGTAGCATTTGGCGGTAAAAGCCCTCAGTTGGACTGCTATCGATGAGTTAGAGCACAACTTGCTCCTACAGTGGAGAGGTGAATAATGTCAAAAGACCGACGCGCATACCCGAGAGCCAAGCTCAAATGGCCTGTTGCTATCCAGACTGAAGAAGGATCCAAGGAAGGAGTGACAAGAAACATCACCCCTGACGGGTGCTTTATCACTTGCCGAAGACCGCTCAGGTTGAATGTAGTCTTTGATTTAGCCATTAAGATTCCTAAATCTAAGGGTTCTATAAAAGCTACGGCGGAGGTGGTATGGTCCAACATCTACGGTCCTGACGATGAGATCTCGCCTCGTGGCATGGGAGTCCGCTTCCTTAAGATCTCAAGTGAGGCACGAAAATTTATTGCCCAAGCCTCTTTGGAACACTTCAAATCACTAAACGTCGAGGCCGATCTTTTGCAGACATTGAGTACCCTGGTTATAGATCTGTCAGAAGAGAAAAAGAAAGTACCGGGCGGATAACTACAAACATCCGGGTTGCTAATTCCGGCAAATCCAAATAGATTTAACCCTACTCTTCTTTCAATATCAGCTAATATCCTACTTCAGGTGGAAAACCAGCTGGACTATCAGAGCATTGGCTGATAAAGCGGAAGTTGGATATGGCCCATCCTTGCTATATCAAATCAGGCATTCGCATCTACCGCCATCGAAACGGAAAGGGCGCGAACCGCATAAGGTTCCTGGCCTGGAAGGACAGCGTGGAGTTTATCAGGAGGCTCTGGACTCACATGGATTTGGGTGCCTGCCTTAGGAAGAACTGGAATGAACCTTGTCCAATATGTGAAGTTGCCAAGAGGAAACTAAGTGAAGGTAAAAAATACCGAGCGCTGGTCAAGCAAGGGATTCTGCTGGGCAAAAATCCCAGGATGCTAGCCCAGATCATAGACCGCAACGAGGAAGAGGCGGGTGTACAACTGTGGGATGTTGCCGGCAGTGAGGTCGAGATTGCCCTTATCAATCTGAGCGTCCATAAAGATACAGGACTCATAGTACCCTGGACTGACCCCGACTATGGGTGCGATCTTATCTACGATTACGATTCCGCCCAGGAGATTCCCGAACCGAGCAACCTGAGGCGGTCCTGGCAGAGCAAATTGAATATTGAGTTGTACGATGGAGCCATGGATTTCGATGAGGATATTATCAACAA
>Ga0209536_100002876_pt1 | contig 27917 bp, 28 predicted proteins | sample DeeMarSeWOR28_12_FD_187461 | JGI IMG/M metagenome (GOLD analysis project Ga0209536, IMG submission 187461) | Marine sediment microbial communities from White Oak River estuary, North Carolina - WOR-2-8_12 (SPAdes) (version 2) | ecosystem: Environmental > Aquatic > Marine > Intertidal zone >... | reverse complement strand
ATTATTTTTACCGGCGTCAAAGGTCGTCGGCCAAGTTTTTGTTTAGGTCATGGAACTGCAGCGTGAAGAAAATTTTATGTCACTTTTTCAACAACCCCATAGTCATTCATAAGTAAAAGGCGAGGGTTAATTCATATAATTTGAATGGTGCGTATCAACGCACCCTACATGCTTATTTCCTTTTGCCTTTTTACTTTTTACTTGATTATGTTCAAGCAGCATCTATAATTGAGCATAGCAGATTTAGTCACTCTGAAGCGGCAACGGCGCGAAGGTTTACAGCAATGCACAATTTTTACATAGATAGGAGATAAAATGATACCTTTGAAGCGGAGTTTTATATATTTAATCATCTTTATTTTCACTAATGTCTCGATGGCGTCAAACGATGCCGGGATTGACAAGAAGGTAACGAAGCTGTTCGAGATTAACTGGGAATCGATGAGATATAATAAATCAGTAGAACAATACAATCCGGAAGTAACATCGAATCAGCAGCCATCGAGAGCGGATGAGAATCTGACACTGAACTGTCAGGTTGAAATAAAGGATCCCAACCTGGTTCTGGGCATTAGCAGAAAAGGGTTTCTGACAGAAATGACAGACAGCAAAAAACGAAACATCGAGATCAATCAACAAGAGCCTGAGTCGAGAATTCCACCGATACCTGCTATGAAGAATATGCCCAGGAACATGCCCAGGTTCCGGCCGATGGATATGTGGTACGAAGGTCTGCGCTATACAAGGCAATTTACACAGCCGCCTACAGTACCCCGATGGAAAGCTTTATTGTTTAAGTACCTGCGAATCCCACAAAAACCTTTTAAGCCTCAGTTAGTTAATCAGTTGGAACCGTCTCGTTTGCAGTTCGATCTCGATCTCGGTTTACTCGAGACTTCCGGCGGAGAAATCAGAAGTTTGAAAGGCTATTATTATGCATTGGTGGCCGAATCGATTTTACACGTTGAGGTACCTTTCGAGCCGAACGACCAGTGGGTACGCTTGACCGATGATGTGGCGATACAGGTTAAAGAGGCTGAGTGTAAAATTTCGGGTTCGGGGATAAGATATAATTTTGATATAGAGGAAGACCAGTCGGCAAGAAGGGGTTTTGATCGTCTGTCTGTCGGAGATTACCTGCCTGAGAAGATGGTTATGGGCCGGCAACTTATCAAGGCAGACGGTGAGCCGACTGATCCGTCTATGGGACATGGTTTTTTACCCGTTCATGTCGGCGGCAGTGGAGGCGGTTCCGGCTCCGGCGGGCCTATTAAAAAGATACGGTTTGTGATAGCCGTGAATCCGAAACATTGCAAAATACCTTTCGAGTTCAAAAAAATCCCCCTTCCCAATCCTGAATCAAAGGAGGAAAAAGAGTAGGGAACCAAATAAAAACAAACCTATTTACCCCAAATCACTCTGCCCGTATCGATTCACTAAGTACCTGCATGACATGGCTGCTGCATTAGCTGCAGGATACATCGGAGAATGTCAGCCCTGCTGATAATACCTGTAACCTTACCATCTGAAGTGACCGGGATCCTGCGAATTGAGGAATCTCTCAAACGATAACAGATGTCCAGCAAACTTTCATTTTCTTCAAAATAGACTACGGGATGTGTCATGAACTCACCCGCAGTCCGTTCTCTTTCCTGTTTATGGGCCTGGAGCAGACACAAGACATCCTGCTCTGAGAGAATTCCGATGAGAGTCATATCCTCTTCGACTACTGGAACACCAGAGATGCCGTTTTTCACCATGATCTCTATGGCTTCGAATATAGGAGTGTCTATGTGTACGCAAATCACGCCTTTTGTCATGATATCTTTTGTCTTAAACATGGTGGCTCCTTAACATTCATCCGCTCACTAACCGGTGGGCCTGGTTTGATCGTTTCTGATATGATTTCGCTGTTTCCTTCAAAGCCCATAACAAAATTTTATCGGTAATAAGTGGCAAAAGCTTGAGAACTTTCTTTTAAAGCAAAAAAGCAGTTTGGGAAATTAAGCAGCACGCCTGCTCCACAAGCGCCATCTTTTTCAATGAATTGTGCCTGAAAATGACAGATTTTGAAAACCTGTATGGTGGGAAGATTTTCGCTGCAAAGCATCCTGTGGCATGCTCCACTGCAGATGTCCTATAGGAAAATGGGGTTCAGATCACATTATATTATCGGCATTCCCATAGGGACGCCTTTCGGCAGGGCAAACGAGTCCCTGAGATTGCCCAACCATATGAATTACAATTCTATGAAACAAATTGAGCAGATACAATCCCTGATGGTCTAACCAAAAAGCATATTAAGAATGGACAGACGCTGATATCCAGCCTGGTATATGATTCAAGCCATTTAAGGCGGGAACACGGCCTTAGGATTGCCAAGGGCGTGATCCGGTCACCCTATTGGGATCGGTATGCTCATTCCACTCTTCAGACCCCTGCGGGGCATCTTCAGGCTTTGATTCTTCAGGTGTTGCATCTTCAGGCGTTGCATCTTCAGGCATTGCATCTTCAGGCGTTGCATCTTCGGGCGTTGCATCTTCAGGCGTTGGGATTTCCGACGTTGTTATCAGATCTACTTCATGAGGTATGCTCGCCTGAATATCAGTAAATGCAGACTGAATGAGATTATGAACTTTTTCAGTGGCAGTCTGGAACATTTTAAGGTTCTGGATTTCATCCGCCAGGGCCTTGATATTGGGGACGGTCTGAGTAAGACCATCCTCATTCTTTTTAGTCATCTGTTCGATTGAATCCAGTCTTGTGGAAAGCTCATTAAAACGAGCTTCAAAAGATGCCGTCTTTTGCCCAGAATCTCCCAGCTTACCGGTAAGCTCATTTAGCTTTGTTGTATGCTCGGCAAGTTGATTTTTACTTTCTTCTGCTTTTTGCTCAAATCCGGCCAAACGGGATTCAAAAGTATCTGTTTTATTCGCAGCCTCTTTAATTTTCCCGATATCCTGGGATTCGAGCACTCTGATGCCTAATTCTGACAAACTTCTCTTTACCTTTGATAGACATAAGATTGCAAATCCGGCTGCCCCTACGGCTGATAATGTCAAAAAAACTAATACTATTGTCATCGTATTGGACATATTAGCACCTCTTCTTAAATCAGTTTTTTACAGTCAATCATCCGTTCACAATCCATTGGGCCCTGTTTGATCTGCCGGGCCTTGATTCAGTGATTTCCATTAGATTCCGTTCCAGTACTTTATCGGTCAAAAGTGTGAGGAGCTTAATAATTTTCTGGATGAAAAATTACTGCGAGATCACATTTTTGAAGGATTCCGGAAACGGGATTTTAACCGAATTATCTTTCTTATCTGTGTGCTAAACTTACTATATCCATTTGCCATGTGAAAAATTTCAGTCGAGACCTGATAGGGTGAATAATTTTTGTTTATGACACTCTTCAGTGCGGCTGGAAAAAGTTACTGTAGAATTTTCGGACGATATATCGAACTATCGCCCCAAATTATCTCCAACATTACGTGCATTAAGAAGCTGCCAGATCGTTAGTCACCACACCAAATCACACAGCCTTGCTTGTCGTCTGCATACGACTTTTTCAGGAAATGGTAAATGTCCGACAACTTCGTCTGTAATTCTTGCTCAGAGAGGTGTTGTCCAAGCAACCGACCGTCTTTAGTCCTCACAGTATAGAGGATTCCTTCTTGTCCGGACATAATGGTGACAATCTCGTTCCTTTTTTCAAGATGTATTATCACAGGGAGTCTATGTTCGGGGTACTCAGCCTGTACAAGTGCTGATTTATTATCGCATCCCAAGCCTAAAAGTATGAGCCAACAGAATATCAATACCAATGCTTTTTGCATATTGCACCTCTATTAAGGAGAATTAAGATGTTCGGTACATTGTCCAGGTCTATCCTTCTTTTGCCCAATAATTATTATGCCGAACAGCCATCGCCTTTTATTCACTGTACCAAAATAATTATCAAGAGCTGCAAGTCCAAGAAGTTTCTCTCCGTCGCTCTTCTAACATCAATTTATACCATACTGCCGGATTGTTCAAGAAAAAAACCGGAAATCCCGGCAGAAACTTGATAGAGCAAACGCTTTTCCGCTTATGATACTGTTGACAATTGCCGGTTTATTTGCGATTATTCCATTTCTGGATACGTAACAAGTTAGCAGTATTGTGGTAGAAAGGATATTATTCATGACTATCGAATTTCGGAAGGATTATACATATTCTCTTCTCGTGCCTACGAGTATGGGGGTTCGTATTACGCCGGTCAACGGCCAGCCTGTTTATTCCAGCAACACTTTCATCATACAGGCCACCAGTGCCGAATCCAACGTGGCCAGTATATCCAGCTATCTTGGCCTGCCTGTTAAGGTGCTGACTACCTTCGTCAAGGGCAGTCCGATCGCCCGGTTTATAAAGGATAATCTTGCCGGCCGGCATATAGACTACGAGGGCAAAGAAGTGGACCAAGGCGGGCCGTGGGGCTATCGCCATCAGTTCAATATCGCCGATTCCGGCTCGGGCTCACGCGGGCCGCGGGTACATAACGACCGTGCCGGCGAGGTGGGAAGAACGCTGAACGTCAAGGATTTCGACTTGGATAGAATCTTCGGGAAAGAAGGCGTACAAATCGTTCATCTGTCGGGTCTTATCGGTGCTCTATCGCCGGAGACAGGTACCTTCTGCCTCGAACTGGCAAGGGCAGCAAAGAAGAACAAGACCCGGATCTCATTCGATCTGAATCATCGCGCTTCATTTTGGAAAGGCCGCGAGAAAGAGCTTCATGAAATCTTCGCCGAAATCGCCGGTATTTCGGATATCCTCGTCGGCAATGAAGAAGACTTCCAGCTCTGCCTGGGGATCGAAGGTCCCGAGGCGGGCGGCAAAGACTTGGCGAACAAAATCGACAGCTTCAAGGTCATGATTAATAATGCCAAGAAAGCATATCCCAACGCCACGGTGTTTGCTACAACTCTCCGGCAGGTCGTCAGCACTAACTGTCACCTCTGGGGGGCAATCATGGCCGCCGGCGACGAATGGCACGCGGTCGAGCCGCGAGAGATCACGGTGCTTGACAGGATCGGAGGCGGCGACGGCTTTGTTGGCGGCATGCTCTATGGCATCCTAAAAAGTTGGGAACCGGAAAAATGGATTCAGTTCGGATGGGCCACCGGGGCGCTTGCTACGACGCTGCTGACCGACTACGCCCAGCCCGCCGACGAAGAGCAGGTCTGGAGCATCTGGGAAGGCAACGCCCGGGTAAGACGGTAAGAGAATTTACCATTGACTATTTTCTATCGACTATTGTCCGTCGAAAGCCAATTCAAGAAGCCGGGCCTAATTTGTGGCCGGGGCCGACGGTGTAGAGGCGTTTCTTCGATTCTGTATTCACATGAGAGCAAACGACCGGGCCGATGAAGACTATATGGTCACCGGCAGGAACTTGCGATTCGAGTGTGCATTCGAAATTAGCTACGGCATCGGTTAACAGCAACGAGTCGATCTCCTTGGCCGGCTCTGTTTCGCACTCGATCTCGGCGAACTTGTCGACTTCCCGCCCGGACTTCGAACCGAAGAATAAAGCCGCCTCGGCCATTTCCGCCGATGGAAATACAATCGTAAAACATTCCGAGTGAGTAATTGCTTCGATTGTATAATGCTTTTTAGCAACAGCTATCGCCATCATGGGAGGTTTGCCGGATGCAATCATCGTCCAGCCCAACGTGACGGGATTGGCTTTGCCATGTCTGTCTTTGGCGATTGCTATAACGAGCTGCTCGGGATATTTGGTCTTGATGGCATCGGAATATTCGACTTGTTTTTGCATTGCTTTTCTCCATGACTATTTCTATATTGATTGCTAATTGTTTAATACTAAAATTATAAACCTTCAAATTGACTCTAACAAGGAGAAAGATGTGGATACAATCGGTTTTATCGGCAGCGGGAATATGGCTGAGGCCTTGATAAAGGGAATCACGGCAGCGAAACTTTATGCACCTGAGAACGTTTTCATAAGTGATATTCGCACCGAACGACTTGAGTTTCTCAAGGACATGTATGGTGTCACAGCGGTCGAAAATAACACCGAGTTGACAGAGAAAGTTGAAACTCTCGTTTTGAGCATTAAGCCTCAGAATATGAACGATGCTCTGGATAGCATAAAAGATGCAATCAATGCCGAGACGCTGATAATATCCATTGCGGCGGGAATTAAGGTCGCAAAGATCGCTGCTGTATTGGGTGATATGGCCATTGTCAGGGTAATGCCCAATACTCCGGCTTTGATTGGAGAAGGAGCCAGCGCGTTATACGCAAACGAAAAAGCAAAACCACAGCTCGATAAAACGATGGCAATATTTTCGGCGGTGGGCAAGGCCGTTATTGTAGAAGATGAGGACTTAATTGATGTCGTCACAGCGATCAGCGGCAGCGGGCCTGCTTACTATTTCCTGTTAATGGAGGAGATGGTCAATGCCGGTATAAAACTGGGATTGCCCGAGTCGGTCGCAAAAGACCTGGTGTTGCAAACCTCAAAAGGGGCCGGGTTGCTGGCAGTCGAAGCCGATAAGAACAACGAAAGTCCTGCCGAACTTCGCCGGAAGGTGACCTCGCCCGGCGGAACAACCGAAGCGGCGCTCAAGGTATTATCTGAAGGCAAGATTAGCAAACTGATAGCCGCAGCTATTACCAGAGCGAGAGACCGTGGAAGAGAACTTTCAAATTAGCAAATATTGAAACCTTTTAAGATTTACAGGATAATTCCGGATGATCAAAGCTGAGAATCTAAAGAAAAGTTACGGGACAACTGTTGCCGTGGATGATATCAGCTTCGAGGTTCAAAAAGGGCAGACCTTCGGATTACTCGGGCCAAACGGGGCCGGGAAGACCACAACAATTCAATTGCTCTGTGGACTTTTAAAACCGGATGCCGGAAAGATTACGTTGGATGGAAAAAGCGATCCGGGCCTGATCGAAGTTCGCATGTCTTTAGGAGTAGTGCCGCAGGCTTTAGCGTTATATGAGGAGATGTCGGCACTGAATAACCTTCTCTTTTTCGGCAAAGTTTACGGACTCAGCGGCCAAAAGCTTAAGGAACGTGTCAACAATTGCCTTGATATAGCGGGGCTTACACGGAGGAGCAAGGAGCGAGTCTCGAAATACAGCGGCGGCATGAAACGGCGTCTCAATATGGTTTGTTCTCTTTTACACGATCCGCCGATTTTACTGCTTGACGAGCCTACTGTCGGAGTGGATCCGCAGTCTCGCAATTTGATATTCGAGACGATTGAGAATATGAGCAAAGAAGGCCGGACGATTATCTATACGACTCATTATATGGAAGAAGCCCAGCGTCTTTGCGACAAAGTAGCGATTATCGATCACGGCAAGATTCTGGATATGGACAGCGTTGAGAATCTTATCACTAAGCACGGAGGCCCGTCACATATCGAAGCCGAGTTCGAAGAAAAATCATTCGACATTAATAAAATTAAACAGTTTGTTGACGATGAAAACATTCAGTTAGATGAAACAAAAATAAGATTCCAGACCAGCTGGCCAATGGAATCTCTAGCAAAGCTTAACAGCAGCGGCATGCGTTTTCTTTCGCTTAAAGTACAAACAACCAATCTTGAGGATGTTTTTCTTAACCTGACCGGACGGAGGCTTCGAGACTGATGAACAAAATCCTATCTCTTGCTATCAAAGACCTGCGCGTGCTCATCAGTGACAGGGGCAACGTTTTCTGGGTCTTCGGCTTTCCGGTTATTTTCGCTCTGTTTTTCGGTGCTATATATTCCAGCTCCGGCGAAGGGCCATCCGGAATGGAAATTGCCGTCGTCAACGAAGACAATTCAGATTTTTCAAATTCCTATATATCAAAGCTGGAATCTGACGAAGCATTAACAATTGTCAATCTAAACCGGGACGAAGCAATTAATCGGGTCAGAAAAGGAAAAGTCGCCATGGCGGTAATTTTAAACAAGGGCTTCGGAGACGGTTTCGAAGCGTTATTCAGCAACGAAGACCCGAAATTAGAAATAGCATCGGACCCATCCCGCAAAATGGAAAGCGGTTATCTTCAGGGCCTCCTCGCCAAAGCACAATTCGAGGCTTTAAGCGAAAAATTCGGTGACAGGCAATGGATGAAAGAACAGGTGGTTCTCTGGAGAGGGGAACTGGAAACTGCTTCCGACCTTGATTTCGAAGATGCTGAACTGTATCTGAAATTCATGGATTCCCTCGATACCCTGCTTACAGATGTCAATGATGAAAGCTTTGGATCAGGTTTCAGCGGAGACATACTGAATTTTACGAAACTGGATGTAAACAGAGAATACGAAGGCCCGATCACTGCGTTTCAGGTTATATATCCACAGGCTATGCTCTGGGGGATTCTTGGATGCACGGCGACGTTTGCGATCTCAATTGTGAAGGAACGTACCAATGGAACGTTTAATCGTTTGCGCATCGGCCCGTTGAGTCGTGCTCATATTCTTGCCGGCAAAGGAACAGCATGTTTCATGACATGCGCCTTCATAATGTGCATTCTGTCTATCGGTGCAAAGGTAATCTTTAAAACTCCCATAAATAACTTTTGGCTATTTATTCCAGCGGCAATCTGCACTTTACTCTGCTTCGTTGGCTTGATGATGTTTATATGCACATTGGGACGAACCGAGCAAAGTGCCGGCGGCGCCGGCTGGGCAATAATAATGATTATGGCAATGATCGGGGGAGGCATGGTCCCGCTGGCTTTTATGCCGTCATGGCTGCGCCCGTTCAGTCATATCAGCCCGGTGAAATGGAGTATATACGCTCTCGAAGGGGCCATCTGGCGAGACTTCAAACCAGTGGACATGATAAGTCCCTGTTTAATTTTACTAGCGATTGGCTTTGCGGCCTTTTTGCTGGGCACAGTAATGCTGCGAAGGCAAGACGATTAAGAAGCCTGTACACACTTACAGCATGACTGCAACAAATCCTGTCAGGAGTTATGCTGTTAAAGAACAAAACAAAGATAAAACGACTATTTCAATTAATCAGAAGGGATAGCATTCGAACGTTTAGGGTGATTTCGATGAAATTATTAATGTTGTAGGGAAAATTATGCAACTTAAACGTCTAAATGGGAAATTTCTATTTAACAAGTTATTTATAATATTAATCATAATAACGGTGCTCTCTACAAAATCTCTGTCGGTAAATAAGAAGATTGAGTTTTGGAATACTCGGCGCAGAGGCGCTAATGGTGATGGAGGTAAAGATCCGGACAAGTGGTTCGGTGCTGCTGCAGAGGTTGGAATCGAGTTCATTCGCCTGATTCCTGTCAACTGGGATTCCCAGGGACGCGATTTTCTTCTTGGAGATGCGGATAATTTCAAGAGCATTCCGCTCCAGGATTTACAGAAGTTAAAAGAAATACTCGACGTGGCACACGATTACAATATGAAAGTTTTACTTACTATGTTCAGTTTGCCCGGTGCTCGAAACCGTCAGGATAACGAGTATAAATTCGACTATCGCCTCTGGAAATATCAGCAATATCAGCAACAGGCGCTGTCTTTCTGGAAAGAGCTTGCAGCACAGCTCAAGAACCACCCTGCAGTTGTCGGATACAATCCTCTCAACGAACCTCATCCTGCTCGCAGAGATGGTTTTGAAAGTGACCGGGATAGCGTAGGTTTCGCAGACTGGCTTAACCGACACAAAAATGGCACATCAGACTTGAACCGCTTCAATCGATTAATTGTAAAGGCAATCCGTTCGGAGGATACGGAAACACCTATTATCCTTGATGGCTGGTTCCATTCTTCGTCATGCGGTTTACGATATCTTACTCCTGTTAATGATGATGCGGTATTATACGCATTTCATTTCTATGAACCATGGATTTTTACGACTTATCGCGTCAATAAAGACCGTTTTTCTTACCCAGACAGAATGCCCGGCGATACTTCAGAAGCTACCTCCCAATGGACATTAGCAGATATACATCAGCGTCTAAAGCCAGTGATTGAATGGGCGAGCTGCTACAACATACCTTGTTCCAAAATTATTGTTGAAGAATTCGGTTGTGACCGCCGGATTCCTGGTGCAAAAGAATATCTCGTGGACATCATCAATGTTTTCAATGAGGCCAAATGGCATTGGGCATTCTATTCATTTCGTTCTTCCGATTGGGATGGATTGGATTATGAGCTGGGAACTGAAAAATTAGGCTGGAAATATTGGCAGGAACGTGAAAAGGGAATCAACCACGAAGACCTCATTAAACGGCACGATAATCCATTATGGGATGTATTCAAGCAGCAGTTTACGCAGAAGTAGAAAACCAGCCGCTCCATGAAAGATATTACAATCCCTGACATTCACAAGCTTGTTCAGGCACTTTTCGGCTCCGAGTGTAGAGAACGCCAACAAAATGACGTGGCGATTGATGGGATGCAAATTGTAGCTAAGGCCGCTATCCTTACGCTCACCAAAAGTCTCAAAAATGATGAATAGCACGTCCGTAGGGTCGCAACAATTACATTAATCGGCATGTAAGCGGAATTTAAACCAACTGCTAATCCATTAATTGCAGACTTATAACGAAGAGTGACAGGACAGGAAGCATTCAATACTGGCGCTGAGAACAATCAGCCAAATTGTCTTTTTGTTGGGCGTAATTATGCTTTGAAGATCGGATGATTCAATTTTCGCCTACGCTTAATCTACAACAATCGCCTCTACCGGGCATTCGTCGGCAGCCTGCTGGACATCGTCTTCGTGCTCTGGTGGGACTTCATCGACAATGACTTCTGCAGTCTCGTCGCCCATCTCGAAAACTTCGGGGCAGGTATCAACACAAAGTCCGCAGGCTGTGCACGTATCTTCAACTCTGACTCTCATAGAAATTCTCCTTCCTCACACCTGAGATTCGTCGCCTGACTTAAATACGCTCAGAACAACAGGTGGGTCGCTGTTGTATTCATTTTTCTTGACACATCTTCCAACTATTGCAATCAGCTGACGCAGAAAATAGCCTTTAGGACAATATTTGTCAAATCGAAAATGTTTTTATAGAAAATTGTTTTTTCGCTGCTATAATAGTAAAAAAATCAACCGTAAGTAATTATTTACGGCCGGGTCCCATGCAGACCGAGCCCGTGAACCTGGTCAGGCGGGGAACCGAGCAGCCATAAGCGTGCAGCTTGGTCGTGCTGTGGGTAAACCCGGCCGCTTTTTTGATTGACTATTGTCTATTTACTATTGATTATTAACGAATGAACCCCGATGACTTGAAGGATAGAATAAAGAATTTCGCCCACCGCTGCGTCAAACTGGCTTTGGCTTTACCTCAAACAGCGTTGGGCAAACATATCAAAGGCCAGCTCATAAGATGCTCGACCTCACCGTCAGCAAATTATCGGGCGGTTTGCCTTGCACAATCAAAACCGCATTTTGTTTCAAAGTTAGGAATCGTAATAGAGGAGTGCGACGAATCATGTTTTTGGATGGAGTTCATTATTGATGAGCAGTTGTTGAAAAAGCGGCGAGTACTCCCACTACTTCAGGAAGGTAAGGAGCTAACCTTGATGTTTATACCTTCAAGAAAAACCGCTCGCGGTCTCAACAAGAAACTGTGATGTAATATAAATAGTCAATAGACAATAGTAAATAGTCAATGTCTTATACCGTTTTAGCAAGAAAATATCGCTCGCAGACGTTCGATGACGTCATTGGGCAGGATCCTATCGCCCAGACGCTGAAGAATGCTATCAAAACTGGCAGAGTCGCGCATGCGTACCTTTTTACTGGTACCCGGGGCGTCGGCAAGACCACTATGGCACGGATTCTGGCCAAAGCACTGAACTGCCTTTCCGTCGATAAGCCTACCACCGAGCCGTGCTGCAAATGCGATAGCTGCATTGCGGTAAATACCGGCGACGATATCGATGTAATCGAAATCGATGGAGCATCAAACAACCGCGTCGATGAAATTCGCGAGCTGCGCGAGAATGCAATATACCGGCCGGCACGTTCCCGCTTTAAGATTTACATTATCGATGAAGTGCACATGTTGACCGTTTCGGCTTTCAATGCACTTTTAAAGACGCTGGAAGAGCCACCAAGTCATATCAAGTTTATTTTTGCTACGACCGAGCCGAACAAGGTCATTGCTACGATTCAATCGAGATGCCAGCGGTTCGATTTCAACAATATCGGCCCGGCGGCAATTGCCGAGCAACTCAAATCCATACTCAAGCAGGAAAAGATAAAATACGAAGATGATCTTATCCTGCCGTTAGCGAAAATGGCGAACGGTTCGATGAGGGACGGCCTGAGCCTGTTAGACAGACTCATAAGCGCCGGCGTCGAACCTTTGAGCGCTTCGCTGCTGGAGCAGTATTTGGGCTGTCCCAACAGCGAAAAAATCTGGAACCTCATCGGGCAAATCGGCGACAGCGATGCTGCGGGAACTCTTGCCGCGATAGACGATCTTATAGGCACGGGTTTAGGTGAGGTACAGATCGTCGATTCGCTGATCGATTATATGCGTGATCTTATGGTCGTTAAATCCACGGGCCCCGACAGCCAGCTTGTTATTTTAACAGATCAGCAAAGAAAACGAGCGAGTGAATTAGCCGAGAAATTCGACGTCGCAGCACTAATTTACAACATCGCAACACTGCAAAAACTACGCTGGGCAGTAAGGAACAGCGATACGAGCAGGGCGCTCTTGGAAGCCTCGTTGCTGCGATTCGCATTGAGCGAACATTTCTTGAATGTTGATGAGCTTCTTTCGCAAATGAAAGGTGGCTCACCGGCAGCCGTTACAAGTAAAAAAAAAGTAACACACGTTGTAAGTAGCCCCCCCGCCAACGAACATCAAACCATAAGCCCCCGGGCAAGAAACGCACAATCAATAAAAGACGACTGGCAGGACATATTAAGACTCATCAAGACCAAACTCGGCCCCGGTACAAACGGTTTGTTAAGCTCTGCTGTACCAATACAATTAGATCAAGGGATATTGACGCTCAAGTTCGACATGTCAACTAAGGCGGATATATTCGAAAAAAGCGGCAGAAAAAAACAAATCGAAGCCCTGCTGAGCAAAAAGTTCTCAACGCCTGTAAAATTAAAGCTTGAAACAACCGCCGGCGAGCAGACACAAAGCAAGCCAGGCACAACGCCACCAAAGACCGGCAGTCAAAGGAGAAACGAGATTGTAAACAATCCGGCAGTTAAAACCGTCCTTATGGGTTTGGATGCAACTATTACAGGTATAGAAGAAACCGACGAGTAACAGGATGAATTTATGAGCAGTGCATATACAGAGAGTTTAAACAGATTAATCGAAGAATTTGGAAAGCTGCCTGGGATCGGGCCCAAGTCGGCCGAGAGGCTGGCTTTTCACGTACTAAAAGCCAGGCCGGACGAGGCCATGACGCTTGCCGAAGCTATCCAAGATGTGAAGACTAAAATCAAACGCTGTGAAATCTGCTATAATTTCTCGGAACAAGGAAAATGTGAAATATGCTCGGATCCAAGGCGGGATAAAAGCCTGATTTGCATCGTCGAGCAGCCCAAAGACGTCATAAGCCTTGAAAAGACAGGCACATGCAAATGGGTCTATCACGTTCTGGGCGGCCATATAGCACCACTCGAAGGAATAGAACCAAGCGATTTGACTATAAACCAACTCGTTGAAAGGGTGCGTAAAGGCGATGTAAAAGAGCTGATAATGGCGACAAATCCAAATATGGCCGGCGACGGTACAGCTTTGTACATAAGCTCGCTGCTAAGAACTGCCGGCATAAAAATTACCCGCCTGGCGAGAGGCCTTCCCACCGGAACAACAATTGAGTACGCAAGCGGCAAAATGCTCAATGATGCTATAATCGGAAGGCAGGAATTAGAATAATTTTTCAAATCTCAGTTTAAAATCATTCAAATACTCATCGATTCTTGACGATAGCCTCAATTGTATTTATTATAAAAGAGGTAGAAGAGTTAACGTAACGAGTATCTTTTACATTTTTTTCAGGTGACTTTATGAAGCTGGAGATGAGAGGTCAGATGCGGCTCGAGCAGAAGATGAAACTCGCACCGCACATGATTCAATCGATGGAGATACTCCAGCTTCCGATCCTCGCTCTGCAGGAAAGAATCGAACAGGAGCTAAACAGTAATCCCGTGCTGGAAACCGAGCAGTCGGAAAGCCCCGAAGAAGTCGAATCGGCCCCGGAGGAACAGCCCGCCGAAGACATAGACGATAAAGACCTGGTTCTCAGCACGGACAATGACAAAGCTGAAGATTTCGAGCGCCTCGACAGCCTTGGAGAAAGCTTTACGGATTACATGGAAGAGGCAGCTCCTTTACGAACGCGGATTCAGACCGATGAGCTGGATAAAAAACTCGAGGCCCTGAAAAATACCGCAGCACCTCCCCAATCACTGCACGAATATCTATCCGAACAGTGGCGGTTAGTAGAGGCCGATGAGCCGGTAAAAAAAGCCGGCGAAATGATTATAGACTACCTCGATGACAGAGGGTACCTGACTGTAAGACTGGAACAGTTGCATAATAAGGACAGGGGTGATTTCTCGGTCGATGATTTAAAGCAGGCGCTCCAACTCGTTCAGACATTAGAACCAGCAGGCATTGGCGCGCGTGACCTGAAAGAGTGCCTTCTCATTCAAATGTCCCAGAGCAGCGAAGATATGAGCTTCGAATCCCGTTTGGTTGCCGAGCACATGGATGATCTGCTGGATAATCATTTGCCGGAAATAGCAAAAAAAATGAACTGCAGTATCGAGACAATCAACCGTGCCATCGAGCGCATGAGCAAGCTCGACACCTCACCGGGTTTGCAAATCGGCCGGGAGCGGAACCACGCTATCACGCCCGACGTCATCGTGGAATCTCAGGAGGATACGGGCCTGTATTCAGTACGTTTGGCCGATTCCGGCCTGCCGAACCTGAGAATCAATGACTATTATGCAAAAATGGCAAAAGATGATCAGGTCGGAGAAAAAACAAGAAAATTCCTGCAAAACAACCTGCGCTCTGCTCAATGGATTATGGAAGCGATAGAGCAGCGAAAAAATACACTGCTGAAAGTCACACAAGCAATTGTGAAATATCAGAATGATTTCTTCGATAAGGGGGAATTATACCTCCGGCCGCTGCCGATGTCAAAAGTTGCCGACGAAGTCGGCGTGCATTTAGCGACCGTCTCGCGGGCCGTCTCAGGCAAATATGTCCAATGCCCCTGGGGTGTGTTACCGTTGCGCAAATTCTTTAGCGGCGGCAGAGAAGATACCAATGGCCAGGCGCACAGTTGGGAAGCAATCAGGGCAAAACTCCAGCAGATTATTGATGAAGAAGATAAGACAAAACCATTAAGCGACGATCAGATACGCAAGAAATTGGCAACTGCCGGCATAGACAATCTCGCCAGACGCACAGTTGCAAAATACCGCAAACTCTTAAACATCCCGGCGGCAAGATTCCGTAAGAAATACTAACTCACTATCAACCTTATAAAAGCAGCGCCGGTAAACCAAGTCCTATCGCAGCACCATATAAATAATCCAGCCAGAAAATCCTACCTATGTTGGCCAGATAAATAAGCAATACAAGCGGGAAACTCAGTATTGCTAAAATGCTGCCCGAAGAAACCGCCTTCTTGGCGTTTTGATACAGGGCGTAGCCATCGCCGGATGAAGGGAAAGCGTTCATTCCAATGGATATACCAAGCCACAACAGAAAATAAGAAAGAATGCTTGCTACTCCAAAAACGCGCATCGGAAGAAATGCCGGAAAGCAGATAAAAATACACAGCAGAGAATTAATAATAAACGGTCCTAATGAAACCAAAAAGGCCGTATTGAACGCCTTGATCTCCTCGTGTACAACATATCCTGCTGGATTACCGATACGGAAAAAGCAGACGTCAAGCACAGCCACATTCCGCAACTTGCAGAACCACATATGTGCTGCTTCATGAACAATAACACCTGGGAAAGTTGCAAGGGATACAAGCTGGCCTGGAATGAGCATCATAGTACTTCCTCTCCTTCTTTAATCCATCCGTTAGGATATCTTTTAATAAACTCATTACGGTCGATAATCTCCTTCGTGTGCAGCCGATGAAGAATTCTCTGCTCGTACTCAACGAAATATTCTTTTAATTCCGGCGTTGAGTTTGCCAATGTTCTTGCACGATCCAGGGCATCCATCGACATGATCCTGTACTGTTCATCCTGTGTCTGGGCGTACTTGCAGGCATAAGCCGATGCAACCTGCCCGGTAAGTATCGGATCTCCCTTGTATTTCTGGTCCATTTGAATTGAAAGCTGCAAAAACTCATCGTAGTCGGTATTGTCAAAAGCAATCGCAATTTGGGCCCTCAGAATCGAATCCTCGAGATCTGATTCATTCTGGATTCGTCCGCGACATGACTGTAGCAGCTTAAGGGCTTCGGCAGGCTTGTCCTGGTTGATTAAAAGCAGACCCTTGTAGAACGTTGCATAAGCATGGATTCCAGCGTTTTCAGGAACACGCTGCGATGCCGAAATAAAATACGCAGCACCACGTTCGAAGTCGCCGACTTCCATAGCCGCATTAAAGCGGCGTATGTCGTAATAGGCACGAATGAATCTCGAATTCCAAAACAGGGCGAAAACAACCAGAAGAACTATTCCGACAAGAGCAGTCTTAATCCATGTAGGGAAAGGCCTGTTCTTAAACAATTTATTGCACGCCGGGCAAACTGGTAATTGCCCTAACTTTGCCAGGTCAGTATCCCCGTTATCCATTCCACATCCGATACATATTGTCGGATCTATCTGTCGCTGTACATGGTCGACTGGAATCTTCTTTTCGGCGAGAACAGACTCCGCACATACTCCGCATAATATTTTTTGATCCACCTTCAACGTCTCGTTAGTCTGAAATTCGCCTTCACACTTCTCGCAAATTACTTTCCGCACGATTCGTTCCTTTTTATCTATAAAACATAATATCTTGCTTTATCGCCTATATCGGTACTTAAATCTAATAAAATAAGTAAAATCTTATAAAATCTACTTTTCTGCAAGATTGTGCTTGAACATTCAAATGATATATGAGTATATTGTCACATAGTAACATATTAATGAGGATCACAATGAATAAAAACAAACAGCTACTATACGAAAAGCAAGCACAAATCGCCAAGGCGATAGCTCACCCACTGCGAATCGCAATTGTGGATTTTCTAAAAGACGGCGAGCAATGTGTTTGTGATATTGCCGAATACGTCGGCTCGGAACGATCAAACGTTTCACGACATCTTTCTGTAATGGTTAAAGCGGGCTTGTTGGATTGGCGCAAAGAAGGGCTGAAGGTCATTTACAAACTGAAATGTACCTGTATCACAGATTTCTTTTCCTGCGTAATAGAAGTTATAAAACAACAGAGCAAAGATAATGAAATTTTGCTCAAGGCACTTTAGTTCAAACACCAAGAAGTGAAAGTATTTTATGAAACGCGAATTGAAGATTCTAGCCACCCTTTCAACTGTATTTGTTGTGGCTTACGCCCTGCCGTTAGGAAATCCGAAGGTTCAGGAAGCAATTCAGGAGGCGTTCCGGTTGCTTCAATGGTATGCGAGGAATCATACACTTGCCTGTGTTGTTCCCGCACTATTCATTGCCGGAGCCATCATTACCTTCCTTTCCCAAAGCTCTGTGATACGCTATCTGGGACCGAAATCCAATCCGGTTCTGGCGTACGCAGTAGCATCCGTAGCAGGATGCGTACTGGCGGTCTGCTCCTGCAGTGTACTACCGATGTTTGCTGGAATTTACAATCTCGGTGCTGGCCTCGGGCCTGCAACAGCTTTTTTATATTCAGGTCCCGGCATAAATGTACTTGCCATTTTTCTTAGTGCCCGCGTCTTAGGTTTTTCAATTGGGGCGGGAAGATTTATCGGAGCGGTCACCTTTTCCGTCATCATCGGCCTGTTTATGGCAGCAGTATTCCATAAAGGTGAACAGGCAAAGGTACAGTCAGCCATGCAAATGTCCGAGCCGGAAAAGCCGCGCCGCCACATCAGTAAAACATCTGTTTTCCTTGCCTGCATGATTTTGTTCCTGGTTTTCAGCGACTGGTACAACCCCGGTAATGTAACCGTGCAGACAACCGACGGCCGCAATTTCAAAGCAGTAGTCATTCATGAGACCAAAGATGCAATTCGTTTCCAGCTCGAACAAAACCTCGACGAGTATGAATCAGGTGACAAAATCACATTATCCAAAAGCGATATCGTCCAAATCCAGGAGCAGAAAAGCTGGGTCATTACCGTCCATCACGTAAAGTGGCACATGGCAGGTCTGATGGGGCTCCTCGTGGCACTTATGGCGTGGCGATGGTTCGAAAAAGAAGAGCTTCGTGAATGGATGAACAATACATGGGGATTCACCAAACTTCTGGTACCGCTTCTGTTCGGTGGCGTTTTCATCGTCGGATTTGTAAGTACATTGCTGCCTGAAAAGCAGGTAGCTCAATGGGTCGGAGACAACAGCCTGAGGAGCAATCTTGTCGCCAGCGTAATTGGTGCCTTCTGGTATTTCGCCACGCTGACCGAGATTCCTATTACGCAGGCATTGATGAAGCTTGGTATGCATAAAGGACCGGTCATGGCGCTGCTTCTGGCCGGACCTGCTTTATCTCTGCCAAACATACTCGTTATTCGAAAAGTAATAGGAAACAGCAAAACAATCGTTTTTATCTTCCTTGTTGTCGTCATGTCCACTATTGTTGGCATGCTGTTCGGTATATTTTGGGGATAAGAAGAGAATCCATAGGCAGTTGGATTTAGTTAAGAAAGGAAAGAGCAAAATGTTCGAGGAGAAAATTAAAGAACTGATCGCCATCGGAGCTTCGGTTTCAGCGAATTGTCATCCTTGTATAAAGTTTCACACTGCAAAAGCCCGTGAAATGAAAATAGATGAAGCTGAAATCCAGCAGGCTATAGAGGTCGGGAAAATGGTTCGAAAAGGTGCTGCCGGCCAAATGGATAAACTGCTCGAAGAAATTCTATAATAAAATTCGAGGTATAAATAATGTCAGAATCAAACGAAAAAATCAGAGAGACGGTCCGTCAGGAATATACGAAAATCGCACAGGGCGGCTCAGGCTGCTGTGGAGCATCGTCACCTGATAAGCTTGCCGAAGGAATAGGTTACACAGGCGAAGACCTTGAAACCTTGCCGGAAGGTGCGAATATGGGCCTGTCATGCGGTAATCCGACAGCTATCGCAAATCTCAAGCCGGGACAGGTTGTGCTGGACCTCGGCAGCGGGGGCGGATTCGATGTCTTTATTGCAGCGAAAAAACTCGGGGCCACAGGCAGGGCCATCGGAGTTGATATGACGGCGGATATGGTCGGCAAGGCCAGAGCAGGGATTCCGAAATTCACCGGGAAGACAGGGCTTTCCAACGTCGAGTTTCGCTTAGGCGAAATCGAGCACCTTCCCGTAGCAGACAATAGCATCGATGTTGTCATCTCGAACTGCGTTATCAATTTATCGCCGGACAAGCAGCAGGTCTGGGGAGAGATTGCCCGCGTGCTCAAACCGGGGGGCAAGGCGTGCATCTCCGATCTCGCCCTGAAAAAACCCATACCCGAAAGCATATTAAAGTCCGTCGCGGCACTGGTCGGCTGCATAGCCGGGGCGGTCCTTTTAGACAAAACAAAAGAGATGATTAATAACGCCGGCTTGAAAATCGACAACATCACAGAAAAAGCAACCAATATCGAATTGATGCTCGATTGTCAGGACCCGCTTTATGCACAAGTCAAAGAATGCTTGCCGGAAGGAGCAAAAATCGAAGATTATGTCGTGAGCGTTGATATAACAGCGATTAAGGAATAAGCATGACAAATGACAACTCAATCCAAAATCAGGGAAAAGGCCTGAACATATTTGAAAAGTATTTGACGCTCTGGGTCGCGTTGTGTATTGCTGGCGGGATTGTGCTGGGTAAATTGGCGCCGGGCATTGCTACATATCTCGACGGTCTTGCGATTTATGTAAACAAAGCACCGGTCGTATCCATCCCGATTGCGGTATGCCTGTTCTTTATGATGTACCCTATCATGGTGAAGATTGATTTTGCCGAGGTGCTCAAAGCAGGCAAAAGCATCAAGCCGGTTGGCTTGACTTTATTTATAAACTGGGCGGTCAAACCGTTCACGATGTACGCTATATCGCTGCTGTTTCTCGGGACTTTGTTTTACGGCTTTATCGGCCCGAACGCGGTTGATCTGGTAAAGATGCCGTTCGGTTTGGACTTGCCGGTCGGAGCTACCTACGGAGCGGGAACGGTTATCGAGTCCGGAGGTATCAAGATGCTGGAAGTCCCACTCTGGCGAAGCTACTTAGCTGGCTGTATTCTGCTCGGCATCGCACCCTGCACGGCAATGGTTCTTGTATGGGGCTACCTATCCAAAGGCAACGATGGTCATACACTGGTTATGGTGGCGATTAATTCTCTGACAATGCTGATTCTTTACGGGATTCTGGGCGGCTTTTTGCTCGGCGTCGGCCGGCTGCCGGTCCCGTGGCAGGCACTCTTGCTGTCGATTGCCATCTATGTCGCCCTGCCGCTGGTGGCGGGATATTTCTCGCGAAAATGGATAATAGCAAAGAAAGGACAAACCTGGTTCAAAGAGAAATTTCTGCACATTCTCACGCCCGTTACAATTATCGCACTGCTCGTTACACTCGTCCTGCTGTTTTCATTCAAGGGCGAAGTAATTTTATCAAATCCATTGACCATCCTCTGGATTGCGATACCTCTGTTTATCCAGACCAATCTCATATTCTGGCTCGGTTACGGATTGGCGAAGATTCTGAAACTCGAATACCGCGATGCGGCACCATCAGCGATGATTGGAGCATCAAACCACTTCGAGGTAGCAATTGCCACGGCGACAATGCTGTTCGGCTTGTCCTCCGGCGCAGCTCTTGCGACGGTTGTCGGCGTTTTGATAGAGGTCCCGGTAATGCTGCTGCTCGTACGAATATGCCTGAAAACCCAGAGCTGGTTTGGAGCAGTGCAAATAAATACTGATTAGCGTGCAAAGGAGACATCATGAAAAAAATACAAATTCTTGGTACCGGCTGCCCCAAATGCAAGAAACTTGCTGAAAACGCCGAAGCGGCAGCAAAGCAGCTAGATCTCGAATTCGAGATTGAAAAAGTATCGAATATCAATGAAATGATGAAATTCGGCGTAATGATGACGCCCGCTCTGGTTATAGACGGCGAAGTTAAGATTGTCGGCAAAGTGCTGTCGCCGGATGAAATCAAACAAATGCTCGGATAATCAGATTTGATCCAATAGTGAACTTAATATTATTACAGGGAGAAAGCCATGACTGAAAAAAGCAAAAACGAATGTGCTGGTGGCCTTAAGCTGATATTTGCATGCTCCGGAGCAGCCGACGTCGGGGAAATTTCCGACCGTGCGGCAAGGAACATGTCAAAGGACGGAACAGGCAAAATGTTCTGCCTGGCGGGAATTGGAGGTCGCATCGAAGGGATTATGAAAACGACCGGAACCGCCTCGAAGATTCTAGCCATAGACGGTTGCGAGCTGGATTGCGTCAAAAACTGCCTTAAACAAGCCGGATTCGACCAATTCGAACACTTCCGTGTCACCAACCTCGGACTGGAGAAAGGAAATGCCGAGGTCAATAATGAAAACATTTCGAAAGTTGTGTCTAAAGCTAAAGACATGCTGGCACCGGCTGTTTAGGCAAATTCAAAAGTCTCAGAAAGGAATATCGACCATGAATAAAGCAATAAAAATCGTAATTGTTGCTGTTCTAATTTCCGCAGTGATTGTTGCAATTGCTGTGAAGCAAAATAGATCCGGCAGTGATTTAGTTCCAGCGGAATTAAAGCCCAAGCAGCTCACGGGAAAGGGCCTGCCCGTAATGATTGATCTTGGCTCGGACCAATGTATCCCTTGCAAAATGATGGCGCCCATTCTCGAAGAGCTAAAGACCGAATATGCAGCTAAAATGTCGGTCCATTTCCTCGACGTCCGCAAACTTCCGGCCCTGTCGAAACTATACGGAATAAAGCTCATCCCCACGCAGATTTTCTACGATGCTTCTGGCAAAGAACTCTTCCGCCACGAAGGCTTCTATTCCAAAGAGGATATACTTGCAAAGTGGAAAGAATTCGGTGTTGAGCTGTCAGTCCCGGTCGCGCAAGCACAAGCGTTTGAGCGACTCGTGCCCGCCCTGGCGGATGGTCGCGCCAGGGACCAAATCTGCTACATGTGCGACGGTGATATCAGCACAAAAACACTCGTGACGGTGCAGACCGGCAAAGGGCTGGTCCGGCTGTGCTCGCCCCACTGCTATTTCATAATGTATTCCTGCCTGACAGAAGATAAAACCGATTTTGAGAAAAAGGTCTCCGTGACAGACTGGGTTATGAGTAAATCCGTGCCGGCAACCAATGCCGTTTACGTTTACGACATGGATGACAAGACCGGAAAGCCTGTTGTCAAAGCCTTTGCCGACAGCAACAAGGCCGAAACGGAGCAGAAATCCGCATCCGGCAGCATAATCAAATGGGAGATTCTGAAGGACAAGGAATTAGCCACCCGTTGCGGCTTCTGCGACCGGGCGGTTTACCCCCAGGACGCCGCGAGGGTTATAGCTGCAGGGCTCCATACATGGGGCTGCTGCTCGCACTGCGCACTGGGCGTCGCTGCAAGGACCGGCAACGATATCGAAGTCCGCGAAAAAGACCGCCTGACCGGCGAGGAAATTATCGTCAAAACGCTGGACGGCAAGGTAGCCTCCCTGAAGCCGGCGACCGCCGTAGCGTGGTTCGGCCAGCGGCAAAAGCCGGATGGAACCCGGGGCTCTGCCGGATGTTTCCACCAGGGCTTCTTTGTCAATGCGGAGAACCTTAAAAAATGGGTCGAGCAGAATCCTTACGAAACAGGCAGTCTCATCAGCATCAGTCAGGCCCTGGCTGATAAGATGAAACTAACGCCCCAGCAGATTCAAAAGGCCTGCAAGATCGGAGAATGTGTCCCAAAATAAAATTGTCCGACCCGCAAAATACCTTATGCGGAGTCAAATTTTAGGAGCATAAAAGTGAAAAGTCGCAATATTGTTACAATCGCGTGCCTGTCTTTAGCCGCACTGGCGATACTAGTTCAGGCGAGCGAAACTAACCGTACGGCGAATCCGTCTTCGCCTAAAAAACATCTCGTCGAGGACCTTTATCCGGGCCTGACAACGGGAGCCCTGGCTTTCGCATCCGCATCAATTCTACCGGAAGGAACATTGCTCAAAGCCGGCGATCTCGTTATTAACGACAAAGAGCTAACCGAAAAAATCGCAGGGGCCGACGAGAAAATGCAGCCGACTCTAAGGAAAAATTCTTTTTTCGTTCTGGAGCAAATGGCAACATTCAATCTGCTTCTGGCTGAGGCGAAAGCGGCGGCAGCAAAAAGCGGCGATGACATCTCGCAAAAAACCGAACAGGCAGTCATCCAGGATCATCTGCGAAGCTTAATGAAAACGCTTCAAGTCACCGACGATGAAATCACGGTCTTCTACAACGGCAACGCCGGAATGTTCGGCGGCGCCACCCTGTCGCAGGTCAAGACACAAGTCGGGCAATTCCTGCTCCAGCAGAAACAGCAGGAGCTCATCAATGAGCGCATACGAACCATCGGCCGCAGAATACCGATTGAAATCTCCACCCCATGGCTGAATGCCCAGGCGGTATCGGCAAAGGACAATCCCGTTGACAAAGCCCGCGACAACGGCAGAGCATCCCTGATCGATTTCGGCTCAACAGGCTGCGTACCGTGCAAGATGATGGAGCCGATACTCGAAACACTAAGCAAAAAATATAAGGACAAGGTTAACGTTCTCTTCATTAACGTAACAGAAGAACCGATACTTGCTTCTCGCTACGGCGTACAGTCTATTCCAGTACAGATTTTCTTCGACAAGGCCGGCAGAGAATTTTTCCGCCATGTAGGCTTTTTCCCGCAGGAGCAGATCGAAACAAAAATATCGGAAATGGAAAATAAATAGCGTATGGAAAAACTTTTTACAACGCTGACACATGCCGTCGAGGGCACCGCAGCAATTGCTCTGGCCGCAGCATTTATTTGGGGGATATTGAGCATACTTCTCAGCCCGTGTCACTTATCGAGCATCCCACTTATCGTCGGATTCATAGGCCAGCAGGGAAAAATGTCCACTAAACGTGCCTTTATTACATCAACACTTTTTGCCATCGGAATTCTCATTACAATTGGAGCAATCGGAGCGGTAACCGCCGCCTTGGGCAGAATGATTGGAGACGTTGGCCGCTACGGCAATTATTTTGTCGCCGTCATTTTTTTCATAGTCGGCCTGATTCTTCTGGATGTTATCCCCATGCCTTTTTCAGGGGCGGGCCAGGTCGGCTTCAAACGCAAGGGCCTGCCGGCCGCTTTCATTCTCGGACTCGTCTTCGGCATTGCGCTGGGGCCGTGCACTTTCGCATTTATGGCACCGATGCTCGGCGTAACATTTAAAGTCGCCTCAACGAACCTGGCCTATGCCATCGCCCTGCTGTTCATCTACGGTGTAGGCCACTGCTCAGTAATTATCTTTGCCGGAACCTGCACCGAACTTGTCCAGCGCTATATGAACTGGAACGAGAAATCCAAAGGAGCAATCATTCTCAAAAGAATCTGCGGCGTCCTCGTCCTGCTCGGCGGCCTTTACCTGATTCTCATAGCTGCTTAATAATATCCTGCCTCGAATTCATTTTTTCTGGCATCGTGTATGTAATTTGTTATAGTATCGAACTGTCATCCCTGCGAAAGCAGGGATCCCTGAACGTAACGGTTTTGGTGGATTGCTTTCGCGGGAATGACTGTGTGATGCAGGAATTAACTACGACAGGTTTTTGTCCCAACACAATTTAATGGAGTATAATTAATGAATCCAGGTATTTTTAAGGCATATGACATCAGGGGTATATATCCAGACGATCTTAATGAGGAGGATGCGTGGAAAATAGGCTGTGCTGCGGCTCGATATTTGAGGTCTCTTCTTCGGGGTTACCAGCGGGGCCAAGCTGCTTCTCAATCGCTATGCGTCGGCCGCGACATGAGAACACACAGCGAAGCGATAGCTCAAGCACTTATCACAGGAATGAATTCCACAGGCGCAAATGTAATAGACATAGGAATGATTGATACACCACAGATGTATTTCGCGATTAACCATCTTGGTACGTGCGGCGGTGTTCAGGTTACTGCTTCGCACAACCCTGCCAATTATAACGGATTCAAGATATCCGGACTGGAAGCCAAGCCGATCGGCGGCGACACCGGTCTGAAAGATATAGAACATATAGCAATGGCTCTTCTTCATACAAAGGGCAAGGTGACCGGTTCGGTCGAAAGTCGCGATTTGACCGCCGAATACAAAAAGCACGTACTGAAGTTTCTCAGGTCGAATGTAAAGAAGATGAAAATCGCTGTCGATGCCTCCAATGGAATGGCGGGCAAGATGGTGCCGGCGCTTTTCGACAAGTTGCCTGTGAAAATTATCGAAATTAACTTTAAGCACGACGGTACATTCAAACACGAGCCAAATCCCCTTGTCGAAAGCAATCTGGCCGAACTGAAAGCGGCAGTAAAGAAAAACAAGTGTAATTTCGGTGTATGTTTCGACGGTGACGCCGATAGGCTGATGATGGTTGACGAGAAAGGAGATACTATCGGTTGTGACCTGATGACTGCATTAATGGTGCCATATTTCCTCGAAAAAGAGCCGAAATCGACAGTCGTTTACGATTTACGCAGCAGCAGGATTGTCGTCGAAGAAATCATTAAACACGGCGGCACACCGAGAAGAGAAAGAGTCGGGCACGCTTTTATGAAGAAAGCCCTTCGCGATTCCCACTCGATATTCGGAGGAGAGCTTTCGGGACACTTCTATTACCGCGACAATTTCTATGCCGACTCGGCAATGATTACATTAGTGCACGTGATAAATATTATCAGCGAAACAAAAGTACCGATAAGCAAGCTAATCAGCCCGCTTCGAAGATACCACAGCAGCGGAGAAATGAACTTCGAAGTGGAAAACAAGCAGTCCAAAATGGACGAGCTTACAAGAAGATACAACGATGGGCAAATCGACCACCTGGACGGAGTGACAATCGGCTACAAAGACTGGTGGTTTAATTGCAGACCGAGCAATACCGAGCCGCTGCTGAGGTTAAATGTGGAAGCAAAGAGCAAAGAACTGCTGGATGAAAAGCTCTCCAAAATAACTGAACAACTCGGCAAACCGGTATGACCAAATGGTCTTTAGACACAAAATCCTGTACTTTAGGAATTTAAAGCATTGCATTGGAGAAACCAATTGTGAGGGAATTGATTATTAGTGTGTCCGGACTGCGTGGCATCGTCGGGGAAAGTCTGACACCAGATGTAGCCATTCGTTATGCGAGTGCCTTTGCGAGTACAATACCCCAAGGTCGAGTCGTTGTAACACGCGACGGCCGCGTAACAGGAAGAATGCTGGCGAATGCTTTATTCAGTGGTTTGTGCGCGACCGGCCACCAGGTCATTGACGCAGGCATTGCCGCGACACCAACCACCGGAATTCTAATTCGGCAGCATAAAGCCGCCGGTGGAATCCAAATATCCGCCAGCCACAACCCACCGCCTTACAACGGGCTGAAGCTATTCGGGTCCGACGGCAGGATTTTAACAGCGGCAGCAGGCGAACCAGTAACCGAACGATACCGCTCAGGGAATATGACATGGGTCACTCACGACCGTATCGGTAGCGTTGTGTCCTGCGAAGATACCATCAGCAAACACGGCGATCTTGTCCTGGCGACGGTCGATGTCGATAGAATCCGGAGCAAGGGGTTTAAGGTTTTCCTTGATTCGAATCATTCTTCAAGTGCAATGCTCGGACGATATCTTCTCGAACAATTGAATTGTGATCTCATACATGTGGGCGCCGAACCTGACGGCTGTTTCTCTCATGCGCTCGAACCAACTGAAGAGAACCTTCGAGAGGCTTGCAGCCAGGTAAGTGCTGCCGGAGCAAATGTCGGTTTTTTCCCTGACCCGGACGGGGACCGCCTGGCGGTTGTGGATGAAACAGGCCGATATATCGGTGAAGAGTACACACTTGCCCTCTGCGTCGATCACATTCTGCGCCAGCATCCCGGCACTGTAGTCACCAACGTGGCGTCAAGCCGGATGGCTGAAGATATTTCGCTACGATACGGTGTGCCGTTCATTCGCTCCAGAGTCGGAGAAGCAAATGTTGTTGAAGCTATGCTCGCTCACAACGCTGTCATTGGAGGCGAAGGCAATGGCGGTGCGATTGATCCACGCGTCGGTTACGTGCGAGACAGTTTTGTCGGGATGGCGCAGATTCTGGATGCCATGGCGGTGCGCGAGGTGAAATTGAGTCAGATCGTTGATGAGCTTCCCCGCTATTATATTCAAAAACGTAAACTGAAGCTCGACCGAGATGAGCTGCCGGCCGCAGTCGAAATCCTCAAGGAGCATTTCCCAGATGCCCGGCTGGAGGAATCGGCCGGCATACGTTTCGTCTGGGACGACAAATGGCTGCTGCTCCATCCCAGCAATACCGAGCCCATTGTCAGGCTTATCGCCGAAACCAAGTCAGTTGACGAGACCAACGCCCTGTGTGACAAAGCAACGGAAGTCTTGTTTGCCATGAAACATTAGCGATAATTTAATACTTATCAGAGGGATACAGATTACCATCCGCTCTGAGAATAATGGAACGAAGAATTATGGAAATTAACACGAAAACATTTCAGACGCCGAACGGCCTCGTCGA
>Ga0209536_100002875_pt1 | contig 27920 bp, 17 predicted proteins | sample DeeMarSeWOR28_12_FD_187461 | JGI IMG/M metagenome (GOLD analysis project Ga0209536, IMG submission 187461) | Marine sediment microbial communities from White Oak River estuary, North Carolina - WOR-2-8_12 (SPAdes) (version 2) | ecosystem: Environmental > Aquatic > Marine > Intertidal zone >... | reverse complement strand
CAACAGAAAGCGGAGAAAAGGGTTATGCCCTGCTTCAGATCGGCTACGGGCTCCCCCAGACGTTTTTTTGGGGCGGCCAGCAGGATGAAAGGGCGAAACGCATGGCCGGGCTGATCCTCAATTATTTTTCCGTATCCACCACCGGCAAGGTATACGGCGGAGCACCCACAAAAACCTACAAATACAGCCCGGCCAACCTATCGATCGAAGTGCCCATGCAAGGCGTCATGCCCAATGAGCAAATCGGCGGCATTGTCAAAGCCGCTTCCAAAATTGCTGTTGCACATTGTCCCTGCCGCCTGTCGGCAAAAATCTTAGGCCGCACAGATTGCCCCCACAGCCTCGAAGTCTGCATTAAATATGATGAACTGGCAGAATTTGTCGTCGATAAAGGACTGGCGCGCTCAATTTCCCAAGATGAAGCCAACCACATCTTAATGAACTGTGAAAAGGAAGGGCTGGTTCACATGGTTGACAACGCTCAGGGGCAGATAAAGCATACATGCAACTGTTGCGGGCACTATTGCTGGAATGTGGGCATCATCAAACGCCGCAAGATTGCGCGAGACCAGCTGATGGCCGTATATTTCATACGGGAGACCGAATTGGATGAATGTGTCGGCTGTGGCAGCTGTGCCGAGATTTGCCCGGTCGACGCCGTGGAGATGGTTGACGAAAAACCCAGCGTGGATCAGGACTGGTGCATCGGCTGTGGCGTATGCGCGGTTTCATGTCCGGCAAAGGTGATCTCAATCAGGCGCCGTCTGGAGGATCGGGCTCCGGCGACCTTCAACGATCTGCACCAGCGTATCCGAATAGAAAAAGGCCTTCAATAAATGAGATACAGGGTTTTTTCACCACGGCCTGCACCCCCGGGGCGGTCCCCCGCGGACGGCAGCAAATGATATCATGTTTGCATAGGTTCCCCAATAATCCCATCTTTTGGATAGAAACCCGTCGCAAGTCTTTTCCTCTTCAGAAAATATGCCGGCAAGATTTTTGCCATTATTGAACAATCACGGGAAGAATTTGGTCAAACTACATAAAAATTATGTAGTAATTTACATAATATCCTGAAAACGATTACATACAATTTAGGCCTTGCTTATCCCGGTTTGAGATACCGTAGCGCTAACTACCTAAAATATTTACAGACAATTACCGCAAATTCATTTGGCATAAAGCTTGCTTTTAGTGAACATGATTACACGCGGAAGAGGCCTCTCCTTCAAAACCAATTTCTTCAAAAGTTATATAAAGGTGGATTTACTTTGTTCGATATCATTTCTAGAAGTGGTTTCAAAACCTCAGATCGCGCCGAAGCTCAAGGCGCGGGCCGACAAAAAAGCCCAGTTCGCCGGAGGCGGATGAGCTCTTTATTTTGAGGAGGCGCGCAATCCGACTGAAACGGATTAGATGGGGTTTTGAAACCGCCTCTTAGCACGGATGCATTGGTCAACCTGGATAAGATAGAAATCGACAAAGAAGGAAAAATTTCGACCAGCAGCAATCAAGAGGAGTTGAATTTGAGCAACGGGGAAGAGGAAATCTTAATAAAAGACAGAGGTGGATCCCGATCCGGCGAAGATAGGAGACAAAATATGGTACCCTACGGTGGCCCCGAAAGAAGAGCTGGCCGCGATCGCAGAAAGGGCTTTGATCGAAGAAGCGGACTGGCAAGACGAAGAGGACTGGATCGCAGAAGAGACCATTGGGACGCTGCCGGCATTGAGCGACGGGATGTTTTCAGGCGAAACGACCAATCCCGCAGCTGATTTTTCAATACCCGACCCCAAATATCGCTGCCGTGTTAGAGCAGGAATTAAAAAGGAAAAGGTAATTTATCCAACCAAAGATGCGGAGGCCTCTAGCTGTCAAATGTCTAAACATGATAAGAGAGCTAGTAAACGATTAACCTATGACGCGCCGGTAACGATTGAAAATTGCGATACAGGAGAGTACTTTTACGGCAGAATGTATAACTACAGCCTGGGGGGTATGTATTTTGAGACGGATTATCCCCTTCAGCCCGGCACAGAAATTCGCGTTGCCATCAGGAAGTCGGCCAATGGCCCCGGCTTCGAGCATTTTCGAGCAAAAGTAAGATGGTGTGAAGAAATATCAGAGGCTGTTGTATTGTATGATTACGCTGTAGGGGTTCAGTATGCCTTTGCGTTTTCCCACCCGAAGAAAAGTAAAAAACTAAGGGTTATCCAGGGTGGGACGCGAGAGGCAAACGACTGACCTTTAAAGATCGTAAGCAAACTGCGAATTAAATTCGTTTTTTGGAATAATGGGATGTTGGGAAAAAGGGGGAAGTAAAGTAAATTATTAAAACGTTTGTTAGTTTCCTCCCTTTCAGTAATGAATAATAAATAAACCCCATCATCGACTTCCTCCTGAAATCTCCGGCATTCCATTATTCCAATATCTTAAGCTCGATTTTTTTCAACACCCGTTGCCCCTCCATCGCCAGCCGGATGGCAGCTCAATAGAGCAAAAGGCAAATATGCCCCCCAATGCCATCCGGGTGGCGTTTTTATTTTAAGCTCATTTCCCGATTAGGTGAAGTCAACTAAGCGAGGGGCCGGAGTTTTTTTAATTTGCGCAATGCCCCCGGGCGGGCGGTCAACGATGATCAAGGGGATGAGGAATTTATTTCTGATCCGGCGGGTATTTGGCTCTGAACGTCTGCCGTCGTTCTTTTCTTTTCCTAATTTTCTGATCCTGCAAACTGCGGCGATCATTGCCGCTGCGGCGGTGCCGGCGCGATCTTCTCTCGGGAAAATGTTCCGAAGAAGACCTTTGCCGGCGATCGGGCAATGTCCGTCGACCACCTCTGTCTTTTATTTTGTGAATATCTACAGGATCTTCCATAGGCGCCAGGATGGTATTATGCGCCCAAAGCACGCAAGGCCAGAGCACGTGAAAAAATACGGTTGCCTGCATTGCCGGCTGATTATTCCGGCAAAATTAAATTTTAATTAAATTCTTGCAGTTATCAACCATTTTGTCAAGAAAGAAAAAGCGGCCGTACATTGTCCGCGCAACCGGATTGCCGTCGGGAAGCCTACCGGCAGGTCAATAGCAGATGCGACACCTTTGCCTCCACATCCGGGAGCCTTATGATTGCTTGTCAAAGCGGGTATGCCTGCCGTTAAAGGTCTTCGGTCAAATCGTCGTGATGCTACAGTAATTTCTTGACTGCGGCGATAACCGCATCATAATCAGGTTCTTCGGCGATTTCCTTTACCAGCTGAAAGTAGCGGACAATACCCTCCCTGTCCACAACAAAAACCGCCCGGGCAAGCAACCGCAATTCTTTGATCAACACACCATAGGCATTGCCAAAGGCAACCTCGCGGTGGTCCGAAAGGGTTGTCACCTTGTCCACGCCCGCCGCACCGCACCATCGTGTCTGCGCGAAGGGAAGATCCGCACTGATTGTGAGGATCGCAACATCTGCTCCAAGATTCGCAGCTTCCTGGTTAAACCGGCGGGTCTCCATATCACAGACCGGAGTGTCCAGGGAGGGAACAGTGCAGATTACGCACACCTTGCCGCGGTATGATGACAGCTTTACCGGGCTCAGGTCGTTGCCCAGAACCTCAACATCCGGTGCTTTGTCTCCAACATTAGGCGCTGCGCCCACAAGCGTCAAAGGGTTGCCCCGCATCGTTACAGCTTCAGGTTTTTCTACCATTTTCATCTCCTTTCCTGTTGACTGACCTATAGAAATAGTCGAAATATGGCTGCATGGCCCTGCAGCAAGCTGCAGGCAGCAAATATTAATAACCAACATAATGCCTTTTTCTTTCAAATCAAGTTCTACGCCTGGCCCGGCAAATTCGATAATTATAGCCCCGGCATGCCTCTCATCTGCCCTCTTCAGAATTCAGCTCATGCTTGCAGCATCGATTGTCAATCGCTTGAGGTTGACTAATAATTCTGCGGGCTTAAATTACCTTAAGTAAGCTTTGCCCCGATGGTGCGTCAAAAGCTTCAAATCGTGAGGGTGGATGCACGAAAATGGGCACGATGAAAAAGACAATCAAAGGAATGGTAACATGAGAGCGCGACAATTCGCTTGCATGATTCTGGGGCTGATTCTTTGCATCCGCGTTGCGGCCGACATCCGGTCTTGGGCGGCAACCGTAAAGGGCATTGACCACACCATCTATGCGGAGCTGCTTGGCAAATACGTCAGCAATGGCCGCGTCGATTATTCAGGATTTAAATCGGAAGAAGCCAATCTGGATAGATATCTGGAAAATCTGGCCGCCGTAGATACTCAGAATCTTGCCCGCGGGGATCAATTTGCCTTCTACATCAACGCTTACAACGCCTGGACAATAAAGCTGATCCTGACAGGATATCCCGGCGTTCAATCCATCAAGGATCTTGCGGGCCTTTTCCAGAGTCCCTGGAAGAAAAAAATCGTTCGGATTGATCGAAAGGTGGTTACCCTCGATCACGTCGAACACAACATTCTCAGGCCCCGCTTTAAAGATCCGCGTATCCATTTTGCCATCAACTGCGCCGCGAAAAGTTGCCCACCACTGAGATCCGAACCTTACACGGGAGAGCGCATCGACCAGCAGCTTGATGATTCGACCGCAAAATTTCTCAACAGCACGAGCAGTTATCGAATTGAAGGCAACACTTTTTATGTCAGCAGAATATTCAAATGGTTCGCGCAAGACTTCGGCAACGATGTTCTTCAATTTTATATGCAATACGCATCAGAGGGTTTAAAGAAAAAATTGGAGGCGAATAAAAGCCGTTTAAAAATTGCATATCTGGACTACGATTGGGGGCTCAATGGGCAGTAAGGACAACTATAGCACAACAAAGGGATGATCAAAATGGGAGACTATGAATACGACATCGGAATTATCGGCGGCGGGGCCGGGGGCCTGACGATCGCTTCCGGGGCGGCTCAGCTGGGCGCCAAGACCCTGCTGGTGGAAAAGGAAAAGGAACTCGGCGGAGATTGCCTGCACTACGGTTGCGTGCCCAGCAAAACCCTTATCAAGACGGCCCATGTTTACCACCAGATGAAGCATGCCGAAAAATTCGGCCTGCCGGCCATCAAAGTGCCGCCGGTGGATTTCAGAGAGATATCGGAGAGGATAAAATCCGTTATCCGTATCATTCAAAAACACGATTCCGAAGAAAGGTTTTGCAGCCTTGGGGCTAAAGTCGAATTTGGCATCCCGAGTTTTTACGATGAGCACGCCATTCGGTTAAACGGCAAAACCATTTCAGCCAAAACATGGGTGGTTGCAACCGGTTCTTCGCCCGTCGCACCTCCAATCAAAGGTCTCGATAAAACTCCTTATCTAACCAACAAGGACATATTCTATCTTGATCATCTGCCTAAATCCATGATCATCCTGGGTGGTGGGCCGATTGGCTGTGAAATGTCCCAGGCGTTCAGCCGTCTGGGGACCAAAGTGTCCGTCGTGGATATGGCACCACAGATTCTGACAAGAGAAGACGATGATATGTCGAAAACCCTTTACGAGGTTCTCAGTTCCGAAGGTATCGACTTTTACCTTCAATCCACGGTTGAAGAAGTCAACGACCTGGGCGCTGAAAAAGAGGTTAGAATCAGGACTTTAAATGGCAGCGTTGCCAGCATCAGGGCCGAAACGATCCTGGTTGCTCTCGGAAGGGCGGCCAATGTCACTGATCTGGGATTGGAAAACACCGGCGTCGAATTTGACGATCGGGGAATAAAGGTAGACAAACGCCTGCGAACCCGTCATAAACACATATATGCAGCCGGTGATGTCAACGGTGGGTATCAGTTTACCCATGCCGCCGGGTATGAAGGCGGAATCGTCGTCAGCAATGCCATCGTTCGTCTTCCCCGCAAAGCCGATTACACCTTTTTGCCCTGGTGCACCTACACCGATCCACCGCTGGGCAGCATCGGGATGAACGAGAAACGGGCCAAGGCGGCTGGAATCAATTATCAGCTCTGGATCGAAGAATTTAAAAACAACGACCGCAGCCTGGCCGAGGGCGAACAGATCGGCAAGATTAAAATGATTCTTGATGAAAAGGAGAAGCCCATCGGGGTTCAGATTTTGGGTCCCCATGCCGGCGATTTGCTCGGTGAATGGGTTGCCATTCTAAACGGAAAGGTAAAACTTTCGACGCTCGCCGCCGCTGTTCACCCTTACCCCACCATCGGAGAAATCAATAAAAGGATTGCCGGAGCATACTTTTCACCGAAGATTTTTTCTGAAAAAATACAGAAGGGTCTGAAGTTCTTTTTCCATCTCAAGGGCAGGGCCTGCGGGCCGGAAACATGAAAAAGGGGTACCAAATGGGTGAAAACAGCTTGAATCCAGATGAGATGTTGAATGCACTGGCTGCAGCAAACGCACCCGATCTGGGCGTCGATCCGGAAAGCTGCATTATGCCCCGGGGCAGCGACCCGTGCACCGTTGTCATCCTGGGTGCCACCGGTGATTTGACCGCCAGGAAACTCATTCCCGCCCTGTATGATTTGTATTTGAACAATGCTTTGCCGAAGCCTTTTTTAATTGTCGGCTGTGGGCGCACAACATTTGACGACACGGCCTTCAGAGAAAAAATGAGGTGCGCGCTGCAAAAAGCAGGCAAACTGGACCCAGCCAAATGGCCCGAATTTGCAGCAGCCTTGCATTATCGGGTCATCGATTATGAAAATCTCGAATCCTACAAGTCGCTGGCGAAATCCCTAAAAGACCTCGACAGCCGCTTTAACACCCGCGGAAACCGAATGTTCTACACGGCCTTGCCGCCGGCTTTATATTCGTCTGCGGCCACATTGGTCGGGCGGGCAGGTTTGAGTGTCGAAAAGACAAACGCAAACGGATGGTCGCGAATAGTCATCGAAAAACCTTTTGGCAGCGATCTGGACACTGCCCGCAAGCTGGACAAAACCATACGCGAGCATTTCCATGAACATCAGATTTTTAGAATCGATCATTACCTGGCCAAGGAAACCGTCCAAAACGTCCTGATGCTCCGGTTTGCAAACTCGCTGTTTGAGCCCATATGGAACCGCAGATACGTGGATTATGTCAACATCACTGCCACCGAAACCCTTGGCGTGGAGCATCGCGCCGGATACTATGAGCAAGCCGGTGTCTTAAGGGACATGTTTCAGAATCACATGATGCAGCTTTTAGCCTTAACTGCGATGGAGCCGCCCTCGCGCTTCGAGGCAGATTTGGTTAGAGACGAAAAAATTAAGGTGTTTCGCGCGCTGAGACCTTTCCCGGTGCAAAATCTGAGCGATTATCTGGTACTCGGGCAATACCGGGCCGGCCACATCAATCACGAACCGGTGCGGGGTTATCGTGAAGAACCTGGCGTCAGCCCTGACTCGCTGGTGCCCACCTATGCCATGATGAAAGTTTATCCGGATAACTGGCGCTGGCAAGGCGTGCCTTTTTACATGACTTCAGGCAAACGGCTGAAGGAAAAGATTACCGAGATCGCTATTCAGTTTAAAACGGTGCCTCACTCCATGTTCCGTCATACGCTGGGTGAAAAAATCATCGCCAATCGATTAAGCCTGGGAATCTATCCGGAGGAAAAAATTAGATTGACATTTCAAACAAAAAATCCCGGGGCCAAAGTCTGCCTGCGAACCGTAACCATGGACTTTCATTACCGGCAGAATTACTCGGGTCCCGCATTCGATGCCTATGAGACCGTGCTGGTCGATTGCATGCTGGGCGACCAAATGCTTTTCTGGCGACAGGATGGTGTCGAAAGAAGTTGGGCTTTTTTGACCCCTATCCTGGATGCCTGCGAAAACTGTGATGACCGGGGCAAATTGCTTCATTTCTATGCGTCGGGAAGCTCCGGCCCCGAGGAAATAAGAAGGCTTTTTCAGGCTCAAACCCCGAATTGACGGCCCAACATGGATAGGATCTTAAAACCGCCCAAAACCAGTCTAAAGTCTGCGCGCCAAAATGCATCTTGCCAATATTGCCTGAGATGGGTTATTGAGATGAAGGAAAAAAAATGGTAGCCGCGAGAGATCAATTTTCCGGCAATCGGAGCAAAGCGATCGTAAAAGCCGCCGTTTTTGTGGTTTTTATCTTGACTGCAATCATTTTGGTCCGGTTCACACCCCTAAAAGACTACCTCGCGCCAGAATCTCTGGGGCGCGTTCTTGACACGGCCGGGTTGTGGGCGCCTGTTGTCTTCATTTTTCTTTATGCGGCCGGGGTTTGTCTGTTTTTGCCGGGCACACTTTTAACCGGACTTGGCGCTGCGATTTTTGGAGCCTATTGGGGATTTTTATATGTCTGGTTTGGGGCGATGATTGGCGCCAGCGCAGCATTTTGGATCGGACGAAACCTGGGAAGAGAATTTGCGGCTTCGCTGATCGGAGACAAACTTAAAAAATATGATGAAGCCATCGAACGCAACGGATTTGCCACAGTTTTATACCTGCGCCTGATCTATTTTCCGTTTACACCCATGAATTTCGGTATGGGCTTGACCCGGGTTCGTTTTTGGGACTATTTTTTTGGAACCGGTCTGGGAATTATCGTAGGGACTTTTATTTTTACTTTTTTTATTGGAACCATAAAAGATGTATGGGCATCGGGCAATTGGACTGAACTTATTTCATTCAAGGTTTTCTTCTCAATTGCCCTGTTTGCCTTTTCGTTTTCCATCCCCAAAATTATCAAAAAAATCAGAAAAGCGGATAATTAACCCGGAACACGAACCGGGACTATTTCTGATCTGTGTTTTTGGCGATGTCAATCTTGCAAAAAACAATTTTCCAAGTGACAGGGGGGTCGAATGACAAAAAAACTGGATGAGTTATGTATCAATACGATTCGAATGCTTGCTGCCGACAGCGTGGAAAAAGCCAATTCCGGACACCCCGGAATGCCGATGGGTGCGGCCTCCATGGCCTATGTGCTCTGGACGCGATTTTTGCGGCACAACCCCCGCAACCCCGGCTGGCCAGACCGGGATCGCTTCATACTTTCGGCCGGTCATGGCTCGATGCTGCTGTACGCGCTTTTGCATCTGACCGGATATGATCTGCGCCTGGAGGAGCTCAAAAACTTCCGCCAATGGGGTAGCCAGACCCCGGGCCACCCTGAATACGGCTTGACGCCGGGGGTTGAAACAACCACCGGCCCTTTAGGGCAGGGTCTCGCCACCGGTGTCGGCATGGCGATTGCCGAGCGATACCTTGCGGCTCACTTCAACCGTCCTGAAAATGAGATCGTCAATCACCACATCTATGGAATTGTGAGCGACGGCGACCTGATGGAAGGCGTATCCCACGAAGCGGCTTCTCTGGCAGGGCATCTGAGGCTTGGCAAGTTAATCTACCTGTATGATGACAACCATATCTCCATCGAGGGCAGCACGGATCTGACATTTACCGAAAACCGCGCGGGACGATTTGTAACCTACGGCTGGCATGTGCAAAAGGTTGCCGATGCAAACAACCTGGAGGCGATGAGCCAGGCCATCCTCGAAGCCCAGAAAGAAGCCCAAAGGCCATCTCTTATTGCCGTTCGAACCCACATCGGTTATGGCAGCCCCAATAAACAGGATACCGCCGGTGCCCATGGGGAGCCGCTGGGTGCGGAAGAAATCAAAAACACCAAAGAAAACCTGGGGTGGCCCCTGGAGCCCAATTTTCTGATTCCCGAAGAAGCATTGCAGCATTTCCGTCTATGCATCGATAAAGGCCAAAAACTGGAAGACCGCTGGCAGGAGGATTTTCAGACCTATCAGAGGAATTTTCCCGAGCTGGCCCATGAATGGCAACGATGGATCAATGGCCAATTGCCGCAGGATTGGCAGAAAAAGATTCCAAACTTTGCAGCAGATGAGAAGGGGACCGCCACTCGGGTTTCATCGGGTACCGTTCTGAATGCCCTTGCATCTCAGGTTCCGAATCTGATCGGCGGGTCAGCAGATCTGGCGCCATCCAACAAAACGCTTATAAACGGCGAAGCGGATTATCAGCCCGATGATTACAGGGGACGCAATCTCAGATTTGGTGTCCGCGAACATGCCATGGGGTCTGTTCTAAACGGCATGGCATTGCATGGGGGCCTGATACCCTACGGCGGCACTTTTCTGGTTTTTTCCGATTATATGCGTCCGGCCATTCGCCTGGCGGCGCTGTCGCGCCTGAAGGGAATCTATATTTTCACCCATGACAGCATCGGGCTGGGAGAAGATGGCCCGACGCATCAGCCAATCGAGCACCTGGCTGCCCTCAGAGCCATTCCCAATCTTACTGTCATCCGGCCCTGCGACGCCAATGAAACTGCCCAGGCCTGGCAGGTTGCCTTGCAGTCTCAAAACGGTCCGGTTGCTCTGGTTTTAACCCGGCAGAGTGTTCCCACCTTAGATCGCAAAAAATTTGCCCCGGCCGAGGCCTTACATAAAGGCGCGTATATCCTCAGCGGGACGGCGGACAAAAAACCGGAAATGATCCTGCTCGCCAGTGGATCGGAAATAGAGATTGCACTGCAGGCATCAGAAAAATTGGCGGACAGGGGATTGGCGGTCCGGGTGGTCAGCATGCCGTCCTGGGAATTATTCGAAGGCCAATCGGAAGATTATCGCCGTCAGGTGCTGCCCGCCGATATCAAGGCCAGAGTAGCCATTGAAGCCGGCACCCCCCTGGGCTGGCATCGCTATGTGGGGGATCAGGGTCAAATCGTGGCCCTGGATCACTTCGGCGCCTCGGCACCTTATAAAGTTCTCTATGAAAAATTCGGGCTCACCTGTGATCGCGTGGTGGAAAAAGCACTTGCATTGGTAGGAAATTTGGATAAATAACCAGAAGATGTCTCAAAAACGATCCAAAATACGGGATCATGTCAACCAAAAAGAAGCATTCTGTTTTAGCAGCTGATATCGGGGGAACCAAAACCAATCTGGGGCTGTTCATAAAGGGCAAGACCCGGCCCTTGCCCACTGCGCTGAAAAGCTACGCCAATCGAAGTGCAAGTGGTATAGCAAGCCTTATCGCGGATTTTATTGCCGAACACCCCGCCGATATCAGAGGCGCCTGTTTGGGTGTTGCCGGCCCCGTTGAAGATGGCTGCTGCAGGATCACAAACTTGCCGTGGCGTATCCGTGAGAAGGATATTCAACGGCAGTTTCAATGGTCGCATGTAAGTTTGATCAATGATTTGGCCGCAACAGCCGCCGCCATTCCCTTTTTAAGCCGTCGTGAGCGCTACACGCTCAACAGGGCCAGAGCACAAAGAAACCAGAATATTGCCCTGGTCGCACCGGGAACCGGTTTAGGCATGGCTTTACTTCTGCGGCAGCCGAAAGGCTATCGTTGGGTCGCCTCCGAGGGCGGCCACGCTGATTTTGCGCCGGCCAATCAGGAACAGACCAGACTCTGGCACTACCTGCATCGACGATTCGGCCATGTGAGCATCGAGCGGGTGCTCTCGGGTCCGGGACTCTACAATATTTATAAATGGCTGCGGGATTTTGAAAATTATCCGGAGCCGCCCCGGCTGGCGGCCCAAATCAGAAAACATGATCCGGCGCGGATCATTACTGCGGCAGCTTTTGATGAAAAAGAGCCATTGTGCCTAAAATCCCTTCATATATTCGGGTCAATCTGCGGTGCTGTTGCCGGCAATTTAGCATTGACCGGGTTGACAACCGGAGGGATCTATTTAGGCGGTGGGATGGCTCCAAAGATATTTCCAAAAATGAAAACACAGGATTTTATGAAATCTTTTGTCAACAAGGGGCGTTTCAGAAATCTGCTGGAAAAAATCTCTGTAAGCGTGATTCTCAATGATAAAGCAGCGCTGCTGGGAGCCGCTGCGGTGGCGCTGAAAATGGCACCGGGAAAATAAATTCCGTGCGAAGGCACTCGAATTTGTATTCGATCAGGATTATTCAGGGAGGAAGCAAAACATGACAAAGTTGGATGAGCTACTTGAATTGGGACAGTCTGTCTGGTTCGATTTTATCCGCCGCTCGATTATCACCTCAGGAGACTTGAAGAATCTCGTCGATCAGGGTGTCAGAGGTGTTACCTCCAATCCGGCAATTTTTGAAAAGGCAATTGCCGGAAGTACCGATTATGACGAGGATTTAAAGCGCTTGAGCAAAACCGGAAAATCCGTAAACCAGATCTACGAAGAATTGGCCCTGGAAGATATCCGCATGGCCGCCGATGTGCTCGCCCCGGTTTATGACTCAACAGACTGCAGGGACGGCTTTGTCAGCCTTGAGGTCAACCCCAATCTGGCGCACGATACCGAAAAGACCATCCAGGAGGCCGTCCGGCTTTATGAAACCGTAAACCGGCCAAACGTCATGATCAAGGTGCCGGCCACCCCGGCCGGCATTCCGGCCATAAGCCGGCTTATTTCCTGTGGCGTAAATGTCAATGTGACGCTAATTTTTGGTTTGCAAAATTACAGCGCCGTCGCCGATGCCTATCTCGCCGGGCTTGAACTATTGGCGCAACACGGGCCATCTGCAAAGCGCGGCCATTCGATAGACAAAGTCGCCTCGGTGGCCTCTTTTTTCGTCAGCAGGGTGGATACTGCGGTGGATAAGGCTTTGGGTGAGCTGGGCAACACCGGCCTTCGGGGGAAAATTGCCATCGCCAATTCTAAAGTCGCCTATGCCGAATTCAATAAGATTTTAAGCGGCGCACGCTGGCAGCAATTGGCCGACAGAGGCGCTCATGTGCAGCGTGTATTATGGGCCAGCACCGGCACTAAAAATCCTGAGTATTCCGATACGCTTTATGTGGATGAATTAATCGGCCCCAACACCATTAACACAGTGCCGCCGGCTACTCTGGACAGCTTTCTCGACCATGGCAAAGTCGCCGAAACCCTCACCCGGGGATTAGCGGAGGCCCGTCAGCAACTGGACCAACTGGCAGCCCTGGGCATCGACCTGGGCGCCGTCACCCGGCAGCTGCAAGATGATGGGGTGGTCGCATTTGCCAGGCCCTTTGAGGCCTTGATCAAAAGCATAGCGGAAAAGCGTGAAATGTTTTCAGCTGCCTGATCGCCGCCGCCATCAACCGAGAAGCAGCCCGGAAACGAAAAACTTTCCGGATATCAGCATTGCGGATGAAATCGGGGAAATCCATAAAATGACCAAACAGGATGAGTTAAAACAGAAAGCAGCGCTTCAGGCGGTGGCTTTTATAGCCTCCGGGATGGTGGTCGGGCTGGGTACCGGAAGCACAACCGAGTATGCCGTCAGACGGATTGCGCAGATGCTGCAAGAAGGGCAACTCGATGATATCGTCGGCATACCCAGCTCGGTTCGCACCGAAAATCTGGCGCGCAAGCTGGGCATCGCGTTGGTTGGTTTTGAAACCCATAGCCAGATAGACCTCACCATTGACGGAGCGGATGAAGTCGATTCCGAGCTCAATTTGATAAAGGGCGGCGGCGGTGCCCTGTTGCGGGAAAAAGTGGTCGCTCAAGCCAGCCGGCGAAACATTATCATCGTCGATGAAAGCAAACTCGTTCCCGCACTGGGGACCGGATGGGCGCTGCCGATCGAGGTGATACCGTTTGCCCGCCACACGGAAGAAAAATTTCTTTCCGCGCTGGGCGCCGTTGTTAAAATGCGCACAAACGACGACGGCACGGCCTTCAGGACAGATCAGAACAATCTGATCTTAGATGCCGACTTCGGCCGGATAAGCGACCCGCATTCGCTGGCGGTGCAACTCAATGAGCGTGCAGGAATTGTGGAACACGGCCTGTTTCTGGGATTGACCACCGATGTCATTGTTGCCAGTGAAAACGAAATGAGACACTTAAAACGCAAATGAACTCACGGCGATAGTACGGTTCGCATGCTGAAAAAGGTCTCATTTTCAGCCTTTGGTTGCAAAAGGAGATACCATGAATAAAAAAGACTTCACCAGCAGGGTCGATCTTGAGGGCCGGGAATATGAAATATTTGATATTCACAGGCTTGAAGCAAAAGGGTTGGCTGCCATAAGCAAACTGCCTTTCTCGATTCGGATTCTGGTTGAGAATCTATTGCGCAAAATGGACGGGCGCGTGGTCAGAGAGCAGGATTTGCTCAACATTGCCCAATGGCAAAAGCGATATGATACGCCCCGGGAAATCCCCTATCACCCCGCCAGGGTCCTGATGCAGGATTTTACCGGTGTCCCGGCTGTAGTGGATCTGGCGGCCATGCGGGATGCCGTAAAAGATCTCGGAGGGGATCCGGCACTGATCAATCCGCTGGTGCCGGTGGATCTGGTTGTAGACCATTCGATCCAGGTCGATCACTGGGCGTCGCCGCAGGCCCTGACGCAAAATGTCGCCAAAGAATACGAGCGCAACTCGGAAAGATACGCACTGCTCAAATGGGCCCAGAAAAGTTTTGACAACTTCAGCGTGGTGCCGCCCAATTCCGGAATATGCCACCAGGTAAATCTCGAATATCTTGGCCGCGTCATTCTCGCTGAAAAAAACGCGGGAAGGGTGTTCGCCTATCCGGACACCCTGGTCGGCACCGATTCGCACACCACCATGATTAACGGCATCGGTGTAATGGGTTGGGGTGTGGGGGGTATCGAAGCAGAAGCGGTCATGCTGGGTCAGCCGTATTACATGTCCATCCCCGAAGTAATCGGCGTTAAGATGGTCGGGGAGTTGCAGGAAGGTGTAACCGCTACGGACCTGGTTCTGGTGGTTACGGAAATGCTCAGAAATCACGGCGTCGTTGAAAAATTCGTGGAGTATTTCGGCCCCGGGATGAAAAAACTGACGGTGCCCGACCGGGCCACGATTGCCAACATGACTCCCGAGTATGGCGCCACCCTGGGCTTTTTTCCTGCCGATGAAAAGACCATTGATTATCTGCGAATGACCAACCGTGAGCAGCAGGCCGCCCTCGTCGAGAGCTGTGCCAAGGCCCTGGGTCTGTTTTACACCGGCTCTGAGGAACCCGAATATTCCGAAGTTCTGGAATTGGATTTATCCCGGGTCGCTCCTTCGATCGCTGGTCCCGCCCGGCCTCAGGACAGAATCAGTCTAACAGATGTAAAGCAAAATTTTGACGCCATGCTGGGTGGATCTTACGAAAGAAACGCCGATATCACTCATATTTCCAGATTTCATGAAGAATCAGGCAGCAGCACGACCCGTCCCGATATTTCCCGGAAAGACAGGAAAGCCTGTGAAATTATCCTGAATGGAAACCCGGTCAAACTCTGTGATGGCCATATTGTGATTGCCGCCATTACTTCCTGCACAAACACATCTAATCCCTTCGTGCTGCTGGGAGCCGGCCTGGTCGCCAAAAAAGCCGTCGAAAAAGGCCTGAAGGTGCCCGCCTATGTAAAAACGTCTCTGGCGCCCGGATCAAAAGTCGTTATCGATTACCTCAAGGACGCCGATCTTCTGCAGTATCTGGAAAAACTCGGGTTTCACCTGGCCGCGTTCGGTTGCACGACCTGTATCGGTAACAGCGGCCCCTTGCCGGCCGAGATTGAACAGGCAATCGCAAAAAACGACCTGACGGTTGCGGCCGTTCTTTCCGGAAACCGCAATTTTGAGGCCCGCATCCATCAGAAGATCAAAGCCAATTACCTGGCTTCACCCATGCTGGTGGTGGCCTATGCCCTGGCTGGACATATCGATACCGATTTGACCAAAGAGCCGATCGGATTCGATCATCAAGATCAACCCGTTTGCCTGGCCGATATCTGGCCGAACTCGGAGGAAATTAATGAACTGGTCGGAAAGCATGTCAAACAGGAGTATTTTAAATCCGAGTATGCCAGGATCTTTGATGGAGACGAATTCTGGCAGAAGCTTGCGGTGACGCAAAGCACCACTTTTGACTGGGATGAAGGCTCCACCTATATTCGAAAACCGCCGTATTTCCATGGCTTTTCGCCAGCACTCGACAAAACGGTCGATATTCGGGATGCCCGCGCACTGATGATTCTCGGTGATTCCGTGACGACCGATCACATCTCGCCTGCCGGTGCCATCCCGGAGGAATACCCGGCCGGCAAATACCTCATCGACCAGCAGGTGGCACCGCGGGATTTTAATTCCTACGGATCCCGAAGGGGCAATCATGAAGTCATGGTGCGCGGCACATTCGGTAATATTCGAATAAAAAACAAGCTGGTTGCACCCCGGGAAGGCAGTTTTACCCTGAAATTTCCAGACCGGCAGCAACTGTTCGTTTATGAGGCCGCCGCCGCATATGCATCCGAGCAAAAGCCCCTGGTTGTCCTGGGCGGTAAAGAATACGGAACCGGTTCCTCAAGGGATTGGGCCGCCAAGGGGACCCGCCTGCTTGGCATTAAAGCGGTTGTGGCAGAATCTTTCGAGCGGATTCACCGTAGCAACCTGGTGGGTATGGGCACGCTGCCGCTGGTATTTTCCAGGGGAGACAGCTGTGAAAGTTTAGGGTTGGACGGGTCTGAAACTTACTCCATCAGCGGTATTGAAGATTTGCAGCCACGCAAAAGACTTCAAATTAAGGCCGTTAAAGCGGATGGCAGTGAAATCAACTTTGAGGTGATTGCACGGCTGGATACGGATGTTGATGTCGAATATTTTAAAAACGGCGGCATCCTGCCTTATGTTTTGAGAAAGATATTGTCAGAAAACAAGGGATAGATAACCGTTTAAGGCAAGGGCGGCCATCGCGCCGATCCCAAAAAGCAGCCGCGGCAGGCCGCGCTGCATCGAGGTGGATTAAGGTTATGAAAAACAATGATCGCATAACAGTAAAAAATGACGGCACGCTGGACGTGCCGGACTTTCCCGTTATCCCTTTTATCGAAGGGGACGGAATCGGTATGGATATATGGCCGGCTGCGCGCAAGGTGATCGACAGTGCGGTCAAAAAGGCTTACGGCGGACAGAAGAAGATTTCCTGGCACGAGCTGCTGGCCGGTGAAAAAGGCTTCCAGAAAACCGGTGCATGGCTGCCGGAGGAAACTCTGGACGACATCCGCAAGTACGTCGTCGCCATCAAGGGGCCCATGACAACGCCGGTCGGAAAGGGTATCAGGAGCCTAAACGTTGCCATTCGCCAGAAGCTGGATCTTTATGCTTGCGTGCGGCCGGTAAGACACATTGAATCAGTGCCCAGCCCGATGAAACACCCTGAAAAGATCGACATGGTCGTTTTCCGGGAGAATATGGAGGACCTGTATGCCGGCATTGAATATCAATCCGGCAGCCCGGAAGCCCGAAAGGTCAGAGATTTCCTCAATAATCAAATGGGAACCCATTTGCCCGCTGACGCGGGCATCGGTATCAAGCCCATCAGCGAAACGAATACCAAACGGTTGGTCGTGCGCGCCATCGCTCACGCGCTTGAAAGTAAACGCGCAAGCGTAACGCTGATGCACAAGGGCAACATCATGAAGTTTACCGAAGGTGCGTTTGCAAAATGGGGCTACGAAGTCGCCCGCGAGCAATTCGGCGATCAAACCATAACCGAAAGGGACCTTTACGAAACCTACCGGGGGAAACGCCCGCCGGGGAAAATTGTCATCAAGGACCGCATCGCGGATATGATGTTTCAACAGGTGCTGCTCAGACCCGATGAGTTTGATGTCATCGCAACGCCCAATTTAAACGGAGACTATATCTCGGATGCGCTGGCCGCACAGGTCGGCGGCCTGGGTATGGCCCCGGGAGCCAATATCGGGGACCAGGCCGCAGTCTTTGAAGCAACCCATGGAACCGCACCTAAATACGCCGGACAGGATAAGGTCAATCCCAGCTCTCTGATACTATCGGGCGTCATGATGCTCAACCACTTGGGCTGGCAGCAGGCATCGAATTTGATCTGGCAAGCACTGGTGAACACGATCAAGACGCGCACCGTGACCTATGACCTGGCCCGTCAGATTGATAATGCCACTGAGGTAAAGTGCTCTGAGTTTGCCGAGGCGATTGTCGCCAACATCGGATAGAAAATACCTGAAGGAAAAAGAGGGGGCTTTGCTTTATGGAAACCTACTATAAGCCGCAAGATCTGCCAAAGTTTGAAGAAATCGGAAAAGAAGCACCTGAGTTGGCTCAAAAATTCTTCGATTATTACAATTCCGTTTTTGCCGGGGGCGAACTGACTGAAAGAGAAAAAGCGCTTATTGCGCTGGCCGTAGCGCATGCCGTTCAGTGTCCTTACTGTATCGACGCCTACACGCAGGCCTGCCTGGAGAAGGGTTCCAACCTGGCAGAGATGACCGAAGCGGTTCATGTGGTAACGGCGATCAGAGGTGGTGCCTCCCTGGTTCATGGGATTCAAATGCGCAATATTGCCCAAAAACTATCCATGTGATAAACAACAACCTATACGATTGAATCATTGTTGGCCTCATTTATATGCCGATATCCGCCAAAGGGGGGAAATATGGAGATAATTCCCTTCAAGACGACACTATCCAGACATAATCTGAGCCTGGTCCGCAATCAGGCCCGCACGTTACAGGTAAATACGGGGTTTCTCTGCAATCAGACCTGCCGGCACTGCCACCTGGACGCAGGTCCCGGACGTAAGGACAACATGGTTTCTGACACCGCAAAAGCGGTGATCGCTTATGCCGAAAGGGGTAGCTTCGACACGGTTGACATCACCGGAGGTGCCCCAGAACTGAATCCCAACCTGAGCTATCTGATAGAAAAAATTTCATCAATGGCCCCCAGAATAATGCTGCGTTCAAATCTCTCGGCCCTGAATCAAAAGATGGATTCGCTGATCGATTTGCTTTGTTCCCATCGGGTTGTGATTGTTGCATCCTTTCCATCCCTGAACATTTCCCAAACCGATTCCCAGAGGGGTGATGGAATTTACAAAGAGAGTATCGAAGTGCTGAAAAAACTGAACGCCAGGGGATATGGCACGGGCAGCAACGGCCTGGAACTCAATCTGGTTTCCAATCCGACAGGGGCATTTTTACCCCCCTCGCAGGAACAAACCGAAAAAAGATATCATCAGGTTCTCGAGCAAAAATGGGGCGTGGTCTTCAACAGGCTGTTTAATTTTGCCAATGTTCCGCTGGGAAGGTTTCGTCAATGGCTCGAAAAATCCGGCAACCTTGAGGGCTATGTGCAAAAACTGGTTTCGAGTTTCAATCCCTGTGCGGTTGAAAACCTCATGTGCCGCACACTCGTATCGGTTTCATGGGATGGACATCTTTATGATTGCGATTTCAACCTCGCCAGAAATCTGTACATGGATGGAAGGAAGGTTCATGTCTCGGCGATGAAAGGCCCTCCAAAACCCGGCACACCCATTGTTACCGCAGATCACTGCTACACGTGTACTGCAGGTTCCGGATTTACATGAGGCGGAGCCATTGAAACCTGAGTTCAGGCACTGTCTCACAAATCAGATCCGCCCGCGGCCCGGTGCCTGCAGCCGCGACTGGCAAAGGGCGCTGTCTGCGCGATGCGATACAAAATCATCGGGAATTCGGGCTGGAAGGCGGTTGGCCGGCATTGTGAGTGTTAAAGCCATGTCTTAAGGCAACCTTGGTGAACATCTGCGAAAGCCCGGCCCCCAGCGTAAAGAGGGCGCCAATGTCCAGATTCTTGTCGGCAGTTTCGTCGAAAAAAACATTGAGGCTGGAGTCGATCCCCTCTTCCGGCAGCCAATAGCAGACCATGATGGGCACTTTGGGAAGGGGGTGCAGGACAACGGATATGTCGGACTGGAATTGTTTTTCCACCTGTTTTCCGCCAAACAGGTGAACCATATCGTCAAAGAGGTCGGTATAGGTATCAGCCACCCGTTTGAGGGCCTCTTCACAGCGTTTCCGGAAAAGCGGATAGCGCTCTTTTCCTTGCTCCAATTCCCGAAACGAAACCCAGTTGCCCGAGGCCGGCAGCCCTTTGCCATAAAGAATGTGGTTGATAAAGGGAACCGCCACCCAGGGATTGATGTGGATATCGGCATAAAGGTTTCCCTGGGTATCAACACCAAAATCCTTGCCGAGAACTTTGAGTGTCAACTTGCCGCCCGAAAAGTGCGCCCCCAATCTTCTGGCTGCTGCCGCAAGGTCACAGCCGGCGACTTGTGACTTCAATTCCTTCAGGTAAACCTCCCCGTCCCGTTCAGGCATATTCTGATTCCTGGTGCTGCCTGAAAAATGTTCAATGGTTTCCCGATCGAGTTTCGGGCATTCCGCAAGCCTCTTTCGCCCCGTAAAAACCGCGCCGGCAAACGCCAGACAGGTCTTTTCGCCGCATTGCCGGCAATTCGATTTGTCGAGCAGTTGAAATATCTCCATCGCGTTTTTCGGCTGCGGCATCTAATCCCTCCTCAATCAGCCCGATAAAATCATAATGATATATTCCCGGCCGAATAGCAAAATCATGACTACAAGAGCATTTTCTTGCGCCGGTTGACAAATCGCGTCAATGCCCGTTCCAGGCCCTCGTCAATGGGGGGTTTGCTATATTCTGAAAGGCGTCTGGGAAGCATTTCGGCCGCTACCTCACAGACGCTCTTTGCCCCGCCATCGTGCCAGTCCTGATAATCATCACGTGTAAAGACCAGCGGCCGATAGAAATCCCGGCAATGTTTGAATGTTGTCGGATGCACCAGATAATTGCCGTCGCAGCCGACGTTCTTGATGGTGTCCACATCAATGGATTCGACGGTAATGTCCATAGAGTCAAGTATTCTGCGGATCGTGCGGCAGACTTCCTCGTCGATCAGCCACTTTTCAAAGCTCATCGAGATGTAGGAGCCCAATTGCCCGCAGGACTGAAAAATGAAGTTCGCCCCGTTGCGCACCGCTGTGCTCATCATCAGCGTTCCCTCGGCGGCAGCCTGGGCATCGGGACAATGGGCATTGGTGATCATACCCCCGGTTCGACAGGGCAAATGATAAAATCTTGCCAGTTGGATGACGGCCGATGCCAGAACAACGGCTTCAGGGGCGCCGACTGCCGATGTCACTGTTTTCATATCTGCCGGAGCGGATACGGATCCGTACACCACCGGGGTTCCGGGGCCCGCCAGTTGAGCCAGAACCAATCCGGCAAGGATTTCCGCGTTTGCCAGCGCGAGCAACCCCGGCAGCGACACCGGGCCACTGGTTCCGGCCATCACCAGATCCGTGATCACCAGCGGTTGCCCGGCGCGCGCCATGTAAATGATGGACTCCGACTCTTCCGCGGTATACTTGAGCGGCGACATCACTGCGACAATGGTTGCCATGACCGGCTGCGACCTCAGCTTTTCTTGGCCTCCCCAGGCAATCGCGGCCATCTCCAGACAATCAAGCGCCGCCTGTCGGGATGTTGCCGAGCCGACATAGGCCTTATCACACATCACCATATTGGCAAAGAGCATCTCCAGGTGGGCAACTTGGGGTGGGATGTCCGTGGGCTGTACGGTCAAAAACCCGTTCATATCCATTTGATCAGAGGTCTGCACCAGCCGGCAACAGGTATGATAGTCTTCAAGTGTTGCCGGTCGCCGAAGGCCGGTGACGGTCGCCACGTTCGGGGCACCGCCGGTGGGCAAAAATACGAAGTCATCTTCACCGATCGCGACATCGTACAGTGGATTTCTGGCACGCACACTGAAGTGTGAAGGTGCGGTTTCCAGCGCCTTTTCCAGGTCATTTTCGGTGATAAACACCCGCGAATCTTCCGTCTTAAAGCCACGTTTTTTGAAAAGCCCGACGGCCTCGTTTGAGTTAAACCGCACGCCCGTTTCGGTTAAAATTTCCATAGCGGCATGATGAATGCAGCTCAGCTCATCTTGGGTAAATACCTGCATACGATCGGTCTTCATACTTTCAATCCCCTGGTCGATTTTAAACAGATGTTTTTTTTGCAACGATCATCGGTCCTGTCCGAAAATCGCCAGATCGAGGTCAGCCATCCAATTTTTCTGCCATATCGACAATAGCGTCAAAGTCGAAATCATCTGCCAAGCCTATGACCTTATTGCAAAAGGGAACGGCGGCCGCTGAACGGGTTTTAAGCTCTGCGACGATGGATTTAATTCCGGCGACATCCCCCATCTCGGCGGCTTGTTTGATCCGACGAGAGACATCCTTTGCTAAATCGGCGGGCACTTGCGGCAGTTGGTCAGCCGGCGCTTCAATAGTGTTTTCAGGGGCCGGCGGCGCCAGCGTTTGAGCCGCCTGCAGAGATTGCTCGAGGGCATTTTCAAACTTTGCAAATGCCCGGTTCAGCGCTTTTGTCGAAACCGGCTTGCCGGATCGATCTTTAACCAAATTTTCCAGCGCGATGGCCGCCTCTTGAAGATTCACCGCGGCCAAATTGCCGGCTAACCCTTTAATGTTGTGCACAAGGCTGTGGGTCTGCACCAGATCGTTCGCATCCAGCGCCTTGCGGATTTCAGCGCCGACACCGGTGTACTTCCGACCGAAGTCAATCAACAGCCTCCGGTAAAGATCTTTGTTCGCCATCAACCGCTTTAAACCGGCCGCAAGGTCGAATCCCGCTAAAGATTCGGGAAGCACCTCTTCTTCGGCCGCACGCATCTGCGGAAGGTCCGTTGCTCCGGCAACCTGCACCTGCTGCGCTCCTGTGCGCCGCCTGTCGGACCGGATCCACTTTTGCAGAGCCGCAAACAACTTATCCGGATCAATGGGTTTGGTCACATGGCCGTTCATCCCGGCTGCCAGGCTTTTATCCTCGTCGCCGGCCATGGCATGCGCGGTCATTGCGATGATCGGCACATTTCGGCTTTCGGATTTCAGATTTCGGATTTCTCGCGATGCGGTGTACCCGTCCATCACGGGCATCTGCACGTCCATGAGCACGGCATCATAATCGGCTTCTTTGACGGCATCAACGGCCTTCTGACCATTGCCGGCAATGGTGACATTCAGACCGGCACCCTCCAGGATTTCTTTGGCCACCTGCTGGTTGATTTCATTGTCCTCGACCAGCAATATCCGGGCGCCCCGGATCTCTCCCAGCACTTTGGATTCTTCTATTCTTTTTGAAGAGCGTGAAGCCTCGGGCACCTCTTCGCCAAAGGCCAGCATGATTGCGTCGAAAAGGACCGAGGGGTTTACCGGTTTGAGCAAAAAACCGTCCAGGCCGGCTTTATCGGCCTTTTGCATGACTTCTTCCCGGCCGTAAGCGGTTACCAGGATGATGGCGGGAATATTGCTCAATCCCGGGTGACTCCTGATACGACTGGCGGCTTCGATACCGTCCATGCCCGGCATTTTCCAGTCCATTATTACAAGTTCGAAAGGCTTTGCCGCGGAAGCCTTCTCGATTTCGGCAATCCCCTCTTCGCCGGATGAGGCCAGAAAAACCTCAAAAGAAAAGGATTCCAAAATATCCTTTAAAATCTCCCTCGAGGTAACATTGTCATCCACCACCAGGGTTTTCATCCCCCTTAAATCGCCTCTGGGCACAAAGCGTTTCTTCGCCATTTCCTTGCCCAGATCAAAGACGGCGGTAAAATTGAAGGTCGTGCCCTGACCGGGTTGGCTTTCCACCCAAATTTTCCCGCCCATCATCTCCACCAGGCGTTTGCTGATGGTAAGCCCCAGCCCCGTACCGCCGTATTTGCGGGTAGTAGAAGTGTCCGCCTGGCTGAAAGACTGAAAAAGCTTGGCCATCTGTTCCTTGGTCAAACCAATGCCGGTGTCGCTGACCGAGAATTTTAAGGTTATCCGACCCTCTTTTTGATCCTGTATTTCAATGGAGACGACGATTTCTCCGGATTCGGTGAATTTAACCGCATTGTTTGCCAGATTGATCAACACCTGCCCCAACCGGAGCGGGTCACCCACCAGAAACCGCGGCACATCGCCGGCAGTTGCAAAGAGCAACTCCAGATTCTCTTTTTCCTGCGCCTTTACGGAAACCAAATTCCCGAGGTTTTCCAGAACATCGTCCAGATTGAAGTCCACGGCTTCAATGTCCATTTTTCCGGCTTCAATCTTGGAGAAGTCCAGAATATCGTTGATAATGCCAAGCAGTGAATTGGCTGATGATTGAATTTTTTTCAGATAATCGCGCTGCTTGGCGGTCAGATCCGTTTTTAATGCCAAATGTGCCATGCCGATGACCGCATTCATGGGAGTTCGGATTTCATGGCTCATGTTGGCCAGAAAATCCCCCTTGGCCTTATTTGCCTCATCGGCGGCATGCTTGGCCTCGACCAATTCGTCTTCCATGTGCTTGCGGTCTGTTATATCGGTGAACATCCCGAAGGAGCCGATCTTGTTCCCATCGACATCGACCAGAGGTGAAGCATTGACCAGGCAGGGAACGCGCGTGCCGTCCGGCTGCAATAACGACACTTCATAGATGCTTTGCTCCTTTTCATTGCGCAGCTTCTCCTGTTCAAGGACAGTGCTGCTGCTTTCATCCTCCAGAAATTCGTAAATTTTTTTGCCAAGGATTTCGTTCTTCGGCCGACCCAGGATAACACACATGGCCGGGTTCACATCCAGGGTCACCGCATGGTTGTCAACCAGCCAGAACCCCTGATTGGTGGTCCTTAAAATGGTGCTCAAACGCGCTTCGCTCGCCCGGATAGCTTCCTCTGCGTTTTTGCGCTCGGTAATGTCGCGGGCAACGTGCACAACCTGGTTAAAATCGCCGCTTTCATTTTTTATGGGAAAAGTCGATACCTCCACATAAAGCCGCCGGCCGTCCGGCCCCTGGTGGATATGCTCGACCATATGTTTCTGCCCGGTTTGCCGGGTTGAGAGCATGGGGCAGTCATGGCGAGGCGGAGCGCACATTTCGGCAAGATTGTGGGTCACCTTGTAACAGGGCTGTCCAAGGATCCGGCCGCGAGGCTGACCCACTTCAGCGACGAAGGCATCGTTGGCGGCGATGATCCGCCCGGTTTCAATGTCGATGATGGAAATGGCATCCGGAATGCTGTTGATGATCGTTTCGACAAAATTTTTCTGTTCACGAATGGTTTCCTCGGCCTGCTTGCGCTCGGTGATGTCCTGTTTGACGGCGACGAAATGGGTGATTTCACCGTTATCGTCTTTGATGGGAGATATGGAAGCACTTTCCCAAAATTCTTCACCGTCCTTTCTGCGGTTTAAAAAATCACCTTTCCAGACGTTTCCGGCAAGAATGGTATCCCATAAATCCTTATAAAATGATTGCGGCAGATCACCGGATTTTAGAACCGACGGGTTCTGTCCAATGGCCTCTTGCATCGTATAACCGGTGACTTGGCTAAAAGTGGGATTGACATATTCAATCCGACCCCCTTTATCGGTGATTACCACCGAAGCCGGGCTATTTTCGGTGGCCTGCGACAGCTTGCGCAGTTCAGCGGTCCGTTGCTGCACCCGAATTTCCAGCTGGTCATGAGACTCCTGCAACGCCCGGTTGGCCCGTTCCTCAACCACTACGGCAAACAGAAGGGAACCCAGGGCAAGCAAGACCGTGATCCCCAGTACGGTCAAAATCACATTGCGCGCGGTGTAATAGGGGCTTAACGCTTCGGCCACATCGATTTCCGTTGCCAGTCCGATACCCAGATCGGAATCCCACAGCCAGGCGCCAAAGACCGGTGTTCCCCGATAATCCCGATATCCATTCAGATTGACACCGGACTTTCCCAGGGTTGCCTGCTCGGCCATCAGCGTCAGGGGCTGCTGATACCTGGGAATCTGCGGCACAAAGCCCTTGACCATATCACCGCCGGGATCACGCACGCTGATGTTTAAAATGCCTTTTTGACCCGGTTCGATCAGACCGAGCTTGCGCAATTCGCCATCAAAACGACTTTCCGAAAGCAATTTGCCGTATTTCCCAAATGCGTAAGTCTCTCCGGACTTTCCGATTCGCCCCAGCTGAATAAGGCGTGTAAAATCTCTGTAGGGGTCTATACGCTGGGCGACCACCGCAATAATCCGACCCTGATAGTCCTTTACGGGCGCAGCAAAGAACATGGTCGGGTCGGCACCCTGGTGATCCGGGGAAGATGTGGCAAGCGCTAGATCCGACCAGATCGGGGGGATCAAGACGGTCTGGCCCAGGAATGCTTTTTTGAGCAGATCCAGGGCTTGGGCGGCGATAAGGTTTTTCAGCCCCACGCCGGCATCCCGCATGGATGCAATACTGATATAATCAGGGGCAATGATAAAAAAGCCGGTTTGGCCAAATCGATCTTTTTTGTTCTGAAAAAATTTGCGTATCTCCTTTAAGGCCTGACTTTTTATCAAATCGGAGCTGTTGCGGGAGACCCGCAACTGGTTTTCAACCAGAAACATGATGCGCGGATCGCCGGCAATCTGGTTGAGCTGAAATCTGCTGTTTTCCGCCCACAGATTAAGAGATTCCTGGGTGGTATGCAAAACGGTCTGAAGCGCTTGGCCGACATCCGTCCTGATCTTGTGATCAATTTTTTTCAGCGCATACCCGGCAAGGCCGGTTACGATGACAAGAAAGGAAATAACAAAAATGACGACCAGATTTAATTTGCGGGTCGATCCCACCTGACCTGAGAAAGACGTTTTGCGGGAAAGTGCCAGATATCTTCGCAAACCCACCATGAGCACCGCCCCCACAAAAAGGGCTGATCCGATCACAAGCAAAACAGCCTGACCGGTCCCGAAAAAGCTTTCCGGGCCGGCCCAGGCAAAGCGTGCCGACAACACGGCCATCCCAACAACGAGAAAAAACTTTAAAAATGCTGACATGATATTACGATTACCTTAAATTCCTGCATGAATTTTTTTTGTTGTTAATATCAGCTAAGATCGAGTAAGTCGAGTCAATTTAGTTCAATAACGCCTGAAGCCAGCAGCCCGCTTATCGGTGCCAAAAATCAAGCTGCATGACTGCGCGCTTTTCTTATTGACAATGGCATTTATTGTGTCACAAAAAGATTCATATTTATTGACAAAAAAACTTATCTCAATGGATTCAGCCCTCTAATCTCATTAGAAACGAGCTCTTTTTCCGGAACCATGCCAGAAGCCTCCGCCAAAAGGTTGATAATTTTCACCCGCTACCCCGAGCCCGGCAAAACCAAGACCCGCTTGATTCCGGTACTCGGTAAAAGGGGCGCCGCAGAACTTCAGCGCCGGATGACAGAGCATCTCATGACCACGGTAAGAAACACTATCAGATCGATGCCGATCTGTGTTGAAATCCGCTATGAAGGCGGTAATGAAAAGCGCTTTCAACAGTGGCTGGGCCCGGATTTAATCTTCACGCCCCAACATAGCGGTAATATCGGCGAACGGATGCAGCTGGCGCTTGATGACGCGTTTCACGCAGGCGCAGAGGCGGTTGTCATCATTGGAACCGACATCCCGGATATCAGCCCCGGAATTTTAATTAATGCCTTTGACGGCTTAAAGGAACATGATTTGATATTCGGTCCTGCCGCGGATGGCGGCTATTACCTAATCGGCGCCCGCAAGCCCTCCTGGCCGAAAGCAAGCCCCCATATTTTTAGAGAAATTGCCTGGGGCACCACGGAAGTCATTTCTCAGACGCTGCAGATCGTGATGCAACTGGAATTGAGTTATCTTCTGCTGGATACCCTCGACGATGTGGACCGCCCCGAGGATTTGCACGTTTGGCGACAAACCCAGAAAACCGCGCCCAGGGCGGGCAAACCAGACACGATATCGGTCATCATACCGGCGTTAAACGAGGCAGATAATATCGGCAGGATCCTGTCCCGACTCAAAGGCCGCGAAAGGCTCGAAACAATTGTAGTCGACGGCGGAAGCGATGACGGAACCGCAAAACTGGCCGGCTCTCTGGGGGCGAAAGTGATGACGATGTCGGCGCCATCAAAGGCGAGACAGATGAATGCCGGTGCCGCGGCGGCCCGGGGCAATATATTATTGTTTCTGCATGCAGATACGCTCTTGCCAGAAAATTTCACAGAACCGATTCTGCAGGTTACCGCCCGGAAAA
>Ga0209536_100002874_pt1 | contig 27921 bp, 28 predicted proteins | sample DeeMarSeWOR28_12_FD_187461 | JGI IMG/M metagenome (GOLD analysis project Ga0209536, IMG submission 187461) | Marine sediment microbial communities from White Oak River estuary, North Carolina - WOR-2-8_12 (SPAdes) (version 2) | ecosystem: Environmental > Aquatic > Marine > Intertidal zone >... | reverse complement strand
CCCCCTGCCCCGCCCGGGTGGGGACAGAAAGGTTCTGGTGACTCACGGAGAGATAGCCGGGGCGTTGTCCCGTGAGAGCGCGAATCTGGAGTACGGCGGCGCGTTGGTCGAGCCGGGTGACCTGCACGTTGATTCGTGGGACTACATCGCCTTGGGCCACTATCACGTGGCGAGCAAGGTCGCCTCCAACGCCTGGTACTGCGGGGCATTGGAGTACGTGAGCACCAACCCCTGGGGAGAACTCGTTGACGAGGCTCGTGAGGGAAGGAGGGGCAAGAAGGGCTGGCTACTCGTTCGCCTGGAAGAACGGCTGCAGGTCGAGTTCCGCAATGTCCCCCTGGCCCGCACCTTGGTGGATCTCGAACCGATCCAGGGAGAGGGCCTGGGTGCGTCAGATCTGGACCGCGTGATTGCGGAACGTGTGGCAACCGTACCAGGCGGGATCGCGGAGAACATAGTGCGTCAGGTGGTGTTTGACGTTCCCAGACCCATCGCTCGAGACATGGACCAGCAGCAGATCCGTGAGTTCAAGACGGAGGCCTTGCACTACAATCTCGATATCCGGCGTCCACCCCCTGGGCGGATGGTAGGAATCGGTGCTCCGGGTCAAAGACAGACCCTATCTGAGCTGGTGAGCGACTATTTGTCGCGTCGCACTCTGACTGCGGAAGTGGACCGGAAGAAGTTGATTGCACTTGCCGCGGAGTACATGAACGAAGTCGAGCGGGATCTGCTGGAGGAGTAGGTTGCAGCTCCAACGACTCAGACTAGTCAACTTCAGGCAGCACGCCGACACCGAGCTGGTCTTCGGCCCCGGCATAACGGCAATAGTGGGTCCCAACGGATCGGGTAAGACGACCTTGCTCGAGGCTATCGCATGGGCCTTCTACGGGAATCCAGCCGCTCGCGGGAGTCGCGATTCGATCAGACGTTATCGCGCGCCAGCTCGCTCCCAGGTTAAGGTAGAGGTGGATTTTGCGTTTGGTGCCCATGAGTTTCGGGTGGAGCGCGGACTCTACAACGCCGCCCTGCTGCAGGACGGACAAGGCGAGCCAATTGCCAACAGCCAGCAGGAGGTCACGAGCCATGTGACGCGCGTGCTCGGCATGACGCGGGATGAGTTCTTCAATACTTACTTCACGGGTCAGAAGGAACTGGCCGTGATGGCTACCATGGGTCCGACGGATCGTGCCCGGTTTCTTTCACGTGTCTTGGGTTACGACAAGCTCAAGCTGGCACAAGACAAGCTACGGGAGCACCGCTCGCGACGTCGATCGGAGCTGGCAGGCTTGGAGCAGGGCTTGGGTGATGAGGCCGAGTTGAAGGCGGAGCTGAAACTAGCTAGAGACCGCCTGGCAGAGGCCAAACGTAGAGTGAAGCTGGCGGCTGATGCGGTAGCCGAGGCGAGACGAATTCTGGAGGCCGAGGGCCCCTCCTGGACGAGAATGGTTGAGATCCGTGAGTCGGTGCTCTCGTTGGACAGTGAAGCTCGCGTGGCCGAACGCGATGTGAGAGAAGCACGGCGGGAATTCGAACGGCTCGATAAGGAACTGGCCGAGGCGCTGGACGCACGAACGCAACTGGAGAGCGTAACTGCGGAGCTGGCTCCGGTAGGTCCGCTGATGGAGGAACTCGAGCGGTTGGAGCGGCAGGCTCAGGCTGCGGGAAAACGGCGGGCTCTTACCGGGCAGTTGCGCGAGATCGGTGACCAGAGGGAGCGGACGCGGGACAGAGTGAAGCAGCTGGGCGACACGGACCGTCTGCAGACGAGCGCATTGGCCGCTCTGGAGCAGTCCCGAACAGAATTGGAGCGTGCCGAGGCCGGAGCGGAGCGGGCGCACACGACTTGGATTCGGGACAGACAGGACGCCGAGACCAAACGACAGTCGCTACGTGATCAATACCGTGATCTGCAGAAGCAGAAAGAGCGGATCGTCGATTCGGGACCGGAGGGGACTTGCCCCACATGTGCGCGCCCCCTGGGTATGGAGTACGAAACGGTGCTCGGAGCCATCGACCGGCAGCTGGAAGAGATAGAGATTGATGGGAAATACTTCAACCAGCGAGTGAGCCAGCTGAGCGAAGAGCCCAAGGAGCTGCGGGACGCCAGGCTTCAGGTGGAAGCGGTGGCAGCTGCGGTGGAAGCGTCGGTTCAGGAGGCTGCTCGGTGTGAGGATCGCGTACGGGACAAGCGTGATGCAGAGGCAGAGCTTCACAGGCTCCAGTCTCGATTGGCCGAACTCGAGAGAGAGATCACCGAATTGCCCGACGCCTACGATACGGAACGGCACGAGTTGGTGCGGACTCAGCTCAGGGTGCTGGAGCCGGTTCGTAAGAAGGGCATAGAACTGCAGGTCAAGGCGGAGCGCGCGGAGCAGTTGGTTGGGGAAGCGGAGTTGGCTGAGACGAAGCTCTCTGACTACGAGGCTCGTTTTGACCGACTCAGCCGTTCCATCTCGAGCCTTGGTTTCAGCGAAGAGCGCTACGGCGAGGTCAGGGCCAGGTACGAGAATGCAGAATCAGCAGTACGGGAAACGGAGTTGGAACTAGCATCGGTTCAGGGCGATCTCAAAGCGGCCGAGACCGGGCGTGATCAAGTCGAGCGGCGTCTCAGAGAGCGCAAGGAGCGTGAGGACCGGGTGCGGGTGATCAGACGTGACCTGCGGATGCATGACGAACTGGACCGCGGCTTGCACGATCTCCGGTTGGAATTGAATGCGGCGATGCGCCCGGAGATCGCGGAGCGGGCGTCGACTTTTCTATCCGATCTCACCGATGCGCGGTACAGTGAGCTCGACTTGGACGAGCAGTATCGAACCCTGGTAATTGAGGACGGGGTGCCGAAGCCCGTCATCTCCGGAGGCGAAGAGGATCTGGTGAATCTGGTGCTCAGGCTTGCCATCAGTCAGATGGTCGCCGAGCGAGCGGGCCAACCCCTCTCCCTGTTGATATTGGACGAGATCTTCGGAGGTTTGGATGAAAGTAGGCGATACCACGTGGTCGAGCTGCTGCGTCGTCTAGGAGTGCGGTTTCCACAAGTGATTCTGATAACGCATATCGAGACCTTGCGGGACGAGGTAGACCGTGTGCTGCGGGTCGAGTTCGATCAGCGAAGGAGTACGGCAACGGTGACTGAAGACGGAGGATCACCAGTTCAGTGACACAGCAGCTTCAAGAGCAGGGATTGGCGGGACCGCGCCGACCTACCCAGGCAGACATAGCGGCCATGAATCGGCTGTTCTCGGATTCCTTCACCGAACGGTACCGCAGAGACGGCTTGATTGGAGTCCGCGTTCCCCAGCTGAATCCGGCTATCTGGCAGTATGCCATTCGTGATGCTGGCGACGGAGCGATGCTGTGGTTCGATGAGAAGGGTGAATTGGTTGCATTCAACATGGCCCACCATTCGGGTGTCGAGGGGTGGATGGGACCACTGGCCGTGCGGACCGACAGACAAGGACTCGGAATAGGCAAAGTGATAGTGGCGACAGCCATCGATTGGCTGCGCGAAGAGGGTGTGACGACTCTGGGTCTGGAGACCATGCCACGCACGGTGGAGAATATAGGATTCTACGGCCAACTCGGCTTTCTTCCTCAGCACCTAACGATGACGATGACATGTGAAGTTGGGAGCAGGGGAGGAGCAGTGCATTTTGAGCGCTTGAGTAACTTGGAGCCGACACGGAGATCGCTGCTGGTGCGAGGTTGTCGTTCATGTCTCGCTGGTGTTGCAGCCGGATATGACTTCACACGCGAGTTCGAGATTTCGGTGGATCTCGGCGTGGGTGACGCCGCGGTCATCGGAACCGACGGAGAAGTCACAGCCTTCGCGCTATGGCATTCGGCAGCCCTCACCCGGAACCGACCCAGCGACGAGTTGCGGATATTGAAGTTGTTCGCCAAATCAGTGGATGCATTCGAAGCGTTGATCGCGGCCGTGGAGCAATGCGCTAAGGAACTGCGACTACCTCGTGTGGCGGTTCGGTGCCAGACGGCCTACGAAGAATGCTATCGGATGCTGACAACCTTGGGATATCGCGTGCGCTGGACGGATCTCCGGATGACGTTAACGGGATTTCCCGAGCCAGCGATGTCCGGAACTGAGGTGCTCTTCTCTAATTGGGAGATTTGACTACTTCCGTTGCACGCCCGCTATGGCTTTCACAAGCAGGAGTACGGCTGCGACGAGTGGGACATGTGCCCAGCCGCTGGGGATTGCCGCAACGAACGCAAGAAAGATCCACAGTAATGCACTCAACAGTGCGCCGAGCATGTAGGGGCTCATGGTTGCTCCATGCAGATGGTGGTTTCCTTGACGGTGTTTTGCGCCGTGTCTATATTCGCAAATATAAGCGGGGCGAAGAGCCACATTATTGAGCCAACAAGCTCGATCACGTGTCAGCTTGCTGCTGCCGATGTCAAGCCCTGGGATGGGAAGGCAGATGTTGTGGCTAGGGCACGGGCCGTACCGATTCGGGCTTCAATAATACTCTTCGTTCCGCACCTACAATCGCAAGGTGCGTCTGGTCAGCGCACCTTTTTTCTCGCCACCGCAGTCCTTGACCTCGAAGCCGGGCCAAAATAGCGTTCATGTCCGGCCGTCAGCACCACAGACTGATAGTTTTACGGAAGTCATCCTACTCGAGGGGGTTACGTGCCACGTTCGCATCCAGTCCGCGAACTCCGCGGCAAGGGTAGCCGCGATGACCACGCTATCGACGGCTCCGGGACAGACACACCGCTGCGCGACATGGTTCGGCGTTTGTTAGAGCACATTGGTGAGGACCCGGATCGGCCGGGTTTGGCCAAGACCCCTGCTAGGGTAGAGTCCTCTTTTGAATGGCTGACTCAAGGTTACAGAAACAGCGTCGCCGAAGTCATGAATGGCGCGGTCTTCGAGGAGCCACATGACAGCATGATCCTAGTGCGCGACGTGGAATTGTACTCGTTGTGTGAGCACCACTTGCTGCCGTTTTTCGGCAAGACGCACGTTGCCTATATTCCCCAAGGAAGGATCTTGGGCCTGTCAAAGATCCCGCGGTTAGTAGACGTCTTCGCCCGCCGTCTGCAAATTCAAGAGCGCTTGACTGATCAGGTCGCTGACGCCTTGATGGATGTGCTGGAACCTCGTGGTGTCGGTGTGGTCATCGAGGCCTATCACCTTTGCATGATGATGCGCGGCGTTGAGAAGCAGCATTCAAAAACCGTTACGAGTGCATTGCGAGGAGTTTTTCTAGAGGGCACGACACGAGACGAGTTTCTGCGGCTGGCACACAATAGGAGTGACCTAGATTGAGTTCGTTGGAGGGAAGTGTCGCGCTGGTTACCGGAGCGAGCCGCGGAATCGGCCGCGCGATCAGTGAAGTGCTGTTTGCGAACGGCGTGCACGTGGTTCGGCTGGCGCGCAGTATCTCGACAGCGTCGAGTGATCGACGTACGGACTTCACATGTGATGTAACGAGTGAGCCCGAGGTGCGGACGATCGTGGCGCGGTTGATGAAGCAGGTCGGTGTGCCTGATATCGTGGTCAACAACGCGGGCACGTTCATGCTGAAACCGCTGGCGGAGACAACAATCGACGAATTCAACAAGCACCTGCGAGTGAATCTCACGGCACCGTTCCTGGTGCTGCGTGAGCTGTTGCCACATATGATTAAGAAGGACCGCGCGCACATCGTTACTATTGGGAGCGTCGCCGATCACGTTCCGTTTCCGGGCAACGCCGCCTATGGATCCAGTAAGTACGGGCTGCGAGGATTGCACGAAGTGCTGGCACGGGAGCTACAAGGAACAGATGTGAGGACCACGCTGATATCTCCGGGACCTACAGACACTGGATTGTGGGACGATCTCGGTAGCAGCGGAGAGCCGAATGTGTCAGATCGAGCAGACATGCTCAGTGCCGACGACGTTGCGCAGGCAGTGTTGTTCGCCGTGTCGAGACCGGCTCGAGCGAACGTGGATTTGATACGTATTTCACCGGCAGTCCGATAATAGCAATCGTGTATGTAGAATTGACGGAATTGTTGCGCTGTCCGGCTCATTCAGAGGAGAGTTATTGTGTGCTCTCATCTGAGGAGGCGGTCGGGAGCAACGTCAAGTACGGTGTGATCGGGTGTCCGGTCTGTAAGGCCGAGTACCCAATCGAGAATGGCACGGTCAGGTTCGGTGTCGATCCACTGCTGGGAAGCGACAGTAGATCGGACGACCTCACGCTCGAAGAGACGCTCGAGCCAGAGACGGTTCAGGCGCTATTGTCGCTAGAAAGCGGCGGTGGCTATATAGTGCTACTGGGATCGGCGACGCGGGTGTCCGGTCCCTTGGCACATTTAGCACCCGGGATTCAGCACATCGGAATCAACCCGCCACCCGACGTGAGCGAATCACCCGGCCTGAGTCTGCTACAGGCGACTGCAGACATTCCTCTCAGATCGGCGGTTGCGCGTGGTGTGGTGGTAGGCAAGGAGTATGCGGTGGCTCCGTGGCTCACCGAGGCTGTTCGAGTGTTGGCCGACAGTATGCGGCTCTTAGTAGCAGATGAACGTGCTTTGGTGACCGGTGCCGAGTGCCTGGCGACCGAAACAGGTGTGTGGGTAGGAGTTAAAACAGGACTTCGCTAGTCCCTATAAGCATCCTCAATCTGGTCTCGATATTTCTGCTCCACGACTCTGCGCTTCACTTTGAGCGTGGGTGTCAGCTCGCCAGCTTCGATGGTGAAATCCTGTTCGACGATTATTACCTTCTTTGGCATCTCGTAGCTCGCAAGATCACGCAGATTCCCCATGACCTCCCGCTCCACCATGGCCACGACGTCGGGATGGCTGAGCAATCGATTGGAGACGATGGTGATGCGGCGTTCAGCTGCCCATCTGCCGACGGCCTCCTCATCGGGAACCACAAGAATTATGGGAAATTTCCGTTTGTCCCCGATCATGACGGCGTTGAGGATGAATTTGTTGGTCTTGACCATGTTCTCGATCGGCTGCGGGGCAATGTTCTTGCCGCCGGCCGTGACTATGATGTCCTTCTTCCGGTCGGTAATTCTGATATATCCCTGGGCATCCAGCTCTCCGATGTCGCCCGTGTGGAGCCATCCTTCCGAATCAACCACCTCGGAGGTGGCTTCAGGTCTGTTATGGTACCCCTGCATGACATTTGGCCCGCGGCACAGGACCTCACCATCGGGGGCGATTCGCACCTCCACTCCGGGGACTGCCGGGCCGACCGTGCCAATGTGCGGAGCCTCGAGCGGGTTGACGGAGATCAGCGGCGCAGTCTCCGTGAGGCCGTAGCCCTCAATGATTGGAATCCCGGCCGCGTAGAAGAACCGGGCAATTTCAGGCGAGAGGGGTGCACCTCCGGACACGAAGAACCGGATGCGTCCCCCGGTACGAGCCTGCAGTTTGGAAAACACCAGTCTGTCGGCCAGCTTCTTCTTCACTGCCAGGCCCACAGGGATCGGTGCTCCCGCGAGCTTCGTATCGGCCCACTTCTCTGCCGTGCGTCTAGCCCAGAAGAAGATGCGCCGCTTCACTGAGCTCCCAGCCATCGCGTTCTCGAGAACCCGGGCATAGATCTTCTCGAAGAGCCGAGGCACCGAGAGGACTATGCTTGGCCTCACCTCGAGCAGGTTAGCGGGTACCTGTTCGATGCTCTCAGCGTAGTTGATGGTCGTGCCCGCGTGGAGCATGATGTAATGACCTGCCATGCGCTCAAAGCTGTGTGACAGAGGAAGCAGAGAGAGGCAACTGTCATTCGGCCCGATCTGGATCACCTTGAGGCCGGCGAGGACATTGGATGTGATGTTGTGATGTGAGAGCATGACCCCCTTGGGGTCTCCCGTCGTTCCCGACGTGTAGATTAGCGTTGCCAGAGAGTCACGGTCTACCGAGCATGCCTTCTGCCTGTAGTCAGGATAGCGCGATTCCGCCGCCAATCCTCGCTGAATGAGCTCTCGCAGACTCACTGCATCGGCTGCGGCATCATCCAACGCTATGATGTGCTGCAGCGCAGGGAGACTCTCTCTGTGAGCCAATACCTTCTGACACTGCTCGTCATCTTCCACAAAAACCGCGCAGGCTCCTGAATCCTTCAGGATGTAAGCCACTTGGGAAGCAGGGAGAGTCGGATAGATCGGCACGTCGGCGCAGCATGCAGTCAGGCAGGCGTAGTCTGCGACTGCCCACTCCGGTCGGTTTGCTGACAGGATCGCAATCTTGTCTCCCGCCTTCACGCCGAGCTCGAGCAGACCCAAAGCCGCGTGGTGGACCTGACGGGACAATTCGAAGTGAGTGATATCGTTCCAGGCTCCACCTTTCTTGTACCTCAAAGCTGCACGCTTGGAGCTGAAACGATCGATCGCGTTGAAGAACAACTGCGTGAGGGTTTCAGGTGAGTTCACTGCTACCTCCCCGTCTCAATGCAAGACTCAACTGGTGCCGAACAACACCACGAATCTCACGGGTGACCCTGCCACCGGGCCGCCAACCGCCGTAACGACCGCTGCTTCAACAACGGCGCTGTCGGTCAGAACGGCGCCGGGGTGCCGCTTGACAACGGCTCGTGCCTGACCTTGCTGGTCGGTCTTAACGGTCACGCGATGCGGGTCCTCACCCGGCTGGCCGTTATCGCTCAGCGTCAGGTAGAAGCCTGAAGCATCGGTCGAACCGGGCGGTGGGCTGATCAAGTAAAACTGCACTTGCTTGTCCTCGAGTGCCACCACGGCGCTGGAATCGGTGGTGCGATCGAAGACCGCGGCAACCATCGGTGCGGAAATCGAATCGCTCGTTTGCAGTGCAACCCGCTGATCGCCGGCCGCCGCCAGCGAATCAGGTGCCGGAGTCACCGTTACGGTGACGACCGCGAGTGTGATCAGATCCTCGAAGCGCGGGCGGACCCTGCCACCCCCCGGCTTGGTACCAGTAACGAGCCCCGTCAAGCTATCGAGCGTGAAGCCCAGCTGACCTGTGTCGGGGTCCACAATGGTCCAAACGATCGCCGGATCAGGAACGGTGTCGCCTGCAGCAGTGACTACATCGGCGAGCAGGGTGAGCGTGTCTCCTTCCTCGATGCTGCGCTCGGGCAGGCCTTCGATCACCAGGGCGATTGCCCTGTCCGAGTCGCTCGTGATCGAGCTGCAGCCCGACAAGCATATTAGCATGGCGAGATACTGTCTCAGGACTGCTCCTCCGTCTCCATCTCAGCGAGCGCTTGCTGCGCGTGTTCTATCCATTTGGCGGCATCCGGTCCTCGAGGAGGACGAGCGAGGAAGGTTCGCAAGTGTTTTCCGGCGTATTCCGTATCCCCACGGCGAAGTAGGAGAAAGGCCAGACCGTAGTGCGCACCGGCCAGTGTGTCGTCGATCTCAAGCGCCTTGCGATAGTACCGGATGGCCTCGTCGTGACGGTGCGTCTTCGTGAAGGCTATCGCCATGTTCTGTAACACGCGAGGATCGGCGGGGTGGTCGCGCAGAGCTAGCCGATAGGAGGTCAGCGCGGCGTCATAGTCGCCCTGGCGCTCCAGGGCCAACGCCTCGTTGAGGTAGTCGAGCCGCTGTGGCTTCAAGTCCGCGCCACGGCGGCGGGAGAAGAGGCGTTTCCAAAAGGCCATTGCAGCCCCAAGATATCCTAGGAAATTGGGGTAGGCAACGCGGCGAACCGAATTGGGAAGAGGTCGTGCACTAGAGAGTGCACGAGATCCTGCCTTGGCCGGCCCGTTTTGGATCATTTTTTTGCCGTTGCCCCTGTACCTACCGCCACAATGCAACTACGTTCTGTATTGTGTCTCCCTCATCCACCAGCAGTCCCCACAAGGACGTCCTCGAGATCGACTGGACCCTGTTCGGGGAGCTGTGCCGTGCGTTGGCCCTGAGGATATCGGGCAGCTTCGATCCAGAGTTGGTCTTGGGGATCGCCAAGGCAGGCGTAATCCCCGGCGCTGTGGTAGCCTCCATCCTTCAGCGTGACTTCGCCTCGATGGTCGTGACCCGAATCGGTGCGGCTGTCCGACCCACATTGGTCACCGAACCGCCGCCCAGTGTTGCGGGCCGTCGCGTGCTGCTTGTCGATGAAACCTGCGACTCGGGGGACACGCTGAAGTTGGCCGTCTCGGCCGTCAAGAAGCTGCAACCCACCGAGGTCCGCACCGCGGTATCCTTGCGGACGGGCGAATACGAGCCGGATTACTACGCGATGGCCACCGAGGCCTTCATAGTCCTTCCGTGGGATCGCGAAATAATGGTGGACGGCGAGTTGGTCGTTCGGCCTGATTACGCGGATAAGCTCGCGGACCAGTCTACCGAGCAGGCTTAAGTCCGCAGCGCCGACTCGTAGTCACTGCCGGCCGCGAGCGCATCGTACACCGCTTCCATCGTCTCGGGAGCCCCCACGAGGAAGCGGCAGTGAGGCTGATTCATGGAGCGGCATTCTACCTCCATGACCGCCACGGGAGTGCCCGACAGCCGCCCCATGAAATCGGCGAACAAGCCAGAGGCTATATAGCAGGATGGCAGCGTGACGTCTTCGCCTGGCTCCGCCTCGGCCCAGTTCGTCGACGTGATCGCCAGTGCAGTCCGGCCGGCCGGGGCGATCGTGAGCTGGCCCCACCCCAATTCCTGGAAGAAAGCGGAGAGAACTTCGCCCAATAGGGAGGCGTCCAGCTCACTCGGGTCCTCAACGGACGCGAAGGTTGGGAGCCAGGCCCGAAAGCTCTCGTAAATCTGCTCCCCGGCTGCGTAGCCGGCTTCCTGTAAGCATACGGCCGCGCGCTCACCGAGGTCACGCGACAGAGCCCGGCGCAGCGTATGGAGGGCGCCACTGCCGACAGCGACTATTTCGTTGGTCATTGCAGTCGGTGTCATTTCGTAAGTAGGAGCTTCGAACTGGGCGCAACATAGATCAAACGAACTGTGCGGCGCAACCCTAATGGCCTTTGGCCTCCTCCTCTACCACGGTCATGGTGACGTCGACGAGGCGATCGAGTTCCTCACCGGATGTCCGCGACAGCACTCCCTCTCCCCACGCTCCCTCGCGATTTACGTAGGTATCGAGCAAACGGCGCAGGTATCCCACCAACGCGATTCGCTCGAAATCTGCTCTGCGAGTCTCCGCCGAAGCCTCTGACTGGCTCCGCACGAGCTGCTCGTATCGGAACGCGTTTCGCAGCGTCTTGGCCGCAAGCCCGGCCACGATCTGAGTGAAGTGCACGTCCGCGTCGGAGAAGGCCGGTCCTTCACGGAACGTCCGCAGGAAAATTGCCCCGATCGACGTGCCTCGCCACATGATGGGGACGACCGTGATGGCCTGAACCCTGCGATTTCTCAATACCCCTTTGATATGCTTCAAATTTGGATCGCTGGTGGCGTCGGGAATGTAGACTGTTTCGCCAGACTCCAGTGCGCGCTTGAGTTCTGGGTACCGGTGGAGATCCACCAGATAGTTGCGGATCGATGGATCTTCATATGAGGCTACGAGGCGTGCCTTGGCCGTACCATGTTGGATCAGGAAAATGGAGCAGCGGTCCAGGCCGAACGTCTCCCCGAGCTTGCGGGCGATTACCTGTAGGATATCGACGAAATGAAGCGTGCCGGAGATGTCCTGTAATATGTCGACGACGGCGAGCAGCAGCTTGCGTTCATGCTCGAGTTCCTGAATTCGCGACTTGAGCTGATCGGATGCGAGAGTGGTCTCAGGATTGACGGGATCAGTCATATTCGTCTCGGGTACCTAGGGGTACCGATAAAGGATGCTGAAGTTTGCCGACCTCGACGGACGTCCGTCAAGGCGCTAGAATCACACTGACACCAAAGGAGACGATCCGCGGTGCGATTTGCAGTCTTAATGGCTCTGACGGCGGCACCAGCCGCAGCCCAGGTTCCCGAGCCCGCTTGGCAACCCGTCGCGGAGCTGCCGGGCGCTGGGCGGCCAGTAGCAATATCGGCCCACGAAGCTCGGCGGGAAGCCCTGCTGAATAGGATAGGGACCGGTGTGATCGCGATTCCGGCCGCGACCCAGCGCGATCTCGAGGGCTCTGTAATACAGGATAACGATTTCCGCCAAGACGACTATTTCTTCTATTTGACCGGGATTGAGACCCCCAGCGCGTGGCTACTGCTTGTCACGGAAGCCGGGCAAAGTCGAGTGACCCTGTTCCTGCCCGACCGCAACCCGCAGATGGAGCAGTGGACCGGCCGGAAGCTGGGTCCGGGCAGCGATGCCGCGCGGCTGACCGGGATAGACGATGTCCGTCCGCTTGACGCGGAGGACCTGGGTTACGCGATCAGGGATGCCGTCGGTCGAACATCGGGGGCTCTTTACACGACGGTCTACGGCGGTGAGCGGGGTGCCAGGTTGGCACAGTTCGCTGCGGCCAACAATGGCGCGATACTCAACGTCATCCCGATCCTCGATAGCATGCGAGTTGTGAAGGATTCCGTAGAGCTAGCTGCGTTGCGGCGGGCGATCTCCATAACGACGGAAGCCCACAAAGCTGCTATGCGGGCGGCCCGCCCGGGGATGTACGAATACCAGCTCGAGGCGACGATCGAATACACGTTTCGCAATCTGGGATCGGACCGTGTGGGCTTCCCATCGATCGTGGGAAGCGGGCCAAACAGCACAGTACTCCACTATGATGTGAACCGGCGCAAGATGGAGCAAGGCGATCTCGTCGTCGTGGACATTGGAGCCGAGTACGGACAGTACACTGCCGACGTGACCAGAACCATTCCGATAGGTGGTCGGTTCACCGAACGCCAGCGGGCGGTCTATAACTTGGTGCTAGATACCCAGCGCGCCGCGATGGAAGCCATCCGTCCGGGCATCACCTTCCGCGAACTCAATGAGGTAGCGCGCCGACACATGCGAGATCACGGCCAAGATCTTTGTGGAATGCAGAGCTGTGACCGATACTTCATTCACGGATTGAGCCATTGGCTGGGTATGCGCGTACACGACGTGGGAGGGAACCGCATTTTGGAACCCGGAATGGTATTCACGGTCGAGCCTGGCATCTATATCCCCGAAGAGAATCTGGGAGTTCGTATCGAGGACGATGTACTGGTCACGGAGGACGGATATGAGATTCTGTCCGACGGAGCCCCTCGAACGATAGAGGACATCGAAAGCCTGATGTTGTCAGGCAGCCGACCCAAAACCGATGGGAGTGGACAATGAAGCGCGATGAAGATAGGGAGCTGGTCGACGAGGATCTGGACGACGAAGAGTTCGAAGACGAGGATCTGGAAGAGTACGGCGAATTCGACGGTTGGATGGGGCTGAGAGGTTTTGCCGCCGGCTTGGTCGTTGGAGCTCTGGTCGGTGCAGGGATCGCTTTCTTGATAGCACCTGAGCGCGGTGAGGTGATGCGCAGGCGCCTTACGCGGGGGATTCGGGACATCCAGGATGACGCACGCGACCAGCTGGATGACTGGCGCGGCGACGCACGGCGCGAACTGGGAAGGCAGAGACGCAAGATCAAGCGGCAGCTGCGACGAGTGCGGCGCAAGTAGTCAGTTGGGGTACCCTCTAGGATTTGTCTCTGATCTCATCCAGCAGACGAGCGGCCGTTTCCTTGTGGCTGTAGTCCATCACGTCGTTGTCGGGCAGTTGTAGCAATCGCTGAAGCTGGCTCCGCGCTCCGGCGTAGTCCTCCAGATCCAGATACACCTCGGCCAGTTCCAGGCGATGGAATATGTAGTCTGGCCTGAGTTGGACCGCGCGCTCGAGATGGACCACGGCGGAATCCCAGCTGGCTCGACTCAAGAACCCACCGCCTAGGAAAGTCCTGGCAAAGAACTTGGTGATTCCGGAGAGCCTTTTGACCTCGGCATGCCAGGCCCCCATCACGTGATGTGCCCCGTCGTGCAATGAGTCGAGTCTCAGGGCTAGCGCAGCGGCGTCGTAGATTTGTCTGCCGAAGCGGACGCGGTCCTTGCCGCCTTTGGTTCTTGAGAGTCGACCCAGCACCTGGGCCAGCATGAAGTGCCCGTCCGCCCCGGTCGAGTCCACCCGGACCGCCTCTGCCGCGTATATCCAGGCATCGTTGTAGAGTTCCTCACGTCGCTCTCGGTCCTGCTCCGCGACCATTTGCTTGGCAACATCCACCTGGGCCCGGGCAAATTTCCACAGGGCCTCGTAATTGGCGGCGTCGATGAACAGCGCAGCCCGATATTGCTCCCGCGCCTCAGCCGGCTTCATTGCGTCATAAAGGCTGTCCCCAACGGTTACGTGCCGTGCGACAGTCTGTGCCGGTGCGGCTTCGGTTAGGGCCACCACCGAAACCAACCCGAACAGAACCGAAGTCATGTGCAAGGAGTACGCTCCTGAGAGTCGGTTGCCAATCAGCGGCGGCGCTCAGCCGGGCGGGTCAGGGGTGTCGCGCCTGTATCTGGGGGCACCGGGGCCCCAGTCGGGGATTGCATCAGCAGCGTCCTCCGGCGTTGCCCGCGCATCGAGGTCCGACAGCTCTTCTTCTGCACGCGCCAGCTCTTCCTCGTCGATACCCCCTTGCTCGGCGGCAGGATTCGACAGGTGCGATCTCGTGGAAACTCGGGGAATGACCGTGAGAACTGCGAGCACCAGCACGACGACCATGAGGATTGCGAGTAGAGTCATCCCGCCCGTCTAATCGGTCTGTTCCGCCCAAAAGGCGTCCAGTCTACGTTTGATTTCTTCTCTTGTGTTCTGGAAGGCGTCGACCTGGTACCTGATCATCTCGCCCTGGGCGGCCGGGTCAGGGAGCGGCCAGTGGATTCGCTGCGCGCCGCCACTCACGGCCGGGCACACTTCTGCGGCACACAGTGTGATGATGAAATCGGCCTCTGCCAGCGGCACTGCGTCTATGCCCTTGGAGCGATGCGAACTGATGTCGATGCCGATCTCCCGCATTGTCTCGATGGCGAGGGGGTGTACTACGGCGGGTTCCGACCCGGCGCTGTGGATACGCCACCCGGCTGGAGCCGTCGCACGTGCCAATCCCTCGGCCATTTGGCTGCGTGCGGAGTTGGCCACGCAGAGAAAGATGAGAGTGGTGTCACCCCGAGAGCTGGCAGTCATCAGTCGGTAGCCCCGAGATCACAGGTCGTCGATGGGATTCTTGGACCGCAGCAGAACCAGAATCGCGGCTTGCGGCACCACCAGGTATCTTCGGTCCTCGTAGCTGATCTCCACCGCAGCCTTGCGGAAGAACAAGGCATAGTCTCCCACCTTCGCCTGCATCGGCACGAATTTCCGCTCACTGCTAGTGATCTTCCACGGTTCGTCGTCGAGCTGAGTTGGCTCCGGTAACGGAGTGCCGGGTCCCGTGGCGACTATGCGACCGCTTTGAACAGCCTGACGATCGATGGCACTCGGGGGAAGATAAAGCCCCACATTGGTTCGTTCCTCGCCCTCTTCCGGTGCGATGAGGACACGATCCCCTACCACTACGAGGTCTTTGCGGGGTTTCGTCATGACAAGAATCTAGTCGACTGAACGTCCCCACGCCTAGTCACCCTGCACCAGCACCGCGTCACGTGAGTCTTCCCAGTACCGGCCTTCGCAGCAGCCCAGTGTCTAGTCGCTCACCGGCTTCCTTTTCTTCGAATGCTTCTCGAACCACTCACCTAAGTACAACTGCGACCGCATGAAGTTGGACGGCTTGCTGCTGGTGCCGTGCCATTCGTCCTTGAACCGGATCATGACTGTAGGCACCTTGCGCAGCTTGAGTGCTTGGTAGAACTCCTCGGTCTGTGATATCGGAGTCCTGAGGTCATCCTCTCCCGTCATTAGCATCGTGGGCGTAGTGACATTGCCCACGTACATGAGTGGTGAGCGACGCAAGTGCTCAGACGGATCTTCCCAAGGTAGTCTGTCAAAATTCCGATACCAGCTAGCTCCATCGGTCGTGCCCACAAAGGAGAGCCAGTTGGTCACGGGGTAGTTTGCCGATGCGGCGGCGAACCTATCAGTGTGTCCCACAATCCATGATGTGAGCACGCCGCCTCCGCTGCCGCCGTAGACGAACATGTTGTCGGGGTCCACGTATCCACGATTGATGACGGTGTCCACTCCAATCATGAGGTCATCGTAATCCTTGCCGGGATAGGCTCGCTTGATAGCGTTCCCGAAGGCACTGCCGTATCCCGATGAGCCTCTCGGATTGGTGTAGAGCACCACGTACCCATTTGCAGCATGGTACTGCCAGGCGAAGTTGAAGCCAACTCCGTACATTCCGTGCGGCCCGCCATGAATCGCCAGGACCAACGGATACTTTTTGGTGGGGTCGAAGTCGGGTGGCTTGACTATCCAACCTTGGATCCGGAGGTCGTCCACCGATTCGTACCAGAGTTCCTCGACTTCGCCCAGCTGTCGACCGAGAAGCACGTCATCGTTGACGTCGGTGAGTTTGGTGATGTCGTCCGGTCGACGTACTGGAAATACCACCACGTCACCTGGTTCGTGGTAACTCGACAGCGTTCCCACTGCGATTCCACGGTCTGAAATGGTGGAGATCAACAGTCGATGGTTGCCTGTCGTCACGTCGCTGACTTGACCACGTAGTGACGCGAAGTGAAGGTTGCTGGTACCCAACTGGCTCACATTGAAATACACACCGCTGTTGTCCGGGGCCCAGATGACGTTGCCAGGTGAGCCGTTGAGGCCGCTGGCGATGAGCCGCGGTTCCGCGCCGTCGACGCCCATCACATAGAGATTGCCCGTGATATATGTGTCATCGGTCCAGTCAAACCCCGAATACGCGACCAGTTGCCCGTCCTGCGAGACCACGGGGTTTCCGTCAGGGCCATGGCGTGTGGTAAGCTGCCTGATATCGTTGGTAGCCACGCTGACTGCGTAGATTTCAGATTCGCGCCATTCATACTCCGCGTCTTCCACCCGCAGCGTCGAGAACAAGAGCTCGGAGCCGTCGGGCGTCCAACTGGGCGCGCCATGATCCCAGCCGCCCGACGTCAGTTGCCGCGGCGTGCCGCCAGTCGCGGGAACCATGAACACGTGTTGATGGGATTCGTCGATGTAGCCTCTTCGGTCGCGACGATAGTTGAGCCGCGTGACCACCTTGGGCTCTGGTGTCCACTCCGCACCTGAGGGGCGGCCGGGAAGACTGACCCGCCAAGAGTCCTCGGTCGGAACCTGCATGGTGAATGCGATGCGCTCTCCATCGGGCGACCACGCGATATTGCCAGGCGATTGCTCTACCCGCGTGATCTGCGTCGTGGCGCCTTCGGCATCCATCCACCGGACAAAAACCTGGGTGCCCTTGGGGTCACCCTGACGGAGAAAGGCGATCCGGCTGCCGTCAGGTGACCACCGTGCGGTGGAGCCTTCGGAGAGAAACCGGTTGCGACTACCGTCCACGTTCATGATCCAGAGTGAGGATTCCCAGTCGTCGTTCATCTTGTCGATCCACCGCCGCGTATAGATGATCTGCTGACCGTCGGGGGAGATTTGGGGGTCACCCACACTCTCCCATTCCAGGTAGAGGTCGAGGGTGAGTCGATCGGATGGCTGTTGTGCGACAACCGGCACAGCTGAATCCAAAAGGGGCAGCAGCAAACCCACGACAAGCTTAGCTCTACGCATGACGCCTCCACGATGGGTGCCGAGATCCGAGAGTATGTAGCGCTGCCAGCGCACTGGCAAGCGACGTTGCGGATGTTCAATCAGTCACTCATCTCGCGGATGACGGCCAGAGGGGTCTTGCCGAGCACGTCCCTGCTATTGAGCAACCCGATCACGGCAGTGACCAGTACCACGGCCAACCATAGAACGAGAAGGGATGACTGCGGCGCATCGAACTGCAGCCGAAACATATACGTTATTGCCGCCCAGCCTGCGACAGAACCGAGTGCCACGCCGGTTAGTCCGGCGAGGACTCCGAGGGACGTGTACTCGGTTATCAGGATGCGGCGGATCAATCCTTTGCGAGCACCGATCGTTCGCAGTAGCACGCTCTCTCGAATACGGTGATATCGGGATGTGGCCAGGGCACCGACGAGTACGATCATGCCGCTTGCGATGCTGAAGAATGCCATGAAGCGAATCGCGAAGGCTACGCTATCGAGAACTGCCTCCACCGTTTCTTGAACGGATGTGAGATCGATTGCCGCGACATTGGGAAATGCCAGCACCAGGTCACGCTGCAGTTCGGCACGCGCTACTGCGTCGGCCACCCGCGTAGTGATCACGAAGGTCTGCGGCGCTTCATCCAGCACGCCCGGTTCGAACACCACAAAGAAGTTGGCTTCGAAGCGCGCCCAGTCCACCTGCCGGATGTTGGCTATCTCTGTATCTATCAAGATGCCCTGGACATCCCAGGTTACGTGGTCGCCGATGGAAACAACGAGCTGTCGCGCGAGGTCCTCCTCGATCGAGATTAGTGGCACTGCTGTCTCCGGCCGCCGGCCTGCCTCCCCGCGAGACCACCACTCCCCAGCGACGACCTTCTCGCTGCCGGCAAGACTGTCCCGATACGTGTTGCGGTATTCCCTGGTCAGTGGCCAGCGATTGGGCGGTGGGTTGATCGTATCATTCAACATTTGGGCAACCGGACGGCCCCGCACGCGTGATATGCGAGCCGGCACAACTGCGGTTGTGCCGAGCAATGGAAAACCAAGTGACGAGACGATCTGCTCGACGCTGTCTTTTTGATCGCGCTGAATGTCGAACAGCAGTAACGTGGGCCGGTCCGGAGAGGAGTCAAGTTCGACCTGGCTCAAGAGATTGCGCTGCGACACGTATAGAGTAGTGATCAGAAAGACGCCGAATCCTACTGCCAGAGTCACCGCGACCGTCTGGTTGTGAGGCCGGTACAGATTCGCAATCCCTTGTCGCACGGCATACGGCGCCCGCCGAGGGAAGAGCCGGCGAGTGATCCTCATCGCCACCCAAGCGATCAGCCACAATAGGGCCGTGGTAACGGCCAGGGCAGCAGCGAATGCCGCGCCGGTGGTCCAGTTGGGAGCCTGCCATAGACTCAGGCTGATCATCGTGGCCAAGATTGCCGCATGGGCCCAATACCGTTTCACTCCCGTGCGTTGCGAGTCGTCGAATTCACGCCGCAACGCCCGGAGTGGCGCTACTTCACGCACCTCCAGCAAGGGGAGCACGGCGAAGATGAGCGCTACCCAAGTGCCAATCAGCAGGCCGGTGAGGAGCGTGATCCATTCTATGGAAACCGGGACATCGAGTGGTAGAAAGTCCTGTAGAATCCGCGGTAGATTCAACTGTACCACGACCCCGAGGGCGACTCCCACTGCGGCTCCCAAAGTCCCGAGCAATCCCGCTTGGAGCAGATAGATCGAGAACACGGTGGATTGTGGGGCGCCGATGCAACGGAGCACGGCAATCGTTGGCAGTCTGTGCTTCACAAACACATGAACGGCGCTGGCCACGCCGATACCTCCGAGCAACAGCGCAATCAGTCCGACGAGACCCAGAAATCGGGCCATCAGATCCAGCGCCTGCACGAAGTCCTGTTCCCGTTCGGTTGCGGTGTCATGCCGCACTTGATTGTCCTGCAGAAGCGTCTCGTGTTGCCCCATTAGCTCATCCAGCGTCTCATCGTTCTCGAATGCGAAGAACGCCCGGTGGACGGTGCGGATACCCGTTTCCAGCAATCCGGTCTCACCGAGGTAGGCGCCGGGGATGTAGACGCGGCCGCCGAGCGCGGCAAAGAACGCAAGTTCGCCTGGTACCTTGGAAAGCACCCCGTGGATGACGAATGCGGCCGTTCCAATAGACAATGTGTCACCGACTGCGACGTCGAGCTGAACCAGGACCGATGGGTCTACCAGGGCCAGGCGACTGCTCTGAATGGTTTGCCATTGTCCCGGTGGTACAGTCTCGATGCTGCCGTAGTACGGATAGCCACCCGTAACGGCGCGTACATCGACTAGCCTCGTTTTGCCGGTTTTCTTCGCTAGTGCCATCGAGGCGAAGGTAGTGACATAGGATGTCGGCGTTCCCTGCGCCTCAATCGAGTCGATGACTCCTTGAACCGTACTGGGGAATGGGCGGAGCGAGCGGAGTTCCAGATCGGCGCCCAGCAACGCACGTGACTCGCCGTGAATCGCGTCGGTCATATTGGCCCTGAACGAGTTGATCGACACCACAGCGGCGACGCCAAGGCTGATAGAGCCCATGTAGAGGCCGAGCCGGCGTCGACTGGAGCGGCCCTCTCGGCGCGCCATCGTGATGGCGTAGGGTTTCCTCATCCAGGTCGGGTGATTTGGTCAGACACGATCTTGCCACCGGAGAGCCGGACAACACGACGGGCTCGGCCCGCCAACTCGTTGTCATGCGTCACCAGCACTAGCGTGGTCCGTTCCTCGCTGTTCAGTTGGACCAGTAGATCGATGACCGTGCGCCCCGTCTCTGAGTCGAGATTGCCGGTTGGCTCATCGGCAAAGAGCACCTTGGGTTCGTTGGCGAATGCTCGCGCGAGGGCCACACGCTGCTGTTCTCCGGCGGACAGCTGTGCCGGATAGTGATGCGTGCGGTCTGCGAGACCTACGCGCGCAAGCAGATCTCGAGCACGTTGCTCCTCGTTGCCAACCGAACGGCGAGTCAGGACACGCCGAAGTTCCACCGGCACCAACACGTTCTCCAGAGCCGTTAGTGTCGGAATGAGCTGGAAATTCTGGAATACGAATCCAACCTTCTCGGCTCGAATCCGGGCGCGCTCGTCCTCCGTCAGGAGACCGAGATGGTGACCGTCCAACTCGACGCTCCCGGCGGTCGGCTGGTCTAGCCCCGCCAGGAGACCGAGCAACGTGGTCTTGCCACTGCCCGACGGCCCGACAACGGCGACGAATCCCTGCGGTTCGACAGTTAGATTGATATCATCTAGCACCCTGAGTGCGCGCCCCAAACTAGAATACGTCTGCTCCAGGCCTGCAGCGATGATCATCATGCGTTCAAAGATACTGCTTGGGTCGGTTCTGCTTGCAGCGGTTGCCAGCTGTGTCGCGGAGCGCGCCGGGCAAACGGCTGCCACGTCCGACTCGGACACGCCGGCTGATGGCGCAACAAGACCCGTTGTCCTCTTCCTGGGAACGAGCCTGACCGCTGGCATGGGCGTCGGCGTGGAGCTGGCATACCCCGCTCTGGTTCAACAGAAGATCGACTCCGCCGGACTTCCGTTCCGCGTGGTGAATGCCGGTGAGAGTGGGGGGACCGCGGCCGGGGGACTGCGCCGCATAGACTGGTTGTTGCGCCAGCCGGTGGCTGTGCTAGTCCTGGAACTGGGCGCCAATGATGGGTTGCGGGGCCAGGATGTGGACGCCCTAGGCACCGACCTGCAAGCAATCATCGACCGCACCCTCCAAGAGTACCCGGAGGCAGCCGTCGTGATAGCCGGGATGGAGGCGCCGCCCAACCTGGGGGCGACCTACACGGACGCGTTTAGGAACGTGTTCGTCGACATCGCGCGGGCCAACGACGCCGTTCTGATTCCATTCCTCCTGGAAGGCGTTGCCGGAGTTCCCGAACTGAACCAGGCAGATGGGATCCATCCTACGGCTGGGGGCCAGAGATTGATGGCGGACCACGTTTGGCATTTTCTGGGGCCGTTACTTGCCGCTCTCAATCCTCGGTTGGCTGCGGCAGATTCATCCGCTTGACGATCGCCTGAAAGCGCGGCTCGTTGCGGATCCGGTCCCATAGCGGGTCTACTCCGAGGAACGACATCCAGGCAGCCCGCTCTCTAACAGCCCGTTCGAGCCAGTCGACTGCGGAATCGTTGTCGTTGAGCCAAACGTAGACGGCGGCGATAGCGCGGCTCGACACGTACGTGTTCTTGGACTGCTTCAGCTCCAGCAGATCCTCTAGAACGGCCTCTGCATCCCGCGTGTGACCGGCCGCGGCCTTGGCGCACGCGAGTCCCGCCGCAGCATCTCTGAATTCGCCTCCGTTGTGGATAGCCACCTCGATGTGCCGAATGGCCTCATCCGCCGCGCCCCGCGCCAGGTGATTCCACGCCAAGCCGTAACGCGCCGGCGGGAATTGGGGGTTGATTTCTAGCGTCTTGAGAAACTGCGCTTCGGCGCGGTCGTGCTGGCGGGCCCAATAGTAGTGGTGCCCCAGGTGCGTGTTGACCATCAGGGAAACGGGATCGAGGTCGCGCGCCTTGCGCGCCGTGGCAATGCCCTCTCGACGACGTCCCATGCCAGCCAGGAAAAACCCGTACTTGAGGCTCGGTTCCATGCAACCGCACCCGAGTTCAATTGCCTTGAGGAAGCGCTCTTCGGCTTTGTCCCATTCCCAATCATACCAGAAGTGGACCGAACCCAGCGTCGCATGCGCATCGGCGAGCGTGCCGTCGATCTCGAGCGCCCGCTCGGCCAACTTTCTGGCATAGGGAAACGCATCACTCCGAGTCGTGTCTCCCGAACCCACTCCGAGGGCGATGGAAAAGTACGCGTTTGCCAGACCGGTGTAGGCCAGGCCGAAATCGGGGTCGAGTGCGATGGCCTCCTCGAAGCTCTCCAACGCCTTCGCAATGCTGTCCACCGTGAACTGGTTCCACTGATAGACACCGATGAGATAGCGGTTGTACGCTTCGAGATTCTCCGTGGGCCTGCGTTTGATGCTGGCCCGCGCGGCCGTTGACAGGTTCGCCCGTAACGCGCCGGCGATCTGACCTGCCACGTCACTCTGGATCTCGAATATGTCGGTCAGTTCGCGGTCGTAAGTTTCAGACCAGAGATGCGCATCGCTCCGGGTGTCGATGAGCTGTGAAACGATCCGAACTCGGTTCCCCGCTCGACGAACGCTTCCCTCGAGAACGTGAGCCACACCCAATTCCAGTCCGATCTCGCGTAAGTTCTTATTGGTGTTCTTGTACTGCATCACGGATGTCCGGGACGTTACCTTGATGTCGGCGATCTTGGTGAGCTGGGCAATTATGTCGTCGGTGATCCCATCACTGAAATATTCGTTGTCCGGATCGGGACTCATGTTGGCAAACGGAAGCACAGCAAGCGATTTGTGAGGAATCTCCTGCGGCGGCGTGACAGCGAAGCGCTGAGCGGTATGTGGTCCGCTGCCGGAACTCGCAGCCGCCAGAGCCGCCGCGAAGTCGGCACTGGTGGCGTAACGGTCTTCGGGACTCCACGCCAGCGCCGTGCGGATAACTTGGATCAGACCGTCGGGCACCGGCGTTGCACCTGCGGCAGGTGAATTCGCACTGTGGGGCGGGGTCAGTGAAGCGATCTCCTGGCCCAGCACTGGACGCTGCCCGCAGAGCATCTCATAGAGCACACAGGCCAGGCCGTAGATATCGGTGCGGGCATCTACCTCGCCGGCGGAGGCCTGTTCGGGACTCATGTATCCGGGTGTCCCAATGGGCAGGCCCGCCATTGTCAGCGCCGGTCCACTGGCATAGGCGGCGCTCAAGGCCCGCGCGATGCCAAAATCCGCGACTACCGCGTGGCCACCCGACAACATGATGTTCTCTGGTTTGACATCCCGATGAACAATGCCCATGTCGTGCGCGAATTCCAGGGCATCGGCGACATCGTGGGCGATGTGAGTCGCATCGTGCAGTGGTATCGCACCCTCTCGTACCAGTCGCTGTCGCAGCGACTGACCCCTGATGAAGGGCATCACATAGTACAGGAAGCCGTCCCTCTCGCCAGCACTGAAGATCGGTACGATGTGGGGGTGGGTGAGCTGGGAGGCGATCTCCACTTCCCGTAAGAACCGTTCCCTGCCGAGCTGACCGCTCAGTTTGGGGTCCAATACCTTGATTGCGACCTGACGCGACGGGTGGCGCTGGCGAGCCAGATATACGGTGGCCATACCACCCTTCCCGACGGGTCGATCCAAGCGATACTGATCGGTGAGTGCTTCTTTGAGGACGGTTAGAAGATCGTCCACTGAACTTGACTCCTGAGCGGCATGACCATGCAACGTAAACTGAGTGTGTGTGGCATGAAAGTGATTTGAGCTCACGCCCCTCCGCGGGTTAACATTGATACCGGGCGCCGGGTTCCCGACGAGTGGGCATCCAGCGCTACCCACGCCAGCCGTGGACCGCATCTCGTCGGACAAGGTGGGAAAGTGAAACGACCCAGCAAGATCGTTTGTGTCGGCAGGAACTACATCGAGCACGCTGCCGAACTTGGCAATATCGTGCCCGAACGGCCATTGCTGTTCATGAAACCACCCTCGGCCCTGATCGGCGATGGTGATCGGATCGTTCTCCCATTGGCGTCCCAGCGTGTCGAGCACGAGGGAGAGATCGGCGTAGTCATCGGCAAAGCGCTCAAAGCTGTGGACGAAGACGAGGCCCTGACGGGGATCGGTGGGATAGTGTGTGTCAACGACGTCACCGCCCGCGACCTCCAGAAGAGCGACGGTCAATGGACTCGTGCCAAGGGCTTCGACACCTTCTGTCCGGTGGGTCCCAGGATGGTGCCGCTGGCGGACCTACCGGATCTGGACTCACTGGAGGTGTTCTGCCGGGTCAATGGCACCGAGCGCCAGCGCGGGCGCGCAGGTGACATGGCGTTCAAGATTCCCGAGGTCGTGTCATACATTTCTCATGTCATGACTCTGGAACACGGTGACCTCATCGCCACGGGGACTCCGGCGGGCGTTGGGCCGCTTCTGCCGGGTGACGTCGTGGAGGTAGAAATCCCCGGTGTGGGGGTGCTGCGCAATTCGGTGATTAGTGGACGGTGATGTGCATTCTTCACTTGGAGCTGTCCTCATGAAACTCGTAGCTGCCTTATTTCTGGCCTGGTGTCCCGCATTTGCTCCTCTCAGGGCACAGCAGTTCACACCGCTCCTCGATCCCGAGCTGCGTGATCTGCTGCACGAATCGCTCAGCGGAGAAATCGCCAAGGACCACGTTATAGAGATAACCCGGCATCACCGGATCCAGGGTTCGCGGGGCTACCGCGACGCGGCGCAATACGTCTTGGAGCGGCTGCTCCAAGCTGGGTTCACCACCGACGACGCATACATCGAGTCGTTTCCCTCAGACGGCCGAATAGCGTACCAGACCTGGCAATCGCCCTCCGGTTGGGACGTCGAATGGGCGGAACTGAGGATGGTAGAACCTTACGAAGAGCGCGTCGCAGGGTACCCCGAAATCGCGATGAGTCTGATCACCTACTCCAATCCGGGGAACGTGACGGCCGAACTGGTTTGGGTGGGCTCCGGTATCAGAGACTCCGACTATGACGGCAAGGATGTAGCGGGCAAGTTCGTGCTGGCCACCGGGTACGGAGGCTCGGTGCACAGGCTGGCGGTGCTTGAACATGACGCAGCTGCGGTGGTGGCCTTCATCGACGACGATCGGGCCAAACAGCACCCGGACATGGTGCAGTATACCGGAATGTGGCCGCGTTCCGATGAACTGGACCGAGTGAGCTTCGGTTTCAATCTGAGCAAGCGCCAGGGCGAGCGGCTGCGCGACATGTTGTTGTCTGGTAGTCGCGTAGTGTTGCACGGCGAGGTGCAAGGCATCGGCCTAGAGTCGTACTTCTTGGATATCCCCGTGGCGCGGATACTTGGTTCCGATCCAGATGCCGGCGTATTGGTCATCAGCGGGCACCTGGATCATCCCAAAGAGTCGGCTAACGACAACGCCAGTGGCTCGGCCGCGATGTTGGACATGGCTGCGACTCTGAGGCAGCTGATCGATGCCGGCAGACTGCGGCGGCCCAGGCACTCACTGCTGTTTCTCTGGGTACCGGAGTGGTACGGTACGATGGCCTACATCGACCGGCATCCCGAAATGAGGGGACCGGCACTCGGGGGATCGTACCTCGCCAATATCAACATGGACATGGTGGGTGAGAACCTCGAGCTACTACACTCGCGATTCATCATGACGAGAGTGCCCTATTCGATACCGACGGTGATGAATGATGTGGTCGTGAACATGGCTGACATGGTCGACCGCATGGAAGTGCGGACGCCTAGGGGGAGTTTGTCTGCATTCAACTACCAGATGACGGCCTATTCAGGCGGCAGTGATCACATGATGTTCATCGATCGCAAGGTGCCGGGCGTGATGTTCGGCCACAGTCCCGACTACACCCACCACACTTCGGAGGACACTCCGGACAAGGTCGATCCGGTAGAACTGGAGCGCGCCGAGATCATAGCAATGGCGACCATGCTGTACCTGGGCGATCTGAGTGCAACTCAGGGAGTTGATCTGGTTTACCTGGTGGGTGCGGCAGCCGCGGAGCGGTTGGGTGCAGCAGCCCGTCGGGCGGGGCGCATGTTGGCAAGGTCGCTATCACAAGTAGGTGACGTGGATAGATCTACTTGGTTCGAAGTCGAAAATGTGGTACGGCACGTTGCGGAATGGGAGCGGCTGGCCGTGAGTTCGGTGCTCTACTTCAATGAGATGGTACCGGTAGCCGCCGCGGTGGCGGCGGTGAATGAGCAACTCACTGGTCAAGAGCAGGTGCTGATTGCGGCATTGACGGCGCAAGCCGCTGCGGCTGGAGTAGCAACGGAACAGGCTCGCGGTACGATGGATGACCGTGTTCCAGTGCGCCTTACGCGGGGATCATTGGATTTCGGGCTACCGGAGAGCGAGCTGCCACCCGAAGCGGCGGCCTGGTATTCGTCGCGTGAATTCACGCTGAGCGGTAACGAACGGTTTGAGTTAGTGAATTTCATAGACGGTGTCCGGTCGGTTACCGATATAAGGAATGCAGTGAGTGCCGAATTCCGGCCAGTGTCGTTGGGCTCGGTGGCCCGGTACCTGGATGACCTGTTCACGGTCGGTGTCGTGGCCTGGAATGAGGGGCCGAACCCATGAAGCTGGTCAATCCAGTGTCCACGAGTGACTTGGCTCACTGGACGCCTGGTTCATAAGTCCCTAATTTGCTGACCCAGCGGCGCAACGTCACACAGGAGAAACGGAATGCCTGCCAAGAAGAGCGGGAGGGGTGCGAGGCCGAGTGCTACGAAGGCGACTGGGGGTCGAGGCAAGAAGAAGACTGCTAGGAAATCAGCTAGTAAATCCCGGACAACGGCAGGGCGGACTCGCAAGACGACGCGGAAGACCACGGGCAAGGCGAAGAAGGTTGTCAGACGCGTTGCCAAGACCGCGAGTCGGACGGCGAAGATCGCCGGAAAGGAAGCAGCTAGAACTGCCCAACGGACTGCTCGAACTGCCAAGAAGGTGGCGAAGGGTGCAGGTGCTAAGGCGAAGCGTGTTGCTCAACAGGCAGGCGAGACCGCATCCCGCGCGGCCGTGAAAGTCACTCGAGCAGTCAAGCGCGCCACGAAGACCGCCGCCCAGGTCGCGAAACGGAGGAAGGCAGTCAAGAAAGGCACCGGACCCACGGTCCGAAGGCGCACCAAGCGCCCGGCCGCAGCAAGAAAGAAGAGAGCGGTAAAGAGGACCGCGACCAAGAGGACGACGAAGAAGACCGGCAAGCAAGCCAAAACCCCCGCTCGCGGCGGCGCCGAATCTGCGGGCGGTCATTAGGAGGACACATGGCGGCACTCATCAAGAAGCGCACCAAGACTCAAAAGGCCGTGCGGAAGGCCAAGAAGGCCGTTAAGCGGACGAAGAAGAAAGCCGTGAGGCAGGCGAAGCGGGCCAAGCGCAAGGCGGCGGAATCGGTCAGGAAGGCCAAGAAGGCCACCAAGCGCGCAACCAAGAAGGCGAAGAGGGCCATAGGCAGTGCCGCCAAGAGCGCTCAGAAGAAGGCCAAGCGCACCGTCCGGAAGGCACGCAAGAAGCGAAGGTAACTCAACCCGCTAGTCTCGCGGCCTCCCAACCCAGCATGGCCTTCTTCCGCGCACGTCCCCACCGGTAGTCGCCGAAGGCTCCCGACTTGCGTATTACCCGGTGACAGGGGATGACGAAGGCAACGGGATTGCTGCCGATGGCGTTGCCGACGGCGCGCTCCGCGCCCGGAGAACCGATCGACCGAGCCACGTCCTGATA
>Ga0209536_100002873_pt1 | contig 27924 bp, 23 predicted proteins | sample DeeMarSeWOR28_12_FD_187461 | JGI IMG/M metagenome (GOLD analysis project Ga0209536, IMG submission 187461) | Marine sediment microbial communities from White Oak River estuary, North Carolina - WOR-2-8_12 (SPAdes) (version 2) | ecosystem: Environmental > Aquatic > Marine > Intertidal zone >... | reverse complement strand
CGCTGCCGAGCGCGGTCGTGTCACCCTCGGCGTGGACGCCGAGTGGCAGCGCGATGACCGCGAGAATCGGACGCTCGACGGGGCGGCCGTCACGCTCGACCAGCGGGAGCGGATCTCCGGCGTGGGGCCGTTCTTCCAGGTCGTCGTCGAACCGGATGCGCTGCTCTCGCTCCGCGCCGGCATCCGCTACGACCGGAGCCGCTTCGCGGTGGACGACCGCCTGACCACCGACGGCGACGACACGGGCTCACGGCTGATGGATGCGTTGACCTGGTCGGTCGGGGCGCTGCTGCGGCCCGTCGCCTGGCTCGAGCCCTTCGTGAACGTCGGGACGGCGTTCGAGACGCCGACGACGACGGAGCTCGTGAACCGTCCGGATGGCGCGGGAGGGCTCAACCCGGATCTCGAGCCGCAACACACCACGCAGTTCGAGGCGGGTGTGCGTGGTACGGCGTGGTGGGTGCGGTGGGAAGTGGTAGGTTTTCACGCCGCCGTGCGGGACGCGCTCGTCCCGTTCGAAGACCCCGCTCAGCCCGGTCGTCGCTTCTTCCGCAACGCGGGTCGGCTCAGCCATCGCGGCGTGGAAGTGTCCGCGCGTGCTCCGTTCGGAACGCGAGCCGAGGCGCAAGCGGCGTACAGCTTCGGCGACTACAGCTACGGCGACTTCGTCACGCCGGACGGTGACTTCTCCGGCAACCGCGTGCCCGGCATGCCACGGCATCGGCTGTTCGTCACGCTCACGCTGTGGCCCGTGACGGACGTCTGGCTGACGGCCGAGGTGGACGCGGTGTCAGCGGTGACTGCCGACGACGCGAACACGGCCGAGGCCCCGTCGTATGGGGTCGCCCACGTCCGTGTCGGGTGGGAAGGACGGGTGGGGCGAGTGTCGCTTGCTCCCTTCGCGGCGCTGCTCAACGCCCTGGATGCGCGGTACGCATCCTCGGTGGTCGTCAACGCCCGAGGCGCTCGCTACTTCGAGCCGGCGCCGGGCCGGCAGCTACTCGCCGGACTCACCATCGGCTTCTGACGCGTCGCCGCGCCGGGCCGCAATCCGCGGCTAGAAGCCGAACGCTCCGCCCCGGTACTGCTCCGTCTGGCTGAACGTTCGCTCGGCGATGTCCGTCGCGCGCTCGAGATTGATCAGCAGCTCGGGATCCGCCGCGACGGCCTGGGAGTCGGCGGCCAGGGCCGCGAGGTACTGCGCCTGGTTCGCGTACAGGAGCGCGTAGAGCCACAGGATGCCCTCCGAGGGCGTGTCCGGCCAGCCGCGGGGCCGCGCGCGGGCCGCTGCCTCCGGGTGGTACACCTCGAACAGCAGCGTGTCGGTCCTCGGCAGGTCCACCCAGCCGAGCGGGCCCATCCGCATGAGCGTGCTGTCCGCCGTAATCGAATCCGGCATGACGCGTCGCACCAACCCCTCGCCCCGGAGATACGGGGTGAGCCCCAGTTGGTCGGCATAGGCGCCGGTCGTTCGGGAGAAGTAGACCGGTCGCCTCCCGAGGTTCTGCTGGATCAGGTGCAGGGCGACGATCTCCGGTCGGCTCAACACCTGCGGGGTCAGCACGAGACGAAGGTCGCCGGCCCGGAACACCGTCCGTTCGGTGAGCTGTTGATAGAACGGCAGGGCCTCGATCTGCTCGTAGGTCCAGCTGATGGCCTCGTGGGTCGGCGCTGTCCACGTCGAGTCACGGTAGACAGGATGCAGCGAGGCGGTATCCAGCGGAACGACGTTGCGCCGCTTGAGTTGCTTGTTGTGCCACTCCGTGCCCATGAGCGAGATGTTGGCCAGCAGCACGTCGCGCCGGACGTTCTCGACTTCCTGCATGTACCACAGCGGGAAGGTGTCGTTGTCACCGGCCGTGATGAGGATGCTGTACGGCGGAACCGACTGCAGCAGATCCCGCGCCGATGCCCGTGCGAGCGTCTCACCCGCCCGCGATGCCGTGAGCCGGTTGCCGACGAGCGGAACGAGGGCGAGCACCAGCACCGGAGCCATCATCAGCCAGGCGTTCGCCCCCGGCTCACGATCGCGCAGCCTTCGAGCGATGGCACTCATCACGGTGCCGAACCCGAGCGCCACCCAGATGCCCCAGAGCTGGAACGAGGCGAGGAAGAAGTAGTCCCGCTCGCGCACCTCGCGGGCGACGTCCGGCCGCGACAGCCGCGACGGCCACGAATAGCCGTACTTGAAGTCGAGGTAGAAGACCAGGGCGACGACGACGGTGAACATCAGCGCCATCATCGCGACGGCGCCCCGTCGGTCGTGCTTGAAGTGGTTCACCGCGCCGGTCAGGCCCACCAGGCCGAACACGACGGCGAACACGTTGCGAATCGACTGGTCCCAGTCGTGCGCGAACTGCCAGCTGAAGTACTGTAACCAGGTGCCGTACTGCCACAGGATGTCCGCCTGGCGCGGGATGAGTGGACCCTTCTGGTACTGTTCACGGGTCAGGACGTCGGACAACGCCTCGCAGCCGGCGGCGCCGAAGGTGTAGATACTCTCGAGCGCGCCGACCATGGATTGGCAGACGGGCTCGCCCTCGTTGATCGGCGGGTAGAAGCCCGCACGGATCGGGAGGATCAGCGACACGCTCAGTCCCACCCCGATCACCAGCAGGCTCGCCGCCCACAGCCGCCACCTGAGCACGGCGCCGGGCTCGGTGAACAGCACGTAGACGACGAACGCCGGCGCCGCGAGGACCCCCATCAGGTGGTTGGTCGAGCTCAGCGCGAGCAGGTACACGATGAGGATGAGCCAGTGGTCGCGCCGCTGGCCGGCGGGCTCGTCGCCCCAGTGCACCACCAGCCACAACACGAGCGCGATCGACAGCAGGCTCGTGGTGTAGACCTTCTCGTTCACCACCGATTGGTGCCACACGGTGAACGACGTCGCCCCGACCAGCGCCCCGCCCAGGGCGGCCCCGATGCGCGCCCAGCGCGGTTCCGTCACGATCGTGCGGAGGAACCGCTCGGCGACGAGGAACAGGAACCCCGACGCGAGGGCCGACGTGAACGCGGCAAACAGGTTGATGCGGAGCGCGTAGTGCTCGACGAGCGGGATCATTCCCCATACATGCGCGAGCAGCACGAACAGGGGGTTCCCCGGCGGGTGCGGGATGCCGAGAACCTTTGCCGCGGCAATGTACTCCGACGTGTCCCAGAACTGCGTGGTCGGCGCGATCGTGACGACATAGATGCCGAACACGACCAGGAAGAGGAGACCGGCCAGCCCGTACGGTGGCCCGGCGCCCGCCGCCGGCGGGGACCTGTCGTCGATGGCGGTCGCGTGCATGTGGGTCCCGTGTCGTGACGCGGTCAGTGGTTGGCGGTGCGGCTGTCGCGGCTCAATGCCGGAATTGCCGCCGGCCGGTCATCACCATGGCGATGCCGTGGGCGTCGGCAGCCGCCTTGACGTCGGCATCCCGGATCGAGCCGCCGGGTTGAATGATCGCCGTGATCCCGGCCTCTGCGGCCTGCTCGACGCCGTCCGCGAAGGGGAAGAACGCGTCGGAGGCCATCACGCTTTCCGCCGGGTCGTGCCCCATGTCGCGGGCTTTGTGGACGGCGAGGAACGCGGCGTCGACGCGACTCATCTGGCCGGCCCCGATCCCGATCGCCGCTTCCTCTCGTGCCAGCAGAATGGCGTTCGATTTCACCGCCGCCACCGCCGCCCACCCGAACCGCAGGTCGCGCCACTCGGCTTCGGTCGGCTCGCGGGCGGTGACGACGCTCCACTCCGACTCGTCGGCCGACACCCGGAAGCGGTCCTGCATCAGGAAGCCGCCGCGGACCCGCTTGAAGTCGAGCGCCGGGCGCCCGTCGGGGAGCGGCAACTCCACCACCCGCAGGTTCTTCTTGCGCTGGAAGACGTCGACGGCGGCGTCGTGGAAGCGCGGGGCGACGACCACTTCCACGAAGAGGTCCTGCATCGCTTCCGCCGCGCGTGCGTCGACGACGGTGTTGAACGCCACGACCGATCCGAACGCCGACTTCGAGTCCGTGGCCAGCGCCCGACGGTAGGCTTCGTCCGGGCTCTGACCCAGCGCGATACCACAGGGGGTGGTGTGCTTGATGATCGCGCACACGGGCCGGTCCGGCCACGGGGCAACGGCCGCCGTGGCCGCCTCGACGTCGAGCAGGTTGTTGAACGAGAGCTCCTTGCCGTGGAGTTGCCGCAGCTCGTCGAAGCCGCGGCCCTCGCCCGACGTATACAATGCCGCCCGTTGCATCGGATTCTCGCCGTACCGCAGCACTTGCACCCGCTCGAGTGCCAACCCCATCGCCGCCGGGAACGTCTCCTCACCCTTCCCGAGATACTGGGCGATCGCAGCGTCGTACTGCGCGGTGTGTGAGAAGACCTTTGTGGCCAGCTCGAGCCGGAGCTCGTCGGTGACTTGGTCCTGCCGCAGTGCCGAGAGGATACGCTCGTAGTCGTTGGGGTCGGACACCACGACGACGGACTGGTGGTTCTTGGCGGCCGAGCGGAGCATCGAGGGGCCGCCGATGTCGATCTGCTCGATCGCGTCCTCGAGCTTGATGTTGGGCCGGCCGATCGTCTCCTGGAACGGGTAGAGGTTCACGGCGACCAGGTCGATGGGGACGAACCCGCGGCCAGTCAGTTCCTCCATGTGGTCCGCCTGGTCCCGGCGCGCGAGCAGGGCGGCGTGCACGGCGGGGTGCAGCGTCTTGACGCGACCGTCCATGATCTCGGGGAATCCGGTCACTGTATCGATGGGGATCACGGACACGTCGGCCTGGCCGAGCACGTGTGCCGTTCCACCAGTCGAGACGATCTCCCATCCGAGGGCCACCAGGCTCTTGGCGAACTGGGCGACGCCCCGCTTGTCCGATACCGAGATCAGCGCACGCGGCATCCCATCCTCCTCAGTCAGACTGTGTAGTGCCGGCCGGCATGAGGGCATCGCCGATCCGTGCCGGCTCCCGTTCGATGCGATATCCCCCGCCGTCGGCCCGGACCGTGACAGCGCGTCCTGACGTCGCCGCAGCCAGCACCACTGCGGGCAACAGCTGATGCTCGATCGCGAGCACGCGGGCCGCAAGCGTTTCCGGCGTGTCCGTCGCGTGGACCGGGACGGGCCACTGCGCGAGGATCCTGCCCCGGTCGTACTCCTCGGTCACCAGGTGCACCGTCGGTCCGGAAATCGTGGCCCCGGATGCCAGGACGGCCTCGTGCACCCGCCGGCCGTACATCCCCTTCCCGCCGAACGACGGGAGCAGGGCGGGGTGGATGTTGATCATCCGGCCGCTGTAGGCGGCAACCACCGCTACCGGCACCAGCTTCAGATACCCTGCCAGGACGACGAGCTGCACGTCGTACCGCTCGAGCACGGCGAGCAGTTCGGCACCGTCTCGGTGGTCGCGCAGCGCCTCGACCGCGACTCCGGCACGGCGCGCCCGATCGAGCGCGCCGGCTTCGGCGGTGTTGCTGATCACGACGACGACCTGCGCCGGCGCGGGACCGGTGCAGGTGTCGAGCAGTGCCTGGAGATTTGTGCCGCCACCAGATGCGAGAACGGCAACACGCATGGCCAACTCCATCAGCGTGGCCCGGTGCCCGGCACGCCAGTCGGTCGACGGGCGGACAGTGCACAGCAACCGCTCAAAACATACATGCCGGGGCAACCTCGTGCCGTCACCCGCTCCACCCCGCGGCCCTGGCCGCATCGGCTACCGTTCCGAGCTCCTCATCGCTGAGGGTGCGCACGTCGAACGCGACGCGATCGTCCACCGTCCGTGCAATGACCGGCGGATCGTGCCGCCGGAGCAGCTCGAGGAACGCCTCGCACGACGCCACCTCGAGGGTGACGAGCGTCGTGGGAAGCTCGCTGCCCGGGAACGAGCCGCCTCCGACTGCGGACGATCCGGGCACGAGCCGGGCGCCGGGAAGCCGGCGTTTGAGCCGTCGGGCCCGCCGGTCGAGCTCTGCAGGAGTGGCGGTCAGCATGGCCAGCACCGGGACGCGGCGGAGCGCCTCCTCGGGGTCGCGATACAACATGAGGGTGGCTTCCAGGGCGGCGAACGTCGTCTTGTCGGGACGAAACGCGCGGGCCAGCGGGTTGCGGGCGAGCGCGCGCACGATGGCGTCCGGCCCGGCGATCACTCCTGCCTGCGGGCCGCCGAGCAGCTTGTCGGCCGAGAACACGACCGTCGCGCCGGTCTGCGCGCTGTCGCGCACGAGCGGCTCGCCGGTGAGGCCGTGCGCCTCGAGCGAGATCAACAGGCCGCTGCCCACGTCGTGCACGGCGGGAATGTCGCGGCCGGCGCCGAGGTGCACGAGTGCGGCCAGGTCCGTCTCCTCCGTGTAGCCCGTGAGCTGGAAGTTCGAGCGATGGACCTTGAGCAGCACTCGCGTGCGCGGTGTGACGGCCAGCTCGTAATCGCGGATCCGGGTGCGATTGGTGGTCCCGACTTCGACCAGCACGCTGCCGCTCCGCGCCAGGATGTCGGGGATGCGGAACGACCCCCCGATCTCCACCAGCTCGCCGCGAGAGACGATCGTCTCGCCCCCCGCCGCGAGACCGTTCAGCGTCAGCAGCAGCGCGGACGCCGCGTTGTTCACGACGAGGACATCCTCCGTGCCGGTCAGGGTCGACAGGACGTCGCGCACGTGGTCCTGGCGCGAGCCGCGGCTGCCGTCGTCGAGGTCCAATTCCAGCGTGCTGTAGCCGAGCGCCTCCTCGACCGCCATGCGCGCCTCGGCTGCGAGGGGCGCACGCCCGAGGTTGGTGTGCAGCACCACGCCGGTGGCGTTCACGACCCGCCGCAGCGAAGGACGTGTGAGCCGGTCCAGCTCGTGCCGCAGTGCGTCACTCCATCCGCCGGAAGGCTCCGCCGCACCCTCATCCCGGGCACGCGCGAGAACCGTGCGGGCTGACGCCAGCAGCTCGGCATGGGATGCGTCCAGCCCGGCCTCCCGTGCCAGCGCGAGCAGCGCGTTGACCGCTGGCAGGCGGCGGCGGGGATCGGTCACGTGGAGTCCGGCGGTGCTTCGACGATGAGGAGGCGCTGTGACTCGGCGGCGACGCCGCTCAGATTCTCGGCTGTCGCCCCGACCAAGTAGCGGCCCGGCGGGATCGGTCCGGGCATGCGGATGTACCACGTCGCCGACAGCGCGGGGCGCTGCAGCAGCAAGGCCGCGTTGCCGGTTGGCTCGTCTTCCTCTGCTACGGCTTGGGCCGGAGGCTGAGGCGGAGGCGGGGGCGATTCCGCGGTGTCAGCGGGGGCCAGGGTATCGCTCGCCGCCGCCGCTGCCGCTGCGGCCGAATCCCGCGCCGCCTGCTCCGCCGCACGCACCGACTCGTAGGCGCGCTCGCTCCAGACCGTGTCGATCGGGAGGGGAACGGTGTCGGGCAGCTCCCATACCGCAACGGCGGAGGGCTGCGGCGCGCCCTGGGCGAGCTTCTGGGTGAACTCCAACCGGATGGTCTGACTGTCGGCCTGCACCAGATCCCTCAGCGTGGGCCCCGTCGTGTCCCTCGCGAACGCCCAGAGCACCTCCGACGCCGCCGAGTCCAGGGCGATCGTGACCGAGTCGAACGCTTCACGGGAATCCCTCTCCCCGTTGTTGTTCTGGTCGATCGTGGCGACGAGCAGGTACTCGCCGCGCGGGACCTGCGCCATCTCGTAGTCGCCGGTGGAATCCGCCCGCGTGACGTACGCCAACGAGTCGGGCAGCAGGATCGCCTCGATCAGTGCGCCCTGGCCGACCCGGTTGTCCTCCCAGTTGAGCACGGCGCCGGACAGCGTGGTGGCAGGAATCTCGCCGCCGGTCGTGAACACGACGGTGATGCCCTCTTCCATACGGTTGTTGCGGAGGTCGGCGATGCCCGGAAGCAGGACGATGCGGTAAATGACGCCGTCGATCCACTCGGGCTTCGGCTTCAGCTCGATCGCGTCGCGCTTCCAGGAGACGTCCAGCTCTGCGGGGCGCGGGGAGAGCTCGACCAGCTTGTCCAATCCACCGCCCGACTGCTCGCTGATCACCTCGTTGAACTCGATACGCGCGGCGCCCTCGAATCCCGGGACGATCGCCCCGGAATCGGGCCGGACGGCTGCGACGACGGGTGCTTCGAAGTCGGGCGGACCGCCGGGCGGGCTCTCAATGACGGCGCAGGCGGCCAGCCCGATCAGCAGCCCAAGGCGCGCAGCTTGGCGGCCAGCGTTTCCTGCTGCTCGCGCCATGACCGCTCCTTCTCGCGCTCCCGCTCGACCACGTCGGCGGGGGCGCGGGTCACGAAGTTCTCGTTTGCCAGCTTGCCGTGCACGCTCGTGAGCAGTCCGTCGATCCGTGTCAGCTCCTCGCCGAGCCGCGCACACTCGCGGTCCACATCGATCGCGTCACCGAGCGGCACGAAGACGGCCGTCCCGTCGGGGAGCACGGCGTGTCCCCCGATCCCCTCGGCGTCCGCCGCGGTCTCGAGCGCGGCGAGCTTCGCCAGCCGGAGGATCGTCTCGCGCTCGGCCGCGAAGGCACGCGAGGCCACCGCTCCCGCCGGCGTGACCACCGCAGTCAGCGTCGTCGCCGGCGGCACGTGATACTCGGCGCGGATGGTCCGCACCGCGCCCACCAACCCCTGGACCAGCCCGAACGCCGTCTCTGCCTCCTCGTCGTCGTACACCGGATCGGCCTCGGGCCACCGTGCCCCCGCCAGCAATGGCTCGCGCTCCGTCGGCAGGTGCCGCCACAGCTCCTCGGTGATGAATGGCATCACCGGATGGAGCAGTTGCAGCGCGGTGCCGAACACGTGCACCAGAATGCTGCGGGCGACGTCACCGCCAGCCGCCGTGCCGTACAGCCGCGGCTTGACATGCTCGAGGTACCAGTCGGCCAGCTCGTCCCACACGAAGTGGTAGACCAGATTCGCCGCGTCGTTGAGCCGCATGCGATCGAGCGCCGTCGTCGCCTCGCGGATCACTCGCTGGCACCGTGCCAGGATCCAGCGGTCACCCAGCTCGAATGTCCCGCGGTCCAGCTCGGCGAGCGGAACGGGAGGAGAGGCGAGGTGCGACAGGATCAGCCGCCCGACGTTCCACAGCTTGTTCGCGAAGTTCCGCCCCGCGGCGAAGGTCGCGTCGAGGTCGTTGCGGTCCATGATCACGTCGGTACCGGCGGCCGCGCCTGCAACGATCGTGAACCGCAATGCGTCGGCCCCGTATTGCTCGACCACGTCGAGCGGGTCGATACCGTTGCCGAGCGACTTCGAGAACGCCCGATGCTGCGGATCGCGCACGATGCCGTTCATGTACACGGTGTCGAACGGCCGATCGCCCATGAAGTGGTAGCCGGCCATCACCATGCGGGCGACCCAGAAGAAGATGATGTCGGGGCCCGTGACCAGCGTGTGCCCGGGGTAGAACCGCGCGAGATCGGGCGTGCGGTCGGGCCAGCCCATCGTGGCAAACGGCCACAGCCACGACGAGAACCACGTATCGAGCACGTCTTCGTCCTGCCGCACCGAACCGCCGCACGCGGCGCAGGCGGCGGGAGCGTCCTCGGCGACCGTGATGTGCTCGCAGCCGTCCGCCTCGCAGTACCACGCCGGGATGCGATGACCCCACCACAGCTGGCGTGAGATGTTCCAGTCGCGGATGCCGACGAGCCAGTTCTCGTAGACCTTGCCCCATCGATCGGGTACGAACGTGAGCGCGCCGTCGCGATAGGCCGCCAGAGCGGGGGCCGCCAGCGTGCGCATCCGCACGAACCACTGATCCGACAGTCGCGGCTCCACGATCGTGTGGCAGCGGTAACAGTGCCGCACGCTGTGGCGGTAGGGCTCCACCTTGACCAGCAGGCCCTGCTGCTCGAGCAACTCCACGATCCGGCGCCGCGCGTCGTCGCGGTCGAGGCCCCGCAACGCCTCCGGCACCCGCGGGACGTCGGCCATGGTGGCGTCGGGCGTCATCGTGTCCGGCGTGTCGAAGTCGCCCGGCAAGGCGGCGGCGATATCGAAGTCGTTGGCGTCGTGCGCGGGGGTCACCTTCAGCATACCGGTGCCGAAGTCCCGCTCCACCGCGGTGCTGTGCTCGATCGGAATCTCCACGCCGGACAGGGGGATGGCGACGGTGCGTCCCTCGAGGCCCGCGAACCGCTCGTCCTCCGGGTGGCACACCAGGCACACGTCACCGAACATCGTCTCGGGCCGGGTGGTCGCCACGATCACCCCGTCCGCCGTTCCGCCCGCCCACGGATACCGGATGTAATACAGATGGTCGTCCCGCTCCCGGAACTCGGCCTCCTCGTCCGAGAGCGATGTCAGGCACCGCGGGCACCAGTGGATGACGCGGTGACCCCGATAGATGAGCCCGTCGTCGTGCAGCTGCACGAACACCCGCTTCACGGCGCGGCTGTAGCTGTCATCCAGGGTGAAGCGCGTCCGGTTCCAGTCGCACGAGCACCCGATGGCTTTGAGTTGGTCGAGAATGGTGCCGCCCGTCTCGCGCACGTGCTCCCACACGCGGTCGACGAACGCCGCGCGCCCGATGTCCTGCCTCCGCAATCCCTCGCGGGCGAGCTTCCGCTCCACCACGTTCTGCGTTGCGATGCCGGCGTGGTCGGTGCCCGGCAGCCACAGCGCCTCGCTGCCCCGCATCCGCTCGAACCGGATCAGCACGTCCTGAATCGTGTTGTTCAACCCGTGCCCCATGTGCAGCACGGACGTCACGTTGGGTGGCGGGATGACGATGACGTACGGCTCCCGCTCGGACGTGACGTCGGCGGCGAACACGTCAGCCTCCGTCCAGGCCTGGTACACCCCGCGCTCGATGGCCGCGGGATCGTATTTCGGGGCGAGTTCCGTCGTCTCGGTCATGGGTGCGAGGGCGAAGGTGAAGCGATTGCGGGCGAGGGCGGCGGACGCCGTCAGCCCGCCCAGGAGCGGGACGGCCGCTTCGCGACGTCTTCACCCGCAACCAGGATGCGATTGACGATCACGGCGTGATCCACGGCGCCGCGGGCGACGGTGGCGGCCGCTGCCCGGGCGTCGGCATCCGGCGCCGTTCCGGTCAACTCGACGATGCCCTCGGAGAGGGCGCGGGCGCGCACGTCGAGCTGACGCGTCTTGGGGTTCTCCCCCAGCGCACCGGTCACCTGCCGCTCGAGCACTTCGGGCGGGGGTGGCTCCCCCTTGCTCGAACGTCGCCCGATGCCGCGCACGGCACCGCCGACGCCCTTGGGACTCACCTCCGAGAAGAACTGGCTGGCGGCGAGTCCGGCGAACAGGCCGAGGCCTGCTCCGACAATCGCGGAGAGGGTGATGCCGATCCAGTCGCCGTCGTCGCGCTCGGCATCGACGAGTCGACCACCCCGTAGCAAGCGTACTCTGTTCATAGTACAATTATAAGTTTGAGCGGAATCCTTTGGTATACTGCAACTTAACTGGAATCTACTTCATTCCGTCGCCTGCCCACCGACCGGCACACGATGTCTGACGAGATCAAGCTCACGCTCCCCGACGGCTCGGTCCGCACCGAGCGCTCCGGCATCACTCCCCGCGAGGTCGCCGAATCGATCGGGCCCCGGCTCGCTCGGGCCGCCGTAGCGGCGCGCGTCGACGACGAGGTGCGCGACCTCGAGCGGCCATTGACCGAAGACGGTGCCCTGGCTCTGCTCACCGAGCGGGACCAGGAGGCGCTCGACGTGCTGCGGCACTCGACGGCCCACGTCCTCGCCACGGCGGTGCGGCAGCTGTTCCCGGAGGCCAACATCGGCTTCGGGCCGCCCATCCAGGACGGCTTCTACTACGACTTTGACGTGCCGCGTCCTTTTACCCCGGACGACCTCGCACGGATCGAGGAGAAGATGCACGAGGTCACGGCGGCGGACTACCCGTTCGAGCGTGACGTGGTGAGCCGCGAGGAGGGGCGGGAGCGATTCCGCGACGATCCGCTCAAGCTCGAACGGCTGGAGGAGTTCGGCGAGGACGAGGTGATCTCGGTCTACACCGACGGGCCGTTCGTGGATCTGTGCCGCGGGCCGCACGTCCCGTCCACGGGGCGGATCGCGCACTTCAAGCTGCTCCACGCGGCCGGAGCCTACTGGCGGGGCGATTCGCGGCGGCAGATGCTCCAACGCATCTACGGGACCGCGTGGTTCGCGAAGCAGGACCTCGACGCCTACCTGCGCCGGCTCGAGGAAGCCGAGCGCCGCGACCATCGCACGCTCGCGAAGCAGCTCGACCTCTATTCGATCCAGGACGACGTGGGTCCCGGCATGATCCTGTGGCACCCGAAGGGGGCCACGATCCAGTTCGAGTTGCGCCGGTTCATCGAGGACGAGCTGCTCCGCACCGGCTACGAGTTCGTCTACACGCCGCACGTGACGCGGGAGGATCTGTTCCTCCGCTCCGGACATCTGCCGCTGTACGGCGAGCAGCAGTTCCCGCCCATGGCCCCGGCCACGGGCGACGCGGAGGACGTGCGGTATCGGGTCAAGCCGATGAACTGCCCGATGCACACGCTCATCTATGCCGCGCGGCAGCGATCGTACCGCGATCTGCCGGTCCGGTTGGCCGAGATCGCGAGCGTGTACCGCAACGAGCTGTCCGGCACGTTGCACGGGCTGCTCAGGGTGCGCGGGCTCACGATGGACGACGCCCACGTGTTCTGCAGCGAGGACCAGATCGAGGACGAGATCTACCGGATGCTCGACCTCACCGACCTCGTCCTCTCCCAGACCTTCGGGTTCGAGTATCGGATCGACCTGGCGACGCGTCCGGAGAAGAAGATCGGCGACGATGCCCAGTGGGCGCACGCCGAGCAGGCCCTCCGCCGCGCCCTCGAGCGACGCAAGCTGACCTTCGGGGTGGACGAGGGCGGCGGCGCGTTCTACGGACCCAAGATCGACATCAAGCTGCGCGATGCCATCGGTCGTGAGTGGCAGGGCACCACCATCCAGCTCGACTACCAGCTGCCGGAGCGCTTCGAGCTGGAGTACACCGGGGCGGACAACCGGCCGCACCGCCCGGTGATGATCCACCGGGCGATCCTCGGGACGATCGAGCGCTTCGTGGGCTGCCTCATCGAGCACTTCGCGGGGGCGTTCCCGCTCTGGCTGGCGCCGGAGCAGGTACGGATCGTGCCGATCACCGACGACCAGGCGGAGCCGGCACGCGCGATCGCCAGTCGGCTCGCGGCGAGCGGCATCCGCGTGGACGTGGACGACCGCAGCGAGACCCTCAACTACCGCATCCGTGACGCGGAGATGGCCAAGGTGCCGTTCATGGCCGTGGTCGGAAAGCGGGAGGTCGAGCAGGGGATGGTCGCCGTCCGGGTGCGCGGCGCGGGCAAGAAGCAGGAGGTGGTGCCGGTGGACGCCTTCGAAGCCCGTCTTCTGGAGCTGATCAGGACGCACGCGCTCGAGCTCGCCTAGGGAACCTGTGCACACGTCTCCGGCAGGTCGCCCCGGCCGGTGCAGTGAGCGCCTGGGGTGAGCTGGTAGCCCGGGCACCATCTCACTGAGGCGTCCTCCGCGACCAGCCGTTGGACGTGTGCAGACCCTGCCTAGGGGCCTGGCCGTTCTTGAGCCCCCCCTGACGGGCCGTTAACTTCTCACGGAACGCTTGCTCTGCATGTCGGACACACCTCGGGATCGAGGGGATTGAGGGGAGGGAGCCAACCGTGAGCAAGGATACGACCCCCGTCATCGTCAGCGCCGCCAGGACCCCCGTCGGGAGGTTCCTCGGCGGTCTATCGCCGATCTCTGCCGCCCAGCTGGGCGCCATTGCCGTGCGCGAGGCCGTCAATCGGTCGGGCATCGATGCCGCGGCCGTCGACGAAGTCATCATGGGCATGGTCGTGCAAGGGGGCGCCGGTCAGGCGCCGGCGCGCCAGGCCGCCGTGCACGGCGGCATCCCGGATGACAAGCCGGCCTTCACCGTGAACAAGGTGTGCGGCTCGGGACTCAAGTCCGTGATGCTCGCCGCCCAGGCCATAAAGGCGGGCGACGCGCAGTGCATCGTCGCCGGTGGGATGGAATCGATGTCGAACGTCCCCCATTACCTCTACGGCCTGCGCACGGGCGTGAAGTACGGAGACCACAAGATCGTGGACGGCCTGCAGTTCGACGGCCTGTGGTGCTCGTTCGGCGACAACGTCATGGGGAGCTACGCCGAATACACGGCCGAGAAGGCCGGCATCACGCGGGAGGAGCAGGATCAGTTCGCCTTCGAGAGCCACCAGAAGGCGGTGGCGGCCATCGAGGGCGGGAAGTTCAAGGACGAGATCGTCGCCGTCGAGGTGCCCGGCCGGAAAGGGCAGGTGACGGTCGTCGATACCGACGAGGGCCCGCGGAAGGATACGTCGGTCGAGGCGCTCGCCAAGCTCCGACCCGCCTTCCAGAAGGATGGGACGGTGACGGCCGGCAACGCCCCCGGGCTCAACGACGGCGCCGGCGCGCTGGTCGTCACGTCCGAGGCGTTCGCCGACGCCCACGGGCTCGCGATCGTTGCCCGCGTCACGGGGTATGCGGCGGCGGGGGGACCACCCAAGGAGCTGTTCTTCGCCCCGATCACGGCAGTGCGACAGCTGATGGAGCGGACCGGGGCGACTATCGATGCCTATGATCTCATCGAGGCCAACGAGGCCTTCTCCGTGCAGGCGCTGGCGGATGGGCGGGAGCTGGGTTGGGACTGGGAGCGCGTGAACGTGCACGGCGGGGCGGTGGCCCTGGGACATCCCATCGGCGCGAGCGGCGCGAGAATTCTCACGACGCTGCTGTACGCGATGCAGGACCGGGATGCGACCACGGGCCTCGCGACCCTGTGCCTCGGTGGCGGCAATGCCGTTGCCCTCAGCGTGGAGCGTAGCTAGATGCAGCAGATCGAGACCGCCCGGCTCGTCATGACCCCCGGCGCCGTGGCGCGCCGTGCACTCGCGGTCGCCTTGGGTGCGGCCCTCGTGGCCCTGAGCGCCCAAGTGGCCATCCCGCTGCCGGGCACCCCGGTACCGGTGACCCTGCAGGTGCCCGCCGTACTGATCGTCGGTGGGTTGTTGGGTCCCCGCCTCGGTGCGCTGAGCATGGGGGTGTATCTCGCATTCGGTGCGGCCGGGCTGCCCGTCTTCGCGCCGACGGGCGTACCCGGTTTCGCCCGGCTGCTCGGACCGACCGGCGGCTACCTGCTGGCGTATCCGCTGGCCGCGGCACTCGTCGGGACGCTCGTCCGTCGGCGCAACACGTGGCCGGTCGTCGCCGTCGCAATGGTGGGTGGGTTGGCGGTGATCCATGCCGGCGGGATCGCGCAGCTGGCGATTCTGAGCGGTGATGTCCGAACCGCGGTCGCGCTTGGCTCGGTGCCGTTCCTGCTACTCGATGTCGTGAAGTTGTTGTTCGCCGGACTCATCGTCCGGCGGTTCGGAACACGGACGCGCGCTCTCATTTGAGGGCGCGCGTCGTCGTTTCGGCGGTCGGTGCGGTCCTTGCCTACTACGGTGCGGTTGCGCTGATCGCCGTCGGCGTCGGGGCCGCACTGCCCGATGCCTGGTACGACGGCCCGCATGCCATCGCGGCTTCCACCGCGCCGCTCGTCGCGGCGGCCGTGGCGGTGAACGTCACGCTGGTCGGTGCCGGTTGGGCCTCACGGCACGAGCTCGGGTGGCCCGCCGGGTGGGCGACGCCGGCGGCGCTCGGTCGTGGCGCTGCCGGCGGGCTCGCGCTCGCCGCAGGGGCGCTGCTGATCGCACTCGGGACGGGCGGCGCCCGCGTGGTCGCCACTGGCGAGTCGTTTGCCGCCTGGGCGGGCGCCGCGCTGCCGCTCGGCGCCGGTTTGGTGGTGGCGGCGCTGGCCGAAGAGTTGCTGTTCCGTGGCTTCCCGCTGGCCCGACTGGCGGAGCCGCTCACCCGGGTGGGGGCGAGCGTGCTGCTCGCGATCGTCTTCGCGGCCGCGCACCTGGCCAACCCGGACGTGTCGACGCTCGGACTGGTCAATCTGATCCTGGCGTCGCTGATGCTGAGTGCCGCGTTCTTCGCGCCCGGCGGCTTGCCGCTGGCGTGGGGGGTGCACTGGGGGTGGAACGGCGGACTGGCCCTGGGGGCGGATGCGCCCGTCAGCGGCCTCACCTTCGATCTGCCCGCGCTGGAGTTCGACACCGGGCGGGTGCCGGTGGTGACCGGCGGCGCGTTCGGGCCCGAAGGCGGGTTCGCCGCCACCGCGACCCTGGCGATCGCCCTGATCTGGTTCGGCCGGCGGGCTGCCGCGGTCGGGAAGGGAGAGCCGAGATGAAGAGCATAGCGGTGATCGGGGCCGGGACCATGGGCAACGGAATCGCCCACGTCTTCGCCCAGAACGGCTGGAACGTCACGCTGATCGACGTGGTCGAGCAGCAGCTCGCGAAGGCGCTCGCAACGATCGGCAAGAACATGGATCGGCAGGTCAAGAAGGGCGCACTGTCGGACGACGACAAACAGGCCGCACTCGCGCGCATCGCGACCGCCGGCTCGCTCGACGCCGCGGCCGGCGCCGAGTTGATCGTCGAGGCGGCCAGCGAACAGGCGGACCTCAAGTTCGAGCTGTTCACCACGCTCGACACGCTCGCCCCGCCCGAGACGATCCTGGCGACCAACACCTCCTCCATCTCGATCACCGAGATCGCGGCGCGGACGTCGCGCGCCGACAAGGTGATCGGCATGCACTTCATGAACCCGGTGCCGATGATGCAGCTCGTCGAGGTCATCCGGGGGCTGGGCACGAGCGACGCAACGACGACCACGGTGATGGAGATCGCGACGGCGCTCGGTAAGACGCCGGTGGAGGTGAACGACTACCCGGGCTTCGTCGCGAATCGGATCCTGATGCCGATGATCAACGAGGCGGTGTACTGCGTGATGGAAGGCGTCGCGACGCCCGAGAATGTCGACACCGTCATGAAGCTCGGCATGAATCACCCGATGGGGCCGCTCGCGCTGGCCGATCTCATCGGTCTCGACGTGTGTCTGTTCATCCTCGAGGTGATGCACGAGGGACTCGGTGATCCGAAGTACCGACCGTGTCCCCTGCTCCGGAAGATGGTGGCCGCCGGCCGGCTCGGCCGGAAGAGCGGCCAGGGGTTCCATGACTATCGTTGAACCCCTGCTGCTGGACGCGAGCGAGGAGTGTCGCGAGATCGTCAACCTCGCCCGCGAGTTTGCCCGGCAGGAGATCGCGCCGTATGCGGCGGAGTGGGACCGGGAGAAGCGCTATCCCGAGGAGGTGATGCGCAAGCTCGCCGAGTTGGGCTTTCTCGGCATGCGCATTCCCGAACGCTATGGCGGCCTCGGGCTCGACACGTTCACGTACCTGACGGTGCTCGAGGAGCTGGCGGTAGCCGACGCCGGAACGTCGATCAGCCTCTCGGTGCACAACTCGCTGCCGGTCTCGATGCTGCTCGCCCACGCGTCCGAGGAGCAACGCGAGCGCTGGCTGCCGGCGATGGCGCGGGGTGAGGTCCTGGCTGCGTTCTCGCTGTCGGAGGCCGGCGCGGGCTCCGACGCGGCGGCCGTGCGGGCCCAAGCGCGCCGCGTGAGCGACGGCTGGGTGCTGGAAGGCGAGAAGGCGTGGGTGACCAACGGGGACACGGCGGACCTGCTGGTCACGATCGTCCGCACCGATACGCCGGACGACCGGCGCGGCCGGCGCGGCATGTCGGTGTTCCTGATCCCGGCCGGCACCGACGGCGTCGAGCCGGGCAAACCGGAGGACAAGATGGGGCTCCGGTCGTCGCGCACCACGACGATCACGCTGCGCGACGTGCATCTGACGGACCAGTACTTGCTCGGGAAGGAGGGTGAAGGGTATCTCTATGCGCTCCGCGCGCTCGACAACGGCCGCATGGGCGTCGCAGCCCAGGCGATCGGGATCGGGCGAGGGGCGCTGGAGCACGCCATCCGCTATGCTGGGGAACGCGAGCAGTTCGGGAAGCCGATCAAGGACTTCCAGGCGATCCAGTTCAAGCTGGCGGACATGGCGACGCGCCTCAACGCGGCACGGGCTCTGTTGTTCGAGACGGCCAGGGCGGTGGAGGCGGGAGGGGCGGTGACCGAACGCGCAAGCATGGCCAAGCTGTTTGCCACCGAGAGCGCCATGTGGGTCACGAATCAGGCGGTACAAATCTACGGGGGCTATGGCTACATGCGCGATTATCCTGTTGAACGGCTGTTTCGCGACGCAAAGGTGACGGAAATCTATGAAGGCACGAGCGAAGTCCAGCGAATCGTCATTGCACGGGGGCTCCACCCCAAGCAGAGCGGAAATCACTAAATCCTTGGACGACGGCTTGTTTGAACTGATCGGCGAACACCGCCACGAGCAGGTGAGCATCTGGTACGATCGCGATGCCGGCTACAAGGGCATCATCGCGATCCACAGCACGGTGCTCGGCCCCGCCTTGGGCGGCACGCGCATGTGGAGCTACGAGAACGATCTCGAGACGCTCATCGACGTCCTGCGGCTGTCGCGGGGCATGACGTACAAGGCGGCGCTCGCCGGCCTCAACCTCGGCGGCGGCAAGAGTGTCATCGTCGGGGACCCGAACCACCGGGACCGGGAACCCATCTTCCGTGCGCACGGCAGGCACGTGGAGTCGCTCGGCGGGCGCTACATCACCGCCGAGGACGTGGGCACGAGCACCGCCGACATGGAGTTCATCCGGCAGGAGACATCGCATGTCGTGGGGCTCGCCGGGCGCTCCGGCGACCCGTCGCCGGTCACCGCGCTCGGCGTGTACCGCGGCATGAAGGCGTGCGCCCAGGTGGCGTACGGCAGCGACGCGCTGAGCGGCAAGACGGTCACCGTGCAGGGGACCGGCCACGTCGGCTACTACCTGTGCAAGCACCTCCACGAGGAGGGGGCCAAGCTCATCGTCAGCGACATCGAGGATGACAAGGTCCAGCGGGTGGTCGACGAGTTCGGTGCGGTGGTCGTGTCGCCGCGTGACATCTACGGGGCGACGGCGGACATCTTCGCCCCGTGCGCCCTCGGTGCGGTGATCAACGACGATACCATTCCGGCGCTCAACGTGGACATCGTCGCCGGCGCGGCGAACAACCAGCTCGACGCGGAGCGGCACGGGGACATGCTCGAGGAGCGCGGCATCATCTACGCGCCGGACTACGCGATCAACTCGGGCGGTCTCATCAACGTGAACGCCGAAGTCGAGGGGTGGTCGCTGGAGCGGTCCCACAAGAAGGCGGAGGAGATCTACGACACGATCCTCCGCGTGCTGCAACTCGCGAGTGACGAGAAGATCCCGACGTATCGCGCCGCCGACCGACTGGCGGAGCAGCGGATCGCCGCCGCGGCGAGCGCGAAGACGTGACCTTTCGCAGGTGGAGTGTGCATGGTTGACCACGCAGGACGCATGCGGGCGCTCAAGGCGGCCGATCCGATCGTTCATGAGCTGATCCAACGGGAGACCGCCCGGCAGGAATCCGGCCTCGAGCTGATTGCGAGCGAGAACTTCGTCTCGCGCGCCGTGCTCGAGGCCATGGGCTCGGTCCTCACGAACAAGTACGCCGAGGGCTATCCCGGCCGCCGCTACTACGGTGGCTGCGAGGTCGTCGATGAGATCGAGCAGCTCGCCATCGATCGCGCCCTCGAGTTGTTCGGGGCCGATCATGCAAACGTCCAGCCGCACAGCGGTGCCCAGGCCAACATGGCCGCCTATCTGGCGGTCATGGACCCGGGCGACACGTTGATGGGACTGATGCTGCCGCACGGCGGGCATCTGACCCACGGGGCCAAGGTGAACGCCAGCGGGCGGATCTTCCGAGCCGTGCAGTATGGCGTGGACGAGGCGACGGGCCTGATCGACCTCGATCGGGTACGCGAGCAGGCCCGAGCCGAACGGCCCCGGCTCATCATCGCCGGGGGCAGTGCCTACCCCCGGCACATCGACTTCGCGGGCTTTGCCGCCATCGCGCGCGAAGTCGAAGCCACCTTCATGGTGGATATGGCACACTTCGCCGGGCTGGTCGCCGCCGGGGTGTGCCCGTCGCCCGTGCCGCACGCCGACGTGGTGACGAGTACCACGCACAAGACCCTCCGCGGCCCGCGCGGCGGGTTCATGCTGTGCCGTGAGGCGCTGAGCAAGGCAATCGACAAACAGGTGTTCCCGGGAACCCAGGGCGGCCCACTCGAGCACGTGATCGCTGCCAAGGCGGTGGCCTTCGCGGAGGCGCTCACGCCCGAGTTCACGACCTACGCGGCCCAGGTGGTGACCAACGCCCGCGCGATGGGCGAGACGCTGGTCGAGCGCGGGTACCGGTTGGTGTCCGGTGGCACGGATACGCACCTGTTGCTCGTGGATCTGCGGGACCGGGAGTACACGGGCAAGGACGCCGAGGAGGCACTCGGACACGCCGGCCTGCACGTGAACAAGAACACGGTGCCGGGCGATCCGCGCTCGCCGTTCGTGACGAGCGGCATGCGGATCGGCACGTCGGCACTGACGACGAGGGGCATGGGTGTCGACGAGATGCGGCGCGTGGCCGGCTGGATCGACGACGTGCTGCGCGACCCCTCTGAGGAGACGATCGCGCGGGTGCACGCCCAGGTGTTGGACGTGGCGCAGGAGTACCCGTTGTATGCCGCACCTGCAGGAGTGGCCTGATCCCCTTGCCTCCTGGGGTCTCGGTCACCAACTATACGGTTGTGCACGAACTGCGACTGGCAACGGAAATCGTCGACCGGATTCGCGAGCGCGACGGTCGCTACCACGAGAGGGCATACCTCTTCGTGTTGGCGGCGCTCGAGCACTGCCAGCAGCGGCGCAAGGTGCGCGGCCACATCTCCGGCGAGGAGTTGGCGCACGCCTGCCGTGACTTTGCGCTCGACCAGTTCGGCCTCACGGCGCGGACGGTGCTGTCGCATTGGGGTGTCGAGACGACCCAGGACATCGGCCGGATCGTGTACGTGTTGATCGACGTCGGCCTGCTGACGCAACATTCCAGCGACCGGCTGGCAGATTTCGACGAGGTGTTCGACTTCGCGCAGGCATTCGAGGGGGAGTATCCCTGGGCGGGGATCGCCCGCGCGAATCTGGCCCGAGGTTCCTGAACGCAGCCGCGCGGTGCGGGTCGGCGAAAGGCGCCGATGTCGGCCGACCGGGGAAGGGAGGAGACGATGGAGGAGCGACAGTTGCCGGCGTGCCTCAAGTGTGAGAAGGGGGTGCTGATCCCGCTCTCGGATTACGGGCGCGATGGTGCACCGATCCAGTACAAGGCGTGGGCCTGCACCAACCCCGAGTGCGGCTTCAACCTGCGGATCGACAACGGTGAGATCTCCTTCGGCCGTGCCATCGGCCAGAGCTTCAAGTAGCCGAAGCGCACCGACCCGTCACGTCTGCCCGGCCCTCGCCGTCCCGAGTCTCGACGCCCGCCCTCCGCGGGCGCGACGAGCCGCCGGCCGTCGAGGGCTGAACCGTTTCCGACCATGCACCTGCCTGTCCTGAACGCGACCCAGGCCGCCGAGTGGGACGAGCGCGCCCGGACCGAGTACCGGGTGCCCAGCCGCGTGCTGATGGAAACGGCGGGGCGTGCCGTCGCGGCGGCGTTGGCGCGGTGCTATCCCGCTGAGCTCGCCAGGGGCGTGCTCGTCGTCGCCGGCCACGGCAACAACGGCGGCGACGGCTGGGTCACCGCACGTGCCCTCCACGCGCTCGGCGTCCAGGTGCGCGTGGTCGAGCTCGACCACGCGCGCTCGCCCGACTGCGACGCCAACCGGGCGCTCGCGATGGCCGAGGGCGTCACGACCATTGCGGCCGGGGTGGACTGGCCCCGCACCGGCATTGTCGTCGATGCCCTGCTCGGCACGGGTGCCTCGGGAGCGCCGCGCGGCGAGATCGGGGAGCTCGCCGCGCGGATTGCGGCCTTCGAGGGACCGGTCGTGGCGGTCGACGGACCCACCGGTCTCGACCTGACGACCGGCGAGGCCCACGGTCCGGTCCGGGCGTCGCTGACCGTGACCTTCGGCGGGGCGCGCCGCGGCCATCTGCTGCAGCGTGACTGGTGCGGCACCGTCGTCATTGCCGACATCGGCTTCCCGCCACCGCTCGCCGAATGGCCGGCGCTGTTCACCCACGACGACGCGCGGCGCCTGCTGCCGCCCTTCGAGGCCGACATGCACAAGGGCGCGCGGGGCAGGATCGTCGTGGTCGGCGGTGCGGAGGGCATGGCGGGGGCCGCGCTGCACGCCGCCTCGGCGGCCTTTGCCGTTGGTGTCGGGCTCGTCAAGCTGGCCGCGCAACCGACGACCGTGCAGGCCGCGCAGAGCCGCCTACCCGACGCGCTGACCGTCACCAGCGCGCTCGGTCCCGAGCTCGAGCCCGACCTGATCGAGGCGCTCGAGTGGGCCGACGCCGTGGTGGTGGGTCCCGGCCTGGGACGAGGCGACGACCGCGCGGCCTTCGTCGAGGCGGTGCTCGAGCGGAGCACCTGCCCGACGGTGATCGACGCCGACGCGCTCCACACCGGCCGCGCGGCGCTGGTGGCGGGCGACGCACCGCGGGTGTTCACGCCTCACCCTGGCGAGTTCCGCGCGGCGCTGCCCGAGCTGGCCGACGTGCTCGACACCGACCGGTTCGGCGCCGCGGCCGGTGCGCCCGAGGCACTCTCGGCGCGGGCGACCGTCCTGCTCAAGGGTGTTCCGACCGTGATCGCGACACCCGGGGAGCCGCTGCGCGTGGTGGCGGCAGGTAACCCCGCTCTCGCCACCGGCGGGAGCGGCGACCTGTTGTGCGGGTTCATCGCGACGTTTCTCGCGCGCGGGCTCGCACCGCACGATGCCGCAGGACTCGGCGCGTACACGCTGGGCCGAGCCGCAGAGCTTGCGTCAGAGCAACTCACCGTGCGTGCCACTCGGCCGGCGGACGTGCTCGCCGCCGTGCCCGAGCTGTGGCGGAGCCTGGCCGTGCGACCGGCGGCCGAGCCGCCGGTGCTGTACGAGCTGCCCGCGCCCAGACTCGTGTGATGGCGCGCAGCGCCGCACTCGTCCTCGGGAGCGTCATGCTGCTCGCGGGCCAGGACGCTGCAGCGCAATATCCATCGTCCCGCTGGCGTCCCGACGAGCGCGTCGTGGTCGGAGACTACGGCGTCGTACTGGCACTCGCCGCCGGCCGCGATCTGCTCTACGCGTTCACCGAAGACGGCATCGGCGTGTACGACGCGCGGCTCAGGCGCTGGGAGCTGCCGCTCCCCCTGCCACCCGGCTTCATGCCGCCACCCGGCAGCCCGGCCATCGTCGATCCGATGGACCGCTCCGCCTGGCTCGGTACGCTGTCCGGGCTGCTGCACTACGACCCGCGTCTGGATCTCGTGGAAACCGTGTCGATCCCCGGCGGCGTGAGCGACATCATGTTCGACCGGGACGATACCTTCATCGGCCTGTACGTCCGCACCCGCTTCGGCTGGCAGCTGGTGCAGCGTGGGAGCGGGATCGTCACGGACGCGCCGGGTCTCCCGCCGCCCGAGCGCCAGATCCGAGCGACGACGGTCGAGTCGGTGATGCGACGCGATCCCGGACTGGCCGCCCGCTCCCCGCTCGCGCTCACCGACGATCGCATGCGCGATTACCGCTACACCGCAGCCGCGCAGCTCGAGTATACCGAAGATCTCTTCCTCGGCACCGACGGGCTGGGCGTGCTCCATGTCGACCCCGTGACCCGACAATTCGAGCGGCTGCCGTTCGGCCTGCTCGACCGCGCGGCGGCCGCGATCGCGATCGTGGACGAGCAGGTGGTGGTCGGGACGAGCGGCCGCGGACGTCGCGTCGGGTTCACCTTCATGAGCGGCGATCTGCAGCGGTTCGCGTATGAGGAGGGGCCGCCGGCCACCGGGTTCCGCTTCCGGCGCATCCTGGATGTGGCCGACGACGGCGCGGCCCTGCTCGCGGCCACCGACCGGGGCGTGTGGCGTGTCGGCGAAGACGGCCGTGCCGTCAGGCTGGCGCCCGAGCTGATCGGCGAAGCCATCGGTGCGTACGCCGTGGCCCGAACGGACGCCGGCGTGTGGACAGGCACCGAGCGCGGCCTCCTGTTCGTGGACGACGCAGGTGACGGCATGATGATCGATGCGCGCGTGCGCGAGCCGGTGTACGCGCTACTGGTGCTGGCGGATACCGTGTGGCTTGGTGGGGTGAGGGGCCTGGCCTTCGTCGCGCCGGGAAGTGACTCGATGCTGGCGCCGGCGACGCTCGCCGAGGACCCGTGGATGCGCGACCCCGTGGTGGCCCTCGCGCATGGCGGGGGCGTCCTCGTCGCCGCCACCACGGACCGGATCGCGTGGCGCCATGCTGCCGACGGCTGGCGTGTCGAGCGCTCGCTCGCCGGCGAGGTGGGCCGCATCGTCGCACTTGCCGGCGACGAGGCCGGCGTGTGGATCCTCGGGTCGGTAGGCGCCGTGCATTTCGTGCCGGGTCGCGCGACGTTTCCGCAGGCCGTGCGCCGCGACGATCTCCCGGGCGAGCCGTGGGACGTGGCCGCGGACGAGCGGTACCTCTGGATCGCCACCGACCGCGGCGTCGTGCGGTTCGAGCAGCGGGTGCTCCAGCGGTGAGCGACACGCACACCCCGCTCGGAGGGGGCGCGGAGTTCGACCGCATCCGGACCATCTGGCGCCGGCTGGGCGCACGCGCGGCACCCTCCGGTGACGATTGCAGCTTCATCGACGTCGGCGGGCAGCAGCTCGCCGTGTCGACCGACATGGCGGTCGAGCGCGTGCACTTCCACGGGCACTGGCTCGAGCCCGAGGAGCTTGGCTGGCGCATCGCCGCTGCCGCCCTGTCGGATCTCGCGGCCGTTGGCGCGACGCCGCTCGGGCTCATGGCCAGCATCGGCGCACCGGGCGAGCGGAGTGCCGACGAGCTGGCCGCACTCATGGAGGGGGTTGCGTCGGCCGGTGCGTCGGTGGGAGCCTCGGTACGAGGCGGCGACCTCGTGCGCAGCGATCGCCTGGTGGTCGACGTGGTCGTGTTCGGAACGGTGGACCGTCCGCTGCTGCGCTCCGGCGCAACGCCCGGAGACGGTCTCTGGGTGACCGGCGCACTGGGAGCGCCTGCCGCCGCAGTGCGGGCGTGGCTCGCCGGTCGCCAGCCGGCCGAGGCGGCGCGCGATCGGTTCGCCCGGCCGTCTCCTCGCGTGGCGGAGGCGCAGTGGCTCGGCGACGCGGGTGCTACCGCCCTCATCGATCTGAGTGACGGCTTGGTGCCCGATGCCGGTCACCTCGCGGCGGCGTCGCGGGTCGCTTGCCGTATCGACGCCGAGCGCGTGCCCGTCCACCGCGGGGCGGAGGGGCGTGACGACGCCCTGGCCGGCGGCGAGGAGTACGAACTCGTGTGTGCGATGCCGGCCGCCTTCGACGCCGATCGCGCTCGACCGTTTGTGGAGCGATTTGGCGTTGCCCTGACACGGGTGGGTATCGTGGAGGCCGGGGAGGGGGTACACCTGTTCGACCGGGGTCGCCCGCTCGCGCTCCCCACGGGCTACCTCCACTTCGAGGAGTAATGGTGCGCCCGATCTGGTATCTCGTCGTGCTCGTCGTGCTGACCGTGTACTACGGGCTCAAGGTGATCATCGCCGGGTTCCTCAGGGTGCCCAACCGCCCCGGTGGCTTGTATGACGGGGCGGGGAGGTACTGGTCCCGGGGGCTTCTCTGGGGCGCGGGCGTCTCGGTGCGCGCGGTGGGGTTCGCGCACGTCCCGCACGATCGTCCCGTGGTGTACGTGGCCAACCACCAGTCCTTCTTCGACATTCTCGCCCTGGCGGCGACGGTGCCGGGCCAGATGCGATTCGTGGCCAAGCGCGAGATGGCGAAGATCCCGATTCTGGGCCCCGCGATGAAGGCGGCCGGGCAGATCTTCATCGACCGGCAGAATCGGGCACGGGCCTTCGAGGCGTACGAGGAGGCGGCGCAGGCGGTGAACGCCGGGCTGAACGCAGTCGTGTTCGCCGAGGGCACGCGCAGTCGCACCGGCGAGCTGCAGCCGTTCAAGAAGGGGCCGTTCGTCTTTGCCATCGCGTCGCAGGTTCCTATCGTACCGGTGTACTGCGCGGGCACGTTCGACATCCTGCGCAAGGGCAGCATCTGGGTGCGGCCGCACCCCATCACGTTGTACTTTGGAGAACCGATCCCGACCGCCGGACTGACCTACGAGGACCGCGAGGCGCTGCTCGAGCGGACCCGGGCGGTCATCATGGGATTCCGCATTGACGCTGGGGAAGAGGAAAGGTAGGTTGCGCGGCCTTATGAGCACCATCATCGATATCACGGCGCGGGAGATCCTGGATTCCCGTGGGAATCCTACGGTCGAGGCGGAGGTCCGGCTGGCGAGCGGCGCGACGGGCCGGGCGGCGGTGCCGAGCGGGGCGTCCACGGGCGAGCATGAGGCGGTCGAGCTGCGGGACGGCGATGCCGACCGCTACCTCGGCAAGGGCGTGCTTCAGGCGGTGCAGCACGTCAACGAGGTGATCGGCCCCAGGCTCGAGGGGATGGAAGCGATCGACCAGATGGCGATCGACTACGAGATGCTCGACATGGACGGCACGCCCAACAAGAGCAATCTCGGAGCCAACGCCATCCTCGCCGTCTCCCTGGCCACGGCCCGCGCGGCTGCGGACGACCTCGGCCTGCCGCTGTACCGGTATCTGGGTGGGCCGATGGCGAGCGTGCTGCCCGTCCCGATGATGAACATCCTGAACGGCGGCGCGCACGCGTCGAACAACGTGGACGCGCAGGAGTTCATGGTCGTGCCGGTGGGGGCGGAGGAGTTCGAGGACGCCCTCCGCATGGGCGTCGAGGTGTTCCACGCGCTGAAGCAGGTGCTGAGCGGCAAGGGCCTCTCGACCGCCGTCGGTGACGAGGGTGGCTTCGCGCCGATGCTGCCCAGCAACGAGGCGGCACTCGACGCGATCATCGAGGCGATCGAGAAGGCGGGGTACGGCCCGGGTGACGACCTGGCCATCGCACTCGACGTCGCGGCCAGCGAGTTGTACGAGGACGGGGCGTACGTGTTCAAGAAGGGTGACGGCTCCAAGCGCTCTGCGGAGGAGATGGTGGCGCTGTACGACGGGTGGGTGGACCAGTACCCGATCGTCTCCATCGAGGACGGACTCGCCGAGGACGACTGGGAGGGCTGGCGCGTGCTCACGGATGCGCTGGGCGACCGCGTGCAGCTCGTGGGGGACGACCTGTTCGTCACCAACAGCGACCGGCTGGCCAAGGGGATCGAGGGCGACGTCGGGAACGCGATCCTGATCAAGGTCAACCAGATCGGCACGCTCACCGAGACGCTCCAGTGCATCGAGCTGGCGAAGGGTGCGAGCTACGGGACGGTGATCTCGCACCGCTCGGGCGAGACCGAGGATCCGTTCATCGCCGATCTCGCCGTCGCGACGGATGCCGGGCAGATCAAGACGGGGAGTGCCTCGCGCAGCGACCGGATGGCGAAGTACAACCAGCTGCTCCGGATCGCCGAGGAGCTGGACGACCTGGGCGTGTATCCCGGGACGTCGATCTACGGCCGGTGACGCTCGCGCGCTGGGTCGCGGTCGCCGCCGTGGCGGGCGGTGTCATCTTCGGCCTGATGGGCGGGGAGTACTCCGCGCTCGATCGCCGAGCGATCCGGGTGCAGATCCGGGCGCAGGAGCAGGCGATCGCCAGGCTCACCGAAGAGGTGGACAGCCTGGCGGAGTTTGCCGGGCGCCTCGAGACCGACACGTATTTGCAGGAGAAGCGGGCACGCGAGCGGTTCGGGATGATCCGGGACGGGGAGATTCTGTACGGGATCGAGCCGGTGCGGTGACTGGAGGAGGGGTGGGGAACTAGGTAATTTCTTGGGCGGGTCAGACAGGGAAAGGGGAAGGGGGAAGGGGGAAAGGGTCCGCGTTTGTGGCGGAGTAGCTCAGCTGGTTAGAGCAGCGGAATCATAATCCGCGTGTCGGGGG
>Ga0209536_100002872_pt1 | contig 27926 bp, 19 predicted proteins | sample DeeMarSeWOR28_12_FD_187461 | JGI IMG/M metagenome (GOLD analysis project Ga0209536, IMG submission 187461) | Marine sediment microbial communities from White Oak River estuary, North Carolina - WOR-2-8_12 (SPAdes) (version 2) | ecosystem: Environmental > Aquatic > Marine > Intertidal zone >... | reverse complement strand
CCGGGACCGCCGGGAATTTCACAAAGTTTATGACCGCCGAGGCACTGTACAATGCAGGTGGGGACGAAATCCGGGATACGGTGCAAGCCGTTTTTCGTCGTGTGACGTTTGCGCGGTACGCGTGGTTCACGGAAGCAGAGGTCAATGGCTACGTCCGGCCGAACGGGAAGAATGGCCCCTATTTCGGTCACAACGACTGGAAGATCACGGGCGATTCGGTCTGGGGATATGCACATACGAACTACAAGTTCAATCTCGCCGGAAGGCCCTACTTCCACAACAAAGTCACCGCGACCAACGCGGCAACCCTGATGGACTTCAAAGGGGAGAAGGATCCCATCTACAATGAGGGGTACGAGTGGGGAGTTACGATTCAGCGTGACACAGCCAACATTGGCATCCTGCGATCTTTCGCGAACCAAGGGAGTCCATTTGCCCCGTACATGGCCAACAACGACGTGGGGCTGGAATTCTTTGCAGATGGAACGGCACGCCTGGAGGTCCCGTGCGGAACCGGCGCGCTGGTCGATACCGTGGTCCCGATGAGCCAGCTCACTTCCTCGGGTGTTATCGGAGTCTATGGGGGAGACCTTCACATCAAGGGTACCTACAGCGGACAGTACACTGTTGCCGCTTTCACCGGGACAGGTGCCACGGGGCTGAAGGGGAATGTCTGGATTGATGGTGACGTCCTTGCGAATGACAGCCCGCGCGGGAACCCGCTCTCAAAGGACATGCTCGGCATCGTGGCGGAGCGGATGGGGTACATCACCAAGGATCCGACCCGTACCCTCTCGTCTGTTCTCTACATCGATGCGGCGATCTATGCCCACAACGGGGAATTCACGGCCGAAGACTTCTGGATCCTTCCGAAATCAGGCCGGGTGAGTGTGTTCGGTTCGCTCGTTCAGAAGAGCGCGGGATCACTCGGTGTGTTCACCATGGCCGGTCTTCAAAACGGGATGTACTATTCCATCCGGCATGATCCTCGCTTCCTGAACCTTGGTCCGCCCAAATACCCATTCTCTACAAAGTATAGGCTCGTTGCCTGGTGGGAGGGCTAGCGTGGCTAATAGTGGCCCGATGGTTCAAAGTAGGCTCTGGAGATGCCGAAAAGAGAAAAAGGAAGGGAGTTTTGAGATAGAGATACCAATGAAACCGATCTCACTGCTGGCACGGCTCTTGCTTCATAGGTGAGGAAGCAAGAGCCGTAAGAAAAGCGAAGCCGCAGGGAATGCTGAGTTCGCATGGTGAAACGGAAAGTTCTTTTCTTGGCGCGCTCGGCCTGCCCCGCGGCTTTCTGTTGCAAGGGGTCGCTCACGCGGTGGGACGCGCTCACGGAAAATAGAGAGGAACGGGGTGTCGCTGGCAGAGGGGGCACCCAAATCTGCACATCATTCTCGATAGACTGAAACGTGATCGAAACAGCAATCAAGCTCCTTCAGGAAATCGCCGCCTCCATCCCTGATACGGTCCCCGGCATGGAACGGCAGATGTTGATCGGGGACCTGGTCTCGAAGCAGTCTCCGGCAGAACGGACGGCTCTCCGGAAGCTGATGGATAGCTACCTCCTGCGCATGTCCAAGATCAACGCTTCCGACATCGATATAGGCGGATACGGGACGGGGAACTACGTCTGGTACCGCGTCTACGGTGACAAGAAACCGGCCCGCGAGCTCGGAAAGTTCACCCTGGACGAGTTCAACATTCTCATTCAGACAATACTCATCGAGCGGCAGCGGCTCTTCCTCTATGAGAACAGAAGCCTCGATTTCTCCTACAGCGTCATCGAGGATGACAAGATGTACAGGTACAGGGCCAACGCCTACTTCGATCTGGACCATCTGGCGATGAACATGCGTGCCATCAACGCGATCATCCGCCCGTACAAGGGTCTGGGGCTGCACCCGAACGTCACCAAGATCCTGAGTCTGGCCTTCACCGAGCAGGGGCTGACGCTCGTTACGGGGATCACCGGGTCAGGCAAGAGTACCACGCTTGACAGCATCATCGATGCGAACAACCATACGGTGGACGGTCACGTTGTCATTATCGCCTCGCCGGTGGAGTATGTTCACAAGCCGGATCGCTGCATCATCAGACACAGGGAGGTCGGGCGTGACGTTCTCTCCTTCAAGGAGGGGGCCATCCAGTCTCTGCGTCAGGACCCGGATATCATCGTGATCGGTGAGATGCGGGATCCGGACACGATTATGACTGCCCTTGAGATCACCGATAGCGGTCACAAGGTCTTCTCCACGCTGCACACGGCCTCCGCGGTGGAGACCATTGACCGTATCATCGGCGAGACACCACCGATCGAGCAGGAGCGTGTCCGCAATCGCCTCGCGGACACACTCTCGTGCATCATGTCGCAGAAGCTCGTGCCGAGCCTGGGCGGCAAGCTGTCACTTGCGAAGGAGCTCATGGTCATGACTCCGTCGGTGCGAGCCGCCATCAAGAACAACAACACCGGAGAGATCTACCAGATGATGGCAGAGTCGGGCTCCCTCGGGATGACGACGCTCGAGCAGGATCTCAAGAGGCTCTACCTCGCGAAACAGATCTCGCTGGATACGGCTATGGTCGCGGCGAACAACAAGCGGAGGTTCCAGCAGCTGATGAATCTGAGCACAGTGGTGGAAGAGAGGTAGGGAACGACAGGGACATCGTCAGACGCGATTGACATTTCACTAACAAACGGAAAACTCCCCTATGGCACTCATCTCAAGTCGCACGAATTCGGTCATCGGCCTCTTCGTCGATGGCCTGGAGGTCAAGCTCGCGCACCTGAGGCTCCGTAAGAAGCGAGTCGTCGTCGAGGAGCTGAAGTCAGCCACACTTGTCACAAAGCTGCATGAACACAAGGTTTTGGAAGAGATCTCGCCGGGCATGGGTGATGTTGCGGATGCCTTCAGCCTCAGCACCAGTGCGCCCGAGACCGTGGCTGATGGCGGGTCGGACGACAATGATGCCGTCCTGGTAAGCCTTCTCTCTGCGTATCCACGGAATTCCTATCAGCTGACCTACAGCCTCTCCGAGCCGGCGATCTACTACCACCTGCTCGAGAGCGACTTCGGTCTCAAGGGGAAGAAGCTCAAGGAGCGCATTCTCGACGAGCTGAAGAACATCCGGGCGTTCCAGCCGGCCGAAGACGCGGTCGACGCGATCAAGACCGATGAAGGGAACCTGCTCTGCGTGGTGCGCGAGGATGGCCTGAGCGTGATCAACTCGCTGGAGAACATCAAGGGATTCATAGGGAACCGCCTGCCGATCATTCCTGCGATCGACAGCGCCGACATCTCCCTGATGAACCTGGTCCGGGTGAACTACGACCTCCAGGCACACGATGTTTCCGTGATCATCTATGTGGGCGTTGAGTTTACCCGGCTGATCTTTATGCGCGGGCCCCACTTCTACCAGTTTGCGCCGATTCTGGGCGAGGGGTACGACTCGCCAAATCTGCAGAACACGGTCTACAGCCGACTCCTGCTGGAGCAGGACAACCTGGCCATTCCGCAGATCAGCAGAATCATTCTGGCCGGCGAGTGCCGTCGCATCGGGTTCAAGGAGTTTCTCATGCAGCAGCTGCCGGACCAGGAGATCGATTACCTCCTTGCACCGATGCTTGACACGAGCCAGCTCAGCATCGAGCAGCAGGAGGCCATATCGGAATACTCCGTGCCGATCGGAGCGGCACTCAAGGTGTTCGACCCGCTCAATCCGCACATCTACAACGTGAACCTCCTTCCGGCATCTGTACGGGAGGGCCAGCGGGTGTTCAAGCTGGCCTGGCACGGGTACCTGCTCCTGCTTCTCCTGTTCTTCTCTGCGTTCTTCTTCACTTGGCAGATAGCCGGGAAGTCACGGGATATCCGGGAACTGCGCGACGTTCTCACGATGAAAGAGAGCCAGCGCGCGGAAAACGTCACCCTGGAGAACTCCATTGCGGCTCTCCAGGAGCAGCTGATGCGCTATGAGACGTCGCTCGCGCTCTATGACAGTCTCGTTCCCGGAAGCGAGCGCTGGAGCAAGGTCCTCACACAGCTCAGCCACGGGGTGGAGGATCTCAACGCCATCTGGCTGACGGACATGAACGCCGGAGTGGACGGAAACCTCGTGATGAACGGTTTCGCTGTCTACCGGACGAGGATACCCAGGCTGGCAACGCTGTTTGACAACTCCCTCCTGCAGGAAGTGAACGTCCAGGAGATACGGGAACAGACCGTCTACAGGTACAAAATCGCGGTCCCCCCTGGGATGGCGGAGCAGATTCCCGGCGGGGAGGTCCCCGAGGTAACCCAGTAGAATCACGGAAAGGAGCAAGGTCGTGTCGTATAAAATACGAAACAGCATCGCACTCGGCGTTCTGCTTTTCCTGATACTGGGAATCGGCACGTACATTCGTGCTTTCAATCTTCCGAGAAAAGCGAAGCACCTCGAGACCCAGATCAAGAAGATCGACGAGGAACTGCAGAACACGCCGAATCTCGTCAACCAGTTCAACGAGCTGAGTGCCATTCTCACGGACACCCAGGAGCGGTGGGAAGGCCGAAACAAGGACATCCCCCCGGCCGACGTCACGTCACAGAGTTATGCGTACTTCAGCCGACTGATTGACCTGAGCGGGTATGTGAAGCTGGACATGATCTACAACGGCGTCCAGCAGATGCAGAACTACGGATTCAACGTCTACAATCTCAAAGGCGAGGCGCCGTTTGAGAACCTCTACCGTTTCATCTGGCACCTTGAGAACAACCGGAAGCTCTACAAGATCGAATCCGTCAACCTGCGGGGCGTTGAGGTCGCTCCCTCCGAGCAGGAGGAGGCGCGCGTCTTGGTGACGTTCGACATGGTTGTCCACGCTTACTTTTCGTCCATATCGGAGCTTGCCAGCTCCATGGGCGAGAGGCCAATCAGACCGAACTTCCTGAACGTTGATCCGTTTGACCCGGTTATTGCGAGCGGCATACCCCCGAACAACCGCGAGCTGGTGGAAATTGAACGTGCAGATCTGAAGGCCGTCATTCCTGGGAAGGCTTTCGTTCTTGACCAGACGAATGCCATCCAGACGTTGCATGAAGGCGATGAGGTGTACCTCGGCTACGTGACACGGATCGATCCCGAGCTGGGGCGGCTCGAATGCACCTTGAACAAGGGTGGTATCATCGAGAAAGTGACACTGAATATCCGCTATGGTCCTTTCCAAACAGCACAAAAATAGGATCGAGGAGAGCATGAAAACCATCACCATCCTTCTTGCGGTCGCTCTTGCGGTTGGTGCGGCGCACCAATCGTGGAGCCAGGTTCAGGGAATGAGCCCGGCCGAACGGAAACAGCTTCGGGGCTACACCTCGCCGGAGGAACTCGTCTCCATTGCACCGACCACGCCGATGGACAGGGCGCTGGGCGCCATAAGTGAGGTGAGTCAGAAATTCGTGGGGAAGATCATCATCGACACCGAGCGTCGGAACATGCCGATCAACGTGGACATCCAGGGGCTCCACTGGCGCGATGCACTCGAAACCCTGCTCCGGAAGAACGACCTCTGGTACACGGAGTACGAGAACTACATCCAGATCAGCGGCATGGGGGGTGATCAGGCCGGCGGTGTTCGGCCGGGTGGCGAAGTCTCGTTCGAGATTCCGCGCGAGGTGGTCAGCTTCAGAAGTCGCGAGGTCAAGATCTCAGCGGTCTTCTTCGCCGTCAATCTTACGCGGCTGGAGGAAGTCGGTCTGAACTGGAACTTCTCGAAGACCGTGAGCAGCGGCGGCGGGACAGTCTCGATCGGAAGCGGCTTCAAGGGCGCCGATCAGGTATCGCAGGATATCTTCAACCTCCAGGTGACCCCCAACGTCAGCTTTGCCAACATGGACTTCCTGTTGCGGCTCTTCTCAGACTACAAGTTGGGCGAGATCCTCTCGGGCCCGCAGCTCGTTGTCCGCTCGGGTGAAAAAGGCCGCATCCAGATTGGTGAGGACTTCTCCATACGGGAGCGGGACTTTGCCGGAAACCTCATCGATCGTTTCTACAGCACAGGGGTGATTATCGACGTTACGCCGCAGGTCATCACCGAGCAGGGCGTCGATTTCGTCCACATGAATGTGGAAGTGGAGCGGAGCACGGTGCAACCCGGCCAGGTCAGTACGATCGTCAGCAAGGCGAACGCGCAGACAAACCTCTTGCTGCTCGATGAGGAAGAGACCGTTATCGGTGGACTCTACGAGAAGACCATTAACACAACACGCCAGGGTGTCCCCTTCCTGAAGGATCTGCCGTGGTATGTGTTCGGACTCCGCTACATCTTCGGATACGACAAGGATGAGGAGGAGAAGACGGAACTCGTCATCCTCTTGAAGGCGGAGCTCGTGCCGACATTGCAGGAGCGTATTACCCAGAAGACGACAGGCGGCGAGCTGATTGATCAGTGGAGGGAAGGTGCTTCTGAGCAAGCCGATCGAATCCTGGATAAGCACTAAGGGAAACTAGCGAACCAACGAGTAGTCGCACCAGGCGAAGGGAAAAAGTACCATGAGAACCGTTCAGGCAATTCTTCTTCTTGCGATGACAACCCTGGCGTTCATCGCATGTAACGAGGAGAGCTCTCTCACGCCATCCCAGGGAGAGGCCGTGGTCAGCGGCACGGTCATCGACGCGTTGACGAGTTCGCCGATCTCGGGAGTAAGCGTCAGCGCCGGCGGGCAGTCCACGCTCACCGACGGTCAGGGGCAATTCTCGCTGAAGTTCACGGTGGACAGCGTCTCCACGGTGTCGCTGCTCTTCACGAAAACGGGATACCGAGACACCATCCTCACGTCCCAGGTGAAATCCGGGGATGCGTTGACGTTCCAGTTGAAGTTGGCCTCAAGGAGCCCGATCGGCGGCGGGAGTGGAAGCGGGATTGCGCAGACGATCGCGTTTTTGGGGGCAACTCCGGAGGAGATATCCGTCTACGGCGTCGGCGGGGAGGAGACCTCCATCCTGGGGTGGGAGGTGCGAGATTCCCTGGGCCAGCCAATCGACGATGAGCACGCCATTGAACTCACGTTCACGATTGTCAACGGACCGGGAGGCGGCGAGTACGTGTCACCCGGCGTCGTGAGAACGGGACTGACCGGTCAGGCCTATCACACGGTCAACGCCGGCACCCGGTCAGGAGTCGCGCAGATCGTGGCGAGTGCCAGTGCGGGCGGCAGGACGATCAACTCCAGCCCCGTCAGAATAGTCATCAACGGAGGGTTCCCCGTGCAGTCGCACTTCACGATTGCAGCCGTGCGCTACAATTTTGCGGCGATGGACTGGATGGGGAGGGAACTGCCGATAAGCGTTCTCGTCGGAGACGTCTACAGCAACCCCGTTGCGCCGAAGACCGCCGTCTACTTCAGGAGCGGCGCCGGTGTCGTCCAGCCGACTGTGTTCACGAACGAGGATGGGCAGGGGACAGTCAACCTCATCAGCGGGAACCCGCGACCCTTTGGCATCTATGCGGCGGCATCACCGCTGGATACGGGATATCACTACGTGGTCGCAAAGACCGTCGGGCAAAGTGGCGTGACGGTGACCGACAGCATTCTCGTGGTGTGGAGCGGATATTCCACGATAAGCAACGTTTCACCCACGACATTCAGTATTGCCAACGGTGGTGCCCAGGTGTTCCGGTTTGCGGTGTCTGACCGGTACTTCCACCCACTCGCTGCGGGGACGGAGATTACGGTTGCCGCCGATGTGCCTCCGCCTCCGGACCCCAATACGCCGATGAATCAGGTCCAGCTCAGCTTCGGGTTCCGAGGTAAAGTGACGCTGGAGGACTACCTCTTCCGCGGCCCCGGGACAACAGACTTTGCCTTCACGCTAAGTGACGGGACGACGAACATCACCCAGACAACGCCAGTATCGCTGACAATCACCGTCAGCAGCCCGAATGGGAATGTCTATACAACGTTCGGTGGGACTGTCGAGTAGCATCCTTGAACAAGAGAGAACGGGAAGCCTCTGTGTCGTGCACAGGGGCTTTTCTTTTCCGCTATGGTGAACAGACCTGAGTCGTATCGGACATTTCGAGCCGTCCTGGCGGCGGCAGCCCTTCTGGGGATGGCGATTCGGGTGTGGCATCTCGACTGGGGTCTCCCGGAACTCTTCGAAGAGGCGACGCCCTTCTGGCGCGCCTGGGGGTTCTGGCCCTGGGGTGGCGCGGGGTGGGATCTCAACCCGCACTTCTTCAACTATCCCGCCTTGACCTTCTATCTCCACTTCCTTCTCCAGGGGGCGATCTACCTCCTGGGGAAGATTGCCGGGGTCTACGCTGACCTCGAGAGTTTTCGCGTCGCCTTCGAGACTGATCCGGTCTCTCTCATACTCGGTGCCAGGATGCTGGGGGTTGCCTTTGGCACGGGCACCATTGTTCTGACGGCCCTCACCGCGAGACGACTGCTGGGAGAGAGTGGTGGGGTGCTCGCCGCCCTTCTCATGGCGATCACGCCTCTCCATGTCCAACTCTCTCAGCAGATCGCAGTGGATGTCCCGTTGACGTTCTTCGTGATGCTTTCCGTCTACGGTGCCTATCGCCTCTACGACACAGGACTCCTCCGCTGGTACCTGGTAACCGGGATTGCTGTCGGGATGGCCGCGGCATGCAAATACACCGGCGCGCTCGCACTGCCAGCGCTTGTGGCGGCACATCTCCTCCGGCAGAGGCCCGGGACAGAGAGGATCCGCAGCATGGTGGATCCTCTGCTTCTCTCGACGGCCGCACTCTCAGGCCTGGTCTTCCTGGCCTTCAACCCTCACGTTGTCACAAGCTCAGAGCGGTTCCTGGCCGATGTCCGGTTCGAGAGAGAACACATGTCCTTGGGGCACTTCGGGATCCCGGACGATTCCACGTCTGCTGCTTTCTACCTCTTCGAGGTACTCCCTGGTGCGCTTGGATGGGCGCTGCCCATCTTTGTTCCCCTGGCGGTCTTCTTCATTCTCAGATGGAAGAAGCTGGAGTGGATACCCCTACTCGCGCCAGTTGCGTCGTTCCTCCTGGTGCTCTTCCTCTGGACAATGCGGGCGGAGAGATACCTCCTTCCCGTCCTCCCTGGATTGGTTCTTCTCTGCGCGGCGGGTATCACCGGTCTCTGGGAGCTCCTTGCAGGCCGCGCAGCGGGTCCCGTCCGCCGGAAGGTGCTTGCCGCTGCCGCATCGTGTGCGCTGCTTGCCGTTCTCGCACAACCCCTTATTGGTCTCCTGACGTACCACCGGAGTCTTGAGTACCCCGACAGCAGGCAGCTCGCAAAGGCCTGGATCATGGAACACGTAGCATCGTCGTCTGTGGTCGCGATGGCCCCCCTCGGGATCCGGCTGCCGGCCTCGTACACTACGTTTCCGATCCCGTTTACCGCTGTTTCGTTCGACCACCTGGCTCCCTTCTACGATGCCCGGTGGTATGTTGATCTGGACCTGGTTGTCGGGAGCGACTACGTTCGCGGCAGATGCGCCGAGGAGCCGGAGAAGTACAGAGAGGTCCTGCAGTTCTTCTTCGACACCCTGGAGACGAGCTGGCATCGGCGGTTCGCGGTTGAACCGTTCGAGCACCAACGGGGTCCGAGGATTTGGCTCTATGCCCCTCCCGGCTCCGTTTCGGAGAGCTACTCACCTGATCTCCTGGACCGTCTCTCCTCGGTCAAGAACCGAAGGCTCCTGAAGATCTTCGGGCGGAACCTGGCTGCGGTCCTCGATGCCAGGGGACGGGCCGTCAAGGCCGATCAGGTGAGGGAAGCAGTCCTCCGGACGATTCTGGGCCGGGCGCCGGCGGACGAATCCCTAGCAACGGTCGAATTCTTCCTCCAGGCATCCCCCCGCAACGCGGGGCTGCTTCTTACACGGGATAGCCTCATGTCGTCGCAACCGGATTGATTTTCCCTCCCTTTTGCTTTAGCTTGTAGTTTGGACATTTGGACACATTCCGCGGGCAACGGTGACAGGCAAAATCGTCATACGCGGTGCACGGGTGCACAACCTGAAGAACGTCAATCTTGACCTTCCCAGGAACAAGCTCATCGTCATCAGTGGCGTGAGCGGATCCGGGAAGTCGAGCCTGGCGTTTGACACCATCTATGCGGAGGGGCAGCGGAGGTACGTGGAAAGCCTCTCTTCCTACGCTCGTCAGTTTCTTGAGCGGATGGACAAACCTGACGTCGATTTTGTTCAGGGGATCAGCCCTGCCATGGCGATCGAGCAGAAGACCCACACCCGCAATCCGCGCTCCACCGTGGGGACCACCACGGAGGTCTATGATTACCTCCGGCTGCTCTTTGCGAGGGTCGGAAGGACCTATTGCCGGCGCTGCGGCAAGCTCGTGACGCGCGACTCCGTTCACACCGTTGTGGAAGCGCTCAGAGAGAAGATGAAACCTCCGCAGGGTGATGTGTCCGCCGAGTCGGGAATGAAGATCCATATAGCATTCCCTCTCCCCGTTCACCCGAAGGAGTCGGTGGAAGACGCTGTCGCAAATCTGAAGAAGGAGGGCTTCTTTCGTCTTCTCCTGCAGGATGAGATCATTGACCTGAACGAGCGTGATGTGCCGGCGAAAATCCGCCCGTCGGAGGTTCTTGTGCTTGTCGACCGGCTTGTCTTTCGCCCCGACGCCAAGCTCGACAGGCTGACTGACTCCGTGGAGACTGCGTTTGCGTCGGGGAATGGCCGCGCGACCATCGTCCCGCTGGACGGAGGAGGAGCGCTCCGCTTCAATCAGCATTTCGAATGCAGCGAATGCCACATCCGCTACGAAGAGCCCGATCCGCGTCTGTTTTCCTTCAACAGCCCTTTTGGCGCATGCCCTGACTGTCAGGGATTCGGACGGGCAGTGGGGATCGACATGGATCTCGTGGTTCCTGACCCCTCCCTGACGCTGAAGCAGGGGGCGATCCAGCCCTGGACCACGCCGAAATTCAAGGACTACCTGCAGAAGCTCACCCGCGTTGCCAGAAGAGCGGGGGTGCGGCTTTCCGTTCCGTACCGCGACCTGACGGAGGGCGAGCGCAAGGTCGTGATGGAGGGATATGGTGATTTCCCCGGAATTCGGGGTTTCTTCCGCTTCATAGAGAAGAAGTCCTACAAGATCTACTACCGTGTCTTCCTCAGCCGGTACCGCGGGTATACGACATGCCTGGCGTGTGGTGGAAGCCGGCTTAGGCCGGAAGCGCTCCAGGTGAAGATCGGCGAGAGGAACATCGGGGATGTGGTCTCCATGACCATCGCCGGGGCGAGGTCGTTCATCGAGACACTGGATCTCACGCCGAGCGAGCAGGAGATCGCGAGGCGCATACTCGGAGAGCTGCGCAGGCGGCTCGCCTATCTGGACGAGGTCGGTATCGGATATCTCACGCTGGATCGTCTCTCTGGCACACTCTCGGGCGGGGAAACACAACGCATCAATCTCGCCACCTCTCTTGGCTCCTCTCTCGTAGGAGCTATCTACGTCCTCGACGAGCCGAGCATCGGTCTCCACCCGCGGGACAACGGGAAGCTCATTCGCGTCCTGAAGGCGCTTCGGGATGTGGGGAATGCTGTCATTGTTGTCGAGCACGATGCGGAGATGATCCGCGAGAGCGACGTGGTTGTCGATCTCGGTCCAGAGGCGGGGGAACATGGCGGCGAGGTGGTGTTTGTGGGGACCCCCGGGGAGGTTGTCGAGGATCGCCGGTCTTTAACCGGGGCCTATCTGAGCGGCCGGAAGATGATACCCGTTCCTGAGCGGCGACGCGAGGGGAACGGACTCTTCGTGGAGATCACGGGTGCCAGCGAGCACAACCTCAAGGGCATCGATGTCACACTCCCGCTGAATATGCTTGTCTGTGTTACGGGCGTGAGCGGCAGCGGCAAGAGCACCCTCGTCCACGACGTGCTCTATGGAGGCATCAGACACGCCATGGGGGATCACGCGGTCCATCGGGGGGTGTGTCGGGAGATCCGCGGGCTGGAGAATATCAGTGCCGTTGAGCTCGTGGACCAGTCGCCGATCGGGAGGACGCCGCGATCAAACCCTGTCACCTACATTCAAGCCTTTGACGGGATCAGGAACCTCTTCGCTTCCACACCGGCGGCGAAGGTCCACGGGTACAAACCCGGCTACTTCTCCTTCAACGTGCCGGGTGGGCGATGTGAAGCGTGCGAGGGCGATGGAGTGATCAGGGTGGAGATGCAGTTTCTGGCCGATCTCTACCTTCCGTGTGATGCATGCAAGGGGAAGCGCTACCGGAGGGACATTCTCGATGTCCGCTACAGGGGGAAGAGCATTGATGATGTACTCGGTCTCAGTGTGTCGGAGGCGCTGGAGTTCTTCAGCCCCGATCCTGCGGCGAGGAGGGTTGTACAGAAGCTGCGCGTTCTCCGTGAGGTCGGACTCGGCTATATCCGGCTGGGGCAGCCCGCGACATCGCTCTCGGGAGGTGAGGCACAGCGTATCAAGCTGGCCGCGCATCTGGCGGCTCCGCGGAGTGGAAGACAGAACCTCTTCGTCTTCGACGAGCCCACGACGGGGCTGCACTTCGACGATATCGCGAAACTCATGGAGTGCCTCAATACCCTCATTGATGCCGGCAATTCGGTCTTGATTATCGAGCACAACCTTGACGTGGTGAAGTGTGCCGATCACATCATCGACCTGGGCCCGGAGGCGGGCGAAGAGGGAGGAACTGTCGTTGCAACAGGGACGCCCGAGAGCATTGCGAGTCATCCGGCATCTCACACCGGGACGTACCTCAGGTCGTATCTGAACGGGAGACGATGAACGGAGAGCAGCGGCAGAGTCAGGCGTGATGTGGGTCACCGCGCTCAGGGGGCCCCTGTAGTATCTTAGGATTGCCGTTTCACCTGAAAGGCATTGGTGATGTGACGGATTTAGGGGAGGTCCGCACGAGTCGCCAGTGCCTTTCGCAATTTACGGGGGGGGAAGGGTCGGATCAGTAACCCATCCCTATATTGAGGGTGATGAAGAAGCCGCCGAAGCTGGACTTCGTGGAGGTTACCTCTCCCGTGGCAGGATTGAACAGCGACGGTATCCCGTCGCCAAAGAGGTAGGTGAAGTAGTATCTGAAGTTGACACCGAAAACGTTTGACTTGTCGGATCCGAAGAACGCTCCTGCCCCGATGAACCCGCCCAACGTCCAGTGCATCTTCCCCTTGCCAAGGCTGCTGAAGAACTCGACTTCTTCGATCGTCGGCGGCCCCTCCGGGTTCGGCGTGACGGTCACAAACGGGGAGGCGTAGAGGAGTGCCGGTCCGAACCCCCCGTTTATGTAGGGGCGAAACGTGTCGACGATGTCTTCACGGAAGAGCCGGCGTTGCACGCCGATGGTCAGAGGGATCACCATGAACCGGTTGAGCTTGCCCGGGGTGAAGCTCTGCTGTGTGTAGGGGTCGAAACGCTCAACTTCGCGCTCGTCCTTCGATTCGGAGATCGAAAACGTGATGAATCCGGAGATGTCCTCTGTGAATTCCCTCCTGTAGAACGTTCCGAGACCGAACCCGTCGTTGGAGATGAGAAGATCTATGCCCCAGAGGTGCAGAAATGAGGTTCTCGGGGCGTTGGGAGAGTGTGTGTCGTCGGCCTTGCTCAGAGTGTCAGGATTCTGTTGGGAAATGTGGCTGACCGGGAGAGACCCGAGCACACCTGCCGGTTGAGCCGACAGGGGGGCTGTGGACACCAGCAGCAAATACCCCGCTACGAACGCTCCAAAGACCCGCATGATCGCCCCATTCTTTGAGGAACAGCCCGCACAGCTCTCAACAGCCGTACAAAAAAGATAGTTTCTTTAGGGGGGAAATGCAATCGGAGGTGCAGAGAGATCCTTCGTTGTGGGTATTCGGTCTCCGGCCCAGCCGGAAGCGTCGACGAGCTGATCGAGTTGAGAAGTCCCCCAGTCCACTCTTCTCCGCGTTGGAATAAGGACCCGAATCTGAGTATATTAATAGAATACAGTCAAGAACAACCTCTCCACTCAATGGATGCTCCGCGGCCGTCCTGTGTCATTTTCGACATAGATGGAACTCTGACCCGAACAAATGAGCTGATATTCGCGAGCTTCAATCACCTTGCCCGCCAGTACCTGGGGCGAACGTATGAACCCGCTGAGATCGTTGCGCTCTTCGGGCCGCCCGAAGAGGGGGCTCTCTCGAAGCTCTTCGGTCCCGAGAACGTGGACAGACTCATGGACGAGCTGTGTGAGTTCTACGAGTCCAACCACGCGTCGATGGCAGGAGTGCACGCCGGTGTCAGGCAGATGCTCGCATACCTCAAGGCCCGTGGAATGAAGCTTGCTGTCTTCACCGGCAAGGGAAAGCGGACAACCTCCATAACGCTCGAGGCGCTGGAATTGAGCGGCTACTTCGATCTCGTTGTCTCGGGGACGGACGTCGTGCAACACAAACCCCATCCTGAAGGCATCTGCCGGGTGCTGGAGAGATTCGGGGTGCGTGCCGAGGAGACAATCATGGTTGGTGATTCGCTCTCGGACATCAAGGCGTCGCGGGCCGCGGGGGTCCACATTGCCTCGGCTCTCTGGGATTGCTACGACCCTGACGGTGTCCTCAGAGAGAACCGGTCATTTGCATTCCACAGGGTAGAAGACCTCTATGCGTGGTTCAGGAGGAACATTCAGTAGAGGGACGGAAAGACGATGGGCCAGGACGCAAACAGGCTAGTCCTCCAGATCGTGCGGTACGGACTTCCGCTGACGATCTTGATCTTCTACGTAACCGCGTCGCAGAGTATCGAGTATGCCCCAGAGTCTACGTTCGAGCATCTCCGGTATGCCGGGGACCTTCTCCAGGGAAGAGGGCTGGCCGGCCCCGGGTGGGCTGGCGTCGGCGGAACGCCCTCGCCTCTCTGGGTGCTGTTCATCTCCGGCGGAGGGGTTCTGGGCCTCGACCTGCTTCTGACCGCGCGCATCTTCAGCCTCTTCTTCAGCTGCCTCGTCCTCCTATTAACCTTTCTCATTGCGGTCGAGCTGCTCTCTGGCAGGATCGTGGCGCTCTGCGCCACACTCGTGGTTGGGGTTGAGGCGTGGCTTCTCCAGGTCGCCCCTTCCGGCGGAGCGGGCGCGATCGGTCTCGTCCTCTCTCTTGCGGCCCTCTTCTTCCATCTCAGGGGGGAGAGGATTCTCCCGGTGATCTTTGCCGGGCTCTGCACGCTGGTGTGCTGGCAGGCGATCGCGCTCTTTGGTTTCCTCTTGCTCCACAGGGTCCTGTTTGCTCCCCCGGGGCGCGGCTCTCTGCGCATGGGGGTCGGGCCTCTGTTTGTCTACGCTACGCTGCTCCTTCCCTGGCTTGCGGTCGGGACTCTGACCGGCGCCGGATTGCTGCCACTGTTCATCGGAGAGACTGCGGCAATCTCCTTGCCCGGCATGATCGCATGGATACTGCTCCTCACCCTGGCAACTGTCGGTGTGGTGTCGCAAGGCATTGCCGGCGGAGGATTTCGCTTGTTTCTGGAGACTCATGGTGTGACTGTCGCCTGGATGCTCTGGTTGCTCATGCTTGGGCTCGGCAGCTCCTGGGAGCTTCTCCTGCTTGCCTACCCCGTTGTCGTCGTCTACAGCTTTCTGGGTCTGCGGCACCTCCTGAGAGGTCTCTATGCCGGCGAGGCGCCGTCTTTTTCGCTCTTTGTCGCGACAGCTCTTCTCATGCTCGCAAACCAGACCGAGTACCATCTCACCGTGAAGCCCACGATGGCGAGATCCGTCTCCATGGTGAATGAACTCGCTGCGGTTGCGGGCTGGATGCGGACGGAAACGACTGCGGAGACATCCGTTCAGTCAGATAGGCCATGGACGCTCTCCTACCTTTCCCGACGGGAGGTAGAACCCCTCCCAGGAGGGGGTTCCAGAAGGGCCGTGGACCTGATTGTAACGACGGAGAAAGAGATTGGTGGATTCACCGAGGTCTACCGGCCCGCCCTTGAGCTGCTGCGGGATGGGAGAGGGGGAGGCGGACGGTATGCAGTGTGGAAACGAACGGAGAATACAATAGAGGAAGTGCCGTGAAAAAGATCGATGTGGGGGTAGTTGGGGTTGGACATCTGGGCGCTCTGCATGCAAAGATGCTGGCACAGATCGACGGGGTGCGGCTTGCGGGGGTCCAGGATGACGACGATGCCAAGGCAGCTCGCGTGGCGGAGGAGCTCGGGGTCCAGCCGTTTGCCCGGTTCGAGGACCTCATTCAGCAGGTTGAGGCCCTCACGATAGCCACAAGCACGCCGAGTCACTTCGGGATTGCCCGGGCCGCTCTCCAGCGAGGGAGACACGTCTTCATCGAAAAGCCCATTACGGAGACCGTGGCGGAGGCGGAAGAGCTCTGCTCCCTGGCCGGGACGGCCCGGCTCTGTCTGCAGGTAGGGCACATCGAACGTTTCAACCCGGCATTGCTGGCACTGGAAGGGTATGAGATCAGGCCCCTGTTTATCGAGTCGCACAGACTCGCGCAGTTCAACCCCAGAGGGAGTGAAGTTGCGGTCGTGCTGGATCTCATGATTCATGACATTGACGTCATCCTCAGTTTTGTCCGGTCGCCGGTGAAGCAGGTTGACGCCAACGGCGTGGCGGTTGTGTCGGAGAGTGTGGATATCGCAAATGCACGCTTGCAGTTCGAGAACGGATGCGTGGCCAATGTTACCGCGAGCCGGATCTCGCAACGTCGCATGCGGAAGATGCGGCTCTTTCAGCCGAGCAGCTACATCTCCGTCGATTTCTCCGAAGGGCTTGCGGAGGTGTTCCGCATCGTCGACGAGGACGAAGCCACGGTAGAGGGAACCATGATGCTGGGGAAACTTGATGCGGGGACGCAGAAACGCAAGATTGTGTACGAGCAGCCCGAGGTGAAGGAACAGAACGCACTCAAGTACGAGATGGAGCTGTTTGTGGATGCGATCCGCACCGGCAGGCCGCCTATCGTGAGCGGAGAGGACGGCAAGAGAGCGCTCGAGGTCGCGTCGGTCATCATGGAAAAGATCAGTCAGCAAGAGCAGATCTTCCGGTGAGCCGCGAGGCGGAGCATATTGCGCTCAACGATCCGCTGCTCACCCGCATTGGTGCCGTGGCTGACGAGCAGGGCCTGGAGGCATATGTGGTCGGAGGGTACGTCCGGGACGCTCTCCTGGGAACCGGAGACAACGATATCGATGTGGTCGTTATCGGTGACGGGGTGGCGTTTGCCCGGGCGGTGGCGGCCCGTCTTGGCATCTCCAGGGTTGTTGCCTACGAGAAATTCGGTACGGCAATGGTGCCGCTCGAGAGGGGGAAACTGGAGTTCGTGGGAGCGAGGAAGGAGCAGTACCGGAGCGAGTCGCGAAAACCGGTGGTGAGCGGCGGGACGCTGGAGGATGATCTTCGCCGGAGGGACTTCACGGTGAACGCGCTGGCGGCGTCCCTGAACAGGGACCGGTTCGGAACGGTTGTGGACCCGCTCAACGGGGCGGATGATCTCCGAAAGGGGGTGCTGCGGACCCCTCTCGACCCTGCCACCACCTTCGAGGACGATCCCCTCCGGATGCTGAGGGCGGCCAGGTTTGCGGCCCAGCTGGGCTTCCGGATCGAGGAGAGCGCCCTGAAGGCCATGCGCACGATGCGGGAGCGGCTGGCGATTGTCTCTCAGGAGAGGATCACGGAGGAGTTGCTCAAGACGCTCGCTACCCGCAGACCGTCAGTCGGGCTGCGCTTGATGCGAGATGCCGGTCTGATGGAGACGGTCTTTCCCGAAGTTGCGCTGCTCTCGGGGGTGGACCAGAGGGGGGAACACCACCACAAGGACGTGTTCACCCATACCTGTCTGGTGGTGGATAACGTGGCCGCGGTGAGCGACAACCTCTGGCTGCGCTTCAGTGCTCTCGTGCATGACATCGCCAAGCCCCGCACAAAGGCGTTTCGCGAAGGTGTCGGGTGGACATTTCACGGCCATGAGGAGCTGGGAGCCCGGATGCTGAAGCGGATCTTTCGGCGGATGCGGCTCCCGATAGGACAGCTGTCCTACGTTGAGAAGCTGGTGCGGCTGCATCTCCGACCAATGGTGCTTGTTGACGAAGCCGTGACCGATTCTGCCATCCGCCGTCTTGTCTTCGAGGCGGGGGAACAGATCGAGGACCTCATGACCCTCTGCCGGGCCGATATCACCTCAAAAAATCCGCTCCTGGTCTCTCGGTACCTTCGGAACTATGACAACGTGACGAGGAAGGTGGAAGAGGTGACTGAGAAGGACCGCCTGAGACAGTGGCAGCCGCCCGTCCGCGGGGACGAGATCATGGCCGTCTGCAACCTCCAGCCAGGCCCGATCGTGGGCCGGCTCAAGAAGGCGATCGAAGAAGCGATTCTGGACGGGAGGATTCCCAATGAACACGACGCCGCGCTGGAGTACCTGCTGAGTATAAAAGGGGAGATACTGGGGCAATAGGCGAAGTTTACCCCCCCCTCCCGTGAAACTTTCCCCCTGTTTTATCGTTTAAGAATACTGGTCCACCGTAACCTCAAAAACCGGAGTTATCCCATGCGATTCATGAAGTTTTTGGGCATGATTTTGCCATTCCTTGGAGTTCACGCGGCTGCCCTCGCGCAACCGACGCTCCTGACGCTCCAACAGGCCAGACAGATGGCGCTGGAGAATAACATCAACGTCATTCAGGCACAGAACAATGTCGAGTCTGCGCAGGGTCAGGCTCTGGCTGCTGAGGGTCAGTGGTTGCCGAATCTCTCTGCCAGTGCCGGCTGGACGAGATCGCAGAATGATATTGTGGGAGGTTCGAGGCTGGTTGAGGGAGTCCAGGTAGACGTGGAGGACCAGTTCTCGGTTGTCAACCGGTTCTCCACCGGCCTCAGCCTTGACTACACCCTCTTCGACGGTTTCAGCAGGAGCGCGAACGTCTCTGCCGCCACGGCTGCCGCCGTTTCCTCGGAGATGACTTCCTACAGATCCCGCCAGACGGCGGTGTTCCAGGTCGAGAGCGGGTACCTGAACGTGCTGCGGAACGAACGTCTTGTCACCGTCAGTGAAGAGAACCTGAAGCGCGACCAGAGGCAGCTGGAGAGGATCATTGAGTCCAATCGGGTGGGTGCTCTCTCGATCGCGGATGTCTATCGGCAACAATCTCAGGTGGCGCAGGATGAGCTGGACCTCATTCGGGCGAAGAACGCGTACGAGACATCCAAGCTGGATGTCATTGCCCTCGTCGGGCTGGATGTGAACAACGAATACCTCTTCACGGCTGAGGGTATCGATGTCAAAGCGGATTCGGCAGAGATGGCGGAGACACTGGCGAAGTACAGGGACCTCAGACAGCTGAGCATGCGTGCCGTCGAAGCGAGGCCGGACTACAGGGGTGCCCAGGAAAACCTCTTCGCATCGGAGAAGGGAGTGACCGCGGCGGAGAGTGGATACTGGCCATCGGTGGGGGCCTTTGCGAGGTACGGACTCCAGAATCCGGAATTCAACCGCATCATGGACAACAAGAACCTGCAGTGGGGTGTCGACCTCAGGTGGAACCTCTTCGATCAGTTCCGGACGAACGAAGGGATTCAGAACGCCGTTACCCGAAAGCGGAATGCAGAGATTGCACTCATCCAGGCCGAGAGGGATATCGGAGTGGAGGTAAAGAAGGCGCTGCTTGATCTTGAAGCGTCTGCAAAGTCGGTCGAGGTCAGCCGGAAGGCTCTCGTTGCCGCGGAGGAGGACTACAAGATCGCGGAAGAGCGGTACAACCTGGGTGCGGGTACCCTCCTCGATCTTCTCGTTGCCAATGCCTCGCTTGTCAACGCACAGGTAATACTTGTCAATTCCGTTACCACGTATATCTTGTCGAATTTCAATCTGGAGTATGCAATCGGGGAGCGGACCTACTAACAAGAGCACAGGGGTTTCCACACACGTAAGGAGCGAGAGAACAATGGCATCCAACGGCAAGAAGAAGAAGAAGAGGATCATCATCTTCTCGGTCCTCGGGGTCGCGGTCATCGCCCTGATCCTGATCGTCTTCCTGGGTAGCAAGAAGGAGACGATTCTGTCGGTTCAGATCGAAGAGGTGGGCCGTCGCACCATCACGCAGGTTGTGACCGCCACCGGAAAGATCCAGCCGGAGGTGCAGGTGAAGATCGCACCTGAGGTGAGTGGCGAGATTGTCCGCCTCCCGGTGCAGGAGGGACAGACCGTGAAGAAGGGGGATCTCCTGCTGAAGATCCGGCCCGACTTCTACGCCGCCCAGCGTGACCAGGCTTCGGCGGGGCTCCTGAGCGCCGAGGCGACGCTCCTTCGGACGGAGGCTGAGTTTGAGCGCATGGAGCAGCTCTACAAGAAAGGTCTTGTCTCGCAGTCCGAGTTTGACGCTCTCCAGGCGGACCACGAGGCTGCCAAGGCCTCGGTGGCCCGGGCGGAGGCAACGTTGAACCAGGCTGCGGAAGATCTCCGAAAGACGACAGTGGTCTCGCCAATGGACGGAACGGTCAGCCAGCTGAATTCGGAGGAGGGAGAGCGGATCACCGGTGCCGCGTTCCAGGGAACGCACGTGATGACCATAGCCGATCTATCGCGTATGGAAGCCCGCGTGGAGGTGAGTGAAAACGATGTCGTGCTCGTCTCTCCAGGGGACACCGCCCGGATATCGGTGGATGCGTTCCCGGACAAGCCGGTGAACGGGGTTGTCTATGAGATTGCGAACACCGCCATGACGACGGGACTCGGCACGCAGGAGGAGGTAACGAATTTCGAGGTGAAAATACGCGTCGTGGACAAGGACGTCTTCTTGCGACCCGGGATGTCCATGACAGCCGATATCGAGACCGAGACCAAGGAAGAGATCCTCGCTGTTCCCATACAGTCGGTCACGACACGTATGCCCAAGCAGGAGGTGGAGGAGAGTGAGGAGGATGGCCAAAGCGGGGTAGTCCTGGCCAGCGACCAGGGCTCCGGATCCCGCAACGAGAAGAAGCCGTCAGAGGTGGTCTTCGTGGTGGACGATGGTGTGGCGAAAGCCGTGTCGGTGAAGCGCGGGATCAGCAATGATTCTCATGTGGAGATTGTCGAGGGGGTAGAGGAAGGCATGAAGGTCGTCTCGGGGAGCTACAAGGCGATCAATCGTGAGCTGGAGGACGGAGCAAAGGTGCGCGTCAAGGAGCCGAAGGAGAAGAAGAAGGAGGCTGCGGGCGGCGAGGGGGCACGGTCATGAGCGTCATTGATCTGAAGAACATCGTGAAGACGTACGACATGGGGGAGGCCGAGGTGGTCCATGCCCTCAGTGGCGTGTCGATGACCATTGATCGGAACGAGTACGTCGCAATCATGGGACCCTCCGGGTCCGGCAAGTCGACGCTGATGAACGTCATTGGCTGTCTCGACACACCAACATCGGGCTCCTACCTCTTCAACGGCATCAGTGTCAGCGACATGGATGACAACGAGCTTGCGAAGGTGCGCAACAAGGAAATCGGGTTCGTCTTCCAGACCTTCAATCTTCTCCCCCGCTCCGATGCGCTCCACAACGTGGAACTTCCCCTCATTTACGGTGGGATGCCTTCCTCGGAACGAAAACGGCGTGCGACGCAGACACTGGAGCATGTGCAGTTGGGAGATCGGATCCACCACAAGCCGAACGAACTTTCCGGCGGGCAGCGCCAGCGCGTGGCCATCGCACGGGCGCTCGTCACCCAGCCCTCCATCATTCTCGCCGACGAGCCCACGGGGAACCTGGACACGAAGACGGGCGAAGAAATCATGATGCTTTTCGAGGAGCTGCACAACCAGGGGAACACGCTGATCATGGTTACCCACGAGGCCACCGTTGCCGACCATGCGCACCGTGTCGTCAGGCTGCGCGACGGAATGATCGAATCTGACGAGCCCGTGAAACACCGTAAGTCCCATTCGGGACCCGGGAAGAAGAAACAGGAGGAAGAGTGGCAATCTATCAAGAATGCTCTGGGTGGATGACGACGAATCCGTCGCCGCTCTTCGCGCTGCCTCTCTGATATCAAGTAACAGGTGAGCCATGTACTATCTTCTAGAGCTCAAAGAGGGACTCATCATCTCCTTCAGGGCCATCCGTGCGAACAAGATGCGCTCGGTGCTGACGACCCTCGGCATTGTGATCGGGATTGTCTCCGTTACCCTGATGGCGACGGCGATCGAGGGGGTCAATCGTGCCTTTGACAAGAGCGCTGCCGCGTTCGGGACCGATGTTCTCTACGTGCAGAAATTCCCGTGGATGTCCAACGAAGACTGGTCAACGATACGCAACAGACCCAACCTGAAGGTCTCCGATGCGAACACGATCGAGCGTCAGGCACGTCTCATTGACGCTGTTGCCCCCGTGTTGACGACCCGGAGGCAGACCAGCTACGGGGATAATTCCATGGACAATACGTTCGTCACCGGAACGACCTACCAGTACATCAATGCATCGGGGAACGTGCTCGAAGACGGGCGGTTCTTCACAGTGGAAGAATCCAACGGCGGCAGGCCGGTGTGTGTGATCGGGGCCGTTGTCGCCGAAACCCTGTTCCCGATGGAAGATCCTATCGGAAAATCCATCCGTGTGGCGGGACACCGTTTTAGGGTCGTGGGGATTTTCGAGAAGCAGGGAGGCTTGTTCGGGGAGTTCACTGCGGATAACCGTATCTGTATTCCGATTAACTCCTTCCAGAGCAAGTTCGGTTCGCGCAGACGCTGGGTCACCATTCAGGTCAGGGTCGTGGATCTCAAGGAGATGGATGACGCCAAGATCGAGCTCGAGGGCATCATGCGAAAGGTCCGGCATCTCCAGCCGGGGAAGCCAAACAACTTCAACATCAACCAGCAGGAGATCCTCACGGCGACCTTTGCCCCGATCAGCATGGTTATTGCCAGCATCGGGCTCTTCATAACAGGCCTGTCGCTGTTCGTGGGCGGTATCGGGATCATGAACATTATGTTCGTCTCCGTCACGGAACGGACCAAGGAGATCGGCATCCGGAAGGCGATTGGAGCCAAACGGAGGACGATTCTGATGCAGTTTCTGACCGAGGCTGCCGCACTCTGCCTGATGGGCGGTCTCATAGGGTTGATCATTGCCTTTCCATTGAGTCTCGTCATCGATTCGTTTCTTCCGACCGCAATGCCATTCTCCGTCGTCTTCATCGCCATCACGATTTCACTGGCCGTCGGGGTGATATCCGGATTCATGCCGGCGTATCGTGCGGCGAGGATGGACCCCGTAGAAGCTCTGCGCCATGAGTAGACTTGTCCTGGAATGGGCGTTTTTCCGCGAGAGCGTCGTGATGGCGTTCGCGGCGATCCGCACCAGCAAGCTGCGATCCTCACTGACTCTCCTCGGTGTGATAGTAGGCGTCTTCTCCATCATTTCAGTGATGACGGCTCTGGGGGTTCTTCGGAACAGCATCGAGGAGGGGATCACCCAGCTCGGCGCGAACACGTTTCAGATACAGAAGTACCCTGCAGGGATGCAGGGGGGGCATGATGCCAGGCGAAGATTTCGAAACCGCCGGGACATCACCTACGAGCAGGCGCTGGCGGTACGCAACAATGCCTCGCTAGCCGAGGCCGTCGGAATCGAGGTCTACCGATTCGGCAGAACGGTGGTGTGGGAAGGCAACAAGACCAATCCCAACGTTCTCCTCTTCGGCGAGAACGTTGACGGGCTCACCACCAATGACTGGTCGGTTGCAACGGGGCGCGGACTTTCCGACCGGGATGTGAACACCGCGGCGAACGTCATCGTTCTGGGAAAGGCGGTCAGAGAGAAGATCTTTCCGCCATACGTCAATCCGATCGGCGAGAGGGTGAGGGTTGAAGGGCAGATATTCATCGTCATCGGGATCTTTGCAGAGAAGGGGGCCGCGCTGGGAGGGAGCAGCGACAACTTCGTGGTCATCCCGATCACCAGCTATTTCCAGCGCTTCGGGAGAACGGGCAGAAGCGTCAACATCATGGTCAAGGCGCGCAGCAGCGAAGTTCTGGAAGAGGCGATCGAGCAATCGCGGATGATACTGCGAACGGCACGGAAGGTTGATCCCGGCGCAGACGACGACTTCGCCTGGTTTTCAAACGATTCGCTCGTGAAGGAGTTCAACGAATTTACCTTCATGTTCCGGCTGGGTGTCCTTGTTGTGAGCTCGATTGCCCTGCTGGCGGCCGGGGTGGGCATCATGAACATCATGCTTGTCTCTGTCACCGAGAGGACCAGGGAGATCGGCATCCGAAAAGCCGTCGGAGCCCAGAGGAAAGTGGTGCTATCGCAGTTCATCATCGAAGCGATCATTCTTTCTCAGATCGGCGGCGTGATCGGGGTCCTCCTCGGCATTCTCGGAGGGAACGTTGTCGGGCTCCTCCTGGAGGTCCCGGCGGTCATCCCGTGGGACTGGGCGTTCATCGGCATCGGAGTCTGCTCGCTCGTGGGTTTGATCTTCGGTGTCTATCCGGCCTGGAAGGCGGCGACGCTCGATCCGATTGAGGCGCTCCGCTATGAGTAAGATCGCTTTTGAGTGGGCGACTATCAGGGAGAGCATTGTGATGGCGCTGGTCGCCATCCGCGCCAACAAGCTCCGGTCCGCACTTACTCTCCTGGGTATCGTGGTCGGGGTGTTTTCGATCATCTCCGTCATGACGGCGGTGGGCGTGCTCCGGAACAGTATCGAGGAGGGGCTCTCGCAGCTGGGTATCAACACGTTCCAGGTGCAGAAGTACCCGAATTTCCAGGCAGGGGGACGGCGCATCCGGAACAGGAGAGACATCACCTATGAGCAGGCTCTCGAAGTCCACAAGAAGGCTTCCTTAGCAGAGGCGGTCGGGATTGAGATCTGGAAGGGTGGACTCGTTGTCGTCTGGGGGAAGGAAAAGACGAATCCCAACGTCTCCCTTGCAGGGGAAAACCTCGAGGGGATCATCACCAACGACTGGACCGTCGGGGCCGGTAGAGGTTTGACGATGGCCGATATGGAGTTCGCCCGGCGGGTCATCGTCCTCGGCGAGGCCGTGCGGGAGAAGCTCTTTCCCCCGTACGTCAACCCGGTGGGGCAGACGGTCCGGCTGGACGGTTCCCTCTACGAGGTGATCGGCCTGTTTGAGAAGAAAGGGGGTGCGCTCGGGGGCGACGCAGACAATCTTGCCGTCATTCCCATCACGACCTTTTTCCAGAAGTACGGGAAAGCGGGGAGGAGTCTCCACATCATGGTGAAGGCCCTCAACCGGGAGGTTTTTGAAGACGCCATCGAGCAGGTGCGCTTCATTCTCCGGGCGGCCCGGAACGTCCGGCCCGGTGAGGAGGACGATTTTTTCTACTTCTCGAATGATTCCGTCGTAACACAGTTCAACGAGTTCACGCTCTACCTTCGACTTGGGGTACTGCTTGTGAGCTCGATCGCGCTCCTTGCCGCGGGTGTGGGCATCATGAACATCATGCTGGTCTCGGTCACCGAGCGGACACGGGAGATCGGTATCCGAAAGGCCGTGGGCGCCCAGCGCAAGGCGATTCTGTCGCAGTTCATTATCGAAGCGGTCATCCTCTCGCAGATCGGAGGAGTCATCGGAGTCATCTTCGGGATCATTGGGGGAAACGTGGTCGGACTCCTCCTGGAGGTCCCGGCGATCATCCCGTGGGATTGGGCCGCCATCGGTATCGGGGTCTGTTCACTGGTGGGACTGACCTTCGGTGTCTATCCGGCCTGGAAAGCTGCGATGCTGGACCCCATTGAGGCACTTCGCTATGAGTAAGATCGCGCTCGAGTGGGCAAATCTGAGGGAGAGTGTTGTTATGGCGCTGGCGGCCATGCGCGCCAGCAAGCTTCGTTCAATCCTCACCCTCGTCGGCATCGTGGTCGGGGTGTTTTCGATCATCTCCGTCATGACGGCGGTGGGCGTGCTTCGCAACAGCATCGAGGAGGGCCTCTCGCAGCTCGGCGTCAACACGTTCCAGGTCCAGAAGTATCCGAACTTCCGCTCCGACAACATGCGGATCCGTAACCGCCGGGACATCACCTATGAGCAGGCCCTGCAGGTTCACGAGAGGGCGACGCTCGCAGAAGCGGTGGGAATCGAGGCATGGAGGTACGGCCGGACTCTTGTCTGGGGAAAAGAGAGGACAAACCCGAATGTGGCGCTCGCCGGCGAGAACATCGAGGGACTCTACACAAACGACTGGCAGGTGGAGCTTGGAAGAGGACTCACCACGGCGGACATAGAGCTCGCCCGGCCCGTGGTGATCCTGGGTATTGCCGTCCGGGAGAAGCTCTTCCCCCCCTACATCAACCCGATCGGGCAGACGATACGGGTTGACGGTGCGCTCTACGAGGTCATCGGGGTATTCGAGAAGAAGGGTGGCGCGCTCGGAGGCAGCAGGGACAACTTTGGCGCCATTCCGATAACGACCTGGTTCAGCAAGTACGGGAAAGCAAGAACGAGTCTGCATATCATGGTGAAGGCCCTCAACCGCGATGTATTTGACGACGCGGTCGAGCAGGTTCGGTTCATCCTTCGCACCGCGCGCAATGTGCCCCCGGCCGAAGAAGATGATTTCTTCTACTACTCAAACGACTCCGTGGTGAGCCAGTTCAACGAGTTCACCCTCTACCTTCGTCTGGGTGTACTGCTGGTGAGTTCCATCGCATTGCTCGCTGCCGGAGTGGGCATCATGAACATCATGCTGGTTTCCGTTACCGAACGGACGCGGGAGATCGGCATCCGGAAGGCCATCGGGGCGCAGAAGAAGGACATCCTTGCCCAGTTCATGATTGAGGCGATCATCCTCTGTCAGATTGGCGGGATCATTGGCGTGGTGTTCGGTATCCTCGGCGGCAACGTGGTCGGTATACTGCTCGAGGTTCCGGCTATCATTCCCTGGGACTGGGCTGCAATTGGCATCGGTGTCTGCTCTCTCGTTGGATTTGTGTTCGGCGTATATCCTGCCTGGAAAGCGTCGACGCTCGACCCGATCGAAGCTCTCCGGTACGAATAGCCAGGCGACTCCGTTTCCCACCCCCCCCGCGTGTCTTCCTTTTCTGGGCCGATTGTGGTACCTTGCATGATCGGATATCTCCATCATCCTTGAAAGTGCATACGCTCTCTCCACACATCCGCAAACGCACCGGTACGTTTCCCTTCAGGATCGTTCTTCTCTCCCGTCTCCTTCTGGTGGCCGCCATTGGCCTTGCGGGGGAGGAAATGGCCTTTGCGCAGCGAACCCAGGAAAGCCCCGTCTTCAAGGATTACAAAGCGCCAGATAAGCTCCCCCGTCTCAAGCGCTCGGACCATCTCTATCAGATCTGGCAGACGTTTCTCATTTCGCGAAAGGCAAGTGCGGGAGATGTGTTTGCGCAGCACGAGCTCGGGCTCCGTTACTTCGTGGGGATTGGCGTCGAGGCTGATACCGGAAAGGCTGCCATCTGGATCAAGAAAGCTGCCGACCAGAACCTCAGGGAAGCCAGGTTCAATCTCGCTCTTCTGGCCTACTACGGATGGGGAATTCCCTGGGACCCGTTTGAAACCTACCGGAACCTGCTCTACTGTGCCAGTCACGGTATGCAGGACGCCCAATACTTTCTGAGCATCTTTTACATCGAGAACCTCGTGGTGCCCCGATCTCTGGATAGCGCACGCGTCTGGGCTCAGATGGCGGTCGATGGTGGCCACAAGTCCGCAAAGGAGCTCCTCGCATTTATCGATGAGCAGATCGAAATCCAGCGCGAGGCTGCCGCGGGTGAAGCATCGGCGGATACCACAGGCAGCGCCCTCTTTGCCGCGGTCGGGGCAGCGCCCGGAGGGGGACAGCCTGCGATGCCGGTCTTTGTGGATTTTGAGCCAGACTCAGCACAGGATGGAGGGTTGGGAACATTGCTGAAGAGCGCGCTCGAGCGTGCCGACCCGGAGATGAAACAGGCCTTCGGAATGTCGCAGATGCTGGACCAGCAGAGTGAAACGGA